>Ga0335073_10001223_pt1 | contig 34238 bp, 28 predicted proteins | sample Lox_Sample_22_FD_207093 | JGI IMG/M metagenome (GOLD analysis project Ga0335073, IMG submission 207093) | Soil microbial communities from Loxahatchee National Wildlife Refuge, Florida, United States - Lox_Sample_2.2 | ecosystem: Environmental > Terrestrial > Soil > Wetlands | place: USA... | reverse complement strand
GGGCGCCGCCGGACCGCCTTGGCGTCTGTCGCGTCCCACCGGGCGCGGGCGGATCAGGGGATTGACCACCAACATCACCCCGCACGAGCAGAGGCTCAAGTGACAACGAGCAGCCACGCGATCGGCCCCGGCGCGGCGCGGGCGCGGCGTGTCCCGCAGCCGCGGAGCCCGGCACCGGTACCGCCGCCGCCACGGGGATGGTCTCGTCCGGCGCAACCTCGTGCCTGCTCGCGGTCGGCGCACGCCCCCCGGAGTGGCCTCGATGTAGATTCGTCGGGAATCAGAGTTGTATCGCCGATCGTTAACGATATATCGTTGAGAACATCGACGATACGACAACGATCGAGAGAGGTGAAGCGCCATGCATGAAGAGCACAGGCGCGGTATGCGAGATGAGGGCTGGGGACCGCCGCCCCGCCCTGGGCGCCCCGAGTGGGGGCCGAGGTCCGGCCGAGGTCCGGGCCGTGGACGCGGCGGAGAGCGCGGCGAGCGCGGCGAGCGCGGTGACCGCGGCGAGCGCGGCGGCCCTGGCTGGGGCGGCCATGGCGGCCGTCGCTGGGCTTGGACGGAACCGGGACCGCCGATGGGCCCCATGGGCCCCATGGGCCCCATGGGCCCGATGTTCGGGCGGCACCCGTTCGGGCGCGGCCCGCGTGCCCGGCGCGGTGACGTGCGCACTGCCATCCTCGACCTCCTGGCCGAGGGCAACCCGTGGAACGGGTACCAGATCATCCAGGAGATCGCCGAACGCACCCACGGGGTGTGGCGGCCGAGCGCGGGGTCGGTGTACCCGGCGCTGCAGCAGCTTGAGGACGAGGGCCTGATCGCTCCAGAGGGCGAGGGTCGCCGCCGGATGTACTCCCTGACCGACGAGGGCCGGGCATACGCCGAGGCGCACGCCGACGAGCTGAGCAGATCCTGGGACGCCGTGGCCGGCATGGCCGACGACGCGGCCCTGGAGCTCGGTGACATGATTCGCCAGGTGATGATGGCTGTCATGGAGGTACGGCGTGCCGGGTCGGCGAGCCAGCTCGCCGAGGCCCGCCGCGTGCTCACAGAGACGCGGCGGTCCATGTACAGGATCCTCGCCGAAGACGACACCACAGACACCACAGGCACTACAGGCACCGCAGGCACCGCAGGCACCACAGGCACTACAGGCACCGCAAGCGGCACCGCCAGCGCGGCAGCCGCAGGCAACCGGGCCACGGACGCCGAAGCCAACGAAGACGCCGAAGACGCCGGCGGCGACACGGAGGGAGCCGAGTGAGCGAACCGGTCGTCCAGGTCAACGACCTGGTCAAGCGGTACGGCGAGGTGGAGGCCGTGCGCGGCATCAGGTTCGAGGTCATGCCGGGGGAGACCTTCGGCTTCCTCGGCCCGAACGGCGCCGGCAAGTCCACCACCATCAAGATCCTGTGCACCCTCGCGGACCCCACCTCGGGGTCTGCGAGGGTCGCGGGCTACGACGTCGTGAAAAACCGGGATACGGTACGGCGGAACATCGGCCTGGTCTTCCAGGACACCACGCTGGACAACTACCTGACCGGCGAGCAGAACCTGCGGTTCCACGCGGACCTGTACGGCGTGCCCAAGGCGCAGTTCGCGCCCCGGATGCGGCAGGTCCTTGAGATGGTCGGCCTGTGGGATAGAAGGCAGGCGGAGGTCATCACCTACTCGGGCGGCATGAAGCGCCGCCTGGAGATCGCCCGCGGCCTGCTGCACGCGCCGCGCGTGCTGTTCCTCGACGAGCCGACCGTGGGCCTTGACCCGCAGACGCGCAGCTCGATCTGGGAGTACATCAACGACCTCAAGCAGCGCGAGGACATCACGATCTTCCTGACCACGCACTACATGGACGAGGCCGAGAACTGCGACCGGATCGCGATCATCGACCACGGCAAGATCGTGGCCATCGACACGCCGGAAGCGCTGAAGGCCAGCGTCGGCAAGGACCGCGTGCAGATCACCACGAACGACGACCAGGCCGCCATCAAGGAACTCAAGGACCGGTTCGACCTCGAGGCCGCGATCCACGAGGGCATGGTGACGTTCAACGTGGAATCCGGGGAGCACTTCGTCCCGCGCCTGTTCGCCGAACTCACAGCCACGATCCGGTCGGTCAGCGTGGCTCGCCCGTCGCTTGACGACGTGTTCATGTCCTATACCGGCAAGACGATCAGGGACGCGGAGGCGACGGTCGGCGACCGGAACCGCGCCCACGTCATGGCCTTCCGCAGGAGGTAGCAGATGGCGATCGACACCGACACCGGACAGCTCACCCACGCGATCCGCGTCTCAGTCCCCGAGCGAGGGCTCAAGCAGGACCTGCGCGCGGTCAGCATCGTATGGCGCCGCGAACTGCTGCGGTTCAAAGCCGACCGGCTGCGGATGATCACCTCGCTGGTGCAGCCGGTGCTGTTCCTTTTCGTTCTCGGCACCGGGCTGTCCTCGCTGGCCAGCCACGGCCTGCCAGCGGGAATCGACTTCAAGACATTCATCTATCCGGGTGTTCTCGCGATGTCCGTGCTGTTCACGGCCATCTTCGCGGCGGCCTCCATTGTGTGGGACCGTGAGTTCGGGTTCCTGCGGGAGATGCTCGTCGCGCCTGTGAGCAGGTCAGCGCTCGTAATCGGGAAATGCCTCGGCGGCGCGACTGTCGCCACTTTCCAGGGACTGGTGATTCTCGCCCTGGCCGGGTTCGCGCACGTCCCCTATAACCTCGGGCTGTTCCTGACGCTTATCGGGGAGTTGCTGCTCCTGGCGTTCACGCTCACGGCGTTCGGCGTGATGGTGGCAGCACGGGTAAAACAGATACAGGCGTTCATGGCGGTAACACAGATGATGGTGATGCCGCTGTTCTTCCTATCCGGCGCGCTTTACCCACTGAACGGCCTGCCTGCCTGGCTGACCGTGCTCACCAGGCTCGACCCGCTTACCTACATCGTCTCTCCGATGCGGCACGCGGTGTTCAGCCACCTGAACATGCCGTCCCTGGAACTCGGCCTGCTGGCTCCCGGCGTCACCTGGAACGGCTGGGTGGTCCCGGTCGGGCTGTCGCTCGGCATCGTCGCGCTCATGGGCGCGGCGCTACTGGGCGTGGCGATCATCCAGTTCCAGCGCACTGAGTAGTGCACCGCAATTTGCAGAAGTCCCGTAAATAGGGCGACGCCGGGTGGCTACGGGGGCAAACCACCCGGCGTCGCTATCATCGGCGCTGCGACGGGGGCCCGCAACGCCGGCAGCGGTGCCCCGACGGGGGACCAGAGCACCCGATATGAATCGTACACCTAAACCCCCCCGCACCTGTCAAGATGGCATTTGAAACAATTCTGCGACACATTTCTCTGGCTTCACCGGCGCCCAACGGCGACCCGAGCGTGTCATGCGACCGCATCCGCGCATGCCCCCGAATGTCCATTTGATTCCGCACCCGCCGTAAGCCTGCCCACGCGCGACTTAGCAGCAAAGAGCCGCAGGTTAACCCGGCCCGGAAGCGCCGTTCCCGCCGTCGGAAGACTGGCCAGAAGACCACCCTGAAGACAAGTCGGATGCTTGGTCAGAAGCGCCGCCTGAGTCCCTGCGTGCGGGAAGATTCACGCGGTACTCCATGAACCCGCGGACGTTGTCCGGTTCTCGTCCGCCGTTCGCGAAGATCACCGCGAAATACGGAATGACGATGGCTCCCACCGCGGGGATAGCCGTGAGCCACCCCAGGTGGTTGACGAACATGATGATCGCGATCGCGAAACAGACTGTGCGGATGGCCATCATGAGCAGGTACCTACGCTGCCGGTAGGAGATGTCCTCCGACAGCCCCCGGCGTGCCTGCGTGACGAGGTGGACCTGCTGGCCGCTTCCTCGATGACCAACCCTCATCTCTCCACGGTAGCGCGCCGCCGGCGGGCCGGCTACAGCGCCGGGCTGCCCGCCTGAACTATCAGAAAACACAGGTCACCAGCCTCAGTTCGCCTGACTGACCGAGGACATGTTGAAGGCCTCCACCCGCAGTGACGGCATGGCCGCGCGGGTGAAGTAGTCGCCCCACTCGCGCGGCAGTGTCGGCTGGGTGGCGCCCGCCTCGAGCAGCCGGGACAGCATGCCCACCGGGGTCTCGTTGAACCGGAAGTTGTTCACCGCGCCGACCACTTCGCCTTCTTCCACCAGGTACACGCCGTCCCGGGTGAGGCCCGTCAGGAGCAGGGTCTGCGGATCCACGGTCCGGATGTACCACAGGCACGTGAGCAGCAGCCCCCGCTTGGTCGAGGCGATCATCGACTCAAGCGTCGCGGCTGACCCCGACGACATGATCAGGTTGTCGACTGGCGGGGTGACCGGCAGCCCGGTCAGCCGCGCCGAATGCCGGCTGGAATACAGCGCGTCGAGCACCCCGCCGCAGATCCACGAACCGCGCCCGGCGGGCAGCCCGTTGTCGAACACCGAGGAGTCCCGCCCGGACGCGTGCGCGACGACGAACGGCGCGCACTCAAGCCCCGGGTACGCCGGGTCGCTGAACAGGTCGACCGGCAGCGCGGCCAGTCGCTCACCGACCCGCGTGCCACCGCCCTGCCGGGAGAACACGGTCCTGCCCTCCCCGGCGTCCCGCGCGCCGGCGTTCCAGTACAGGTCGACCATCAGGTCCGACACCGCGGTCGGCGGCAGCAGGGTCTCGTACCGCCCGGCGGGCAGTTCCACTCGCCGCTCCTGCCACGACAGGCGCTCGGCCAGCCCCGCGTCGAACGCCGCGACGTCCACGTCGGTGAAGTCCCGCGTCGCCGCCCCGGCCCACGCCGACCGCGTCATGTCCGGGCTCTTGGCGTTCAGCTCAAGCCGCCCGGCCGGCTGGTCGTACCGCAGCCGCAGCCCCGCGGAGGTGCCGAGGAACGTGGACGTGACCCCGTGCTCGGCGAACCCGTACAGCTTGCGTCCCGCGCCCTCCGCCGCCCGCAGCGTCCCGCCGAGTTCTTCCGCGAAGGCACGGAAGACTCCGAACGACGTGGCCGCTGCAGGATCAGACCAAGCAGATGATCCCGAACGCTCCGCGCTTTCTCCGGCAATCAACTCTCCGGCGTCCTCGGCTGGCGAGGCCTCCGCGGCGGCCTTCTCCGCCTCCCGCACGACGTCTTCGATCTGGTCGGGCCGGACCCCGGACCGCGACACGACACCGACGCCCACGGCGTCGGGACCGCCCCGCCGGTCGATCGCGATGACGGTCAGGCTGCGCGATGCGGCGACCCCGTTGGTGGTCAGCGTGTTGCCCGCCCACCGCAGGTTCGCGGTCGAGGTCTCGTCGGCGATGATGACGCAGTCGGCACCAGGCTTGGCCGCCGCGAGAGCGCGCTCAACCGTGTCCTGGGGAGACGCCTCGGGACCGTTCGGAATCATGCCCTGCCTCCCCACTCCGATGCACTCATGCGATGCCTTCTTCCGCCGTGTTGAGCACCCGGACCGAGCGGAACAGCGCGGCCGGCGCGCCGTGGCTCACCGGCGCGACCTGCCCGGGCTGCCCCTTCCCGCAGTTGAACGCCCCGCCGAGTACGTAGGTCTGCGGCCCGCCGACCGCCTCCATCGAGTTCCAGAAGTCCGTCGTCGTCGCCTGGTAGGCGACGTCCCGCAGCTGCCCGTCAAGCCGCCCGTTCCTGATCCGGAAGAACCGCTGGCCGGTGAACTGGAAGTTGTACCGCTGCATGTCGATCGACCAGGACTTGTCGCCGAGGATGTAGATGCCGTTCTCGACCCCGGCGATCAGCGCCGCGGTGTCCGGGCCGCCGGGCGCCGGCCGCAGCGAGACGTTCGCCATCCGCTGCAGCGGCATGTGGCCCGGCGAGTCGGCGAACGCGCACCCGTTGGACCGGCCGAAGCCCTTGAGCCGCGCCATCCGGCGGTCCAGCTGGTACCCGACGAGGATGCCGCCGGAGATGAGGTCCCAGGACTGGCCGGCCACGCCCTCGTCGTCGTAGCCGACGGTGGCCAGCCCGTGCGCCGCGGTCCTGTCGCCGGTCACGTTCATGACCGGCGACCCGTACTGGAGTGTGCCCAGCTTGTCCAGCGTCGCGAACGAGGTCCCCGCGTAGGCGGCCTCGTAGCCGAGCGCCCGGTCCAGTTCGGTGGCGTGCCCGATGGACTCGTGGATGGTCAGCCACAGGTTGGACGGGTCGATCACCACGTCGTAGCGGCCGGCCTCGACACTCGGTGCCCGCAGCTTCGCGTCGAGCAGCTCGGGCAGCTCGGCGATCTCGGCGGGAAAGTCCCACCCGGTGCCAGTCAGGTACTCCCAGCCGCGGCCGGCCGGCGGCGCCAGCGTCCGCATGTCGTCGAACCCGGAGCCGGTGACCGCGACGGCCGTGAGCTCAGGGTGCAGCCGCACCCGCTGCTGCGTGGCCGTGGTGGCGCCGTCGGTGTAGAACTTGCACTCCTTGACCTGGAACAGCCGGGCGTCGGCGTGCGTGACGGCGTCGTGCGCGAGCAGTTGCGCGGACCACGCCGCGAGCATGTCGACCTTGTCCTTGGGCGCGACGGTGAACGGGTCGGTCTCGTAGGCCGACACCCAGGTCACGTCGCCGTAGACGGGCTCGGGAGCGAGCTCGATGCGTTCGGTGTTCATCGCCGCGGCGACCCGCGCGACCTCGACCGCCGTAGCGGCGGCGGCGGCCGCGGCCTCGGGCGTGAGGTCGACGGCGGAGGCGAACCCCCAGGTCCCGTCCACGATCACGCGGACGGCGAGCCCGCTGTCGTCGCCGTCGGACAGCGTCTGCAGCCGCCCGTCGGAAAGCCTGATCCGCTGCCCCCGCACCCGCTCGACGCGGAAGTCGGCGTGCTGCGCGCCCAGGGTCCGTGCCTGGTCGAGCGCGGCGTCGGCAAGCTGCTCAAGCGGGAGGCCCGCGAACTCGGGATCGATCCGTGCGTTGCCATCATCCACGCCACAAGAACCTATCTCACCGTGACGTACCCGCCCCGCAGCGGATCTGCCATGGCGTGCCGCGCGCACGGGCTAGGCGCAAGCTCGCGAGCGGCACTGGCCGCTAGCGTTGCCGAGCCGCCGCCGCGCCCCCGGAGGCACGCCAGCGGGCACTGGGCACTCCTCGGCCCGGCCCGCCGCCTCTTGCCTACAGCCATGCCAGCGGGCACTGGCCACTGCCCGGCCCGGGACCCGCGACCTCCTGCCCCACAGCCACTCCAGGGGCCGCACTCGGCCGTCCAGTCACCTCCGCACCGCGGGCTACCCAGCCCCACTACCTCCGCCCACCCCGACAGCCCCTCGAAACCATTTCGTCACCTCAGTCCCAGGGCGTCCAGCCCCATGGCCACCAACAGCATCTGTCGTCACGCGTTCTAAATACGTGGGATAGTTCGAGTAGCTATAGCTACTCGAACTATCCCACGTCCTAAATGAGGCTCCGGCTCTGGCCCTCAAGCGACACGTTCCGGCGCAAAGCCGTGTCCAGCAGCCGCACCAGCGGCCTCGCAGTCCTCCTGGCTAACGCCTAGCTTTATGGCGGATAGCTACAAAGCTTCGGAACAGGACTTCGTGCGCGGCGGTATCCGTGTGGCGGACGCCTTACGGCAGGGTAAACACTGTCTCCCCGTGGGGGAGCGATAACCTCGGCTCGCGAGTTGATCGACCTGAGGAGGCCGAACGTGGGTCGTTCTGTCCTGGTGACTGGCGGCAACAGGGGGATCGGGCTGGCGATCGCGCGCCGGCTGGCCGCGGACGGCGACACCGTGACGGTGACGTCCCGGTCCGGCGACCCGGTTGAAGGCCTTTCCGTCGTCCAGTGTGACGTCAGGGACGTGACGTCGGTGGACGTGGCCTTCGCGGCCGTGGAGAGGGAGCAGGGGCCGGTCGAGGTGCTCGTGGCCAACGCGGGCATTACCCAGGACCAGTTGCTCGCGCTGCTGAGCGAAGAAGCGTTCGCGGGCGTGATCGACACGAACCTGACGGGCGCCTATCGGGTAGCCAAGCGCGCCGTGCGCGGCATGATGCGCATGCGCCGCGGCAGGCTGATCTTCATCTCCTCCGTGGTCGGGCTGTACGGGTCCGCCGGGCAGGCCAACTACGCCGCGTCCAAGGCTGGGCTGGTCGGGCTGGCCCGGTCGCTCGCGCGCGAGCTCGGCTCGCGCGCGATCACGGCGAACGTCGTGGCACCCGGTTTCGTGGACTCCGACATGACGGCGGTCCTGTCGGAAGAACGCAAGTCGGCGATCATGAGCGCGGTGCCGCTGCGCCGGTACGCCGCCGCGGACGAGGTGGCCGGGGCGGTGGCGTTCCTCGCCGGACCGGACGCGGCGTACATCACCGGCGCCGTCATCCCGGTGGACGGCGGCCTCGGCATGGGGCACTAGGCAGCACCCAAGCAACGGAAAGCAACGGAAGCAGGGAACAGCAATGGGAATCCTCGAGGGCAAGCGCATCCTGGTGACCGGGGTGCTCACCGACGCCTCCATCGCCTTCCACGTCGCCCGGGTAGCGCAGCAGGAAGGCGCCACGCTGGTGCTGACGGCCTTCCCGCGGCCAACGCTCGTGGAGCGGATCGCGAAGCGACTGCCCGTCGCGCCCCCGGTGATCGAGCTTGACGTCACCGACCCGGACCAGATGGCCGGGCTGGCCGACCGCGTCCGCGAGCACGTGGACGGGCTGGACGGCGTGGTGCACTCCATCGGGAACGCGCCGCAGTCGGCGCTTGGCGGCAATTTCCTCGCCACGCCGTGGGAGGACGTCGCCAAGGCGGTGCACGTGTCGACCTACTCGCTGAAGTCCCTGGCGATGGCCGCGCTGCCGCTGATGGCGGGCGGCGGGTCGATCGTCGGTCTGGACTTCGACGCGAGCGTCGCGTGGCCGGGCTACGACTGGATGGGCGTCGCCAAGGCCGGCCTTGAGTCCTGCGCCCGCTACCTCGCCCGCGACCTGGGACCGCAGCGCGTCCGGGTTAACCTGGTGGCCGCCGGGCCGCTCAAGACCATGGCGGCCAAGTCGATCCCCGGCTTCGAGAGGTTCGAGGACGTCTGGTCCGAGCGCGCGCCGCTGGGCTGGGACATCTCGAACCCGGAGGCGGCGGCGCGCGCGTGCGTCGCGCTGCTGTCCGACTGGTTCCCGGCCACCACGGGGGAGATCGTGCACGTCGACGGCGGTGTCCACGCGGTCGGCGTCTGAGGCGTGCCGGGCGTCTGCTGGAGATTTTCTTGCGCTTAGCTGCGTAGATCCCGATACTCCATTCATGGGAGGTTCGGCGGAAACCCCTACGCTGCCAGATGCGCAGCCGGTCAGTGGCGTTCGCGCATCCGACGCCGAACGCGACGAAGTGGTCGCCAAGCTCACCGAGGAGTTCGCCGCCGGCCGCCTGTCCCAGGACACGTTCCTGTTCCGGATGAGCGCGGTGCTCGAGGCACGCCACCAGGCAGAGCTGCCGCCGCTGCTCGCCGACCTGCCAAGCCAGATCGTGCCGCCGTCTCCGGCGGCGACGGGCCTCGTCACTTCCGGACCGCCGACGCCCCCGCCCGTCCCGCCGGCGCCGGCCGCGCCGTCGGGCGCCCAGGCCCGCTTCACGCCCGGTGCCCAGGACCAGGGCCACGGCACACCTGGCCACGACAAGCAGGGCGACAACCAGCGAGGCGACAACAGGTCCGCCGTCAGCCCGCAGGCACGGCTCGCTGGCCGCCTGCGCTCGGTGTTCCCGCGGCGGAGCCGCGGTGAGGACACCCGCTACAGCAACGATCCGCCCGCCGCCCCGCCGACGGGCGGCGTGGCCCGCAGGCTGACGGGCGCCATGCCGCGCGCGGCGGCCGAGCCGCCCGCGGTGCTGCGGTTCCCGCGCGGCACGGCCACTCGCTTCAGCATCGGCAGGGACGCAAGCTGCGACCTGTCGATCTCCGACATGACCGTCTCCCGCGTCCACGCCCAGCTCGAGCGCAGCGATGACGGCTGGCTGCTCACCGACCTGGACTCGACCAACGGAACCCGCGTCAACGGCTGGCGGGTGCGCGGCCAAGTGCAGGTGCACCCGGGTGACCTGGTGAGCTTCGGCAACGCGGAGTACTCGCTGGGCGCGCCCGAGGGCGCCTAGCCCGCCGCGACACCGCATCACGACCACGCATGGCCCCGGCCAGACCACACGCAACGCAGGTGCCGCAACCAGCCCAATACGGGCAATGTTCTAAAGTCAGGAAGCGTGACAACGGTTCTGCTCGTCCGGCACGGCCTCACCGCCACGACGGGGCACGTGCTGACGGGCTGGACGCCCGGCATCGGCCTCGACGACCGCGGCCGGGCGCAGGCCGCCGCGCTCGCGGCCCGGCTGGCGCGCCTCCCGCTCGACGCGATCGTGACCAGCCCGCTTGACCGCTGCCGCCAGACCACCGACCCGATCGCGGCCACCCGCGACGCTCCTCCGGCCGCCGTCCAGATCGAGCCCAGGCTCGGCGAGTGCCACTACGGCGACTGGACAGGGAAGTCGCTGAAGGAACTCGAGAAGGACCCGCTCTGGCCGGTCGTGCAGGCTCACCCGAGCGCGGTGCGGTTCCCCGGCGCCGAAGGCGAGTCGATGCTGGACATGCAGCACCGCGCGGTCGCCGCGGTGCGCGAGTGGAACGGCAAGCTCGGCAAGGACGGGACGTACCTGATCTGCTCGCACGGCGACGTCATCAAGGCGATCGTCGCGGACAGCCTGGGACTGCACCTCGACCAGTGCCAGCGGATCCAGGCGGACCCGTGCTCGCTGACGGTGATCCGCTACACGACGCTGCGGCCCTTCCTCATCCGGCTCAACGACGTCGGAGGCGGCGTCGACGACCTGCTCCCGCGCGCCGCGGAAGAAGCGCACGCGGGCCTCGCCGCCGAAAGCGACGCCGTGATCGGCGGCGGGGCGGGCGCCGGCGCGAACGGAGCGGGCGGGACGGGATTTCCGGCGGCCCCCGCTAGTGACGTGCTCGCCGACAAGCGAGGATAGGACTATGCCGGTCTTTTACTATGACCCGCCGGACAGGTTCGTCGCCGGCTCAGTCGGGCAGCCGGGCGACCGGACGTTCTACCTGCAGGCGAGCTCTAGTGGCCGCGTGACCAGTGTCGTCTTGGAGAAGTTCCAGGTCAGCTTGCTGGCCGAGCGAATCGACGAGCTGCTCGACGAGGTGCTGCGGCGAACGGGCGGCAGCACCATCCCGGCCGCCGCCCCCGCCGCGCTGCGCGACGACGGCCCCCTCGACCTGCCGCTGACCGAGGACTTCCGGGTCGGCGCCATCGCGCTGGCCTGGGACAGCGACGGCGACAAGGTCGTCATCGAGGCGCAGGAGGAAAGCGACCAGCCGGTCGAGCCGCTCGCCGACGACGTGCCGCCTGACGGCCCCGGCGTGCTCCGGGTGCGGATCACCCCGGGGGCCGCGCGGGCCTTCGCGCAGCGCGCCCTGCAGCTTGTCGCCGCCGGGCGCCCGCCCTGCCCGCTGTGCGGGCTCCCGCTCGACGCCGCCGGGCATGTCTGCCCACGACAGAACGGCCACCGGGCCAGCCATGGCTGACCGCGCGACGGCCGGGGATATGGACATCCCGGCCGGCGAGCAAGCGGCGCTCGACCTGCTCGAGCGCGGAACACTGGAAGTGGAGGGCCGTCTCGTCGACGCCTCCAACGCGACGCTGTACTGCACGATCAAGGGCGGCGGCGCCGAGGCGCACTGCGTCTACAAGCCGGTCGCGGGGGAGCGGCCGCTGTGGGACTTCCCGTCGGGGACGCTGGCCGGCCGCGAGGTCGCGGCCTACGCGGTGTCCCGCGCCGCGGGCTGGAACATCGTGCCGCCGACCGTCATGCGCGACGGCCCGTTCGGCCCTGGCATGGTCCAGCTGTGGATCGAGCTTGACTCCGAGGTCGACCTGATCGCCCTGTCCCGCCGCAGCGACCACGCCGGGCTGCGCGAGATGGCGGTGTTCGACGCCGTCGTCAACAACGCCGACCGCAAGATCGGCCACCTGCTCCCGGTCCCCGACGGCCACCTGTACGGCTGCGACCACGGCGTCTGCTTCGCCGAGGACTACAAGCTGCGCACCGTCCTCTGGCAGTGGCGCGGCAAGACGCTGCCCCGCCATTCGGTCGACGCGCTGCGCCGCCTCGCGGACGACATGGCCGACGGCTGGCTGGCCCGCGAACTGCCCGACCACCTGACCCGCCGCGAGATCACCGCCACCAAGATCCGTGTGGACAAGCTCCTCAAGCACCGCGTCCACCCGTACCCGTCGGAAGACTGGCCCGCCGTACCCTGGCCCCCCGTCTTATCCCGAACGCGCCGCCCCGACTCCCCAGCCCCAACTGCGCCGATTGCGCATTCGGCACGCTCTAGCGGGGCCAATCGCGCAGGCTCATGATCGAGGTCACGTTCGCCCTTTGAACCACGGCGGCATTGCCCCACCAGTCCCAAACGCCGCAAAACCACCAAGATCCAGTTAACGCTGAAGATTTGGCCGGTCATAGGCGGCCAAATCTTCAGCGCTGATCCGCTCGCATCGCCAGTGTGGCGGCTGGGGCTCCTCGGACTGCCCAGCGGTCTTCGCGCCCAGCACTGCGCCGATTGCGCATTCGGCACGCTCTAGCGGGGCCAATCGCGCATTCGGTATCCCCTCGCCGCGGACGGCAGGGGGCGGCCAGGGTCAGGTGTCTCCGTCGCTCCGGTTGCCGCGGCGGCGCAGGTACCGCTCGAACTCGCGCGCGATCGCGTCGCCAGAGGCCTCGGGCAGGTCGGTGGCGTCCTTGGCTTCCTCGAGCGTCCGCACGTACTCCGCGACGTCGGAGTCCTGCTGGGCGAGCTCGTCGACGCCGCGCTCCCAGGCGCGCGCCTCCTCGGGCAACTCGGCCATGGGCAGCGGCGCGTCCAGGATGTCTTCGACCGTGCGCAGCAGCGCCAGCGTCACCTTGGGCGACGGCGACTGCGCGACGTAGTGCGGCACCGAGGCCCACAGTGACACGGTGGGGATGTCCGCGGCGGCGCAGGTGTAGGCCAGCACGCCCACGATCCCCGACGAGCCCTTGTAGTCGGACGGCTCGGAGCCCACGCCGCGCAGCAAGTGCGCGTTCGAGCCGCTGACCTGCACGGGGACCGGGCGGGTGTGCGGGGAGTCGGCGAGCAGCGCGCCGATGAGGATCACCATCTCGACGCCGAGCTCGCGAAGGCCGGCGATCAGCTCGTCGGTGAAGCCGCGCCAGCGCATGTTCGGCTCGACGCCGTGTACGAGCACGATGTCCCGGCTCAGCCCGGTGGACGCGGCACGCGCCAGGGACAGCCGGGTAGTCGGCCAGACAAGCCGTTCGGTCTTGCCGGCGACGACCTCGATCACCGGCCGGTTCACCTGGAAGTCGTAGAAGTCATCGGGGTCGATCGCGGCGATGGGCGTGGATTCCCAGGCGATTCCCAGGTGAGTGACCACCCCGCTGGCCGCCTCGGCCGCATCGTTCCACCCCTCGAACGCGGCTATCGCGACCGGGTGGTCGAGCGGCCCGTCGACGTCGCTGAACTTGATGCTCCACCTCCTGGCTTCCGGGCACCTCCGGAATCGCACGAGGGCTAGCGCCCCCGACTACAGCCTACGTCGCCACGCTCGGCCAGTGTGCTACCTGTGGTTGCCACAGTTTTTGCAGCGTGTCTTTTGTGGTTTACCATAAGTGCCTGCACCTGAGGAGGGCTATGAGCGGGCTTGCGATAGAAGAGGCTACCGAACGGGCGGGTGCGCTGCGCTCTGCCCTCACGGATCGGGTCGTAGTGGCGGACGGGGCGATGGGCACGATGCTCCAGGCCAGCGAGGCGACCGCGGCCGATTTCGGCGGCCACGACGGCTGCAACGAGGTGCTGAACGTGACGCGGCCGGACATCGTGAGCGCGGTCCACCGCGAGTACCTGGCAGCCGGCGCCGACTGCGTCACGACGAACACGTTCGGCGCGAACCTCGGCAACCTGGGCGAGTACGGCATCCCCGAGCGGATCGAGGAGCTGTCCGAGGCGGGCGCGCGGCTGGCCCGTGCGGCCGCCGACGAGTTCGCGGCCGCCGACGGCGGCCCGCGCTGGGTGCTCGGCTCGATCGGCCCTGGCACGAAGCTGCCGACGCTCGGCCACGTGACCTTCCGCGTGCTGCGCGACTCCTACTACGAGAACGCCGCCGGCCTGCTGCGCGGCGGCGCCGACGCGCTGATCATCGAGACATGCCCGGACCTGCTGCAGGCCAAGGCGGCGATCATCGGCGCCAGGCGGGCCGTGGCCGACCTGGCGCCGCACGCGCTCGTCATCGCGCAGCTGACCATCGAGACCACGGGCACCATGCTGCTCGGCAGCGAGATCGGCGCGGCGCTGACCGCCCTGGAGCCGCTCGGCATCGACGTCATCGGACTGAACTGCGCGACCGGGCCCGGCGAGATGAGCGAGCACCTGCGGTACCTGGCGGCGCACTCGCAGATCCCGGTCTCGTGCGAGCCGAACGCCGGCCTGCCCGAGCTGACGTCAAGCGGCGCGTACTACCCGCTGACGCCGGACGAGCTCGCCGACGCCCACGAGCGCTTCGTCACCGAGTTCGGCCTCTCGCTCGTCGGCGGCTGCTGCGGCACCACGCCGCGGCATGTGGCCACGCTCGTCGAGCGGCTCGGCACGCGGGGGCCGGGCGGCACTGGGCGCCCCGCGACCAGGCGCCGGCCCCGGCCGGAGCCCGGCGTGGCGTCGCTCTACGCCCACGTGCCGTTCCGGCAGGACACCGCTTTCCTCGCGATCGGCGAGCGGACCAACGCCAACGGCTCGAAGGCGTTCCGCGAGGCGATGATCGCCGACAAGTACGAGGACTGCGTGGCGATCGCCCGCGGCCAGACCAGGGACGGCGCGCACCTGCTCGACGTGTGCGTGGACTACGTCGGCCGGGACGGGGTCGCGGACATGCGCGAGGTCGCCGGCCGGCTGGCCACCGCCGCCACGCTGCCGCTGGTCCTCGACTCGACCGAGCCGGCGGTGATCGAGGCGGGCCTTGAGCTGATCGGCGGCCGGGCCGTCGTCAACTCGGTGAACTACGAGGACGGGGACGGGCCGGAGTCGCGGATCGCCCGGCTGATGCCCATGGTGCGCGAGCACGGCGCGGCCGTGGTCGCGCTGACGATCGACGAGCGCGGCCAGGCGCGGACCGCCGACTGGAAGGTCGAGGTCGCCACCAGGCTGATCGAGGACCTGACGGGGAATTGGGGGATGCGGCGCTGTGACATCATCGTCGACTGCCTGACGTTCCCGATCGCGACGGGCCAGGAGGAAACCCGGCGGGACGCCCTGGAGACGATCGAGGCGATCGCCGCGCTGAAGCGCCGCTACCCGGACGTGCAGACGACGCTGGGCGTGTCCAACGTGTCTTTCGGCCTCAAGCCCGCCGCGCGAGCCGTGCTGAACTCGGTCTTCCTGGCCGAATGCGTGCGGGCCGGGCTCGACTCGGCGATCGTGCACCCGTCCAAGATCACGCCGCTCGCGCGGATCCCCGACGACCAGCGGCAGGTCGCACTCGACCTGGTCTACGACAGGCGGCGGGACGGCTACGACCCACTGCAGCGGATGCTCGAGCTGTTCGAGGGCGTGGACGCCGCGTCCGCCAAGGCGGACCGCGCCGCCGAGCTGGCCGGCCTGCCGCTGTGGGAGCGGCTGAAGCGGCGGATCATCGACGGCGAAAGGGTGGGCCTTGAAGCCGACCTGGACGAGGCGCTGTCCCAGCGGCCCGCCCTGGAGATCATCAACGACGTGCTGCTCGACGGCATGAAGACGGTGGGCGAGCTGTTCGGCTCCGGGCAGATGCAGCTGCCCTTCGTGCTGCAGTCCGCCGAGGTGATGAAGGCCTCGGTCGGCTACCTCGAGCCGCACATGGAGCGGTCCGACGCGGGCGGCCGGGGCACGATCGTGCTGGCCACCGTCAAGGGCGACGTGCACGACATCGGCAAGAACCTGGTCGACATCATCTTGTCCAACAACGGCTACGACGTGGTGAACATCGGCATCAAGCAGCCGATCTCCGCGATCATCAGCGCCGCGGAGGAGAACCGCGCCGACGTGATCGGCATGTCCGGCCTGCTGGTGAAGTCCACCGTGGTGATGCGCGACAACCTCGCCGAGCTGAACTCCCGCGGGATCGCCGGCCGCTGGCCGGTGCTGCTCGGCGGCGCGGCGCTCACCCGCGCCTACGTGGAGCAGGACCTGGCCGCGCTGTTCGAGGGCGAGGTCCGCTACGCGCGCGACGCCTTCGAAGGGCTGCGGCTGATGAACGCCGCGATGGCCGTCAAGCGCGGCGACCCCGGCGCCAAGCTCCCCGAACTGCGCGCTCGCCGGGTCAGGGCCAGCGCGGGCGCCAGCACCATCGCCCCCGATCCAGCCCTGTCCTCGGCCCCCGCGCTGGCGCTGGCCCCCGTGCCGGAGCCGCCGTTCTGGGGGACACGGGTGGTGAAGGGCGTGCCGCTGGCCGACTACGGCGCCTACCTGGACGAGCGCGCCACGTTCATGGGCCAGTGGGGGCTCAAGCCGTCGCGGAAGGCGGGCGGCCCGGACTACGAGGAACTGGTCGAGACCGAGGGACGGCCACGGCTGCGGATGTGGCTGGAGCGGGTGCAGACCGAGGGACTGCTCCAGGCCGCCGTGGTCTACGGCTACTTCCGGTGCGTGAGCTCGGGCAACGACCTGATCGTGCTATCAGAGACGGGGGAGGAACTCGAGCGGTTCACCTTCCCCCGGCAGCGGCGCGACGCCCGCCTTTGCCTGGCCGACTACTTCAGGCCCGCCGACTCCGGCGAGACCGACGTGATCGCGTTCCAGCTCGCCACGATGGGCGCGGCGGTGTCCGCGGCCACCGCCGACCTGTTCGCCAAGAACGCCTACCGCGAGTACCTGGAGCTGCACGGCCTTTCCGTCCAGCTGACAGAAGCCCTCGCCGAGTACTGGCACGCCCGCGTCCGCGCCGAACTCGGCGTCGCGGCGGCCGACCCGGCCGACCTGGAGGGTTTCTTCAGCGTCCGCTATCAGGGCGCCCGCTACTCGATCGGCTACCCGGCCTGCCCGGACCTCGCCGACCGCGCCAAGATCGCCCGGCTGCTCGACCCCGCCCGCATCGGCGTCGAACTCTCAGAAGAGATGCAGCTGCACCCGGAGCAGTCCACCGACGCGATCGTCGTCCACCACCCAGAGGCCAAATACTTCAGCGTCTAACCCCCATCCCGCTCGCCGGCAGCACAACGAGAAGGATTATCGGACCTGGCGGAGGCTGTCGCACGACTTCTCGCCCGGCCTTGTCAAGGCCGGACGGCCGGCCCGCGCCGCCGCGTGATCTGGCTCGCGCCAGGACCCCCAGGCGGCCGGTGCGGCAGCACGCGGCACCCATGATCGCGAAGACTTGCGGCACATAGCGTACTTTCCGGTCGTTTTTGCGCCCGTTTCGTCCTGGTATGCGGATGCGAAAAGTACTCCATGTTCACCAACGCTTCGCAATAAATGAGACCGGCGGCGGGCAGCCGGCCCGGACCGGGCCAGCCCGGCGCACTCCCGGCTCGCCAGCCACCCGCAACCCAGCCCGCTCGCACCCCCGGCCGCGTCCCGCCGCCCGGTCCCTTCGCCGACCCGGACCCTGCCCGCCCGAGCAGGCGCCGCCCAGGCCCCGGACCTGAACACAGTCCACCACCGGCCCCGCAGAGCCGTGTGACAGCCTCTGGCGGGCCGACAACCATTCCAGGTAATGGCGCTATCCGGAATACGGCAGCCACATTTCCGGCGTTCCAGAGATATCTGGCGGCTAACCAACCGCCCGGACACAGCCAGGCGCCAGGTCGGCCCGTTGGTCACCGCGCCCCCTTCGCCGCCGCGCGAGACGCCGCGGCAGCGGAGGTGGCCACCGCCTAGCCCTCCGCGCCGAAACGGTAACGACCCCCTGCGTAACCCTCGCCACCTCAGCCACTCCCTTGCGGCCCTTGCAGCCCCGGGGCGGATAGCGTGAAACATCCTTAGGGTCAGCGGCCACAGGATGTTTCGTCATAACGGCCAAGTCCCCTGCCCGCAGGCTGAGCCGGGCCATTGGCGCCGCCGGGACCCTAGAAAGGGACCCGGCGCGACCGGCTCCAAGCGATCGACGATCATTGAAGTCCCGCGGCAGACGGGGAATGGCTGTTACTAGCGCTTCAGGAGGGAGCCGACGTGACAGAGGGGCTCGCGGCGGTGCTGTTCGACATGGACGGGCTGCTCGTGGACACCGAGCCGCTGTGGCTGGAGACGGAGACTGAGGTCATGGCCAGGCTCGGTGCGGCCTGGACAGTCCAGGACCAGGAGGCGCTGCTCGGCGGCAGTATGCGGCGAACGGTGAGCTACCTGCTGAGCAAGGCCGCCAGGCCCGCGCAGCCGCTGACGGTTGAGCGATGGCTCAACGAGGGCATGCTCCAGCGCGTCGGGGACGGGCGCGTCGTCGTGCAGCCAGGCGCTCGTGAACTCCTGGCGGAGGTGGCCGCGGCGGGCCTGCCGCACGCGCTCGTCACGTCCTCCCAGCGACTGTTCGCCGAGGCCGTGCTCGCGAGCACGGGACTGCTGCTTCCCGTGACGGTGTGCGCCGAGGACGTGACAGTGACCAAGCCCGACCCGGAGCCCTACCTGCTCGCCGCCAAGCTGCTCGAGGCCGACCCGGCCCGGTGTGTCGCCCTCGAGGATTCCCCGAACGGCGTGGCCTCCGCCACCGCGGCGGGCTGCTGCGTGGTCGCGGTGCCGTCGCTCGTGCGGATCCCGCCCGCTCCTGGACGGCTCGTGGTGCGATCCTTGCGGGACGTCACGGTCGCGACCTTGCGGGACCTGGCCGCCTGACCCGCACCGCCTGACCCGCACCGCCTGACCCGCACCGCCTGACCCAACCGCCTGAACCGGACCGTGCGAGCGTTCCAGGCGGTCCGCCGGGTATGTCACGATGGAGGGAGCAGGGAGGCGCGTCATGGGTTACGACAGTATTTTCTGGCTGCCGATATGCGCGGTGCTCACGGGGGCCGGGCTGGTGCTGAGCTACTACGCGGGCCGGAGCCGCGGGTACCAATCCATGCTCAGAGGCGTGGCCTGGTCGCTGATCCCGCTGGCCGCGTACCTTACGGGGTCGATCAAGATGTTCTGGAAGATCGGCGACGCGATCGGCAACTACGCCAGCGGCTTCGCGTTCTCCCCTGTTAAGTGGGCCGGCATCGGCGTCGCCGCGCTGGCGTTCGTGCTGTTTGTCGTGACCGGCGGGCGGCACCGGCGCAGGGCTGTGCGCGAGCGGCGCAAGGCCGCCAAGGCCGGGCAGCAGGGAGCGCCCGCCGCACCCCCGGCGGCCGCGGGTATCGAGCAGTCCGGCACTGTCCCGGCCACCGCGATCATGCCCGCCGTGACGGCCAGGCAGCCGCAGCCGGCGAAGGCCACGCAGCCTGCGAAGCGCTCCGGCAAGACAGCCGCGCCCGTCGACCAGGACATGAAGGACATCGAGGAGATCCTCCGCAACCGCGGGATCTGACACGAGCCCGCGGCGCGGGCCCGCCTGTCGCTGATCTCTCCACCGGCGCATCGACGCCCGCGCATCCGCCCGCCCGATCGTCGAGGCACCACGCACTTAGCCATCCGCTCCGTCCGCGCGCCCGCGCCATCACCCACCATCCGACATCCGCCATCCGCCATCCGCCATCCGCTCTCACGCGCGCTCGGATGCGCCATCGCCATCCGCTCTCGCCCGCGTTCAGCATCCGCGCCGTCGCCCGGCCCGCGGCCGCGCCGCCCGGCCCGCGGCCGCGCCGCCGCGCGGACACCCGCGCGCCCCGAGTAGGCACTCACCGGAACACCATCCGCCGTGCGCCCTGGTCACGCGCGCCCTGCCAGCCCTCGAGGCCCGGTCCGCCGGTCCGCGGGCGGTGCGGCGCCCAGGCTGAGTCACATTTTTAACTTTGGCCACATAGTGCGCTATGGTCTGCTAGTTTCGCACATGCCTCACTTATGACAGGTAGATCGGACTTATGTCACGATAGGGCCACGATGGCAATCTGAGGCTGGTGTCAGCGCCAGGAATGCGGAAGCTTGTCTGTTAGCGCAGGAAGATCTCCGCGTTGGTGGGGGTCGTCCTGCATGTCTGCCGCAGGACCACTGTGATCCCCGGCAGAACCACAGGTAACTCCGGTCGGCAGCAGAAGAGTAGGGGTGGGACAGCACGTGGCCGTATCGCTTGATCCGTCACCGGGTCAGCGGGGAGAGTCGCCAGAAACCGGAGTCACCAGCACGAACGTGCCCATCGAGGGCCGGTCGCTGGGACAGATCGCCTGGCGGCGACTCCGTCGCGACCGGGTGGCGATGGCGGGCGGGATCTTCATCGTCTTCCTGATCCTCGTCGCGATCATCGGCCCCCACCTGGTCCAGAACCCCGACACCTACAACCCGACCCTGATCGACCCGACGTTTAGCCGCCCTATCGGCCCCTGGGGCGGGATCAGCATGGCGCACCCGCTGGGCGTCGAGCCAGTGACTGGCCGCGACATGCTCGCCCGGGTCGTCGTCGGAGCACAGTACTCGCTGCTCATCGGGTTCCTGGCGACCGTCCTCGCCGTGGTGATCGGAGTGTTCTTCGGCATCATCGCCGGCTACTTCGGCGGCTGGCTCGACGGATTGATCGCGCGCGCCATGGACGTGTTCCTGGCGTTCCCGCTCCTCGTGTTCGCGATCGCCATCGTGGGCGTCATACCCACGTCCGCGTGGGGCCTGTCCGGTAACACGCTGCGCGTATTCCTGCTCGTATTCATTATCGGGTTCTTCGCCTGGCCCTATATGGGCCGGATCATCCGCGGCCAGGTGCTCTCGCTTCGGGAACGCGAATTCGTCGACGCGGCGCGCAGCATCGGCGCCCGCGGCCCGTACATTCTCTTCAAGGAATTGCTGCCGAACCTCGTGGCGCCGATCCTGGTCTACTCGACCCTGCTGATCCCCACGAACATCCTGTTCGAGGCTGCCCTCGACTACCTGGGCGTGGGCCTTGTCCCGCCGACCCCGAGCTGGGGCCAGATGCTGTCCAACGCTGTCACAAATGGGTTCTATTACATCGATCCCATGTATATGGTAATCCCTGGCCTGGCGATCTTCATTACGGTCATGGCCTTCAACCTATTCGGTGACGGGCTGCGCGACGCGCTTGATCCGCGAACACGCTGACCGGAAACCGAATTATCGTGAAAGGAGACGTGCCGCTTATGAGAAAACGCAAGGCTCTTGCGATTGCGGCATGCGTAGCAGTGACCGGACTAGGTCTCGGGGCGTGCTCGAGCTCGACGTCGAGCTCAAGCTCGAGCTCGACCCCAAGCTCGAGCACAAGCTCAGGCTCGAGCCCGAGCGCCAGCAGCTCGAGCAGCGCCTCCGGCGTCAGCGCGGCGTTCAACGCCGCGAACACCAACATCGTGAACCCCTCGACGGCGAAGGGCGGCACGCTCACCTTCGCCGACAGCAGCACGCCGGACTCGTTCGACCCCGGCAACACGTACTACGCCTGGACCTGGAACTTCTCCCGGCTGTACGCGACGCCGCTCGTCACGTACAAGTCCTGCCCAGGCACCTGCGGCCTGCAGCTCACGCCCGGCATCGCGACCGGCCTCGGCACGGTCAGCGACAACGGCCTGGTGTGGACGTACCACCTCAAGCAAGGGCTGAAGCTCTCGGACGGCGAGACGATCACCTCGACCGACGTGAAGTACGCCGTGGAGCGCACCTACGACCGCTCGGTGCTCGAGAACGGACCGACGTACTTCCCGGTGCTGCTCGCTGACCCGACCTACCCGGGCCCGTACAAGGACAGGTCCAAGAACCTGATGGGGCTGACCTCGGTCACCACCCCGGACCCGTACACGATCCAGTTCCACCTGCAGCACCCGTTCCCCGACTTCAACTACGTGGTGGCGATCCCGCAGACCGCTCCGGTTCCGCCGGACAAGGACACAGGCGCCAACTACCAGCTGAACCCGGTCTCCTCGGGCCCGTACATGTTCCAGAGCTACTCGCTCAACAAGCAGGCCGTCCTGGTCGACAACCCGAACTGGACGCCGAACGAGGACCCGCAGGCCGCGCAGCTGGTCAGCAAGATCGTCATCGACCTGAACGTGAACGCCGATGACATCGACAACCGGCTGATGGCCGGCGACATCGACATCGACGCGGCGGGCACTGGCGTGCAGGCCGCGGCCCGGGCGAAGATCCTGTCGAACCCGACCCTGATGAAGGACTCGGACGACGCGCTCAGTGGCTTCCTGTGGTTCGCGTACATCAACACCAAGGTCGCGCCGCTGAACAACGTGGCGTGCCGCCAGGCCATCGAGTACGCGGCCGACAAGACCGAGCAGCAGACCGCTTACGGCGGCCCGTACGCCGGCGGCGACATCGCGAGCACGGTCATGCCGCCGAACATCGTCGGCTACCAGAAGTTCGACTACTACAACGCCCTCAGCCAGCCCTCGGGTGACCTGACGGCCGCGAAGGCGGCACTGAAGACCTGCGGGCAGCCGAACGGCTTCACGGTTGGCCTCGCCTACCGCAGCGACCGGCCGAAGGAAGTCCAGGCGGCTCAGTCGCTGCAGGCGGCGCTCGCCCGGGTGGGCATCAATGTCCAGCTGCACGGTTACCCGTCGGGCACGTACTACAGCGACTTCGCGGGCTCGCCGAACTACGTGCACCAGCACGACCTGGGCATCGACATGGGCGGCTGGGCGGCCGACTGGCCGGACGGCTACGGCTTCCTCGATGAGATCAGCAATGGGAACGCGATCGCTCCCGCTGGTAACACCAACATCGAGGAGCTGAACGACCCGGTGGTCAACAACCTGTTCGCGGAAGCGACCAAGACGACCACCGCGGCGCAGGAGACGGCGATCTGGCCGAAGATCGACATGCAGATCATGAAGGACGCCGCGATCCTGCCCGAGGTCTACGCCAAGTCCCTCCTGTACCGGAACCCTGCCGTCACCAACGTGTACGTGCAGGATTACTACGGGATGTACAACTATGCCGTGCTCGGCGTCAGCAGCACCAGCTAGCGGACCGAGCCGCGAGAGTTAGGAGGACGCAGCGCCCGGCCGGGCCGCCATAAGCACCCGGCCGGGCGCTGCCCGCCGCATGCCATGATCACGTTCATCATCCGCCGCCTGATCACGATGGTTTTCCTGCTCGTCGTGGTCAGCATGATCACGTTCGGGATCTTCTTCCTGATCCCGCGCCTGGCCGGGCAGAACGCCTACGAACTCGCGGCGCAGTACGTCGGTCGCAACCCGACCAGGTCCGCGATCTTGCAGATGGAAGCCAAGCTCGGGCTGAACGACCCGCTTGTCGTGCAGTACTGGCGCTTCCTGAAGGGCATCGTGGTCGGCGCGCACTACAACGACGGCCCGAGTCAGACCTACTGCCCGCCGCCGTGCTTCGGCTACTCCTTCCGCAGCCAGCAGCCGGTCTGGCCGCAGATGATGGCCGCGCTCCCCGTGACGGTGTCGCTCGCCATCGGCGCGGCGATCCTGTGGGTGGTCGGCGGCGTCGCCATCGGCGTGCTGTCCGCGCTGCGGCGGGGCAGCATCTTCGACCGGTTCACGATGGCCGTCGCGCTCGCTGGCGTGTCGCTGCCCATCTTCTTCACCGGCCTGATCTCACTCGAGCTCTTCAGCTACAAGTGGCCGCTCTTCCCGAACGTGCAATGGGTCCCGCTCACCACCAACCCAGCGCTGTGGGCGCGGAACCTGGTCCTGCCGTGGATCACTCTCGCCTTCCTGTACGCCGCTCTGTACGCGCGGCTGACCAGGGCAGGGATGCTCGAGACCATGAACGAAGACTTCATCCGCACGGCACGCGCCAAAGGTTTGCCCGAACGGAAGGTGGTCTTCCGTCACGGCCTTAGGGCTGCTCTGACACCGATCCTGACCATCTTCGGCATGGACCTGGGACTGCTACTCGGCGGCGCCGTGCTCACGGAGAGCACGTTTTCGCTGCCCGGCCTCGGACAGTTCACGATCCTGGCGATCCAGAACCAGGACTTCCCGGAGATTATGGGCGTGGTCATGCTCGCCGCGTTCTTCATCGTGGTGGCGAACATGCTGGTGGACATCCTGTACGCCGTGGTCGACCCCAGAGTGAGGATCACGTAATGGCGATGCTCGAGGTCCGCGACCTGCGCGTTCAGTTCAAGACCGACGACGGCCTTGTCAGGGCGGTGGACGGGCTCTCGTTCGACGTGGAGCGCGGCCGCACGCTGGGCATCGTAGGCGAATCCGGCTCAGGCAAGAGCGTGACCAGCCTGGCCATCATGGGCCTGCACCGCGGGAAAGGCACCGACATCAGCGGCCAGGTCCGGCTCGACGGCGAGGACCTGGTCAGCGCGTCGGCGGACCGAGTGCGTCACCTGCGCGGCAGCAAGATGGCGATGATCTTCCAGGATCCGCTGACCGCGCTGCACCCGTTCTACTCAGTCGGCGTGCAGATCATGGAGGCGTACCGGGTCCACAACAACGTGTCCAAGCAGGTCGCCCGCAAGCGGGCCATCGACCTGCTCGCCCGGGTGGGCATCCCGCAGCCCGCGGTCCGCGTGGACGACTACCCGCACCAGTTCTCCGGCGGCATGCGGCAGCGGGCGATGATCGCGATGGCGCTGTGCTGCGACCCTGAGCTGCTGATCGCCGACGAGCCGACGACGGCGCTTGACGTCACCGTCCAGGCGCAGATCCTGGACCTCATCGTGGACCTGCAGGCGGAATTCGGGTCGGCGGTCATCATCATCACCCATGACCTCGGCGTGGTGGCCGAAGTCGCCGACGACGTCCTCGTCATGTACGCGGGCCGGGCGGCGGAGAAAGGCAGCGCCGACGACGTGTTCCGCCGGCCCATGCATCCGTACGCCTGGGGGCTGCTCGGCTCCATGCCGCGGCTGGACGTGGCCCGGGTCGACCGGCTGCGCCCGATTCCCGGCACGCCGCCGAGCCTCATCAACGTGCCGCCGGGATGCCCGTTCCACCCGCGCTGCACCTATCCGGCGCAGGTGGGCGGCGACAAGTGCCGCACTGAGATCCCGCTGCTGCTCGACACGGGCATGGGCCATCAAGCGGCGTGCCACCTGTCCGTGCGCCAGCGGCAGGAGATCTGGGCGCAGCTCGCGCCCGAGCCCAGCGAGCCAGGAACAGCGATCCCGGCCGACATCGTGCCGGCGACCACCCCGGAACCGGGCGAGCCGAGCGAGGTGGAGGCGTGAGCGGCGACCTGCTGACCGTGACCGGGCTGACCCGGCACTTCCCTGTGACCAGGGGAGTGATCTTCCAGCGGACCGTGGCGAGGGTACGGGCCGTGGACGGGATCGACTTCTCGCTGCCCGCCGGCCAGACCCTCGGCATCGTCGGCGAGTCGGGCTGCGGCAAGACCACTACCGGGCGCATGGTCGCCCGCCTGGACGAGCCGACAAGCGGCCGCATCGTCTTCGACGGGCATGACATCACGCACCTGCGCACCGGCAAGATGCGCCCGCTGCGCCGCGAGATCGGCATGATCTTCCAGGACCCGTACTCGTCGCTGAACCCGCGGCACACGGTCGGGACGATTGTCGGCGCTCCGCTGCGCGTGCAGGGAATCGCGACCGAGCACGGCGTCAAGCGGGCGGTGCAGGACCTGCTCGAGATGGTCGGCCTGAACCCCGAGCACTACAACCGGTACCCGCACGAGTTCTCAGGCGGGCAGCGGCAGCGCATCGGGGTCGCCAGGACGCTAGCGCTGAAGCCGAAGCTCATCGTGGCGGACGAGCCTGTCTCCGCGCTCGACGTCTCCATCCAGGCTCAGGTCATCAACCTGCTCGACGACCTCCAAGACGAGCTGGGGCTGAGCTACGTGATCATCGCCCACGACCTGGCGGTGGTCCGGCACATCAGCACCCAGGTGGCGGTCATGTATCTCGGCAAGATCGTGGAGGTGGCCAGCAGGGACGACCTGTACGCCAGCCCGCGGCACCCGTACACGGTCGCGCTGCTGTCCGCCGTTCCCGTGCCGGAGCCGGTAGGCGCCGGGGGAGCTGGCGACAAGATCCGCCGCGAGCGAATCAGGCTGACAGGGGACGTGCCGAGCCCGCTGAACCCGCCTCCCGGCTGCCGGTTCCACACCCGCTGCTGGAAGGCGCAGGACATCTGCAAGGCGGTCGAGCCGCCGCTGGCCGAGCTCGCGCCCGGGCACAAGGCCGCGTGTCATTTCCCCGAGCCAGCGATTCGGACCGTGTGACATGCCAGTGGCCCCCGGCCAGAGTCGGGGGCCACTGGCATGACAGCCGCCTGACCGCGGCAGCGGCGGGCTAGGCGTTCTCGCGGACGAACACGCGCGACCCCAGCCACAAGCACACCGCCGCCAGGCCGAGCGCGACGAGCACGCCCTCGAGCATGACCGTGGTGGCGTAGTGCCCGTAGAACGCCGACCGCATGGCGTCGATGATGTACCGGAACGGGCTGATCCTGGCGATGCCCTGCAGCCAGCCCGGCCCGAGCGCGATCGGCAGCATGATCCCCGACAGCAGCACCAGCGGCACGATGACCGAGTTGAGCATGGGCGCGAAGGCGTCCTCGCTCTTGACCGTCAGCGCGGTCGCGTAGGACACCGACGCCAGGCCGACCGCCACCAAGACGATGAAGCCGAGGCTGAGCAAGATCGCGGCGACCGGCGCCCGCAGCCCGAACGCCACGCCGGCGAGCACCAGGATCACCGCCTGGACCACCAGCACGACCACGTCCCGCAGCACCCGGCCCGCCATGATCGACAGCCGGCTCACCGGCGTCACCCGGAACCGCTCGATGACCCCGGCCCGCCAGTCCGAGATGATGGCGAACCCGACGAACGTCGAGCCGAACAGCCCGAGCTGAATCAGCAGCCCAGGAACGAAGAACTTGTACGCGTCCGCGGTGCCAGCGCCGGCGCTGCCTGTGAGAGTCCCCGACGGGAGGTTGGCGAGCAGCGGGCCGAACAGCACCAGGTACAGGATCGGCTGCACAAGCGCGATCACCACCCAGGCGGGGGTGCGCAGGCTGAGCCGCAGCTGCCGCTGGAAAACCGTCAGCGTGTCACGGACGAACGACTTCACCGCTAGCTCCTTGTCCCCGCCGCCGCGCTGTCCGCGGCGTCTGATTTTCCGTCCCGCCCTGCTTCCCCGTCCCGGCTAGCGCTGGGGGAGTCGTCCCGTAGCGACCGCCCCGTCATCGTCAGGAACACGTCGTCGAGCGTCGGCCTGGACAGGTTGATCGAATGCATGGTGACGCCTGCGTCGTCGAGCACACGCAGCAGCGCGGGCAGCGCCTCGGCGCCGTGGAAGACGTTCAGCCGCAGCCCGCCGTCTTCTGAGACCGCGACGTCCTGGACGATCGGCTGGGCCGCGAGCAGTTCGCGCGCCTTCTCCTTGGCGCCGTTGACCTGCAGGGTCACCACATCGCCCGAGACCCGCCGCTTGAGCTCGTCGGGCGTGCCCTCGGCCACGATCACCCCGTGGTCGATGATGAACACGCGGTCGCACAGCACGTCGGCCTCCTCCAGGTAGTGCGTGGTGAGGAAGACCGTCGTGCCCAGCTCAGAGCGCAGCCGCGTGATGTGCTCCCACAGGTTCGACCGGCTCTGCGGGTCCAGCCCCGTGGTGGGCTCGTCGAGGAAGACGAGCCGCGGCTGGTGCACCAGGCCGAGCGCGATCTCAAGGCGGCGCCGCTGCCCGCCGGACAGCGTCTTCACCAGCCGCTTGTCCAGCCCGCCGAGGTCGAGCTGGGCGATGAGCACCGCGGCCCGCCGTGCCGCCTCAGCTTTGTCGATGTGGTACAGCGCCGCCTGATCGAGCAACTCCTCGTCGACCATGCACTCGGGGTCGGTGCCGCCCATGGTCTGCCCGATCGCCTGCGGCACGTACCCGATCCGCCGCCGCACGCCCACGGGATCGCGGCGCAGGTCGGCGCCCGCGACAGTGGCCGTGCCCGCGGTCGGCTCGAGGAGCGTGGTGAGCATGCGCAGCGTGGTGGTCTTGCCCGCGCCGTTCGGCCCGAGGAAACCGACGATCTCCCCTTCTTCGACCCGCAGATCGACGCCGCGCACCGCCTCCACGGTCCGCTTACGGCTCTTGAACGTCCGCGCGAGGCCCTTGGCCTCGATGATTGACATGACTGCTGTTCCCCTCCGCGCCTTCCGGCTGCCCGTGCGATCCCCGACTCCGGGTCCTCACATTATCGAGTAATATCTCGATCTGATTCAAGTCCGTTTCGTGCCGCGTCCCGGTCGCCGCGCCTGGCCGCGTTGCCGTCGAGCGGCGTGTCCCCGGCGAGCAGCGCGTCTACCTCGTCGTGCCAGCGCACCTCGGTCTCGATGTGCAGCTCACCGCGCCGCATCGTGGCCGACTCGAGCGGGCTCAGATATCCCCTGGCCACCCCGCGCTCCCGCTCCGCTGCAAGCTCCCTGCCAGAGATGACGAGCCGGTCCCGGCGCGCTCGCAGGGCATCCCGCAACTCCTCGCGGTCCAGGTCGTCCAGCGCGAAGATCAGCGCCACGCCCAGCGGGTTCGGGCCGGGATCCGTCGCCGCGAGCGCGTGCGCGCGCAGGTTCGCGAGCTCGAGCCCGCCTTCGCCGGTGATCGCGTACACGGTGCGCGCCGGCCGCCGCCCGACCTGCTCGGTGCGCAGCGTCTCCACCAAGCCCTCCCGCTCCATCGCGCGCAGCTCCCGGTACAGCGCCCCCACGCTCACCCCGCCCCACTCGCCGACGTCGGTGAGATCGGCCAGCCTGCGGATCTGGTGCCCGTGCTGCGGCCCGTACCGGGCCAGCGTGCCGAGCGCCATCAACCGCGTCAGATTCATGCGATTAGTATCATGAGACTATTCTCGCGTTGTCAAATTGATAGGCAAACCCCGGCCCGCCCGCGTCCGCTGACCCAGTCGCACCGGAGCAACGGCCGGGTGATGGTCCCGCCTTTTGCTCTCCCGAACGAACAGTCGCGTCTGCCCAACCCATCGCTCCGCCCGGTCGGGGAGGACCCTGCCTGGCCGAGGCACCGCCCGCCCGGCCGAGGCACCGCCCGCCCGGCCGAGGCACCGCCCGCCCGGCCGAGGCACCGCCCGCCCGGCCGAGGCACCGCCTGCCCGGCCGAGGCACCGCCCGCCCCGCTCCCGCCTGACCCCGAAGCGGCCGACACGCCGGGGTTTTCTGACATAGGGCCCCAGCCGGTCGTTTCTGCGACCGGTTTGTCCGATTTGTGGTACCGATTGGGGCCCCATCAAGTGGCGACCTGTCCACATCGTGAGATATGCGGCTGCCGGAAGAGTCGCGGTCCCGTCACCTACGCCTGCGGGGGGCGGCCCACCGCCGCGACGGCGGTCTCCGCGGCAGCAGCGACAGCCGCCGTCGCGGATGCCGCCTCGGGCAGTGGCGGCAGCGTGCCGCCGAACTCGGGACACAGCGCCTTGTGGCGGCACCAGTCGCACAGCCGGGACGGTCGCGGCCGCCAGTCGCCCGTCAGGCGGGCCTTCTCGATCGCCTGCCAGAGCGCCTCGACCTTCCGCTGGGTCGCCCGCAGGTCCGCCTCGTCGGGGGAATACCGCAGCATCTCGCCGTCCGACAGGTACATCAGCTGAAGCATCCGCGGGATCACGCCGCGCACCCGCCAGATGACGAGCGCGTAGAACTTCATCTGGAACAGCGCGCTGGCCTCGTAGGCCTCCCGCGGCACCCGGCCCGTCTTGTAGTCCACGATCCGCACGTCGCCGGCCGCCGTGACGTCGAGCCTGTCGATGTAACCGCGCAGCCGCAGCCCCGAGTCCAGCTCTGTCTCCACGTACGACTCCCGCTCGGCTGGTTCGAGCCGCCGGGGGTCTTCGAGCGTGAAATAACCGTCGAGAGCGGCTGTGGCCTCGCGGAGCCAGACGTCTCGTTCGGAATCATCGGGGAAGAGCGCGGCGAGATCGGGCTCGGCGGCGACCAGCCGGTCCCATTCCGGCGCCACGAGCTGGTGGGCGGCCTCCGGGGTCCGGTCGGCGGCCGGGCGATCGAACAGCCGCTCAAGGACCGAATGCACCAGCGTGCCGCGCGCCGTCGCCGGCGTCGGCGGCTCGGGGAGCCTGTCGATCACCCGGAACCGGTACAGCAGCGGGCACGTCATGAAGTCGGACGCGCGCGACGGCGAGAGCGCCGACGGCGGGTCGCCCGCGGGGCCGAAGCTGGCGTCCGCCGGCTGGTTTGTGCCAACAGGAAAGCCCGGCTGGTTTGTGCCAACAGGAAAGCCCGGCTGGTCTGCGCCAGCAGGCAAGCTCCGCTGGTATTCGAGGTCCACAGCGCTACCGTAGGGCAGGGCACCGACATTCCGCAGCCGTGCGCTCCCTCCGTCACTGTCTCGCGTCCCGCCGCCACCCTTCCGTACCCGCCACGACACTCCAGCGGCGCCGCGTAGCCCGCGGCCATTCGTCGCCGGGTCCTAACAGCCACGGATGCACGTAGCATCGGTGGTGTGGCAAGTAGCCGGGAGGAACAGCCGAATCGGAGTGGGCGGTCGGGAATCATCATTGCCCGGCCCTTCGGCATTCCTGTGTACGTCTCGCCGTACTGGTTCATCATCGCCGGCGTCTTTATCATCCTCTACGCCAGTGACCTCGGGAGTTCGTACCAGGGAAGCACCAAGTACCTGGTCGCCGCCGCCTTCGTGGTGCTGCTGTACGTGTCGGTGCTCGTGCACGAGCTGAGCCATTCGGTGGTCGCGCGGGGATACGGGCTGCCCGTGCGGCGGATCCTGCTCTACCCGCTCGGCGGGTTCTCCGAGATCGAGCGGGAACCCCAGACGCCCGGCCGCGAGTTCGCCGTCTCGGCCGCGGGGCCCGCGCTCTCGCTGCTGCTCGGGGCGGCCGGCTGGGGGCTGACCCGGGTGGTCCAGTACGGCGTCAGCGGCTCCCTGGTCAGGCAGCTCATGGTCGCCAACATCATCGTCGGACTCTTCAACTTGCTGCCGGGGCTGCCGCTTGACGGCGGGCGGATGCTGCGGGCCGTGATCTGGAAGCTGACCGGGCGCCCGGCCACCGGCACGATCGGCGCCGCATGGGCCGGCCGGGTCCTGGCGATCGCGCTGCTGGGCCTCAGCCTCCCGTTCGTCTCCCACGGGCTGGCCGGCGGCGCGGCGGTCAGCTGGGTGTGGGTCGTGGTGATCGCCGCGTTCATCTGGATCGGCGCCGGGCAGTCGATCCGCGCGACCAAATTCCGCGAACGGCTCCCGGAGTTGCAGGCGCGCAGGCTCGCGCGGCGGGCGATCTCGGTGCCCGCGAGCACGCCGCTCGCCGAGGCGATCAGGCAGGCCGACGAGTCTCGCGCCCGCGCGGTCGTGGTGGTGGACCACGACGACCGGCCGATCGCGATCGTGGACGAGGCCGCGGTGATGGCCACGCCGCCGCAGCGCAGGCCGTGGATCGACGCGGGCACTCTCGCGCGCACGATCGAGCCGAACATCATCCTGTCCGCCGACCTGTCGGGCATGGCGCTGCTCGACGCCATCAGGCGCGCCCCTGGGGCCAGCGAGTACCTGCTGGTGGAGCCGTCCGGCCAGGTGTACGGCGTGCTCGCCAGGCGCGACGTCGACCACGTGTTCGCCGGGGTCTGACGCGGGCATTCCAGCCAGCCGTCGAGTGTCAGGCGGCGAACCACTACCCTTGCCGGATGACCACACGCGGGCCGTTCGCGGCCGGGGACCAGGTGCAGCTCACCGACCCCAAGGGCCGCATGCACCAGATAGTCCTGCAGCCGGGTGGCACGTTCCACACGCACCGCGGCTCGCTGCGCCACGACGACCTGATCGGCGCGCCGGAAGGCAGCCTGATAACAGCAACAGGCGGCACCGCCTATGTCGCGCTGCGGCCGCTGCTCGCCGACTACACGCTCGCGATGAAGCGCGGCGCCACGATCGTGTACCCGAAGGACGCCGCCCAGATCATCGCGTACGCCGACGTCTTCCCAGGCGCGCGCGTGCTCGAGGCCGGCGCGGGATCTGGCGCGCTGTCCTGCTGGCTGCTGCGCGCGCTCGGGCCGGATGGTGAGCTTGTCTCGTTCGAGGCGCGTGCCGACTTCGCGGAGATCGCGCGCGCGAACGTGTCCCGGTACTACGGCGGCCCGCCGCCGAACTGGCGGCTGCAGGTCGGCGAGCTTTCCGCCAAGGCCGCCGGGGAGCCTGGTTGGTTCGACCGTGTGATCTTGGACATGGTCGCGCCTTGGGAATGCGTGCCCGACGCCGCGACCGCGCTGGCGGGAGGCGGCCTGATCTGCTGCTACGTGGCGACGACCACGCAACTGTCCCGGGTCGTGGAAGACCTGCGCGCGCACGGCGGGTTCTTCGAGCCTGCGGCCTGGGAGACGCTGGTGCGCGCTTGGCACCTGGACGGCCTGGCGGTGCGGCCGGACCACCGGATGATTGGGCACACCGGCTTCCTTGTGACCGCGCGGCGGCTCGCCGACGGCGTGACCGCGCCGCCCCGGCGCCGCCGCCCGGCCAAGGGCGCCCATCCGGAGGATGGTTCAGCCGACAGCACAATCGCCCCGGAGGCGCCCCTCGCCACGGTCGCCACGCAAGCCCCGGACGACACGCCGGTCCCGTCCGACCCCTCAGGCGAATGAGAAACGCTACAGTACGCGATGGAAATTTGACTCTGCGTCGAGAATAGCCTGTTATCCTGCAGGTTCTTTCCGAAAACCGGCAGGCGTGATCAATTGGATAGGCGCCGATAGGTTTGGAGAAGGCCATCAGATAGGTAGGGTCTAGGTAGTTCGTGACCCCCCGGGAGGAGGTGAGGGCCGTGGCAGCTAGGGACGAGAGCGGGCGGGCTTCGCGGCACGACGATGAGGTGAGCAGCCTTACCGCGCAGATCTCCTTCCTCGACGAGGAGATCGCGGTGCTTCGCAGGAGGCTCGCTGATTCGCCGCGCCAGGTGCGCTTGCTGGAGGAACGGCTCCGCGAGACTGAGGCAAGCCTGACGTCGGTCACGTCGCAGAATGAGCGACTGGCGTCGACGTTGCGCGAGGCCAGGGACCAGATTGTCGCCCTCAAGGAAGAAGTGGACCGGCTGGCGCAGCCACCGTCCGGCTTCGGCGTGTTCCTCGCGGCGCGCGAGGACAACACCGCGGACGTCTTCACCGGCGGCCGCAAGATGCGGGTGAACGTCAGCCCGAACGTTGAGCTTGAGGAGCTCAAGCCCGGCCAGGAGGTCGTGCTCAACGAGGCGCTGAACATCGTCATCGCGCAGAGCTACGAGACGGTCGGCGAGATCGTGATGCTCAAGGAGGTGCTCGCCGACGGCGAGCGCGCCCTGGTGATCTCGCACGCCGACGAGGAGCGCGTGGTGCGGCTCGCCGAGCCGCTGCTCAACCAGACCCTGCGCGGCGGCGACTCGCTGCTGCTCGAGCCCCGCTCCGGCTACGTCTACGAGCGGATCCCGAAGGCCGAAGTCGAGGAGCTCATCCTCGAAGAAGTCCCGGACATCTCCTACCACGACATCGGCGGCCTGGCCGCGCAGATCGAGCAGATCCGCGACGCCATCGAACTGCCTTACCTGCACGCGGACCTGTTCCGCGAGCACCAGCTGAAGCCGCCCAAGGGCGTGCTGCTGTACGGCCCGCCCGGCTGCGGCAAGACGCTCATCGCCAAGGCGGTGGCCAACTCGCTCGCCAAGCAGGTGGCGGCCAAGACGGCGGCGGAGGTCGACGGCAACGGCAAGAAGCAGGAGGGGAAGAGCTTCTTCCTCAACATCAAGGGTCCCGAACTGCTGAACAAGTACGTCGGCGAGACCGAGCGGCACATCAGGCTCGTGTTCCAGCGGGCCCGCGAGAAGGCCAGCGAGGGCATGCCGGTGATCGTGTTCTTCGACGAGATGGACTCGATCTTCCGCACCCGCGGGTCAGGCGTCTCGTCCGACGTGGAGAACACGATCGTCCCGCAGCTGCTGTCCGAGATCGACGGCGTCGAGGGCCTGGAGAACGTCATCGTCATCGGGGCTTCCAACCGCGAGGACATGATCGACCCGGCGATCCTGCGCCCCGGCCGCCTGGACGTCAAGATCAAGATCGAGCGGCCGGACGCCGAGGCGGCCAAGGACATCTTCTCCAAGTACGTGCTGGTCGAACTGCCGCTGCACCCCGACGACCTGGCGGAGCACGGCGACTCCGCGCAGGCCACCGTGGACGCGATGATCCAGCGCACGGTCGAGCGGATGTACAGCGAGTCCGAAGAGAACCGCTTCCTCGAAGTC
>Ga0335073_10001221_pt1 | contig 34249 bp, 31 predicted proteins | sample Lox_Sample_22_FD_207093 | JGI IMG/M metagenome (GOLD analysis project Ga0335073, IMG submission 207093) | Soil microbial communities from Loxahatchee National Wildlife Refuge, Florida, United States - Lox_Sample_2.2 | ecosystem: Environmental > Terrestrial > Soil > Wetlands | place: USA... | reverse complement strand
TGAATATAGATTTACAGACAGCCGCGAACCGGGCTGTGCTAGATGGGCTCGCTGCGTACGAACGGCGGCACGGCTGGCGGGTACGTTTATCGAATGTGCGAGACTTTGGCTCGAATCCGCAAACCTATCGCATCCCAGAATGGGATTTCGTTATGGAGCCGGGGACATATGTGCACGCGGTGGTGACATCAGTCTCGTCCGGTTCTGCATCATTAAGATTCGGACCTTATCGAACTAGGCTAAGCAATAATGACGTCGCCTGGACAAGTCGTCCAATCCAGCAACTGCTCTCTGTAGGGGACATCGCATATATAAAGGTTCTTTCTCTTGGAGCAGACTTCACGGCGCGGGTGCGACTCGAACAAGAAGGAGGCGTACAGGGCGCGCTCTTAGCGATTGATACGGAGAGCGGGGAAGTGAAGGCAATGGTTGGAGGCCGCGACTTCAAGGAATCGAAATTCAATCGTGCCACTCAGGCCTTGAGGCAGGTCGGATCGTCATTTAAGCCATACGTTTATACCGCAGCCATCGATCAAGGCGCGAGCCCGGACGACACCATCGTTGATGCTCCAGTTGTATTCCGAACCCCCTCGGGCCTTTACGTGCCCCATAACTACGACCAGAAATTCGAAGGAACCATTACCCTCCGACACGCGCTGGCTGAATCGAGAAACATTCCAGCTCTCAGACTGGCTGAGAGTCTTGGCATGAAAAACGTAATCGATTATGCGCGCAGATTTGGGATCAGTGAACCCATACCTGCATACCTACCGGTGGCCTTGGGAGCTGTAGAACTCACATTGCTCGAGCACACCTCCGCATTCAGCACGTTTCCGAATGATGGCGTCCGAGCTCTTCCGCATTACATCAGAAAAGTGACAACCTACGACGGCCAAGTGTTGGAACAGAATTTTCCTGCTGTTCACGATGTGATCGGTGAGCGCACAGCTCGAGTGATGACCTCGATGCTTCGCGAAGTTGTCTTGCACGGGACTGGTGCAGCGGCGCGACAGCTCGCGATTCCCGTCGCGGGCAAGACCGGCACCACAAACGATTTCACCGATGCATGGTTCGTGGGATTCTCTCGAACCACAACTTGCGGCGTATGGGTCGGATTTGACCAGAAGATATCCTTGGGTAATAAAGAGACTGGAGCGGTTGCGGCGCTACCCATCTGGATGAGTTTTATGAAGGCAGAGTCTGCCGGACGTCACCCTATTCGTGATTTCCCGCCTGTTCCTCTTGACCGGCCCCCCACCAGCCTCGCGGCACTTCGAACTTCGCTGCCAGTGACTACTGGAAAATCTGCCGTTGCTCCGCGGAACCGCACTGTTGTTCAGATCGGTTTACAGCAAGACAGATAGCGCTGCGAGCACTCCTCGTTTTTTCAAGAGATCCGTCTGACGCTTCGCCCATAGCCTGCTTCAGTAATGATGAGAACTGCGATTTGATGCCGCGCTCGAGGAACGGGCAGGCTTACCGCGCAACGGCCGCGTGTACGTTGCTGAAATCACGGGACAGGGGCAGCTTTTAAGGCAGTTTCCGTAATGTATAGAAGCGTTTCGCGGATCATGAATGGATGAAGATTCAATCTGATCTGCAACCAATGTACCTCCTTCTGCTGTGACTCTTTGGGGATCCCAGCAACATCAAGATGCGGCTGGTAAGTACCATCAGACTGATAATGCTAATCCAGGTGATCAGAATCCTGGAATTGACTCACAGATTCTGTTCATCGATGTATCGTCGTTTCGATTAGTGATGCTCAACTTGTAAGCGTACCGGTCGTTCGACAAGGCTCGTTCGGCGGCGGACACAAGACGGTCCGCGCATCGAACTCTACAGAAAAAGGAAAGGTGCTTAAGGTATTCGTTGGCAGGCTGTTCCTGTTAGTTTTGCCAGTACCGATTTTGTCACGGGAAATGTATGCTCTTGCAAAGGATAAGAAGATCTAAATGCGACGATTAGCTGAATTAGCCGTGACCGTTTTGATTGTAGGCATGGGTGGTAACGGGCAGAAATTGCTCAGCTTGGGATCGGGCGCAACTCAAGACACGCAAAAAGCGAGCTATCAAGAAAAAGCCACATCCAGCGGCAGAATTCGTGGTAAGACGTTTCAAGTCGGAACAGCCTCGTGGTACGGAAAACAGTACGACCGAAAAACCACTGCGAGCGGTGAGCTTTTTGACATGAATGCCTTCACCGCAGCACACCCAACTTTGCCGCTTGGCACCTGGGTGCGGGTCACCAACTTGCAAAACGGCAAAGCTGTCATCGTGCGCATCAATGATCGCGGGCCACTGCCGAGAGGTCGAATAATCGACCTTTCCTATCGGGCCGCCAACTTTCTTGATTTTGAAAAAAAGGGTGTGCAGCGAGTTCGCATTGAATTTTAACGGCTTCAGGATGATGGCTCGGCTACATCCCACCTTTCCGCACCCGAGCCAAAGTGGTCACTGTGACTCACGCCAGTCGCTTCTTTTCCCTTCTAGAGGCCGTGGCGATGCAGGATCGGTGGTTCGTGCATCAACTTGTTTACTCTGGCCTTTACCTCTTGGAATTCACTCGTATCCACAACGTATTCAACCTTGCCTGGGAGCAAAGAGGAAATCTCCTTTTGCGCGCGACGAATACGGTCTTCCGTCAGGGGGTGAGTAGAGAAGACTTTTTCTACAAGGTTTCGTTTTTGCTTCTCTTCGGCGTGCAGCATCTCGAAAAACTGAACGAAGGCTTCGGGATCGTATCCGGCGGCGTATTCGTATTCCAGCCCAAGCAAGTCAGCTTCCCGCTCCGCGTCCCGACCAAACTTCATGAACAACATCGGCACCGCAAGCCCGCCAAATCCAAGGGGAATGGAGACATATCGCATGATTGCCTCGCGCGTTTCAGCGCGGGTCACATGACGTGCCGCTACGTGGGCAACTTCGTGGGCAATTACGCCCGCGAGTTCCGCCTCGTTGTCTACGGCCAGTATCATTCCCGTGTCAATGTAGAGGTATCCCCCGGGCAGACTGAACGCATTAACTTCATCAGATTCGATCACTTTGATTGTGAAAGGCACCTTTGCATCAGAGTTAGCCGCGATGCGTTGCCCCAGACGGTTGACGTATTCGGTGATCACCGGATCAGAGACTACCCTGCTGGTCGCCTCCACATCCCGCGCAAGCGATTGCCCGAGTTTCCGCTCCTGCTCCAGTGAATATTTGTTAGATCCGTTGCCAATACCGCGGTCGCCGATGTGGTGGATATCGTACTTGGCCGGCACCTTCTCCCTTTTGGAGGCTCTCGAAATGGCCCCGCTCGAATCGGTATGACCGACCTTCGATTCCAGCGGGGCTGTGTCTTGGGAGGTGGCTCGAGCAACGAACAAGAATAGGGATATGGGTAGGCAGAGAGCGAACAGCCACACTGCACCGCTGAGTGTGGAAACTCCGGATTGGGACAGCGCGGCACCCGGGGAAGGCGGAATGTTGCTGCTCTCGTCCCCGCACAACACACATCCATCCCCGCGCCGTCTGTCAGACGTGCCTCTGAGCCACCTTCGACTAGGACTGAAGACCACGCGAAAGTCACTGGCAGCGAAAGCTGTGGCCACCCCAGGCCGTCGCGTCGAAGAGGTGTCCATTGATGCCTTGAACGACCGGCTCCCCCGTAGGGATTTGCACCTTTGCTAATGCGAAGCCCCGTGCGCGCGAGGCAACCGTCGTAGCGCATGCCTAATTCCATCTAAAAGTGTGCGCACTGAGCAGTTGCCGGGCAACTGTCAAATCTGACAGGTGTTCGATTATGACTTCGTGGGCTTATGGTGCAGAAGCACGAACGGCTCAGACTCAAGAATAGAATGCGCGTAGTTGGCGCGTCCTTTGCGTTCTTTGCAAACGATTGGTTCGACATTTGCAACGCTGCTGCTGTCGCATACGGCAGTAGTTTAGTTTCTGGCCTTGCGGGTAAATCTGCTCAGGAGGAACTCCTGTGCCAAATTGGCCGCCGCTCGTTGGCCGGTGCCGAGCAGGAAATTTTCGAAGACGAACCCAACTCCGCGATTCGACGCCGGATAGTAGGTGTTCGAGATCGCAGCAGATGCCAGGTCGCCTCCGATGGTCGAATAGTTCGGTTGCCAGCGCCCGTTATCTCCCTTGCAGACGAATGGGCCCCTGAGTGCGTACAGAATGCGAGACCGCGTCGTGCCCGTGCCCTTGTAGAAGTAGCGCGGATCCTGGTGGAGAAGCGACGGCAGGATGGCGCCACCGATCATAATGTCAGTAAGACCGTTCGCATAGGTAGCTCCGTAGCGCTCCGCGAAACCCTTCCAACCTTGGGGATAGTCCAGGCGGTCACCGGCCTGTTCGGCGGCGGCATCTATACCTACCCCGATGAAAGTTACGGGGTTGAACATGACCTTGGCGGCGAGTTGGAACTTTGAGTTCGAGGTGAGCGGCGCAGCATTTTGATCATAGCTCACATAGAAATTCGGAATGACGCCGAAAACACGCTGTTGCTCCAGGATCTTGACCTGCTCGTCGGATAGTTCCTCGGGAGTAGCGGCCGAAGAAGCCACACTGATTGTGGTCTGCGCCGCCGCGATGTGGAGTTTGGCGCCGGTCAGGATCACGTACTGGCCTGGTTTAAGAATGATATCGGGTGAACTCCAGATTGCGAAGTCCTGAGCGCTAATGGTGATGCGAAAGGTTCCAGCATCGAGTTGATTGAACTCAAAGAACCCGTTGTCGTTCGACACGACCGTACGCGGATGTGTGAGGACAGGGCCTTCGAGAACGACCGTGGCGCCCGGAACAGTGCCTCCGTTCACATCCGTCACAGTGCCCGTAATATGTCCTGCCTCTGCGTTCGGAGTGCTGGCTTCCTGTGCTGCCAAATGCATGACAATCGCGATGGCCGCGACGATTATCAGGTATATTCGCCGGATTCTCATTGAAAGAGTCTCCAATGCACCAGTGTGCGATATAACTTCACCTTTGTTCACCGGCCCGTTGTCGGCACCATTTGCGGACAGTTCTGGTTTCAAAAGTGCCGTCTGAGAGGAAGACGAGAACGGCGATTCCTGGCATACGCAGTCAGCGTACTCTTGCTGGGAGGGACCGAGACCTGTCAATTATTACAGTCTTGGTGTGGCAGCCGAGTTGGGGTATTTCGATACGCTAGCCAATCAAAACTCTGCCGGATTGACCCAAAAATCTAAAACACTTACGTCCTCATATCTCAATCAGCAGATCGGCTTGTCTCGGGTAGGGGCTATTCAGTTTTATGAAGAGCCGGAGAACAGGCTCGTAAACCCATTAATTGGGACGGAGTACTTCGGTCGGGCGTCCTGAACCCGGGTTGTGCAGGCACACGGCAAGTTCGTATTCCCGCCATTCCTGTAATTTTTGACAGTGTTCAATGCGGCCAATGCTTTTTAGGCTCGGCACAGAATGAAGCGATGCCCCACGTTTTCTGTCCCAAGAGTGATTGGGAAGGTCCGCCGAAGTTGGATCTGGATCGCGGCCGCGATTGCGATGACGGCTCCTCTTGCCGGAAGCGGGAAGGCCCAGACGGCCTTACCCAGTTATTCGAACGTCGTCGAAACCAGCAGCACACTCCTGGCAAGCTGCGAAACCATTCAAACCTTACCCATTAAGAAGGCTCTCAGCCTGGCATGTTTGCGAAATGCAACCAGGGACAAGGTGCCAGCCGGGAATGCGATCATTGTTGGTTTTGTAGGGGGCTTAGTAAACAGCACTAACGTAAAGCATCCTGAAGTGATCTTTGCCAAACTGCTTCGCGATGGCAGCCCCCGGGTCGTGCACGCCGAGGTATTTGCCAACCATGATGGGAAAGGTGCTCGTCGGCGCGTTCTACAGCTGTTGGACACCAACGAGGATGGAGAGCTCACGATCTCTGAAAAAGAGCACGCAAACATCATTATCTACGGGCACAGTTGGGGTGCTTCGCAAGCCGTTACCCTCGCTCGAGAGCTGGGACGGGAGGGAATTCCTGTTCAACTCACGATCCAAGTCGATAGTGTTCGTAAACCCGGCCAAGACGATTCAAGCATTCCTCCCAACGTCAAGAACGCGGTCAATTTTTATCAGACCAGAGGTATCATCCATGGACGCTCGGTCATCCGCGCTGCTGAACCAGCGCGGACAAATATCCTGGGGAACTTCCGGATGACGTACCAGCATCAGAAAATCGACTGCAGCAATTATCCCTGGCTGGCACGTGTCTTCAATCGGCCTCACCACGAAATCGAGAATGACCCTCGTATCTGGGACCAGATCGCGTCCCTTATTGCTTCTGAACTGTCGGGCCAGCCTAAAATTGTTGATACCTCCTTAGCGGTACTGTCAGTGTCCCAAAAATGATTGGGTGTCTTCGGCGATTGTTAAATCGTAAAGGATCAATAACGGCTTCTCACTTGAGCAAGGCAGACCTGTTATATCTGCCAGCCTTGCCGAGGTGTTCCCAACCGTAGGATTTGCAAGCAGACCAGTTACCGTCTCCAAGGAGACCACTGTCATGAAAGAGACATTGGTTACTAAGACTGAAGACACTCTGGAGAATACCTCCGCTGTCAGTTTTGACAGTTTCACCAAAGAAGCGAAGTACGTCAAAGTTGTTAGCGATGCGATCATCCTTCAAGGCAAGCGAAAGTTCATCCGAGTTGGCTCAAAGAAACTTGGAGACGGTGTAGTCCCCCGGGTGATCGCCATGGGGCAGACATGGCGGCGAATCTCGTCCAAATCGAAAGCGACGCTAGAATTAAAGAGCGATTGGCCGCGGAACGCGTGCGCTTGCTTAGGATCGCTGGCCTTGAGCGGCCCACTCACTTTCATCGCCCTGTCGAACGTCCCTTCACCGCAGAGCAACGCAAGCACGTCACTATCTTGTTCGGCGGCTTCACCTGGAAGCATGAGGACTTGATCCGGGCCGTATTCCAAGGCTGCGGGTACCGCTGCGAGAAGGTGCCGGTTCCCAATATCGCGGCCTTCCAGACCGGAAAGGAATTTGGCAATAACGGCCAGTGCAATCCGACGTATTTCACCGTCGGAAATCTTGTGCAATATCTGCAACTCCTGGAGAAGGAAGGCCAGACCCGCCAGCAGATTCTTGACCACTATGTGTTCTTCACGGCCGGCTCCTGCGGGCCATGTCGCTTCGGCATGTATGAAGCAGAGTATCGCTTTGCGTTGAAGAATGCTGGCTTCGATGGGTTCCGCGTCCTGCTGTTTAAGGATAGTGACGGCATCAAGGCCGTATCGGGGGAGGCTGGCCTCAAATTCACCATCGATTTTGGCTTTGGCATGCTCAATGCCATTCACCTGGGCGACGTGATCAACGACCTGATCTACCAGGTTCGCCCATACGAGGTGGTGAAGGGCCAAACGGATTGCGTGTTTCGTGAGATGGTCAGCGACCTTTGCTGCGACCTCCGAAACCGGAAATCGTTCGAGATCGAGAAGAGTGCGCCAGATTGGACGAAACCGACATTCAAGAACAACAAGATTCCACGAAATACGTTCAACGTGTTCGGCAAGTGGCATGAGCACATGTGGAGCAAAGACTACTTGAACGCGCTGCACGGGGCCCGCGAGACCATGGATACGATCGAAGTGGATCGGACACGGGTGAAGCCGCTGGTCAAGATTACAGGTGAGTTTTGGGCGCAACTGACCGAGGGAGACGGCAATTTTCACATGTTCGACTTCCTCGAGCGCGAGGGCGCCCAAGTCCTGGTCGAGCCGATCGCTACCTGGGTGGCCTATCTGCTGTACCAGGCGAAGGCGCACGCGATTGCTAAATGGCCGGTCAATCGGCCCCATTCCAATCCCAAGTGGTACGAGTTCAAGAAGCAATTCGACAACTACATTGGTCTGCGCAAGAAGCTATGGGGAATCGGCGCGGGCGAACGCATGTGGAGTTTTTTCTACCATCGGACCATCAGGCACATGGGCGGAATCACGCACCATCTTGTTCCCCAAGCCGAACTGGCCGAACTAGCTCACCCTTTCTACAACCAGTTCGCACGTGGTGGTGAGGGCCACCTCGAGGTCGGCAAGAACGTGTACTACACCGTTCACAAACTCTGCCACATGGTGCTGGCTCTAAAACCTTTCGGTTGCATGCCTTCCTCGCAGTCTGATGGTGTGCAATCGGCTGTCGTCAGTAAATTCAAAGACATGATCTTTCTCCCCATCGAAACCTCCGGCGAAGGCGAGGTCAACGCGCACAGTCGCGTTCAGATGGCGCTCGGAGAAGCCAAAGTCAAAGCCAAGACGGAGTTCGAGGCGTGCCTGAAATCGACGGGCAGGAGTATGGGCGAAATACGTGAATACATAGAAGAACATCCGGCGCTGAAGCGTCCGTTCTATCCCGTGCCCCATCGAGAGGGCGTGGCTGGAACTGCTGCGCAGTTCGTGCTTCACGTGAGCGATCGCATCGCCAAGGAGACTGCGCTGTGGAAGCGCTCGCGCGTTCGTGTGGAGTCGGTCCCGGTGGTATCAGGAGATTAAGGTGTCCGTTTGCTGCAGAATTCGCGGCGACTTCGAGGATCTGATCGCAGATCGTCGGCGAACTCGGCTTTGTCTCTTGGGTTCGAATGTTTTGTCCATACGCAGAGGGTGGAATGCGCGACCATAAGGGCCCGCAATTAATTCGGATTGCTCCTCTCGAGGGACCGCTCCCCAAGGCCGCCACTCCACAGCGTCTGGAGAAACCACATAACCACACCACCCGATTCCTGGTCGGTCTCGACGTTGGCTCTACGACGGTGAAATCTGTCGTCGTGGACGCCGCATCGGACCGAGTGCTGTGGCAGGACTACCAGCGACATGAGACCAATCAGCACGAGAAGGCCCTTGAATTCCTGAAGCGCATGGAGTCAGAAATTGGCATCGACCGTCACAATACTCGCATGTTCGTGACGGGCTCCGGCGGCAGCGGCATCGCCGATCAAATCGGCGCCAAGTTTGTGCAAGAGGTGACCGCGGTATCTCTTGCCGTCGAAAAGCTTCATCCCGAGGTGTATTCGGTCATCGAACTCGGCGGACAAGACGCCAAAATCATCATCTTCAAAGATGACGAGGAGACCGGGCGAAAACAGAAAATTCCTTCGATGAATGACAAGTGTGCCGGAGGCACCGGCGCCGTTATCGATAAGATCAATGCCAAGCTCAAGATTCCTGTACTCGAGTTATCCAACAAGGGCTACCGCGGCATCAAGCTACACAAGGTTGCCGGCAAGTGTGGCGTTTTTGCAGAGACCGACATCAACTGTTTGCAAAAAGTCGGCACTCCTCCCGACGAACTGATGGCGTCGCTGTTCGAAGCCATCGTTTTGCAAAATTTGAGCGTGCTCACCCGCGGCCACACCCTCCGCCCCCATGTTCTCTTGCTCGGCGGACCGAACAGTTTCATCAGAGGCATGCGCGAAGCCTGGCAAGCGAACATCCCACGCATGTGGGAGGAGCGCAAAGTTTCCGTCCCGGACGGCGCAAGGCCCGAAGACCTCATCAAAGTTCCAAAAAACGCAGTGTACTTCGCCGCACTCGGAGCAATCGAATTCGGCAAGACCGAAGACGACTGCATCGGTTGCTATCGGGGATCCCAGCAGCTCATTCAATACATCGATTTCGGGCGTCAGGAAGAGAAGGCCAAGTCCGGCACGCGGGGACTTGTCGAGGAACCCGCCGAACTGGATGTCTTCAAGGATGCGTATCGTCCCAAAAAGTTCACTCCGGCAGTATTCCGAAAGGGAAGCACGGTCGCTGGTTTCATCGGTGTAGATGGAGGCTCTACTTCAACAAAGGCTGTTCTTCTCAGCGAAAGCGGCGAAGTCCTCTGCAAGTGCTATCAACTCTCGAACGGCAATCCGATCCAGGACACCATCGAGATGTTCGAGAATCTCCGTCGGCAAGTGGAAGCTCAGAACGCCCGGCTCAAAGTTTTGGGCGTGGGGACCACAGGATACGCAAAGGACATCCTGAAAGATGTTCTCAAAGCGGATGTCGCGCTGGTCGAGACCGTAGCGCACACGGAGTCGGCCCTCAAGTTTTACGAAGATCCACACGTCATCGTCGACGTCGGCGGCCAAGACATCAAGATCATCATCCTGCATAACGGTCGCGTGAAGGACTTCAAGCTCAACACCCAGTGCTCCGCCGGCAACGGGTATTTCTTGCAGTCGACTGCCGAAGGATTCGGCTATGACGTGACCCAGTATGCCGACCTTGCCTTTAACGCGCAGGCCATGCCGGTGTTCGGCTACGGATGCGCCGTGTTCATGCAGTCCGACATTGTGAATTTCCAGCGCCAAGGCTGGCGCGCGGAAGAGATTCTGGCCGGATTGGCAGCCGTGCTGCCGAAGAATGTCTTCCTCTATGTGGCCAGTATCGCCAACCTGGCTGCACTCGGGTCGCGCTTCATCCTGCAAGGTGGCACGCAAAACAACCTGGCCGTGGTCAAAGCCGAAGTCGATTTCATTCGCAACAGCTTCCGAGCCACCGGCAAGCAGCCAGAGATCATCGTGCATGAGCACTGTGGCGAATCGGGTGCGATCGGCGCCGCGCAGGAGTCACTCCGCCTGTGGCGCAGCGGCCTCCGGACCACCTTCGTGGGTCTAGAGGCGGTGCGCAAGATCGAATACCGCACCACCCGCAACGAAGACACTCGCTGCCATTTCTGCAAGAACGAATGCCTGCGCACCTTCATCGACATTCGTACGGCGCCCACAGACGGCTACAGCTTCCTGCGAATCCCGAAAGTCACCAAGGTCCCGCTGATGCGCGGAGAAGAACGTCTGATCATCGCGACGTGCGAAAAAGGCACCGTTGAAGACCTTAACGAGATGAAGGAAATCAAGGCCGGTCTCGATTCCATTCGGGCGCAGCATCCAAACCTCGTTGCTATTGCCGCAAAAGAAGCCTTCCACCCCAGCAACGCCGAGAACGTGGCGGATCCGCTGCCGACCTGCGGTTGGGCCGGCCGGAGCAAGGGTGCGAGAGAACGGCGCACGCTGATGGAGAACCGCAAGAATCTGCGCATCGGTATCCCGCGTGTCCTGAACATCTACACCTACGCGCCGCTGTTCAATGCCTATTTCGAAAGTCTGGGTGTGCGACCGGAAAATATCATCTACTCCGACTATACCAACTCCGAACTTTACCGGGCCGGCGCGAGCCGTGGCGCAATCGACCCCTGCTTTCCGTCCAAAGTCGGGATCTCGCACGTCTGCAACCTGATCCAGGAAAAGCACCGCAAGAAGCCGCTGAACGCGATCTTCTTCCCCATGTTCGACGTACTGCAGTCTCCTTTAGTCAAGCTCACCGGCACCAATGCTTGTCCGACGGTGACTGCAACTCCGGAGTCAGTAAAGGCGGCATTTACAAAAGAGAACGACGTCTTTGCGGAAAACAATCTTCAATACATCGATCCTGTGCTGAATGTCGCCAATCGAAAGCTTTTTGCTTATCAGATGTGGCAGTGCTTGCAGTCGTTGATGGGTCTGTCGCAGGAAGAGAACGATCGTGCCGTCGACTCCGGCTATCAGGCACTGAAGGACTACGAAACCAGCATCCGTCACCGCGCCCGTCAGGTGCTCGACCGACTGGAACGTGAAGACCGCATCGGCATCGTCATGCTCGGACGCCCCTATCATCACGACCCCGGCGTGAATCATGAGATCCTCGACGAATTTCAGAAGCTGGGGTACCCAATCTTTTCGCAGAACACTCTCCCCATCGATGACGACCTGCTGGAGCGTCTCTTCGGTGATGAAGTGCGAACCGGCATCATCTCAAGTCCGCTCGATATCGGCGATGTCTGGAAGAACTCATACTCCTGCAGTACGAATCACAAGATCTGGGCGGCGAAGTTTACGGCGCGCCATCCCAACCTGGTCGCACTGGAGATCTCCAGCTTCAAGTGCGGCCATGACGCACCCATCTACGGAGTGATCGAAGGCATCATCGAGCAGTCTGGTACGCCTTACTTCTGTTTTAAGGACCTCGACGAGAACAAGCCTTCCGGCTCAATCAAGATCCGGGTTGAAACTATCGACTACTTCCTGCGCCGCTACCGCGATGAAGTCATCCGCAAGCGCAAGGCCGGCCAGAAGATCGAGACCCAGCTTGCGGCTCTGGAAGCGGAACTACGCAACCAGAAAGACGATTTTCGACTAGCAATGTGCGCGCACACCGTCGAAACCATGGAGGATCGCATAGGCGCAGACTAGAGCGACCCAACGCACTGAGCGCGAGGATTTGAGGAGGAAGGATTGTATGGCAACCGCACCAAAGTTTCGCATTGACGTCGATATTCACAATTTGTTGACGAATAGTGCCCAGACTCCGCCGAAGCCGGCGCTCGTCATGGGTAAAAGATTGCCGGATCCTGTATTTCCTCTTTTTCCGGAGAAACTTCTGGAGGCCGGACCGGCCGCGATTCCTCAGACACGGGATTGGACCATCCCCGAGGTCTATCGCAAAATGCGTGGCTGGCTGTTTCCGTACGTACGTTCGCGGATCATGCCCGGCGAATTCCATCCCATTACCTCGTACCTGTTTGTCGAGTACAAGTGCAATCTCGACTGCTGGTATTGCTGGTCCTACAACAACAAAGTGAAAGGCATGACGGAGGACGTCGCGCGACGTTCGATCGATTTTCTCCACGACAATGGCTGCCGCGTGCTTGCTCTTATGGGGGGGGAGCCCCTGCTGCGCCCTGATTTCATCCACAAGGTCGTCTACTATGCCGCCAAAAAGGGATTCTGGATCTACATCGCAACCAACGGCCGCTTGCTCCGTCCCGAGGTGGCAGACCGATTAGGTGACGCTGGCGTTGCCGTCTTTAATTTCGCGCTCGACTCATGGGACGAGAAGCCCAGCTTGCCTAAGGCCGTGGTTCCGGTTCAGAAGAACATCGAGTACATCATGAAGAAGCAGTACGTGTACGGTTATATGGTCTTCTTCAACATCAACATCTGCCGGAACAATACCGAAGATGTCCGCAAGATTACGGAGTACGCCCGCCAGCATCGGATAGCCACCGACTATCACATCAATGAAACCCCCATGCTCGAGCAGGACGATCACTTCAAGCATCTCAACGAGAATCCGACCTACATCCGCCCGGAAGACTGGCCTGAGATCGACTGTCTGGTGGATTGGATCATCGAAAAGAACAAGTCCGGATACCAGATGGTGAATTCCGTGCAACGCCTGCAGGAAATCAAGGCTTTCATCCGGATGGCTAGTGGTGCTGATCTCAAACGCTTGGGGTGGAACGGCGACGGCAGCGGACTCAATGGCGATCTGGCCGATCGCCTGGCCACGACTCCAGGCATCGTCCAGGACGAGAACCACGAGTTGCATTTTGCGGAATGGAATTGCCGCGCCGGCCAGAACAATGTGATTGTCCGCACCGATGGGACGACAGCTCCTTGCTTCCCGATGTACGGCGCAACCTATGACTGGGGAAACATCGACAAGCATAATTTCGATGACGGCCAGCTGGCTTCTATGAAGAAGACCTGTCAGCAGCACTGCTTTTCGACCCTCAATCACAATCTGGCGTATTGCTACAACGACGCGCGCGTGATCAAGTTCGTTTGGACACAACTAGTTAAGAATCGAATGAAAGGCGGAGCGAGAAGCTTCGAGGATTAATGGACACTTTCAATCAGGCGGTTGAGACGATGAAACGAAAAAGGATCGTCCGCACGTGGCATTGCACCACTGCTATGTGCCTTTTGATTGCCGGATCCTGCATACCGATGCGCGCGGTTGACGCGAACACGAGCGGCGCGCCTCCCGTTGAGGTCATTGTAGAAAAGATGCAGGCGGCCAACTTGCTTCGGGCTGAGGCACTTTTGGGTTATTCAGGCAGACGCGTCTACAAGGTGGACTACCACGGCTTTCCGAGTGGTCGGCACGCGGAGATGATTGTGGAGGCTGTATATTCCTCGCCCGCTCAGAAGGATTTCCGTATCGTGTCCGAAAGCGGGTCCAAGCTTTTGCTACAGCATGTGCTGTATCGCCTTCTGGATAGTGAAAAGGAGGCTCTGCAGAATGCAAATCGGAAACAGACTGCTATGAACACGGAGAACTATACCTTCAGGTTTGTAGACACCGAGCAGGGAGTCGAAGGGAAATTCTATGTTTTGCAAGTGGAACCAAAGATTAAGAACAAATTTCTGTACCGCGGAACAATATGGGTAGACGCAGAGGATTTCGCGGTCGCCCGAATCGAAGGTAAGCCGGCGAAGAATCCCTCTTGGTGGATCAGTAGCACTGAAATTCATCACCGCTATACCAAGGTAGATCGGTTCTGGCTGCCAGCTCACAACGAGTCTGTCACCCACGTTCGTGTCGGAGGCCAGGCCGTTCTTACGATTGAGTACACCGACTATGACATCAAGACGGCAAGTGCCGCGGCATCTGCTCGGTAGCGACAGTCATATGCAAGCTGTTGCCTGTGATCTGGGCAAAAGATCATCTAGCAGCTAGTGCTACCGCCACTTCTCGCACTCTATTGTCCCAGTATCCCTTTTTTCAGCTCCGTATTGGGCGGCTTCGGCCCTAGCCAAACAGAGAAGAGCACTTGTCCGAAGGCAGGGCCGACGACCGTCAGCTTCAGCGTACCGTTGATGGCGAGGGTTGTGCCCGTGCCCGGCAGGTACGTGAAGACCATCTGGTCGCCCTTCTTGAGGGGTTCGAGTGCGCTGAGGAACCGGTCAATGTCCGCCTTCATCGTGGGCTCGGCATCCGGCGCATTGTTCTTGAATCCCTCATCGAATGCATCGGTCATCTGCTGCTTGCTCGCACTGTGCAAGAACTGCATGACAATCTGCTTCGTGGCGTCGGCCTTGATGATGGCGCTCGGATCCGACGACTTCTGCTCAAGATAGAGCCCCGCAACGTAGACCTTTACCGAGAACTTCGTTCGAAGTCCCAAGCCGTTCAGCACTAGCGTTGTGCTCCCCACTTGTACGTTGTCCGGTAGGGTCGTCCCCGCCAGACTGGCAGCCTGTAGATTGAAAATCGATGTCAGCACGACAGCGGTAACGACGAGTGTTTTCGTAGTCCAAGTCATGAAAGCTCCTTCAAAGTAGGATCTGACGGTAAGCCGGTGTCAGTTCAGCGCCTACTGGCAATAATGCCAGTAGGTCAAAAGTAGAGATGAAGGGCGCAATGCAGACCCGCTGGCATTTATCAGTTCTCGGTCGGGGTCCACACGGAATTAACGTTGGAACTGAAAATCGACGGAGCAGCTCGGCGGGGTCGCACCCATGCCGGTGGGACCGGTAGAGCAGCATCCAGACTGCGTGGACCGGTCTCCGCGCTTGGCCGCCATGCGTGCAGCAACTTGAATCTGACGAAGAGTAGTAGTTATGGATCCCCGCGAAACACGGCGGACGATGGGATCGATGATCCAACGGAGCGAAGCCGGAATATCGCGACTCAGAACGATCTCTTCAACCTCAATGTAGACGCCGCCATCGCGTTCTTCAAAGCGGGTGATGTCGAATGCTCTCCAAATCAACCCTGTGCCCTGGTCTGGCGGCAGCATGCGCTGATGATCCGTGCCGTAGCCGGCGAGCTCCTGAATGCGGGTTGATTCGGAGATTTTATATCCGTGCCGATCATCGACTCGGAAATAAGAAGATCGAAAATCTATATCGAGCGCGGTCTTCGAGATAAGCGATTCGTTCACTAGCAGCATGTAAAACTGGTCTTGGGATTCGCTGCTTGTGATGACTCTAGAATCGACAACCACGGGTTTGAACACTTCTCTATAGCATCCATAGCCGCGCAGGACTCGCACAACATCAAGCAGAGTCACGTCCGGGATAAAGACCTCGCCGTACCAATCGTGAATCAGTCCTGACGGCACTCGTTTCGGAATGTGTTGAGCCGCAGGGAAAACCAAGATTTCACCACTTCTGAGTTTGGCAGCATAGGCAGGATCTTCATCGGCTGGTAGAAAAGGATGGGCCGCGCTGATGCGTTGTTGCATTTGGGCATTCGCGGCTGCGAGATAGTCGTCCCATGCTTTGAGCGTCTCTGCCTTTACATCGGCCGCTCTGGCTGCTCCATAAGAAAGAAACATCAGCAGCACGCTGGCCCAAACACATGCTCTCTGAATCGGGCAGTTGAAGCCCCACTCAATTGAAATGACCAGCATGCCTCGCAGCGTCCTATTCAACGACGGGAGGACCCAAGGCTCGATTCTTGATGCAGTCTGCATAATCAGTACTGAACAGAATTTCTGATTTTTACCCTACGTCTACAGCTTCGAGACAAGCACTGTAAGTTTTGACAGTTTGTGCTCCAACTGGGGCGTTCATCCTTGGGTGGTCGAATGTTTCGACGGAGCGACAATCTTCACCGCGCTACGGGCAGACGGTGCACTCACGCTCATGTTTTCAAGGGAACTTTCCAAAATTGCGAAAAGTGCGGGTCCGTCATTTCGCTTCACAGTGCAACACCAGTGGATGATCTCCCCTGTTCCAGCGAAATGATGGTCTTTTACAGGGCCTTCTACAGCGGCTTCGAGCGAGCGATTTCAGATGCATGAACGATGGCCACATGCACGAGGCGAGAAATGGCTTTCGCGCAAGACTGCGCGCAGGCAGCAATGGTCGGTGGTGCTTTCATCCAATGACCGCCTGACGCTTACGTTGCCAGGAGCCGGAGATCTTTGCATCGCTCGGGCTTGGTGAAGCCGTCTATCGATTTCTATTTCTTGATTTCAATGGAGCAAACGACCGTCTTTCCATCGAGATGTTGGGCGGGCTAGTAGTCGCCGGGATGATTGCAACTCTTGCAAGGGAGTTCTACCAGCAGCGCAACGAGATTTCCGAGAGAATCAAGTTTATTCGGGATCGAAACTACAAAAGTCGTCACGCGGTCGAAGCGATCAAGCTCGTGCCTTACCCGACGGATCATCAGGATAATTCGTGAGGAGGTCGAGCGAATTGACGGTGCGCTTACCGAGATCATTCCTCACTAGGTAGGGTGGGTCGCGTCGCAAAAGTGTCGCATTGCGTTATGGTCTCTTGCTGAAGAATGGGACCTGATAGAAATATCCAGCCACCAATCGATCGACTGTACGTTCTGACAGTATCCAACCTGGAGCACGCAACCTAACCTGTTCATGAAAACCGAGTGAACCGTGTTGGACACGGCCGATGCGTACGAGGTGAAAACGATGAGGATGCAAAACCTGGTAGTCAATTTTCCAGTCGCAACGAATTGGTCCCGAGAGCTCGGGCCTTATATCTGGGCTAGCAGACTCTTCGTCGTGGCCATTGGCGCTTGCTTGATGTCGTCCCCGGTGCCTGCGCACGGGCAGGCGGTGGATGCGTCACCGTCCACTACAAGCGGCGTACGAGCCCAGGCCCAATTGGTGGTCGGAGGGCAAAGCGTTAAGAACAATTCCAAAGGCATACTCTCGGTAGTCGGTAGCTCGTTGCAGTTTGACGCTGATGGGAAAAAGGTCGCGGTGGAAGCCTCGTCTATTCTCGACGTCTCCACCGATAAAGATAGCCGGCAGGATATTACTGGTGCGGCCCACCTCGCGGCGGAGGCAATCCCCTACGGTGGCTCGCGGGTGTTAAGCCTGTTTTCACATGAGGTGGACGTTTTGACCGTGGAATTCAGAGACGCCAACGGCGCCTATCATGGCGCTGTCTTTGCGCTGGCGAAGGGCCAGGCCGCTCCGTTCAAGAAGCAACTCGTCGCGCTCGGAGCGAAAACCACAGCTCCGCCCGCGGGACCGGCACCAGTCAACAATTAGGAGGACAACGCATTGAAACATCACAGCGGAACCGCATATGCAGTAAGTCTTTCCATCGTCGTCTCCTGCGCCGTCCTCCTCATGGTTGGACATCTTTTGGGGCAGCAGGGATCAGGAGATTCCAATCGTGCACAGAAGCTCTCGGCGTCGTCAATCCAAATCGAGGCTCCGGATCCGGGTGACGTGATTTTGCCGCCGGAATTCCGCATTGCCGTTTACGAAAACCTGATCCTTCAGATCGAGAAGACGGGCAAGTTCCAGCACGTTTATCGCAGCGGCGACAAAGATGCTGCCGGTGCTCCAGACCTCGTCACCTTGCACACCAAGGCGCGATCGTTCACCCAAGGCAGCCAAAAAGAGCGCGAAGTGACCACCGTCTTGGGAGCTACCTCGTTGACGGTGAATGTCCGCATCACCGATCACACCGGGCAGCCGATTGTCGATCGCGACATCAAGGGGAAGGTAGTTTTGACGGGAGGAAACCTGGGCGCCACCTACGATTTCTCCAAGAAGGTCGCCAAAATTGTTCGTAATAATTTCTAGTTCGTAAAGCAATCAAAGTGTCCGTTCAACGTCTCCCGAAGTGTGCGTGATGAGTCCAGGCGGACTTTGATCATTGCAGACGGGGGTCTTGATAGAGGTGTATATGAAGCGATCGCTAGTTGTGTTTATGTTGTGCATGTCGGCTCTTGCTTCGTTCGGCCAGAATCCCTCGTCCAAATATCAGCCAGCAACAATCATCTCGGTGAGAGCCCACGACAGTTCTGGAAAGAACGCGACAGATCGAATGCAGTACGACGTCTCAGTAAGAGTCGGAAATACATTGTATGTAGTCCTATACACGTCACGTGGCTCCAACTTCGTTGAGTTTTCCGCAGGCAACGAGTTGCTGGTTCTGGTAGGAGAGACGACGCTTAGGTTCAACGACTCACTGTCAGGCGAAACGGACGTTCCGATTTTGAGCCAGAAAGCAGTTCCGCCGAGGAGCCTCGACTTGACGAGGATATGTGGCCAGTATTTCAGCTTGAAGTTGCAGCGCCTTTCGGAGGCGCTTGCCCTGACTGACGCTCAGGTGATTAAGGTCAGGCCGGTATTGGAGCAGGAAGCCGGAGAAGTAGATGAGATCTGCTTCAATCCCGCGTTGTCGCAGAAGGAGCAAGTAGAACACTTCGAGAAAATCGTGCGTGCATCAGACAAGCAGATTGCGCCTTTGCTTTCGAGCAGTCAACTGCGCCAGCTTCAGGATCTTCGCAAACAGCAGGAGCAGAAGGCGAGGGACCTCCTCGCAGAACACAATGTCGGAAAGCAAAGTTAGATACCGTCGATCCCTTGATCTCGTTAGGGTCAGCATGATTCGAAAGAGCCCTCCCTATCAAGTTTGACGGCTGCACCGCAGCAGCGGATCACCGATAACGGTGATCCAGCATATTCCAAGAGATCCAGCGATTCATTTTGAGCGCTGTAAGTTTTGCCAGTTGGGACGTTCGGCACGCTGCTAATACCCTCTAGGAGCTTGGCAGTCCCTCCAGTGGGCGTATCTGCTCTGTCTTCGGAGCGATCGGCATGGGGGCGGGGCTAAGTTAGACGGCGAGGGCAAGGAGGAAAACATGCTTACGACATCAGGCACAAAACGAAACAATCAACAGTCGCGCATCTATCTCGTTGGAAGCGGAATCGCCTCACTTGCCAGTGCCGTATATCTGGACAAAGATGCCGGCGTCCCCGGTCGCAATATCGAGATTTTGGAGAAGGGTAACCTGTTTGGCGGCGCACTGGATGGAGCCGGTGAGGCAGAGCGTGGTTTTGTGATTCGAGGCGGAAGGATGCACGAATTGCATTACGAGTGCTACTGGGACTTGCTTTCCTACATTCCTTCGTATGACGACCCAAACATATCTGTGAGAGACGAATCGTTTGAATTCAACACCAGATTTGTTACGAACGCCCAGGCAAGGCTCCTGAAAGACGGCAAGAAGATGGATGTAACTTCTTTTGGACTTGACCTGAAGCAGCAAGGAGAATTCTTGAGGCTACTGTTCGCCTCCGAGAGGTCCCTCGACAACAAACGAATTGAAGATTGGTTTGACCAGGACTTCTTTAAAACCAATTTCTGGTTGCTTTGGACGACCATGTTCGCTTTCCAGAAATGGAGCAGCGTGGCTGAAATGAGGAGGTACATGAAGCGCTTCATCCATCTGGTTGAGGGACTTCCCAGGTTGGGTGGCGTTCTACGCACGAAGTATAACCAGTACCATTCGGTCGTTGTTCCTCTGCAAAGGTATCTGGAGGCAAAAGGAGTGCAATTCCACGCCGGTAAGGAAGTGGTCGACATTGACTTTGACCTGTCCGCTAATAAGAAGACGGCAACGGTCCTGCATTTGAAAGACAAGAGCGAGATCGTTCTCGGTGAACACGGTTGTGTGTTCATCACCAACGGATCCATCACCGACGGTACGGATAATGGGAAGTGGGACAGGCGTGCGACCCTGAAGGGCCTCGCGGAATCCGGTTCGTGGCAACTGTGGAAGAAAATTGCAGCTAAGGATCCTCTCTTTGGAAATCCGGGTCGCTTTTGCGACAACATCGATCTGCAGAAGTGGTATTCCTTTACCGCCACTCTGAAGGACAACACCTTCCATGATTACATGGAGAATTTCTCGGGTAATCTCGACGGTACGGGTGGACTGGTGACTATGACAGACTCCAACTGGTTGATGTCTGTTGTGATTGCCCGTCAGCCGCACTTCCCCAATCAGCCTAAGGATGTGAAGGTCTTCTGGGGCTACGGACTCTATCCCGACAGAAAAGGAAACTTCGTAAACAAGACGATGGCAGAGTGCAGCGGGAAAGAGGTGCTGGAAGAGTTGTGGTACCACCTGAAGATTCAGGAACTGATGAAGCCTGTGATGGAGGCAGGGAAAGTGAATTGCATCCCGGTCGCAATGCCTTACATTGACAGTTTATTCATGCCCAGAGCGCTTGGAGACAGGCCGGATGTAGTGCCCAAGGGAGCAACTAATTTTGCATTCCTCGGCGAATTCGCCGAGGCACCGACCGACTGTGTTTTTACGGTCGAGTATTCGGTGAGAACAGCTCAAATGGCGGTATACGGACTGTTTGAAACGGGCAAGCAAGTGACGCCTGTTTACGATTCCGTTCACAAGCCGGAGGTTCTCATGAAGGCGATTCACGCGATCAGTCGGTAATCCGCAGTCTGGCTTGGACTCGACTCACCATCAGCCCGGCGCTGACTCATTCGCTACGGGATCCAATCCCAAGATAGGTCGCTCCCTGCCCGCTCAGTGAGTGTGTCAGTCGCTCCGTCTCGACGAGGAAGCGTTCTGAAATTACTACGCCGAAACAATTGGCCTAGGCTGTCGGATATGGATATCCTTTCTTCAACACCTCATCCAATTGCTTGTCGTAGCCGTAAATGTCGTCGAAAAAGAAAACCTTATTCTTTTCGTCTACCGCCGCGGTGCCATACACAATCAGCACCGGGATCGGCTTTTCCAGGTTCACGGTTACGTTGTCCTGGGTGCCATTCATCATGGATTGAACCCGCTCCAGGTTCCATCCGGGATTATTGCGCGCCCACGCGGCCAGATCGGCCGGGTTTTGCACGCGGATGCAACCATGGCTTAGATCACGCTGCTCGTTTGCAAAGAGTTGAGGCGCTTCGGTCCCATGCAGGTAAACGTTGTCGTCATTCGGGAAGATCAGCTTGACGAGTCCCAGGGAGTTGTCGGGCCCGGGTTTTTGGCGCACGCGAAGATGGCCGGACCTTAGCCCCGCCAGAACCTCGTCGCTGATGCGTCCGTCAGTCACAACCTTGCCGTCCCCGGTGACCACTTCGAAATTCTTCGCGGAGATGTAGTTCCGGTCTTTTTCGATGTGAGGGACGATCTCCGTTCGCTGAATGGTTGGCGTCACCTGCCAGTATGGCCGGAACACCACATATTTCATTTCCTTCTCGAACACGGGCGACTTGTGACCGTATGCCTTGCCGACGATCACTGTCTTGTAGAGGGCGACCTGATGATTGTCGTCATATGTGCGCAGCTTGAATTCGGGGAGGTTCACGACCACCGGGGGCTGCGGGAAGGAATGCGACAACCAGCGCCAGCGCTCCAGAGTCAATTCGATCTGACGTACGCGCTGAGCCATTGGAACATTCATTTCTTTTATTAATTCGGCCTTCAGGCGCCCATCAGGCAGTTGTCCATGGCGGACCTGGTAACTCTTCACCGCCGCAACGAGCGCGCCCTGGTAAACGGTTGAATTCGGATCGACTTTGGCGCTGGCGGGCAGGTCGCCTACCAGTTGCAGCAGCCGGCTCAGCCGTGGCAGGTCGGCATAGTTGGCTTCCGCTGCAATCGGTTTCACCGGCACCTGCATCGGTTTGCCGCTGTCTACCTTGGCGAATTCGCGATAGCGATGGAGTGCGTCGAGAGCCCGCATATATCCGGGGAAGGCCGGCTCCACAGTCTTTACCACAGCCGCGGGATCGCCGGCTGAGATGACCTTCTCATAGACGAACTCGCCGAGATCGTACTTGCGGTTTGACACATCCAGTTGCCGGCCCAGAGTTTTTGGATTCACGCGACCCATGTGCAGGGCACGGATGTAGCGCATCGCCGATACAGTCAGCGCTGCATCAAAGCTGGCCAAATTGATATCGCTCGCGGACCCTTGAAGCTTCTGGACCCGCGCCGGCCAGCGTGATGCGTCATAGTCCTCAGGCACCAAGCCTTTGTGATCCGACTGTGCGAATAGTCCGATCATGGCTTGCGCCTGCGGCGTGGGTTTTCGGTCGCGAACCCAACCAAGAGTCAAGCCCGTGCGAGCGTAGAAATCGCTTACCTCGGCCTTATATGGGGGGAAGTCAGGCCACCGCAGCTCTGGATGGTGTGCGGAGTCGATGATCCGGTGCAGTTCGGCTTGGCCTTCGGCACTAAGCGTCAGCCCGGATGATTGCGCACGCATCTGAATACAGGTCCCGGCCAGGCACACAACGAGCAGCGACGACACCAATACCGAAATGCGCTCCATTCTTCTCATAGACTTTCCCCTTTGGCGAAACGTGGCATGGTAGCCCGGAGTCTGGCCGCTGGGTAACTGATAGTATTGACAGTGGAGACAGTGGAAGTCCGAGTGAGGGCGTTGCAGCTAGAACAGTCTGTTTTTACCTCTATATTAATGATGCGAAAGATTGCCTTCTGTATGTTGGCGTTGCTGGCTGCGCTGCCCGCTTCGGGAGGAAGTGCTCCGGTTGCGGAGTACCGGCTGCGCTTCTTTCACACTCGTACCAACGAAAGACTGGATATCGTGTATCGCCGTGGTGACGTTTATCTTCCGGAAGCCCTTGATCGCCTCGATCATTACCTGCGGGACTACCGAACTGGTGATGTCCGCCAATATGATCCGCGCCTCTTCGATTTGCTGCATGAATTGACCCGTTCTCTGGGGCGTCCCGACGCGGAGATTAACGTCGTCTGTGGGTACCGCACTCCTCGTACCAACGAGTTTCTGCGCTCGCGGAGCGTCCACACGGGTGTCGCGCGGCACAGTTTGCACATGCAGGCAGAGGCCATTGATATCCGGTTACCGGGTGTGCCCACTGCCCAGTTGCGAGATGCAGCTCTCGAACTGCATCGTGGCGGGGTTGGCTACTACCGTGCATTGGACTTCGTCCACCTGGATGTTGGAAGGGTTCGGCGCTGGTAGGAACGGCTGCGCTCAGACCACCGCCGCGGTCTCCCGCGTTATTGACACACATCTTTTTTGTTTAGCCCTTCCTAAGTACCGAAGGAGAGAGTTGCAGATTCTCAGTTTCGGCCATGCGCCGGATGGCGAGTCGAATGACGTGAATCATGCCGAGGCCGAGTTTTTCTTGCAGGCGGTCAATCAGATAAAGGTCCGAGTCGGTGAGCCGGGCAGTAGTAGATTTTAGGTTTTCGTTCTTCACGCAGTCTCAATTTCTACAGGTGAACGTACTCCCCGTCGTTGCCCCAGGAGCAGGGAACGCCGAGAGAAACCGCCGAGATGTCTCCAAGGTATCGCGCTGCGAAGATTTTCATCGGACTGCACGCGGAAGTCAGCAACGTGATGTAGAACATAAACTGAGTACGCGAAGAGCGGCCCTCCCTCCATCGGCAAACTCTACGCGTTAGACAAGGCAAGTGCGCCTGATCCGATTCATGAGCGCCCAAAGCCTCTGCCCCATTCGAATCAGTGGCCCGCTCGGCCATAGGTTCTCGACTGCATGGACCTCTCTGAAAAGCGTTGTAGCTGCCTAGGCCAAAGAGTATTCTCACCACAAAAGAAGATGAGCCTGGTCACCATCATCTGGTCCATGATCGGGTCGGCGTGTCTCACGCTGGCCGCAATTAGTTTCCTGACCTGGGGCAGGAATCGCGAGGCTTGGGCAAATCTATTCTTTTCTTTGCTGGCAGGGGGGACGGCAGCCTTCGCGTTTTGTGAATTGGGGATGATGCGAGCACGGACCCCCGCGGAATTTGGGACCGTGCTGAAGTGGGGACACGTGCCAACATGGCTGATTCTTGTGTCCCTTGTAGGGTTCGCGAGGTTCTATTTGAAGGCCGGACGAACGTGGCTCGCATGGTTGGTCTGCGGGCTGCGAACGCTGGCTCTGGTCCTTAATTTTCTGGTAGGACAGAATCTCAACTACCGTGAGATTACGGGTCTTCGACACATCTCTTTTCTCGGTGAATCCGTCCAGATCGCCGAGGGTGTACCCAATCCTTGGATGCTAGTGGGGCAGATGAGTTTGTTGGCCCTGGTTGTTTTCCTTATGGACGCCAGTGTCACCGTTTGGAGACGAGGCGACCGCCACCGTGCACTTGCGGTGGGCGGCGGTGCCATGTTCTTCATGTTTTTCTCAACGGTTCAGAGCGTGTTCGTGTTCTGGGGGATCGTTCGAATACCAATTACGGCGAGCCTATCCTTCATGTGCCTGGTCTTAGTAATGGGTTATGAGTTGAGCAGCGATACGCTTCGCGCGTCCGAACTGGCCCGCCGGTTGCAGAAGAGCGAGGCCGGCTTACACGAGATTGAAGAAAGAATGAGATTGGCCGTCGAGGCCGCCGATTTCGGTGTTTTGATCCGAGATTTCACCCGAAACGAAATGTGGGCATCCGACCGATGGCGAGCCCTTCTTGGTTTTTCGGAGACGGAACGGCTGGACCTTCAAAAGATCTTCGAGCGGATCCACCCGGAAGATCGCGAGGCGGTCCACTTGATGGTTGAGAAAGCAAGGTCGGGGTACGGTGTTTACGACGCAGATCTTCGAGTTGTGCTCCCGAGCGGAGAGGTACGTTGGGTCGCTACCAGAGGGCGCGTCGAGTTTGACGGTGCAGGAAAGCCAGCTTTTGCTCGCAGCGTGGCGCATGATATTAGCCGACAAAAGAAGGCCGAGGACGAAACCCAGAATTTGCAGCGGGAACTTGCGCATGCGGGCCGCGTCTCAATGATGGGCCAACTGGCTTCGTCTCTGGCGCACGAGATTAATCAGCCGCTCGGTGCGATCTTGCGTAACGCCGAAGCCGCCGAGCTTTTCATGCAGGATAAATCACCGGACCTGGACGAAGTCCGCGCGATACTCGCCGACATCCGCAAGGACGACCAGCGTGCGGGGAATGTTATCGACCGGATGCGCGGGATGCTCAAAAGGCGGAGCCTGGATAAGCGGCCGGTGGACGTGGGCGAGCTGGTTCGGGAAGTCGCTGCTCTGGTTCGTTCTGACGCAGCAGCAAGGCAGATAACATTAGAATTGACGGTCGCAGAACATCTGCCGGCCGTGCTAGGCGATCCCGTACATCTTCAGCAGGTGTTGCTCAATCTGATCGTGAATGGAATGGACGCGCTTAACGGTGCGGCGAGGGGCGATCGACGTGTCTGGGTAACTGCGGCGTTGGATGGACCCAAAATTCTCGAGATCGCCGTTCGCGATTCCGGCCCAGGTATTCCCGCAGACCAACTTACCCACATTTTCGATCCCTTTTTCACGACAAAGCCTGAGGGCATGGGCATGGGGTTGCCGATATCTCGCTCGATCATCGAGGCGCACAACGGTCGGCTGTGGGCAGAAAATCGAACGGGCGAGGGAGCGTCTTTTCGATTTACATTGCCGATTGCAGAGCAGGAGTTCGCCAAATGAGGGATGCCGCTCCCATCGTTTACGTTGTTGATGATGATGGGTCATTTCTTGCTGCAATCTCGCGACTACTCCGGGCGAACGGATTCTCTGTAAGGACCTATTCGTCAGCGCATGAATTTCTTGCGCAGCGCGAGGCAGATACTCCGGGTTGCGTACTGGCAGATTTGCGGATGCCTGAAATGAATGGGCTGGATCTGCAAACTGCGCTTGTGCAGTCTCCGAATCCACTGCCGATTCTCTTTTTGACCGGCCATGGAGACATCCCCTCGAGCGTGCGAGCGATGCGCGATGGTGCCGAAGACTTTCTGGAGAAGCGCGCTCCAAAGGAGATGTTGTTGGATGCGGTGAAGCGCGCCCTCAGTCGCGATTCACGGGAGCGAGCGGCGCGCGAACGGCAAGGGGAGTTACGCTCGCGCTTCGACACACTCACCGAGCGCGAACTCGAAGTGCTCTCGCATGTTGTGCGGGGACAACTCAACAAGCAAATCGCCGGCGACCTGGGACTTCACGAGCGGACAGTGAAACTACATCGCACCGCGATTACCACGAAATTGAAGGTGCAGTCCGTGGCCGAACTTACCCGACTGACGCAGGAGGCGGGCATCTTTCCGGAGCTAGTCCAGACCTTAGCCAAAGGGTAGTAGACGGCGTTTTTCTTCCCATTCGGTCACACCGATCGAGGTGAACGATTTCCGCGCCAAATTGAGGCAAAACAAGGTGAATCCAGATACCTGCCGCGCCAACTCTTACGCCTCTGTGCTGCCGTTCCCCACATCCGGCCTGTTTCCATCGCGGGGAGTTCCGCATGGGAGCTGTGCTCGGCTGTGAATTCAGAAAGATGACCGATGGCCTGCAGTTTCAACCTTTTGATGGATTCGGCTGGGCGGCCGAGAAGCAGAGCACACTCGTGCACCGAATAATGGTCCAGCACGGTAGCTACGAACACTATCCTTTCCGCCGATTCCAACCGTGCGACATGGCCCAAGAGGTTTCCCAATTCCAACTCACGCGGTTGCTGCCCACAAACGTCTAGCGGCTGATGTCGACGAAGCCCACGAGAGGCGATCGTACTGATGGCTTTCTCAACCAGGCACCGCTTGCTCCAAACCTTTTCCCAGCCTCTGAAGACGTTTCTCTCTTTGCAGCTTTCCTCCATGGCCGCCATCACGCACGCCTCTGCCTCTTGATCATCGGCGGTCAGCAAGTATGCGAGCAGATAGAACTGTTTCTCATTGGTTTGGAAAACCTCGCAGAAATCAGCGCAAGTCGCATAATCATCGCGAGAGTCTGTAAGTTCTCTTTTCCTGCTGAACATAAGCGCCTCGCAGCAAGTGTCGTCTTGTTGGCCGGTCTTTACATTCACCTCGGGGAGACGATCTATAACAACTCCTGTCACACTTGTGACGGATTTTAACAATCGCGCGTCGGCTCGCAGTCTTTGCCGAACCGGCGCGTGTGTAAGAGAGCCCGACTGAGTCTCCTGCTCAGGCGGCGCGGTCTGCAGCGATCTTGCGCTCGATGGCTCTGGCCTCCGCGAGGCGACGGGCCAGGTGTCGGGTGCGCTCGGCAAAGGCCACTCTGGCGGCCTTCGCACTTTCCAGCAGCACACCAACACCATGATGGCCGGTCACGTCGGCGGCAAGCAGAGCCTCGTATTCGCCGATACGAATGTGGTTGAAATGGGCGAGTTTCGCCAGAATGAAGTGATGCCTGGCGAGGGGAGATTTGATTTCAGCCAGATGCTTGCGCAACTCCTCCAAAAATACTTCGTGATGCCGCGCTACGACCGCTACGGGCCGTTCGCCGATGAGTTTGAAGCAGTGATCCAGGTGCTCCCGCGTCTTCAAGGCCAGGAAGGCTCGCGCTTCAAGCAACTCCTTAATCTGCGGGTGCTCTTGCGCCAGTTGGCTCAGTTCCTGGTAAATTTCGGTGGCTTTCTCATTGTTCTGCCGCGCCTCGCTGAGCAGATGAACCAACACTTCTCTCGGTTCTGTCAACATGACTTTCTCGTTTGAGAGGATGAAATGGTGTTGAGGGGCGACGACTGGGAAGAACTGCCAGCCGCCGAGGGAATGCGGGCTGGTGCAGGCCTTTCTGGCGGGGAAGATTGACGTACGTTCTCGGCGCCAAACTCGGTCGTTGTTTCGGGGTCCAATTCCTGACTGAGAATCTCGGTTCGACCTGAGGTTTTGACCACTGTCAAAACTACCAGTCCAGGGACGGGTCTGGACCTTCCCCAAAGGGCAGTAGACGGAGCTACTTTCTACCCCTATAGTTCTCACCGGATCGCGATGAGCGAACTTACTCCGACCTATGTTGCAGTTGTTGATGACGACGAGAGTATTTGCCGATCATTCGGCCGGCTGTTGCGCGCGGCCGGACTTCAACCAGTTACGTACAACTCGGCGGAATCCTTTCTCGCAGACAAGAAGCATCCACAGTTCGGTTGCCTGGTATTCGATATCCGGCTCGGTGAAATGTCTGGCATAGAGCTCGCTCAGCGGCTCTCGGCCGAGGGCGGGTGTACGCCAGTCATCTTTATCACGGCTCATGACGATCCTGAGGCGCGCGCTGCGGCCAACGCGTTGGGTTGTTCGGCTTACTTCCGGAAAACGGATTCCGGGGCGGAAGTGCTAGAGACTATTCGAAAGGTAGCTCTTTCGTAGCGTGCCGCCACTCGATGTCAAAGCTGCGCAGCATTCCTACGCAGAAATTGATACGGCAGCTGACCGGCAATGGTGCTAGCAAGAAAAGAACGAAACAGTTCATTCTTGGCAGCGAACAGGTGACAGAGTCCCAGGGACACTGTCTAGAGAGAACTGGAGAGAGTTATGGTTTGCAATTCGTGCGGATTGGAAAAACAAGCTCAGTTCAGTGCGGAAATCAATATCCATTTTCCCGGTGAGAAGGGGCTGGACGAGCCCGGCATCTGGGTGTTCCCGAAGCTGGAGGTGTGCCTCGTCTGCGGCTGGACGCAGTTTCGGATTCCTGAAGGTGAGTTGAATCGGCTTGAAAGCAACATCGCAGCTTAGGGCATTTTGCGGAAAAGTCCCAGTCGTCCTAAGCCCTTTGCGATCCATCGGGCCAAAGTATTTCCTGTCAGAGGGTAAGACCATGAACAACCGATCCCGCATTCTTATTGCTGATGATCATAGCCTGGTGGCCGAACTGTGCAAGAGACTTCTTGAGACCGAGTTTGACGTCGTCGGAGTGGTTGGGGACGGCCGCGCCCTGGTGCGGGCCGCCCGGCAACTGAAGCCGGACGTAATCATCGTAGACGTGGCGATGCCGATTCTGAACGGTCTGGACGCCGGGCGGCAAGTGAAAGAAACACTGCCTTCAGTCAAGTTGGTTTACCTGACGATGAATCCTGACCCCGAAATAGCCGCCGAAGCCTTTGCACGCGGGGCCTCTGGCTACTTGCTCAAGACCTGCGCCTCGTCGGAAATGGTGCTGGCCGTTCGCGAAGTGTTGCGGGGCAAGACGTATCTGTCACGGGGGCTTTCGCGCGATGCGATCGAATGCTTGCGCTGGGAGCACAAGGAAATGGTCAATGAAAACGAGCGTCTCACCGCAAGACAGCGGGAGGTCCTGCAGCTCCTGGCCGAAGGCCGCGTGATGAAGGAAGTCGGAGGCATCCTGAATATGACGACCCGGACGGTCGCGTATCACAAGTACAGGATCATGGAAGTACTTGGCGCCAAGAGCAGTGCTGAACTGGTCAAGTACGCGGTCCGGAGCCACATCGTCGCCGCCTAGGTTGAGCCGGAAGTCGGCGGGATCTCCAACCCGCTGCTGACAAACTGCCTGCCCTCAAGAACTGCTTGCAAGGCAGGCAATAAATCGGCTTCCACTCTCGTTTTCAGAACATAGCCCAGAGCCCCAGAGCTCAAGGCTACCTGCGCCACGTCCGGAGAAGATTCCTGAGTTACAAAGAGTATCTTCGATCCCGAGGACACCTTGCGAATCCGTCGAGCCGCCTCGATGCCGTTCAGTTTTGGAAGTCCGAGGTCGAGGATAATCAAGTCCGGGTGCAATTCTTCGGCTTTCTGAACCGCTTCCAGTCCATCAGAAGCTTCGCCGATGATCTGCAAGTCAGCTTTTCTTTGCAGTGTTGAACAGATAAATCGGCGCCAAGCTTCGAAATCATCCACCACCAGAACCCGGACCTTAGACACCCTCGCACGCCCCTTCCTCAATCATTCAACACGCTCTTGTTTGGTGAGTTCAAATGAGGGGCTCGGTACCTGCGAAGTGACGATCCCGGTGCCCTCTCGGGATCGAATCACGTGCGAGACGGCTGCCGCGAACTTGGGCTAAGACATCTTACGACATCGGCAAAATAAACCCTAGCTTCAATCGGATTTTAACACCTCCCTGCTGAGTTCCGTCCGGGAAGCACGCATGCTGAATAGCGTCAAGCGTATAATCCGCGTTGGAATTGGACGTCAGGCGCCGCAACTGGGTCGGTGTTGCTGCATATTGTACGAGCCACGGAAAAAAGAGATTGGCGGTCGTTGATGAGATGCCTGCAAAAGGCGATTTCTCTCGCGATTTTGTCAGCGCTCCCCCTGAGTGCAACCTCACAGCCAAAAACCGTTCTCGCGATCTATTCGGAGCAACGTCTGCTGCCCGCGATGCAGACGTTGGCCACGGCTTTGTGGAATGGCCTTGCGGTTGAAACGAATCCGAACCTGACGTATCTGAGTGAGTATCTTGATCTCGGCCGCTTTGGCGGGCCCGCATACGATAAGCTTGTCAGCGATTTTCTCCGGACCAAATACTCTGGCCAGTGTGTCGATGTAAACGTTGCAGTTGGGCCGTTGGCGCTGCCGTTTCTCAACCGCCATCGAGACGATCTGTTCCCCGGAATACCGGTCGTCTTCCTGGGCGTTCCTCGGGAGGCCGTTGAAGCTCAGACTTTACCGCCGAACTTCGTTGGCGTGCCGGTTGCCGTTGAGTCCGTGCCAACGGTCCGGCTCGCTCTAACCCTGCAACCCGATGCTCGCGAGATCGTAGTTGTTTCGGGAACATCAGAGTACGATCGCGCGTGGGAAACCGCATGGCGCTGCGATCATCCCCAGTTGTGCACTTCCGTTCCTATCCGATATGTGAGAGGACTGACGCTGGATAATGTGCTTCGACAGTTTTCTCATCTGCCTGCCAATACCATTGTCTACTGCGCACCGTTTTTTCGTGACGGCGCAGGGAAGACGTATGTTCCAGCCAGGGCTGCACAGCGCATGGCGGATGCTTCTTCTGCCCCGGTTTACGGATCGTACGGCATGTATCTCGGTGTTGGCATTGTCGGTGGGTATGTATTCGAGATCGAAGACGTAGGGCGGCAAGCGGTGGGGCTGGTGCGGGAAATTTTGGATGGAGGAAAGATCGCACCGCAGGACCTGCCCGGTATGGTTCCGTCTCACTATGCCGTCGACTGGAGACCGTTGCAGCCGTGGCGCCTTTCAGAAGGCAGGTCACCCGCCGGAACTGTCGTGCTATATCGCGAACTGGGTCCTTGGCAGCTCTATCGGGGGTACATCATTGGCGGCATCGCTCTGATCGTGGCGGAGATGCTTCTCATCCTCGGTTTGTTGTGGGAACGTGCGAAGAGGAGAGAGGTCGAAACTAACCTGGCGATCAGCAACGAGCGGTTCCGTCTGGCACTGGAGAGCGGCAAGTCGGTAGGTTGGGACTGGAATCTGAAGACAGGGCAGGATTCCTGGTTCGGAGACCTGTCGACGATGTTCGGAATTCCCTCCCATCTGTTCATTGGCCGGATGGAGGATTTCTATCGCTACGTTCATCCAGAAGATAGGCAGTCAGTGGGAGAAGCGGTGGCCGAAGCTAAACAGAGCCGAAAGAACTACGTATCAGAGTTCCGGGTAATCAGGACGGACGGGACTGTGCGCTGGGTAACCGCAATCGGCAAATTCTATTACGGAAGCAAGGGCGACCCCGAAAGAATGCTTGGGATAGCCACGGATATCACCGAACGCAAACGTGCGGAAGCAGCAGTGCGCGAGAGCGAGGACAAACTTCGTCTCCTCCTGGACTCGACTGCCGAATGCATCTACGGCCTTGATCTTGAAGGCCGCTGCAAGTTCTGTAACCCAGCCTGCCTGCGTACTTTGGGATATGAACGCTCTGACCAGTTGCTGGGTAAGAACATGCACAGCCTGATTCATCACACCCGAGAAGATCGGACGATGCTGCCCGAGCAAGAGTGTCGGACGTTCCGGGCATTCCGAAACGGCGAAGAAGTTCACGTCGACGACGAGGTGCTCTGGAGGGCTGATGGAACGAGTTTTCCCGCTGAATACTGGGCCCATCCTGAGCGTAGAGGACAAGAGATCGTCGGGGCGGTGGTCACGTTTATCGATATTACGCAGCGTAAATTGAACGAGGCGAGTCTCAGAGACGTCAACCGCAGGTTGATTGACGCTCAGGAGCGGGAGCGCACTCGAATTGCCCGTGAACTTCACGATGATATTGGTCAGCGCCTCGCACTACTCACAAACGAACTGGAACAACTCCAGCAAGGCTTCTCCGAATCGCCCAAGGACATGCGAAAGCGCGTCGGCGACCTGCAGAAACAGACGTTCGAGTTGACCAGCGATATCCAATCCTTGTCACACAAATTGCACTCGTCCAAGCTTCAATATCTGGGCTTGGCTGCTGCAATTAAAAGCTTCTGCAAAGAGTTCGGCGAACAGCAAAAGCTGGAGATTGACTTCAAGAGTGAAGATCTGCCGTTCCCTTTGCCTCCGGACATTTCACTTTGTCTTTTCCGTGTTCTGCAAGAATCCCTTCACAATGCGGCCAAGCACAGTGGGGTACGACGATTCGAAGTGCGATTGTGGGAAACAGACGATGAAGTTCGGCTCTCGGTCAGCGACCGCGGTGCCGGGTTTGACCCAGAAGTAGCGAAGCAGAGCCAGGGGCTTGGCCTCATCAGCATGGAGGAGAGGCTGAAACTACTGAAGGGAACGCTTTCGATCGAATCGTCCTCCAAGAGTGGTACGACAATTCGAGCTTCCGTGCCTCTCATGTCGAAGAGCGATCTCATGCGCTCAGCTTTGTGACGTCAACGACGGTGTGACGGAGCTTGGGCGCGCGCTGGTTTGTGCTGTGTGTCGCCATCTGAATGTAGGAACCTCGTAACTGTTTTGGCGCCAGTGTGCATCCAGTTCCTGCGGGGGAGAGCCCATCCCAAACCTCGATACTGGTAATCCTGCCAGTCGCTCGGCGTTCTAAGCTGGTTTACAAAGTAAGGCATGCTGGACAGACCAACCCCGTAACAGGCAACGCGATTCATAAGCTGAATCCTGCCGGAATCGAAGTTAGTTCGCGCGTGGGCTTCGAGCGAGCTGGTTTGGGGAGCCCGAGCGAGTTCCTAAGTTTTACGAACGACAATCGGCAACGATACTGAGTTTGAAGTCGTTGTGCGTCAGGGTAATGTGAGTATCGATGGGCACTCGGTTTTGCCCCTTCCCGTCGTACTCTCCAAGAAAGGTCTCACCAAGAAACAACGCCAACAGGTTTGGGAACCGTCTCCAATGAACTGTTTTTCGGGCGGCTTTCTTGCGAATGACCTCTTTTTCTCTCCGACTTCCTCCTCGAAAGAGTTCGCGATAGCTCCTAAGAGAGCACTGACCGTCTCATTCGTCGCAAAAGCTCCGCGGTATTCCTCGATGGTGTGCTCGGTTGATGGTTGCCACCCGAAAGGGACATTGCGCTTTTCTGTTACGGTTAATACCACCGAATTTGTTTCTGTGTGGCAGGGGCAATCCATGGTGAACTGCGGCGTCTAGGCATCATTCGCGTTCCCATCAACTTGAGCGTGCAATGGTAGAGGCGCTGTGCGGACGGGATCATTCCCTGACGCTTCGAACGGCATCGATCCCACCTTTCGGTGACCGATCTCATATTTACCCACTGATAGAACTGACAGTTCTCATCTTGCTCCGACACCTCCATCCTGTAATCCAGGCCGGACGATAACTGCCTAGGGCGCGGACGTCCTCCGATCGCAGCTGGGTCTGGACTGCGCCCTGGGAAATCCTCGATGACCTTCGAGCACAAAATGAATGGTATTCGCACCCCCGATAGCCGTACACCGTCGCCCAATTGGTTGAGGGTACTGCGTTCGGTCGGACTCACAATTGCGCGTGTTCTCGTTGTGCTCCTCACATTGTGGGCAGTTGCAGCCCTTTACGTCGATTGTCGGATTTCTGCCCTGCGCATTCCTGTCACTCTGACGTACGTTCTTGG
>Ga0335073_10001219_pt1 | contig 34285 bp, 31 predicted proteins | sample Lox_Sample_22_FD_207093 | JGI IMG/M metagenome (GOLD analysis project Ga0335073, IMG submission 207093) | Soil microbial communities from Loxahatchee National Wildlife Refuge, Florida, United States - Lox_Sample_2.2 | ecosystem: Environmental > Terrestrial > Soil > Wetlands | place: USA... | reverse complement strand
GATGAGGCGTCGTGGATTTTTCACGGCGCGCCATTTCTGGCCTTCGCCTGCTATCTGACTGTGTCGGCGATCGTCCCGATCATCACTAACGAGCCACTCCCACTGGCGTTCCTAGCTGACCTGATTGGCGGCGCGTTCGTACTCGGGCTGGCGAGCTTCGCGATTTCGCTGGCTGGCTTCGATACCGCCAGCCCGCTGGGTGGCCTCGGCGCCAGCCGCACGACCTGGCTTGGCAGCTTTGCCGAGCCCGCGTTGATCCTGGTCTTCTTCACGGTTGGCGCGCTGTCTCGCTCGGACAACCCCTATTTCGAGAACCACACCATCGCTCACTCGGGTGCCAACTATGTGCTCCCGACGCACATCCTGGGAGCGGTGGCCTTCTTCATGCTGGTGCTGGCCGAGACCGGGCGGATCCCGATCGACAACCCGAGCGGGACGATCGAGATCTCCATGATCGAGGAGAGCCGCGTGCTCGAGTACTCCGGGCGTGAGTACGCGCTGGTCAAGTGGGGCTCATGGATGAAGCTGTTTCTGCTCTCGTCGATCTTCATGAACGTGTTCGTGATCCCTTGGGGCCTGGGGGACGCGACCAGCTTGGGCCGGGGTCTGCTCGGGATTCTCGCGTTGTTCGCCAAGCTCGCGGTGTGTGGCCTTTTGATCGTGATCATCGACAGCTCGTTCGCCAAGCTGCGCTTCTTCCGAATCGCGGAGTACCTGGGCGCGGCATTTCTGTTGGCGCTGATTGGAATCGCCACGTCCTACGTGCTCGGAACCTGAGGAACGGATGCCCGTGCTCGGTGTCATCCAGAGCCTGTCGGCGAGCTCCCCCGAGGGCGTGCTGCTCGACCTCGCCGCGGTGGCGATGCTGCTGTGCGCGTTCGCGTGCCTGGGCTCGAAGCTGTTCGACCGCTACGTGATCTACTACGGCGCCCAGTCGATCGTGCTGTCGTTCGGTGCCGCCGTGGTCGCGGTCCACCAGCACGACGCTGGGCTCTGGGCCCTGGCGGCGTTGACGTTCGCGATCAAGGGCATCGGGATTCCCTACGGAACCAGGCATTTCCTGATCGATCGGTTCGCGCTCAAACGCGACGTCGCGCTCTCGACAGGATTGTCTAGCTCGCTGATCTTCGGCGCGTTCCTGACCGCCTTCGCTTTCCTCGCCATCCGCGCCGGCACCGTGGGCAACGCCCTGGTCGCCGAGGCGGTGCTCCCGATCTCGACTGCCGTCATCCTGCTCGGAGCGCTGTGCATGGTGGTGCGCCGCCACACGATCGCGCAGCTGATCGGGTGGCTGATCATCGAGAACGGGGTGTTCCTCGGCGCGATCGCGACGGTCGCGACATTCCCGTTCATCGTCGAGGCGGGCGTGTTCCTAGACCTGGTGGCGGCGGTGCTGATCATGATCGCGTTTGTCTCCGGACTCGCGCGCCAGCTCGCCGAGGCGAGCGCACCCGAGCTCAGGCAGCTGACCGAATGACCGCGCTCGCGCTCATCGTCGTACTCCTGCCGTTGCTGCCGGCGCTCGCGACCGCGCTCACCGGGCGGGCCCGGCCACTCGGGTACGCCGCCGTGGCCTCCGGACTGGCCACGCTCGCGGTGGCGATCGCGCTGACCGTCGACGTCGGCGGCGGGCGGCGGATACACGGACTCAGCGGATTCTTGTACCTCGACTCGCTGAGCGGCTTCTTCCTCGCGACCATCGCACTCGTGGTCGCGCTGGCGAGTATCGGCTCCGCGGCCTACGTACACGCGGAGGAGCAGCGCGGCGATCTCGGACCGCTTCAGGTCCGTCTGTACTTCATCTTCTTCGCGATCTTCGCCTCGATGATGCTGGCCTCGTTCGAGACCGGCAATCTCGGACTGCTGTGGGTACTGATCGAGGCCAGCACGCTGGCCAGCTGCGTGCTCGTGGGCCTGGAGGGAAAGCCGGTGTCGCTCGAAGCGGCCTGGAAGTACATCATCATCAGCTCGTTTGGCGTGACCATCGCGCTCGTCGGGACGCTGTTTCTGTACTTCGCAGCCAGCAGCCTGTCCGGCTCCCCGACCCAGCATCTCACCTGGTCATACCTGTTCGCGCACTCAGCCGGCCTGCGCGCCGAGAGTCTGCGCCTGGCCTTCCTGCTGGCCCTGATCGGCTACGGGACCAAGGTGGGTCTCGCGCCCATGCATACGTGGCTGCCCGACGCGCACTCCGAGGCGCCCAGCCCGGCCAGCGCGATGCTGTCGGCCGCCCTGCTCAACACCGGCATGTACGCGATCATCCGCTTCCAGGCGCTGACGCACGCGCAACTGGGCACCCACTACGCCTCCCGGATCCTGCTGATCTTTGGCTTCGCCTCGGTGATCATCGGGGCGCTGTTCATCGTCCTGCGCGGCAATTACAAGCGGCTGTTCGCGTACTCATCGGTCGAGCACATGGGGATCATTGCGATCGCTCTCGGCTTCGGCGGTGTGCTCGGCCTGTACGGGGCGCTGCTGCACACGCTCACCCACGCGATCGGCAAGGCGGTCCTGTTCCTCACCAGTGGCGAGTTGGTGCTGCGCTACCGCACCCGGGTGATCGACGAGGTCCGGGGCGTTCTGAGTGTCACTCCGTTGACCGGGGCGGTGCTGCTGCTCGGCGCGCTCGCGGTGGCCGGCTCCCCGCCGTTCGGCCTGTTTCTGAGCGAGTTCACGATCGTCCGCGCCGGGCTTCAGCGCTCGAGCATCGTGCTCGTCGCCGCCCTGTTGGTACTGCTCGCCATCGTGTTCATCGCCCTGGTCGGCGCCGCGGCCGACATGGCGCTCGGCCCCTCACCCGACCGGCCGACCGGCCAACCCGCCTACCCGGAGCGATCCACCCGGGTGCTCGCGGGAACGCCGCTGGTTGCCGGGCTCGCCCTGTTGCTGCTGCTCGGGGTGTGGATTCCGGGCGGGCTTGACCAATTGATCATGCACTCGATCCGCGCCATCTCGTGACCGAGCGCCCTCAGCCGACGGTCGTCAACGGTGACGGGGTGGCGCTCCTGCCCGGCGCTGACCGGATTCAGACCGAGCGGGTCGCGGCGGCGCGGCTGGCGGCACTAAGCCATGAGCTTGCAACCGAGCACGGCGCCCGGCTGGCCGACCTGTTCGCCGAGGATCTGCCCGATGGCCGGATCGCCCTGCGCAGCGTGTACGCGCTTGACGGCGAGAGCCGTTACCTGGTCCTCGAATGCGAGCTCGACGGCGACCGCTTTCCACCCCTATCGGAGCTGGATCCGGCCGCGTTCGTCGAGGAGTGCGAGATCTACGAGCAGTACGGGGTGCGCCCGGACAACGACAGCCGGCTCAATCGGGTCCTGGTCCCGCCACATCGCTCCGACCTCTTTCCGCGGCTCGGTCGCAGCGAGGGGATCCGGCTCGCGCGCGACTACGAACCGCACGTGGTCAGCGGCGAAGCGTTCGAGTTTCCGTTTGGGCCGGTCCGGGTCGCGGGGTGGGAGTCCCTGTACATGGGTTTGGTGACAACGGGTGAGGAGGTGCTCGACCTCTACCTCCTTCAATGGCACAAGCACCGCGGCGTCGAGCGTCGCCTCCGGGGCCTTGATTTGGACCGGGCGACGTTTTTCGCCGAACGCGCGGACGGACTGTCGTCGGTCGGCGACACGCTCGCGTTCTGCCGGGCGGTGGAGATGGCCACGGGGACCGAGTTGGCGGGGCCGCCTGCCCATACGCGGGCGGTGGCGCTCGAGCTCGAGCGAATCTACAACCACGCCGCCGCGATCGCCGCGATGTGCCAGACGACCGGCCTGTCCGTCGGGCAGGCGCGGAGCGAGATCGTGCTCGAGCAGTTGCTGCGACTCAACCTGGCGGCGTTCGGGCACCGCTACCTGTTCGGTGTCGTTGCGCCCGGCGGCGTGCGCCGCGAGCCGGACGCCGAGCAGATACGGTCGCTGCTCCCCGCGGCGCTGGACGAGTTCCGCTACGTCGTCGACGCGCTGCTCGTGACCAACTCGCACGTCGACCGGCTCGAGTCGACCGGAATCGTGACCCCGGAGAATGCCCATCGCCTCTCGCTGGTCGGCCCTGTCGCGCGCGCCTCCGCCCAGGCCATCGACGTCCGCCGCGACCATCCCACCGGCGTCGGCGACGAACCCGGGCCCGCCGTCCGAACCCAGGAAGGCGGCGACGTGCTCGCGCGAATGCGAGTCATGGTTGACGAGGTGGAGGAGGCGGCGAAGCTGATCAAAGCCCACCTTGAGGAAGCTGGCCCCGGCTCGGAGTCCGTGGCACCCGGCGCCGGCGCCGGCCTCGGTTGGGCGGAGTCGCCTCGGGGCGAGGCGCTCGCCTGGGTCTCGCTCGACGACGACGGGCGGATCGAGCGAGCCCGTCTGCGTCCCGCCTCGGTTCGCAACTGGCGCGCCTTCGACGACGCCGCCCGCGCGCAGAACGTGTTCACCGACATCCCGATCATCGAGGCCAGCTTCTGGCTGACCGTGGCCGGCTTCGCGCGCTGATGGCGTTCTGGTTCTACAGGGGTCTGCGACGCGGGATCGCGACCACCCGCTACCCGGACAAGCTCGACCCGTGGGCTCGGGCCCTGCCCAGCGCGCCGAGCTTCCACTCGGCTCACCTCACCTCGGAGCTGGTCGACCGGCTGTCGGAGATGTGCCCGGCGGGTGCGCTTGCCCGTGTCGATCGTGAGCTCGTCGTCGACCTCGGCCGTTGTAGCGCATGCGGGCGCTGCCTGGACGCCGGCGGGGGAGCGGTGCAGCCGAGCGGCGAGTTCCTGCTCGCGAGCGCAGACCGGGCAGCGCTCGTCAAGCGCGTGCCGATCCGCGGGGAGGCGAGACATGGTCGCCAATGAGCTCCAGCCGCGCGGAGATCTCGGCGAGCTCTCGGTTGAGCTCAGGCGCCGGGCGCTGCGCCTGTTCGGCCGCAGCCTTCACATCCGCACGGTCGACACCGGATCCTGTGCCGTTTGCGAGTCGGAGATCCGGCTGCTCGCGGCGCCTCATTACGACCTCCACCGACTCGGGTTCTTCTTCACCCCGGCGCCGCGGCACGCCGACCTTTTGATGGTGACCGGTCCCGCCGTCCGGGCCGCCGACAATTTGCTGCTCAAGGCCTACCAGGCCACGCCGGATCCGAAGGCGGTCATCGCGGTCGGGGCGTGTGCGCTGGGCGGGGTGTATCCCGAGGACGCACTGATCCACGGTGCGATCGATCGAGTCGTGCCGGTTGACGTGTTCGTCCCCGGCTGCCCGCCAAGTCCGCTGGCTCTGTTGCAGGGCCTTCTGGTCACCGTCGGTCGCCTTGAGGATCGGGTCACAGCGCTTTCGCTCGATCTCGACGCGGAGGGAGCGGGATGACGGACGCGATCGGCGCGCTTGCCGTGACGGCCGCCGGAGCCTGGCTCGCCGCGGCGATCGCGGCCCTGGCGGCGACGCGCCGGATCGGACTGCTCGCCTCGTGCCTGCTCTCAGGACTCGGCGGTGCCGCGGCGTGCACCGGCGGGGTCCTGCTCGCGGTTCATGGCGCCGGGCCGACGCTGTCGCTTGGCACCGGCACGGTCGGGGGCGCCCATTTCCACCTGGCACCGCTCGCCGCACCGTTCATCGCGCTGCTCGGACTCGTCGCCGGCGCGATCGCCCTCTACTGCCCCCGCTACCACGCTCCCGCCCGCGGAACCGCCGTGTACCTGGGCGTCTACAACCTGGCGCTACTGAGCTCACTGGCCCTGCTGATCGCGGCCAACGTCGTCGCGTTCCTGGTCGCATGGGAGACGATGGCGCTGCTCTGCTACCTGATGATCCTGCGCCACCACGACCGGGCGGGAGTCGCGGACAGCGCGTTTCTGTTCATCGCGCTCAGCGAGGTCGGCTTCGTTCTGATCGTGCTCGCGTTCGCGATCCTGGCCACCCGGACCGGATCGCTCGATCTGGCCACAATCGCCGCCCGCGCCTCGCGCGTGCACGCGGGTTGGCGCTCGGCGGCGTTTCTGCTCGCGCTGTTCGGGTTCGCCTTCAAGGCGGGGCTGGTGCCGTTTCACATCTGGCTCCCCGCTGCCCACCCCGTCGCCCCTGCGGACGGGTCCGCGTTCCTGTCAGGGCTGATCATCAAGCTCGGCGTCTACGGCGTCGCCCTGTTCGGCTTCACGCTGCTCCCGGGTGGACCGGCCTGGTGGGGCCTGGTGACGATGGGATTCGGGGCGATTTCCGCCGTGCTCGGAATTCTCTACGCGCTGATGGAGCGCGATCTGAAGCGATTCCTCGCCTACTCGAGCATCGAGAACGTCGGGATCATCGTCACCGCGCTCGGCGCCGCCCTGACCTTCACTGCGTACGGGCAGCGCGCGATCGGCGCGTTCCTGCTGATCGTGGCGCTCTACCACACGGTCAACCACGGCACCTACAAAACGCTGCTGTTCCTCGAGGCCGGCGTCATCGAACACACGACCGGCACTCGCGACCTCGACCGGCTGGGCGGCCTGATCCGCCGCCTGCCCCGCACCGCGGTGATCTTCCTGATCGGCACCGTGGCGATCGCCGCCCTCCCCCCGCTCAACGGCTTCGTCTCTGAGTGGATGCTGTTCCAGGGCCTGTTCCAGGGCTTTCGCATCTCCAGCCACCTGGTCGGAATCCTGATCGTGATCGCGGGCGCGCTCATCGCGCTCACCGGCGGCTTGGCGATCAACGCGTTCGCCCGCGCCTACGGGATCCCGTTCCTCGGCATGCCCCGCTCCGGCCAGGCCGCCCACGCCAGCGAGTCCCACCAGCCGGTAAGCGGTCCGGCCCTGCTCGCCGGCGCCTGCGTGTTCCTCGGGATCGGCGCCCCCCTGGTGCTGACCGCGCTTGACCGCGTGGCGCGCGCGACCGCTGGAATCGACATCCACGCAAGCCTCATCGTCCCCCAGCTTGGGGTCATCCCGGCCCACACGAAGTTCTCGGAGTTCTCGCCGACCTACCTTGCTGCGTTCATGCTTGCCATCAGCGCCGTCCCGATCCTGATCTACCTGGCGGGCAGGCCACTCGCCCGCAGCCGACGCCCCCCGGTGTGGGACGGCGGGATCCTCGCCTTCAGACCACGCATGCAGTACACCGCCACCACCGACGCCAACCCGATACGAGTCACATTTGAGCCTTTGTATCGCCCGACCGTCCATGTCGAGCGCGCCTCCGATGACCCAGCCGGCCGGTCCGGGCCCGTGCACTACCGCTTCCGGGTTACACCGATCTTTGAGAAGTACCTGTACCGGCCGGTGATTCGCTTGGTGGAGACGCTGGCGAATCTGGCACGACCGATCCAAAGCGGCGATGTGAACCTCTACCTGTTCTACGTGTTTGTGGTGGTCGTGATCGCCTATGCGGTGTATGCGTCGTAGGGAAATCACGAGGTGTCGGTGGGAGTCGTCCGGATAAGCCACATCTCAGCCGCGTTACGGACGGCGTCGTCGGGATCTGCGGCGAGGTAGTGCATCAGAGGTCCGGGGTCGCGAAACAGTGCCTCAGCACTGTGAATCAAGGCCAGGCGAACTTCAGGGTCGGGGTCAGCTGCGGCGCGCGCCACCGCCGGCTCGGCCTCTGGCGCTTCAAGACGGGAGAGCGCGTAGAGACTGGCCCGACGACGCTCAGCACGGTTGCCCTCAAGCTCGCCGCAGAGCCGCCTCACGACACCGGCTTTCGTCAGCAGCTGCTCCAGCGCGTGGAGCACGGCGACGCGGACAAGTGGATCCCGATCCTCGAGACCCGGAACTAGCAAGTCGGCGACCCGCTCGTCCTGCATCGCTCCGAGTGCGTGGGCGGCTGCCCGCCGGACGTCCCGCGCCGAGTCCTGTGCAAGCAGCACCGCGACCACACCGACCTCTCGCGCTCCGGCCGCCCGCGCCGCGGCCTCCCGCACTCGAAGGTCAGGGTCCGCGAGCAATGCCCTGGCCGAAGGCTCCGGGAGGCTTCCGGCATGCCTCGCAACTGCCAGGCGCACAGATCGATCCTGGTCGAGCGCCGCCGGAGTCAGCATGCGTCCCGGACGCGCCACCAGCCGCGCGACGGCCCGCACGGCGGCGATCCGGACGTGCGGTACCGGGTCGGACACCAGGCGGGCGCAGTCGGCGCCGATGCCCGCTCCGGCACCTGGCCCCACTTGGGCCAGCGCGTCGAGCGCCGCCGCTCGCACGCCGCCAACCTGATCGTCCAGGGCCGCTCGCAGCGGCTCGACGGCGTGAGCGTCGGCTAGGGCGCCGAGCGCACGAACCGCGGCGAGCCGGCGAGTCGATCGCTGGTCTTCGAGCGCCATGGTCGCGATCTGCAGGATCCGGCTGTCCCCGATTCGCTGGAGGGCCTTGGTGAAGTCCGCGACGAGGGAAAGGTCGACGGAAAACACACGCGCACGCAACGAAGCCGCTGCTCCGGGTCCCAGCAGATCGACCAGGCGCCGGATCGCGACGCGTACCACCTCCGGACTTGGGTCATCGAGTGCGTCGGTCAGCTCCTCGGGCGACACCGACGCCTCGACCGCCCGGAGGCGACGTGTCGGGTCAGCGCGTTTGTTTTTCATCTCGCCTCCTCCGTCTGCTCACGCGCGCGTCTGGCGCACGCCATCAGAGGCCATCAGCGCCACAGGACGCACTTGGAGGCGAGCCTCATCGCCGCCGATCAGGATACGACGCGGCGGGACTCTTTCGGAAATTCGCTTTCAGCCTGCGAGTGCGGCCCGAATACGATCGGCCGTCGCGGCGAGGTCCTCGTCGCTTGCGGGACTCGCCCGGCGAAAGTCGAGGTCGTGCAGGCCGTCGATCGGCACGAGGTGGATATGCGCGTGAGGGACCTCCAGGCCAATCACCGCCATCCCCACGCGAGTGGCTTGGGTGACCTGCTGAATCGCCTGCGCGACCGGTTGCGCAAACGGCAGCAATCCCCCGAGCAGCGATTCCGGCAGATCGAACACATCTGGGACCTCCGCCTTCGAGATGACGAGAGTGTGTCCCTCGCGAATCGGCCGCACGTCGAGGAACGCCAGGAAATCGTCATTCTCGCGCAGGATATGAGCGGGAATCTCCCGCTCCACAATGCGAGTGAAGATGGACGGCATCGGTCAGGAACCGTAGCCGGTCCGGAGAGCAGACGGCATCAAGGCGAACCCGCGCACATTGCGGACGACACTCACGTGCGGAAACGCCCGCCGATCCGCTCCGCCACCGCCTCCGGCGGAATGTCGATCGCGCCCTCCCAATGCAGGCGCTCGAGAAGAGTCGAATCCGACCGGTAGAACGGTCGCAAGTTGGAGCGGCAGGCCAACCGCAGGTTCAACGCATACCCGTCGGTGCCCGGCGGCGCGCCGTAAAGAGCGAGGTTGAAGCTCTCGAAGCCCATCTCGGCATACGCGTTCAGCGCCAGCACGAGCCCGCGGCCCAGCTCGGCGACTAGGTCGTCGTCGAGCTCCGCGGGCGATGAGACCTCGGAGATGAACGCCCGCAGCTCCACCGGCGCGATCGGCGCAAAGCTGACCAGCCACTCGATCCGGCCTGTGTTCCCGAGGTAGCGCTCTCCGGCCTGGCGTTCAGCTCGGAGGTAGGCCTCGAAGCGGTCGCCGGGGACCTCGGCGAGCATCCGCTGAAGCGTCGTCGGCTGGGAATCCACGATCCCCTGCAGATGCGGATGGAACAGCGAGCTGCCCGACGGGAGCATGTGGTTAGCGTTAATCGACGCCCACCGCGATTCGGGATCGGCTGCCATCACGGCCTTCTCGTACTCCACCTGTGTCAAGAGGTTGTCGGTCACGAGCCGCTCGGTCATGGCCTCGAGCGGGAGGTAGTGGAGCCCAGGCGAGTAGACCGAGACGCAGCTGTGCGACGAGTACGCATGGAGGTTCGGGAAGAGGACCGCCTCACCGCGGGCGATATGGCCATCCGGATGGATCGCCGGGGTCAGCCTTGGGGTCAGCTGCTTGATGCGATCGCCGCAGAAGGGACACGCAGCCTGGTTCTCGCGAGCGAACGCGGCCAAGTCAAAGTCATTCGCCGGCATCAGGCCGCGATTCGGGACGATCCTCGAGGTGTGCCCAGTGAGCGGGTCGCGTCGAACCTCAATTGGCGTGCGCACCATCTTGCCGGTGTCCGGCGCGATCATCTCCGCGGTGAGAAAGCTGCGTTCGAGCTCCAAGGGCGCGTCTCGAAGACTAGTGCCATCGTCATCCTTGTAACCCATGCACCCGAGTCCTTCCAGCCATCTGCGGATCGCCCGCCCATCCCGGAGTCTCGCGTGCGCCGAGCGGTTCTGGGTGGGCGGCCTGAAGCTCGAGGTTCTGTACCGAACCGATGCCGACGCCGAGGGCGGACACGCGTTGCTCATGCTCGGGTGGCCGCAGGCAGCCTGGCACCTCGAGCTCGTCGAGGACCCTCGGGAGGAAACGCCCCCTACCCCGACCGACGAGGACCTACTCGTGTTCTACCTGGGTGGCCCCATCGACGACGAGGTCATCGACCAACTGGTGCAGGCCGGCGGCGAGCGCGTTCCATCCCGCAACCCCTATTGGGACCAGTGGGGCGTCACCATCCGCGATCCCGACGGCTACCGGCTGGTCTTGAGCCACCGGCCCTGGCCATGAGTCGACGAGCGCCTACTATCGACGTCGCCGTGAGCGACTGCCTTCCGCTTCTCCCGGCGGCGTGAGCCGCACCGTCAGACCGGATCGGCGCAGATCCTCGAGCCAGGGGCGGAGCGGCTCCCGCTCGGCGGCGCGGGGTCAGCGCATCCATCCGCGTCGCTGGCCGCTCGTGCTGGCGGCGGTCCTCGTCATCGTCCTCGCCGCGGTTGTCGTTCGTGTGATCACGCTCAAGCCTCCGAACCTCGAGCTCCGCGTCGCCTTCCCGACGACCGTACGGCTCGCCGGCTCAGCCCCCACCCCGGCGTGGCCGGCTGCCGGGCAGGCCGCGCTCCTCGTGCCGGGAATCGGCTCGCTTGGATCCGCCGGCGGTCAGCAGCCGAGGCCAACCGCCAGCCTCGCCAAGGTGATGACGGCTTACCTGACGCTGAAGCAGTACCCCCTGAGCCCCACCGGCGGAGGCTTCACGCTCACGGTGACGCCGGCCGACGCCCGGGCCGAGGCGGAGGATGTCAGGCAGGACGAGTCCGTCGTCGCGGTCCGGGCGGGCGAGCGGCTTGACGAGCGAGAACTGCTGGAGGCGCTGCTGATCCCATCCGGCGACAACGTCGCCCAGATGCTTGCCGCTCACGACGCGGGCAGCGTCCCGCAATTCGTGGCGGAGATGAACAGCACCGCACGTGCGCTGGGCATGAACGAGACGACGTACACCGATCCGAGCGGCTACCAGCCGACCACGGTGTCAGACGCGAGCGACCAGCTCCGCGTATTCGAGCGTGCCATGAGCTCCGCGACGTTCCGCCAGATCGTCTCGATGCCCAGGGTGACGCTCCCCGTCGCCGGAACGGTCGAGAACTACAACCCGCTGATCGCGGAGGGCTACCTCGGGAAGACGGGGTCGGACTCCGAGGCAGAGGGATGCCTGGCCTTCTTTAAGCACATCACGGTCGGCGGGCGCAGGTTGACCCTCATCGGTGTCGTGCTCGGCCAGGGCACCGGCGGGGACACGTACGCGATCCTCGGCGCGGCGGCAGCGGCCACCGAGCGTCTGGTCGGCTCGGTGACACCGGCGATCCGCGCGCGGACGGCCCTCCCGGCCGGCACCGCCGTGATGGTCGCCAGCTCGGTGGACGGCCGCCGGGTCAATGGCGCGACTGCCGACAGGCTCAGGGTGATCGGCTGGGGAGGTCTCGAGGAGCACCTCGCGCTTCGCACGCGCTCCCTCGGAACCGACCTGACCGCCGGCCAGCCCGTGGGAGGGGCAGCCCTGACCGGGAATCTGCCCACCCCAGCCGGCAACCAGACCCAAACCGCGGTGCGGGCATCCACGGCGCTTCCCCGGCCCGGCGTCCTCTGGCGGCTCGAGCACCTCTTCTAACGCACGGCAGCGATCGCGAGCCGTCCATCCGCGAGCGCTGCCATATCCACCTCATCGAGCGTTTTCACGACGATGTCGGCACCCGCCGCCGCCAACAGCTCGGCGTCGTCCTTACGCGAGATGCCGATCGCGCCCATCCGGCCGGCCTTGGCCGCCTGCACTCCGGCGGCGGCGTCTTCCATCACGATCGCGCGCGCGGGTTTGACGCCGAGCTCTTGGGCCGCGGTGAGGAACATCTCGGGGTCGGGCTTTCCGTGCGCGAAGTCCCGCCCGGATACGTCGACGTCGAAGTAGTCGAGCAGCGTCAGCCCCGGGCGAAGCGTGCTCGAGGAGATGCCCTGGTCCTGCGCGAAGGTGTCGAGCCGGATCTGGCGCAGGAACAGGTCCGCGTTCTTCGACGAGGAGGCGGCGGCGACGCGCAGCCCGGCGTCCTTGACCGCGATGATGAACCGGAGCGCGTCCGGATAGGCAGTGAAATCGCCGGCCTCGATCAGCTCGATGACCATTGCCTGCTTCCGTTCGGCGTATTCGAGCAGCCGATGCTCCTCCTCGTCATCGGGAACGTGGAAGTACTCGAGCGCCGCGCGGGCGCCGGCCATGCGCGGCTTGCCGGACAACTGCTCCTCGTACACGCGCGAGGTGAACCCGTCCGGGGTCCAGGTCGACCGGTCCCGGATGTCGCTCCAGTCGCCCTCCATCAGCTCGCGCAGGGACTCTCGCCATGCCTTCTCGTGCGGCGAGTCGACGAGTACCCCGTCGACGTCGAAGATCGCTCCTTGGAATGTGTCAGCGCCGTCGGCGGTCACGCGTCTCCCCCCCGTACGCCGGCCGCGATCGGCTCGGCCAGTTCGTAGGTCGCGGTGTCACCCGGGCACAGCTCGCGGACCTCGTCACCGACGCCGACCCGGATCGGACCACCCGACCCATCCGGGTGGAGCGCGATCGTGAGCCGCTCGTGATCGAGCGTCACCTGCAGCGGCGTCCGCTGGTACTGCATCCGGAATGCCACCTGTTCGACCGCTGCCGGCAGCCTGGGCCGGAAGTGCAAAATGCCGCCGCGGATCTCGGTGCCCGGGTACGCGCGCTGCATCAGGTCAACTGTGCCCGACATGACGCCCATGTGAATGCCCTCCTGGGTCGTTCCCCCTTGGATGTCCTCGACGTCGCTGCGCAGCGCGACCAGGAAGCGCTCCCACGAGCTCTCCGGGTCGAGCGCGGCGAGCACGCCCGCGAATGTGACGAAGCTGAGCGTCGACCCATGTGAGGTCCGCTGGTCGTAGTACGCGATGTTGCGCGCCGCCGTGTCGGCGCGGTACTCGTAGCCGAGCCGCTCGAACAGCTCCCGGATCCCCGCCGGCGCGAACAGGTAGAACAGCATCACGGCGTCGGCCTGCTTGGAGAGCTTGTACCGGTTGGGGTCGTCGCCCTCGGCACGCAGGATCCGGTCAAGCCGCTGGATGTTTCCGTAGCGCTCCCGGTAGGCATCCCAGTCGAGCTCCTCCAGTTCCTCGTATCCCTCGAACTGACTGATGATCCCGTCGTCGTGGAACGGGACGAACATCCGACGGCTCATGTCCTGCCACAGGCTCAGCTCCTCGTCGGAGATCTCCAGTCGCGAGCGCAATGCATCCGCACGGCTATCGGGCAGCCGCGCCAGCACTTCGCCCGCCAGGCCGCACAGCCACGCCACCATCACGTTGGTGTAGGCGTTGTTTCGCAGCCCCCCCTGATCCGAGCCCGGGTATTTCTCGTGGAATTCGTCAGGTCCCATGACGCCGTGGATCTCGTATCGCCCCCGCTGGGGGTTGAAGTGCGCGATCGACGCCCAGAACCGAGCGATCTCGAGCATCATCTCGGCGCCGTAGTCACGCAAGAACGCCAGGTCGCGGGTCGCCTGGAAGTACTGCCAGACGTTGTAGAAGATCGCCGCGTTCACGTGGCGCTGGTTATGGCTCAGGTCTGGCTCCCAGCGTCCGGATAGCGGGTTGAGGTGCACTCGCTGGGTCTCCTCGGTGCCCACGCTGCCGCTTTGCCACGGGAACATCGCACCGCTGAAGCCGGCCTCGTCCGCCGCCGCGCGCGCCTCATCCAGGCGCCGATACCGGTACATCAGGAGTCCGCGCGTCACCTCTGGCAGCCGGACGCTGAGGAAGGGATAGACGTACAGCTCATCCCAGAACACGTGGCCTCGGTACGCCTCGCCGTTCAGACCACGCGCGGGGACGCCGGCGTCGATGTCGGCGGTGTGGCGGGAGCACACCTGCAGGATGTGACAGACGTGGACCCGGAGCAGGTGCTGGACCTCGTCATCGGCCCGGACCCGTACGTCGCACACCCGCCACAACTCCTCCCAGGCGCCGACATGTCGCGCCAGTGCCGGCGCGAAGTCAGGGCGCCGTAGCGCCGTTGTCCCGGCCTTGCTCAGCGTGTCGCTGGTGGCGGGATCGCGCGAAGTCGCGATCGCGATCATCTTCTCGATCCGGACGGGCTGGCGCTCGCCAACCGCGAACGCGAGCGTCTGCTGAATGTAGTCCTCCGTCTGGAACAGGCTGCGCTTCACGTCCACCGGCAGATCCCCGACGAACACTCGCGTACGCGCCGCCTGGCTTATGTAGGTGTTGGACTGCCGGGTCCTGACCTTCAGCGCGATCACCTCCGGTCCGAACGTTCGCGGCGAGACCGGATCCAGATGCCGCCCCTCGAGCTCCAGGTAACGCGCCACGCCGTGGTTGGTGACCCGGCCGTCAATGGCGGAGATCACCTCGACTCGCCCCGACCAGTTCTCCGCCGTGAGCGTCCACTCGATTCCGGCCCGGTCTGGCTGCACCATGCTCACGAACCGCCGGCTGTGAAGCGCCGTCTCCCGCCCGGCTCCGTCGCGGAAGCGCATCGATCGGGTCATCACCGCGGCGCGCAAATCAAGCTCCTGGCGATAGTCGAGCACCTCGACTTCGGACAGAAGGATCGCCTCCCCTCCATCGATCCTCAGCTTGAGCACCAGCCAGTTCGGCAGGTTCACCAGGTCCTCGTTGAGCACGGGCACGCCACCCAGGATCGTCGTCTCGCGGTTGTAGACGCCGTGGGCATACGTCCCCGGATAGTGCACCCCATCGGCGTTCTCCCATTCGGCCGCGCCCCGAGCACAAAACCGACCGTTGCCCGCCGAAGTGAGCACCTCCCGCAGGCCCTCCGCCTCGGGATCGAAGCCCTCGTAACTGAGCACAAACGGATCCACCCCAACTCCTTGTTCGCTCTCGGATCGGAGCCTCGCAGCGGGGCGGATGCGTGTCAAACCATAAAGGCGGACGTTCTACCCTGATGGCATGGCCATCATCGTCTGCCCGAGCTGCGTAGCGCGCAACCGCGTCGGCCCGATCGCCTCGGGGTTTCCCCGGTGCCCCAAGTGCAAATCGGAGCTGCCCTGGCTGGTCGATGCTGACGCGGAGAGCTTCGACGCGGAGACGAGCGCGTCGGTGCCGGTGGTCGTCGACTTGTGGGCCGCGTGGTGCGGTCCATGCCGGATGATCTCGCCCGTGCTGGCGGACCTGGCCCGACGGCACGCCGGACATCTGAAGATCGTCAAGGTCGACGTCGACGCCAACCCCGGCCTGGCTGCGCGCTTCGGCGCCCAGTCGATTCCGCTCCTGGTCGTTATCCGCGACGGGCGCGAGGTCGACCGGATCGTGGGTGCGCTTCCGCGCGCGGCGCTCGAGCAGCGGCTCGGTCCGGTGCTCGCCGGCTGAGCTCGGCGTTCAGCTCGCGGGCAACGCGAAGTAGTCCTCGGTGATGACGGGCTCGAAGCCCGCGTCGGTGTAGATGTTGAGCGCGCGGTCGTTCTCGACCTCGACCTCCAAGCGGATCCGGCTCGCGCCGTCGGCACGCAGCTCCTGGCACGCTCGCCTCAGGGCATCACGTCCGATCCCTCGGCCCTGCCACGGAGGATCGACGACAAAGCCATAGATGCCGCCATCGCCTTCCTCATGGGTGATGCTCAACGTCCCGACGGCCGAACCGTCCAACTCGATGACCAAGATCCGCCCCCGGGGCGAGTCGAGCCGGACGCCCAGATCGTCCGGCGCCGGCCCACCGAACCCCGCCTCGAGCAGACGCCCGATGAGCGGCAGATCCGCTTTTGATCCTGGACGCAGGCTGAGTGCCGGGTCGTGCGGCCCGTCGGTCGGCGCGCCCGACAGCACCAGCCCATGCTCGGAGTGATCCAGCACTCCGCCCCTCCGCATCGCCAGCCGCTGGCCAGCTTCTGAGGAGCGCGGCACGATCAGCAGCACCTGGCGGCAACCGCGCTCCCGGTAGAGCGGCACGGCCGCGTCCAAGAGAGCCGTCGCGATGCCGCGCCGGCGGGCGTCGGGAGCGACCATGCCGGCCAACTCGAGCACCCCGCCATAGCCATAGAACCCCAGAAAGCCCGCCAGCCGGTCGCCCTCCCACCACAACAGGTCCTCGACGCGGTCGCCGACACGCCCACGCAGGGTCCCCCACTCCAGCTTCAGGCGCCCGCCGTCGGCGTCGGTGACCCGCCGTTCAAGATCCGCGATCGCGGAAAGCGCTCGCGGAGATAGACCAGCGGCTCGTTCCAGCATGCTGACAGCAAACCAGAATCGCCCCAGCTTATGAGTTCGGTAAGTCTTCTGTCGGTGTCAGTAACACGACTGCTACACCCGAGGTACCTAATGTAGGAACAGCAACCACCAATCCGCGGGACCCGACGGACCGGGACACAACGTCGGAGCGAGGCGGTAATCATGAAACTCAGTAGCGGCAGTAGAAACCGGTCGGATGCCAACCCGCAGTGCTGCACCAAGCTCAAGGAGCTCTTCCAGCGCTGGCACGAGGGTTTGAACGAACTCCGCGTCGCGTTGCTGGCCGGCGATCGTAGCCGTAGAGCCAAACGCGATCGGCGCGCCGTCTATGGTCCTGAGCGCGCGGCGGCGGATCAGCTCACACCCCTGGTGGACGAGGGTCCGGAGCCGGTCGCAGCCGCTCCTCTCACCACCGACGGCGAGACTGACGAGCGTCAGGTCACACGCTCCCTCGACGACCGCTCGCAGGCGCTCGCCGAGGTGTGCGCGCGGCTCCTCGAGGACCTGGACGGCGAAGAGGTCAGGGCCGCGGAGATTCGCTTCGTCGTTCATAAGCACGACCATCCCGGCCGTCCGCGTCTGGATCCGGCGTCAGCGGATCGCGTCAGCGACGGCGAGCTGGTGTTGGAATTGCGCCGGCTGCTCGCCTGGTCGGGCGGGGCGATTGCGGATGTCGCACGAGCGCTCGAGACGCGCGGTGCCGAGCTGGACGAGAGTGCCCGCGAGTTTCTGAGAGAGGAGATCGAAGCTCTCGACGCCGACGTCCAAACGCTCAACGTGTACGTGGCCGAGCCCATCAATTGGGACAGCGAGTTCGGATGCCTGCTTTCCGGGGAGGTCGCTCCGTTCGACGACCTTCCCGGCGATGAGGACGACGAGACCGACTAGTTCGTACCGCTCGCCTCGAGCCCCCGGGTGCCCGATCGAGCGGCCGTGCGCTCGTGCTGCTCGGTGGCCGTGGTTGTCGCGAGCAGCGTGAGCGCCTGGGCGCTGCGGCTCCCCGGCATGGCGTGGTAGATGCACAGGGTCTGGCGGTCGGCGTCGGGGATCGGCAGCTTCTCGTAGCCGAGCTCCAGGGCGCCAAGTTGGGGGTGCTGGATGTGCGTGGCAAGACGATCGCCCAAGGCGCGACCACGAGCGTCCTCGTCGCAACCTCTCCTGCGCTCGAAGGCATCGGCGGTCGCTACTTCGAGGACTGCAACGAGGCCGAGAGGCTGCCGCCCCACACCGCCAGCCCGGCTCCGTCTGGGGTTGCTCCCTATGCGCTCGACCCAGACGCTGCGGAGCGTCTGTGGGCGCTGTCGCTGGCTGCGACACGCGCATGAGCGAAGCTCGGGGGTCAGCGGGCGGCCGCGCGGGGATCGTGTCGCGATTCTGACCGTTGGCGCGTCCGCCAGATCGGCGCAAAACGGCGCCCGGAACACTTCAAGAACGCTGTCTCGGCCGGAGCCCCTCATCGGCACGGTGAGGGCCGGAACTCGGCGGGCGCCTCCGGGCAAGACACAGCAGATGCTCATCGCCAACACGGACACCCACCTCACCGACGCCGCGATCATCGTCGCTTCCCAGCGTGATCCGGCGCTGTTTGCGCAGATCTTCGACCGTCACTGGACTCGAATCCACCGCTACTGCGTCAGCCGGGCGGGCGCCGCCGGCGAGGACATCGCCGCCGAGACGTTCCGCGTCGCTCTCGACTCGCGCCGCCGGTTCGACCGCTCACGCGTCGATGCCGGGCCGTGGTTGTTTGGGATCGCCACCAACCTGTTGCGCCATCGGCTGCGCTCGGAGACGCGGCGGACTCGGGCGCTCGCCCGGCTTCATCTTCACGACGAGGCCGACCTGGCCGATGGGGCGCTTGACCGGATCGAGGCCGAGGCGCTCGGTCCGCAAGTGGCCGCCGCCCTCGCTCAGCTTTCGCCGAAGTATCGAGATGCGCTGCTGCTGCACGTGTGGGGCGATCTCTCCTACGAGCAGGTGGCCGAAGCCACCCACGTTTCGGTCGGCACCGTCCGCTCGCGAATCCACCGCGCCCGCAGCTACGTCCGCTCCGCTTTGCACCCCGAGGAGATCCTTCCATGACCGACGACTACGACCTCGATTGGTTCGCCCAGCACCGGCCCCACCCCGATCCGCCCTCGCGCGCGGCCACCCGCCACGCCCGCTCGGCGCTGATCGCCCACGGGGTCGGCCGACGGCGGGCGCGGCGCCGGGCGGGTGGGCTGGCCGCCGCCGGCGTCGTTGCCGTGGCCGCGGTGGTCCTATTCGTGACCAGCGGCACCACCCGACCCGCTGCGAGCCCTCGTGTGTCGATCGCCGTCGCGCCGTTCATCACGTCCCACGGGACCATGCCCAGCGGCGCGATCGCCGCGGCGCCGACCCCGCTGATGAGGCTCGCCGCCGACGTGCACCGGCTCTCCTCGCCACCCCAGCCCGGCGACGCCACCCTCGTGGTCCGCGACACCTTCCTGGACGGCCAGCATGTGATCGACGGCGCCGTCTACGGCGGCTATGACCTGTACACCGACTCGGGGCAGTACTACTACGCGCCCGACTCGCTGGCGCAGCTCCAGCAGATCTTTGACACCCACCAGGTCGTCATCGACAGCGGCAACGAAGCCCACCGCCTCGACGTGCTCGCCGGCGCCGCCGGTGACACGCCCGCACAGGCCCGAGCCGCCCTGTTGAGCACCGAGCCCAACGACGGCCGGGGCCCAACTCCCGCCCAGGAGAAGGCATTCCTGCGCCAGCTCCCCCCGCGGCTGCGTAGCCGTTTCGAGGCGGCCGCTCGCCACCCCGACCTCCGCCTCTCGGAGGACAGCGAGATATGGGGCGACGCCACCGAGGCGCTGGCCGTCGGCGCCGGCCGTCCCGACGTACGAGCCGCCGCCATCAAGGCACTCAGCACCCTGGAGGGGGTCACTCAAACCTCAACTCGGGTCGATGGGGTAAGCGCGCTCAAGGTGAGCTTCCCCGATGGCAACTACCTCGAGCAAATCTGGCTCGACGCCACGACGGGAGTTCCGATCGAGGAGAAGGATGGGGACAACTCGGCCACCGCCTACGCGGTCGAGCGCGTCACTGCGACCCAACTGCCGGCCCAGATCCCATCGGCAGCTCGTCTGCGCTAGCCGAGCCGGTCTCCGGCGGTTAGCTCAAATCCGTGCGAGGAGCGGGCCTCTTGGGCGTGTATCAGCTGCGCGTGCCAGCGCGCCAGTTGGGTTCGCTGGCAGCCCGGGCAGGTCCCGACGTGTCGGGCATGGCCGCACGGTCTCGTCCCTGGAGCGGCGACCGGTCGGATCGTCGATGCGGTTGACGCAGTTCGGATCATGACCGGCCCATGGTCGGCGCTTGGTGGACCAGGTTGCCGCGGTCCGCATCGGGCAGCTCCCACAGTCGCTGGAGCTCGCGCGCACAGACCTCCTCGCGATCAAGGGCGGCGCGGTAGACGAGATAGACGATTTCGTTCGTGTCGTCCGAGCCGTTGAACCAGACCTGGAGGATCCGATCACATTCGTCCTCAGCGCCGAGCCAGGCGCGATACGCATCATCCACCAGGCACTCCCAGAGTCCGGTGACGTCAGCATTGCGATCTTCGATCATTTCTACGTACCTCAATCCGCGAGGAGGGTCAGGGTTCCTTGGTCTTCCAACGCCTGCCGGAGGCGCGCGAGCGCCCGCTGTCGCGTCGGGCCGATGCTTCCGACCGGCATGTCCAAGGCGGCCGAGATCTCCTCGTAGGAGGGACTCGGCTCGGCCATCAGCAGCCGCAGCAGCGCCTGATCGCTCGCTCGCAGGAGCGAGAAACCGCGCGACATGGCTTGATTTCGCTCAAGGCGAGCCAGTGACTCACCCGGGAGTGGGTCGGGCGATTCCTGCTCTGGGAACTGATCGCCGGTGAGAAGCTGGCGCTGGTTGCCTCCCAGGACACGCAGGCACTCCCGCCGCGCGGTGGTCGCGAGCCACGCCCCAACCCGAGCGGGGTCGTGGAGCCGGTCGAGGGATTCGACCAGCCTCAGCCATGTGAGCTGCACGACGTCGCCTCCATCGGCGTCCCGCAACCGGTGTGCGCGGACAACTGCCCAGATCAACCCGGAGAACTCATTGACCAGCGCATCCCAGGCGGCGTGTTCACCGGCCGCCGCCGCGAGCACAAGATGTGCGACATGTTCGTCCGGCAGCCGCCGCGGCGCGGGCGGCCTGCTGCGAGGTCGGAGGTCCACGATCGCGGAGTTGGTCCGCGGAGCAGAACGCTCCGCGGACCCATTGCCGCCGCCCGAGACCGGCGAGTGGCTCATCGTTCCTCCAACTTCGCGCGGCCCGGGATCAGACGAGAGCACCACGAGAAGAGTGAGCGGCTGCCACGACTGTCGGAGAGCTCTTCGCTCCGGGCCTCCTGGCAGAGCCGGCGATTGTCGGCTTCGCGCAGGCGCTCGGCTTGAATGCTCCGTGCGACTTCGGTGTATAGGGGCACGTCCGCCGCGGAGCGGGAACCCCGTTCGATCGGATGCCTCATAGCGATTGATCTCCACGTGTATCGAGGGCCTTTGACATCGCTCGTAAGCGTGGAGAAGGGCCATTTCGCGCCGATTGCGCTGGACTTGCGGTCGGGCTACCGCGCGGATTGGCCAGCGCTTCTCCGCGCCGAGTCGCTACACGGACGAGCGACGCGTCGCCCGCGGGTCGCTCGATTACTGCTGCTCGAGAATCTGCTCGTACAAGGCCCGCGTTTCGGCCGCGGGCAGAACGCCCAGATCGTCCATCAGTCGTTGGCGCAGGCGCTCGTACACGAGTAGCGCCTCCGCCCCGTTCCCCTGCGCCGCGTGCAAACGCATGAGGAGGCGATGGTCGGACTCACGGTACGGGCGGAGCGCCAACAACGCCTCGGCTGCCGCCTCCGCGAGCGGGAGCTCGGCCCCACCGAGCGCCAGCGCCGCCTCGGTTTCTATTTCGAGTACCTCGGGAATGGCACCGGCCAGCTCGGTCCGCGTGTCGCGAACCCACTCGTCGTTGTCAAACTCAGGGAGGAAGTCCTGCTGCCACACCTTCAGAGCAGCGCGAGCGGCGCGAATCGCTGCGGCGGGTTCCCCGCGGGCAAGATGGCGACGCGCCTCCTGCCGCCAGGCTTCGGCAGCCTCGACGTCGACGACCGCATCGTCGCCCAGCTCGAGGCGCAGCTCGCTTCGGCCGACGATCCTCTCCTTGCCCAGCACCGCCCGAAGCCGGGTGATGTGCACGTTGAGTCCCTCCTCCGGAGACGCGGGACGGTCCCGCGGCCAAAGGATCTCGGCCATCTCATCCCGTCGAACCGTCCGGTGCCGGTTCGCCACCAAATAGGCGAACAACTGGCGGCCCTTCCTGCCGGACAGCTGCGACTCCCGCCGGCGTCCGTCAATCTCCAGCACCAGCGGGCCGCACAGGTTGATCACGACGCGCGCTTGCGGCAGATCCAGAACTTCCTCCGCGCTAGTCGTCCCGACGGTGAGCAGCGAATCCAGCGGGCCGTGGGCCTTGACCACCAGCAAGGTGCGACCGACCCGGATCGTGTCGCCGCCGATCAGTCGCCGGCTGCCATGTAGCCGCTCCCCATTGACCCAGGTCCCGTTCCTCGAAAGACCGTCATCGCGAATCGCCCATTCGTCTCCGATCCGCTCGATCTGAGCGTGGACGCGAGACGCCTGGCTGTCCCAGGGCAAGGGGATGAGGTTGTTTTCCCGTCGGCCAATCGTCACCGAGGCGTCGTGAGCCGAGAGGTCGAGCGAGTGCTCGGTGCCGTCTGGCTCGGACCAGTAAATGCGCGGACCGGATATCGTCGACGCTCGGCCGTCACCGGGTATCGACCCCACTTGAGTCAACGTCCGTTGCTCCCGGCGATGTTCAGCCGAGCACGTCGCGGTACGGGATTTCATTCCGCGTTTCCCGCGTCCGGCACGGCCAATCCGTCATGGCTAGGGCACTTTCAGGCGAATGATCGCCTCGGGGTCGCTGATCACGAACTGAAATCTCTCGGACACTCTGAAACGGTAAAACGGGAGGCCGTTGGTCAGAGTCTCACCGATGAAAAGCGTGGTTGCCTCCTGTGCGCCATAGATTGTTATTGAGTCCCCCGCGAGCGACACCAAAATTCCGAAGGTGCTAGGCAAGACGCCGCTTGCCACTAAGTGTGCAACGCGACCCCTGAGATGGTGCTCTGCTGTTTCGGCCGAGTTCGGGTCTAGTCGCGAGTGTGCTTGCTTGTATAGCTCCTGACCCAAGATCAGGGCGAACGGATCGGGCCATCCGGCGGACGTCAGGGCAGCCATTTGAGCCGTAACTGTGTTGAGAAGTTTTTGGGCTTCAGTGAGCGCCCGGTCTCCTTTGACCTCCGCTTCCTTTTGGCCCCCCACGACAACGCCCTTCAGTTCGTCTTTATTCGCGACCATCGCGCGAGGCGGGAATCTAGGAGGAACATTCGGGGCAGCTGCGGCCCAATTCACGGGATCGTTAGCGAGAGTGATGTAGTCCTCCGCCATCGCGACCGACTTCGCCGCCATTCGCGCGAGGGTGCGGGCTGTATGGAGCGTGCTTTCGGCCTCGGCCTGAGCCGGCGTCAACTGGAACCACACCGAGATTTCCACGAACGGGTGGGCGTCTCCCTCAGGGATGTACAAGGCGTTTTCTCCCGCCAGCTTTTTCACCTGGGCTCTCGATAGCCAACTCGGCACCCCAGCACCGGATGCGCTCAGGTCCTCGGTGTGAAAGACCTTCCGCGCCACCCGGACCTTCTGGACCTCGTCCAGCACTGCCTGGTCGATGTCGGCCCACGTGGCCGCGTCCCAGAGGTCATCACGCCGATAGTTCAGCAACTCGCACCATCCTCCGGCAGTTCAGGCTGCACGGTCGGTAGCCCCGGTATCGAGAGACGCCTCTGGCAGTTTAACGCCTCGCCAGAACCGCCGGTCAATTTTTCTCGCGCAATGGTGGCGCGGGTCGTGACGCGGCCGATAGCATCCGCCCGTGGAGGTCGGCGAGGTCTTCGCAAACCGGCGTACGGGAGCCATGGTCGAGGTCCTGGCTTGGCCTGAGATCGCGGGCTCGGGCGCAATCGAGCTCCGTCGCGTCTACGCCCCGGGAATGGGTTTCCGCGTCCCCCATGTGCATGTCATGCTCGACGAGACCTTTCGTGTGGAGTACGGGGTGGCTGACTTTTGGATCGGCCGCCGGCCTGGCCGGCTGGCCGAGGGCCAGGAGTTCCGGGTGCCGAGGTACGAGGTGCACTTGGGGCCGCTTAACCGATCGACGAGCGATCTCGTGTTCACCCATACTCTCGAGGCCACGAGAACGGCGCACATACGACGGTACGCGGAGACGCTCGCGCGATTCATCAAGGAGGAGCGGGACGTGCACGGCGATCTACCGCCGATGGTCGCCGCGGCAATATTCGCGGGCAAGGACCAGCAGACGGTCCTGCCCGTACTCCCGCAAGGGTTTCAGCGCACTGTGCTGTTCCCGCTGGCGCGAACCATCGAACGCCGTCGCGACGAGTACCAGCGTCAGCGGGAAGAGAGGGCGAAAGCCGCTCCAGCCACGTGGGAGGATTGGTAGAGCCTGCCGGGCGGGTACGCGGCGGCCTCGTTACGCCTAGCGGCTGACGATGGAGCCGAGAAAGTGGCCGAGACGCCTTAGGTTTCCCGGCCGTGGCCCGGCGTCGGCGCGGCGCTCGGCGACCAGACTGTAAGCCTGCAGGCGGTTGGTCTTGAAGCCGTATACGCCGCCCCAGAGAAACAGGCGGAAGGCCCGGTAGACCTCCTCCGACCATCGATCGGCGATGGTCGCGTGAGATGCATCAAAGCGCTGTGCCCAGTGCCACATCGTGAGCTCATAGTCGTGCGACTCCTGGCGCACGTGCAGGACGTCGAAGCCGTGAAACAAGAGCTCCTCGATGAGGTCTTGCAGGGCCAAGCACGAATGCGGCCCGCTCCAGGTGTACTCCCGGGTAAAAGCCGTTGCCGCGTACTTCTCGCGGGTGGCAGAGGCGTCCACGTACAGACGACCGCCTTCGCGCAGCGCGCCCCAGATACGCCGGCAGAACCGGCGGTAGTTGGGAACGTGCTCAATGACTCCGAAAATCACGGCGTGGTCATATGGGTGGCTGGGAACGTGGTCGAGTACGTCCTCGACGATCACCTCTGCGGGATGAGATCCACCGCGTGTTCGCTGACGGATGTACTCGGCCGACTCTCGGGCGAGCGTCAGAGAGGTCACGTTCACACCGCGCTCCCCTGCGTAGGCAGCTAGCCCGCCCCAGCCGCCGCCAATGTCCAGGAGAGACATGCCAGGCTTCAGCTCCAGGGCGCTCCACATCCGCTCGAGCTTGTGTTCGGCTGCCCCCTCCAGCGTCTCGTCCTCGGACTCGAACAGACACTGCGAGTAGAAGTGGTACCTGCGGTCGAGAAAAGTCAGATAGAAGTCATCATCGAGCGAGTAGTGGAAGTCGATGGCGCGCTCGTTTGCCACCGTCGCGGGCAAGAGCAGGTCGGACACGAGACGCAGCATTTGGCGTACTGGAAACGCAAACGGGACCAGCTCGCGAAGCGCGAGTAGCGATGGGATATCGCCCTCGACGTCGATATCACCGTTGACGTAGGCGCGAGCAAGCGACAGATCGGTGAGCGACCCGGCGAGCGGAAGCTCGTTGCGGAGCAAGATGCGGAACACCGGCGCACCGTCGCCGAATGTGAGGAGTCGTCCGTCGAGTAGTCCGAGGCCACATGGCACCGCGAGCTCTTCCATCGCGGCGATCAGCTGGTCAGTGGGATCTGGCGCGAGGTACCCGCGCGATGGGCGATCACTCATCATGACGCGTCGGCCGCGGCCCCTGACCCCGGCCGCACAGGGAGGCCTTCCAGCGCCCGAGCGACGCGGCCCGCGATTCCCGCCATGCCCAAGTCACGGGCGCCACGACCAGAGCGCTCCAGCAGATCGTGGGCCTGCACGAGGTCATGTTCTCCGCCGCCTGCAAGCAGGAATTCGGCAAAGTGACACTGGATGCGCGCGACCGCCGGGCGAGCGCCGAGGAACTCGGCCCGCTCGAGGGCGAGGCCGAAATGGCGGCGGGCGGCGGCGCGGTCATCGAGAAGGGCGGCTAGCCGACCGAGAAACCCGTGCGCCGGCCCAAGGACGATCGAGAGGCCAATCTGCGCGTTGTATCTAGCGTGCGGCTCGAGCCGGCCGAGAATGACTCGGGCGGCCTGGGTATCGGCGAGCTCGGCCGCGCCCTCCGCCAGCAAACACAGGATGCCGAGCGAGAACATGTCGTATGGGACGGCCGCGCAGTCGTCGCGAACCATCTCGTGGAGCTCAGACCGGGCGCGCTCGATGTCTCCCGCCGCGCTATGCGCGACCATGGAGGCGGCGCGCCAGGCCGGCAGCGTGGCGTCCTCAACGTCTAAGAAGGAGGCCACGGCCTGCGGGAGCTCGCCGAGCCGGCCCTGGTCCCAAAGAAGCCCGAAATGCTGGCCTGCGAACAGCAGGGCAACGTGGGTGCCTTGGGCTCGCGTACCGTACGCGTAGCCCTGACGTGCCTTGTTCTCCGCGTCGGCGAACTGACCCTCCATGAGGAGCCACTTGGCGTCGAGCGAAGCGGCGAAGTGCCAATACCACGGCTGCTGGAGCTCGTCACCGAGGTCGGCAAGACGCTTCCTCACTTTCCGGGCCTCGTCGACGTCGGCCGGATCGCCGCGCTCTATCAGGTCGTAGACGCGCCAAGTCAGGGCGGTTCCGAGACTCCGACGCTGCCGTTCGGCCAGCTCGACCCAGCTCTTGCCGACCTCCCAGCGCTCTTGATGGTGAGCGACGTTGATCAACGCCATGTGCCGAGCCGCGAGGACGGTGGTCAAGGCATCTTCATCAGGGGCTACACGGACGATCTTGAGCGCCTGGTCGGTTAGCTCGATCGCTTGCTCAGGGTCAACCGGATGCAGGGCTTCAGCCAGCCGGGCCAGCAGCTTTGCCCTTAGCGATGTCTCGTTCTCGGCAACTGTCGCGAGCGCTTCGGTGAAAAGGCGACGTAGGAGAGGATCGACCGACTCGGCGTGGTAGGAGCGCCCGGCATATCCCAGAGCCGCGCGAGCAAACTCCGAACTGTCGCCCAACTCGCGAGCCATTATCGCGGCGCGGAAGAACGCCTCCTGGGCGCCATGCTGATTGCCGGCCTGCCACAGCAGGTGTCCAGCGAATCGCACGATGCGGCAGCGTTCTCGGTCGTGAGCCGGCCCGAGAAATTCGAGCGCTATTGATGCCTCCCGCGCGAAGACGGCGCCCTCTTCGTAGGCGAGGGCTTGGCTGGCCTGTTCCGCGGCGGCTAAGCCGTACTTCACAGCTCGATCGGCGCCTCCGACCTCGCGCGCGGCGTGAAAGTGCCGGGCGAGTTCAGCGGCGCTCACATTTCGGGGTGGCAAACGCTCGAGTGCTTCCCCGATGCGGAGATGCAGGCGGGCCCGCTCACTCTTGCCGAGGCCGCGCTCGTACAGGGTCTCGCGCACCAATGCGTGCGAGAACACATATCGCCCAATCTGTGGCTCGAGAACGAGGCCTGCGGCGATCGGTTCGCTGAGTAGATCGATCACCGACTCGCCGCGTGCCTGCCGCAATTCGGTCAACACGTCAAGGCGGAATTCGGGCCCACACACCGAGGCCTGCCTAAGCAGGGTTCGGGTGTCTGAGCTGAATTCGGCGAGCCGGTACTCGATGAACTCCTGGACCTCCTGTGGAACGCCGAGCGAGCGCAAGGCCGCGGTCGCTTGACCAGTCACCGACAAGTCCGCCTCGCCCAAGCCCGTCAACACCTGCTCGATGAAGAATGGATTGCCAGCCGTTTCCGCCTGCAAGAGCTGGCTGAACTCGCGGTCGACTGGATGTTCCCGACGCGCGCTCGCCAGCTCGTAAGTGGCCCCGGCGTCCAAGCCGCCCAGGCTGAGTCGAACCAGCCGGCGAGGGCCGCCGGCGTCACGTGCCAGATCCTCAGCGACCTTTGCTATCGGATCGCGCTCTCGCGGCTTCGGAGCTCGGCGCGTGATTAGCGCCATCAGCCCCGAGGGCATCGCGCGCATCAAATGCCGCAGCAGCAACTCGGTGGGTTCGTCAGCCCACTGGAAATCATCGAGCACGAGGAGAAGCCGTTGGTCTCGGGCAGCAGGCGCCAGGAGAGCCAGCATGGACTCGAACAGCTGGTAGCGCTCGAGTGCTTGCCCTCCGGCCTGTACGGCAGGGATGTGGGCCAGGCGTCGGCGAAGCTCAGGTATGAGCCTCGCTAGCTCGGCAAGCTCGGCCGTCCACCCCGCTTCTAGTTCGGCCACGACCCCGGGCCGGTGAGCGATGAGTTGCCGCAGAGCTCCGACGAATGGCTGGTAGCTGACGAGCGGGTCTTCATCGCAGCGCCCGTACAGAACGAGCGCACCGTCAGCTTGAACGCTCTGGGCAAACGCCGCGGCCACGCTGGTCTTTCCGATCCCGGCCTCCCCCGTGATCACAGCCAAGTGTGGCCGGCCCCGTGCGGCCCGGGACCACGCGTCGCCCAAATCACCCAGCGCTGGGCGTCGGTCGACGAACGATCGCCCGGCATCGGTAACCAGCGGCGCCGGCAGAGGGACCGCCCGTGGTTCATCGGTTCCGACCTGCAGTCCAGCTTGGGCTTGGAGGCCCTGGAGCGCCCTGGCCACAACCAACGCGGAGCCCGGTCGCGCGTCCGGATCCTTGCTTAGCAACTGCAAAATCAACCGCGACAACCACGCCGGCGGGGCCGGGTCGAGCTCGGCTGGATTGGGCGGCGGTTCGAACAGGTGCTGCTTAATCAGCCCTGCGAAGGTGTCGGCCGAGAACGGGGGATGCCCGCTTATCAACTCGAACAGCATTACCCCGAGCGAATAGAGATCTGAGCGCGGGTCAGCGGGCTCGCCGCGCGCCTGTTCTGGCGGCATGTACACGGCCGTACCGACCGGAACTCCGTCCGCGGTGAGACGCGGCTGGTTGGTCAGAAAGGCAACACCGAAATCCGCCAAGAGGGCGCTGTTGCCGGGGAAAGCCAGAAGGACATTGCTCGGCTTGACGTCCCGGTGGATTACGCCGTGTTCGTGAGCGAAGTGCAACGCATCGGCGACCTCCGCGGCGATACGCACGGCTTCGTTGATAGGAAGACCATCGGGGTGGGCCTCGAGGAGCCCGGCTGCGGAGCCACCGCGGACAAGCTGCGACACGATCCAGGTCGCATCTTCCTCTTGGATCACATCGTGAACCGTGACGATGTGTGGGTGCTCGTCCAATTGCGCCGTCGTCTGGATCTCCTGCAGAACGCGGGCAGAAAGCGCTCCGCGGCTCCCTCCGCTTCTCACCCGCCCAAGTGCCACATTACGGCCAAGCCGGATGTCGTGGGCTAGGAACACCTCCTTGCTCGCGCCACTCCCGAGCGATCCCTTGATCTCGTAGCGACCCGCAATGCACGTCTGTGCCAGGTCGTCGGAGAATGTCAGGGTTTCAAGCTCCGGTCCATGCTTATCGCTTAACCGTTTGTCAACCATTCGAACCCGCGTCGGGATGGGACGAACAGGTACTCGCACCCACGGACCGTCACAAACGGCTTCTCGGGCGGCTTCATCACAACGGTCCTGTCGTGATGGCTCGGAATGACCATGCCGGTCAGTTCACCTGGCTCGCCCTGTTGGAGGATCGGGTCTCGTTCGCTACCGAGGCCGATCTCCGACCCGGTGTTGCACCATGTCCGCTGGATGAACTCGAAGCCGTTGGCAATGCTCGAGCTGAAGCACACGAACACCAGCCCGCAGTCCTCGCCGGTCTCGCGCCGCCCATAGGGCATACCCCGACGGATGATGCGGTGCGCCATGGTCCGCTCTCCGCCACCCGGTAGCGAGTCACGCGGATTGCTGCGGCGTATGTGGGCCCCAAGCGGGCAGCCGTAGCCATCGGGATCGGCGGGGAACCCGTTCCGGGACTCTTGGTAGAGGAAGTCGTTTGCACGGCGCCGGTTATCCGCAATCAATTCGTCGGGCCGCTCGGGTGAGAGCGCCAGTGGCGTGCCGTCCGGCCAGCGGCCGACGACCTTGGCGCGCAGAAGGTCCGGCTCGAACCCCAGCCTTTCGGCTTCACTTTCAATGTGATGGGAGAACGTCTCGACGTCCTGGCTGATGGGTCGATAAACCATGAACGTCCCATTCGGCCCCAGTGGGTCGGGCGGGCCCACCGGTAAGGCTCCCTCCTCGTTTTCGTAGCCGAGGAGGAACTCTCCAGCACGAATGGCGCGCCATCGCCGCTTGATCGGCTTGAGCCCCATGTCCTCCAGCGCGAGTTCAAGCGGTCGGAACGGGCGCCACCACCTGGGCGGAGTGCGTGCGTAGACCCCGTTTCCGGTGGGGTCTCTGTTCACGCCTTCGATGGCGGGCTGCGAGCAGCCGTCAGCGAAGCCGAAGTGCTCTCGGTGAAGCCGCGAGTCGCACCCCTGCGGTCGGTTTCGCCAAGCGCTGTCGTCCCGCTGCTCCGAGCGACGAGATGAGTGAAGCCGCGATGCCGGAAGGTCGTGCAGAGGCGTCATGCAGCCCTGGGCTTCCCGGGTCAGGCGCTCGACGAGTCGGTCTCGCTCCGCGTCGGTCCGGGCATACACGACGAGCAGCAGATGTCCTCTGCCTAGCTCGTCTCTCCAGTTTCCGGGCGCACTGCCGGCAACATCGCCATTAGCGCCCGCGCGAGCGTACGCGCCCTGTCGGAACTCATCGGGGAAGGCATATAGGACGTCATCGGATACACCGAGGGCCTGGAGCCCCAAAAAGGTGAAAGCAACGTTAACATGTGGGCGGTCCCTCGCCTGAGGTGGTACCTCGCTGATCCTGTCGGTGTGGGGGTCACCTCCTACGGTGGCGCGCCTATCCCACGGCCGGAGGCCGAACGTGATCTGATCAAGCCATGCGCGGAGATTCGCCTTCGCCGCGGCGGCGTGGTTGACGCGCAAGAGAACGTACCGTGCGTGAGGAAAGTCGTCGCCGTAGGCGTACAGCACGTTCCCTTGGACTTCGTCGACTTCAACCTCGGTCATCGCCACCCTCGGCGAGGAGTTCGACGAGCGACGGGTACGACTCGCGGGCATATGTCTTGGCGACTCGGTCGCGCTCCTGCACGAAGCGCTTGATCTCGTTCACCGGGTAAGGGGGATAACCCGCGACGTAATACCGGACGGGCAGCATGTGGCTGCTGACCCACGCATGAAATGCCTCCGGATTGCGCCCGCGGTCCTCCGGATAGCCGTAGCACCGGCCCCAGATCAGATCGCAGCTATCACCGAGCTTCGTGCGGATGGCCTCGATTTGATCGTAAGCCGTGCCCCACGCGTCGCTCGAGAAGAGCAAGTACGGCGTGTCGAGCATGTCGGCATCGGGTTGCCCGAGGTCTGTGAGATGGCGCGGCAGGATCACTAACCGAGCGAAATGCGTTTGTGTTTCCGAGAGCCCCTCCAGCAGCCGCCGGTCTGCACAAGCCTCCCGTAGCGTCTCATCTAAGCCGTGTGGCAGCGGGGTGATGATGGTTAATGGGTTGACACCGTACCGGCCGCTGAGCGACCGTCGCCACGGGTCATAAACGGCGCTGAAGCGCTGCCTGATGGTGAGCGGCGGGGAGGTCGGGCCGAGGGCCGCTGTCGCCGTTTCGCCGGTGAGCTCTCGCGCGAGGTCGTGACCGCCAGCCTCCCGCGAGGCCTCCGCGAGAATCGCCTGCAAGAGGATTGCCTGCCGGACGTCGAGTGTCGTTGCATACGGGTACGCCGCGTAAAACTCGAGGACTTCGAGTTGATTGAGCTCGAGAAACCGCTGAAAGCCAGAGGACGCGAGGGGAATGCCTTTCGCTCGGACGGTGGTGTCGAATCCGAAGCATGCAGACCACATGGCTAGGATCCGGGCGGGCAACACTTCTGCGAAGGTCCGTACGTAGTCCGCATGCGTGCCGTCGTAGTTGCTCTCGAAGAGCAGATACTTCCATCGCAGGCCGCGCCACCCGCCGTTCCCTTCCGACGGCGGCAGCCAGTCCAGAATCATCAACCGCGCGTAGTGGATGAGCGCCAGCTGGAGTAGGGGCCGACTGATACCCGGCGTGTAGCGAACTACTCGTAGCCGATTTGTCAACTCGCGCGTGCGTTGGGGAAGAATCGGTGACAGCGTCGTCAAAGCGCGCGTTGTGCCCGCCTGGTCCATCGATCTGTCCTTCCCCGAAGGAGTGCGCCCTTGGGGACGCTAAGGGACCGGAACCCTCTCGTCAAGGGCGCCGTTTTGTGGTACGTGTTCTCTATGCCCGCGGCCCCCGGAATGGCCGGATCGGGGCCCGGAACGGGTCCCACCACCGGTCGTGGCGGGCCCGGGGAAGTCGCGTTGCGCATCGGATTGTCGCTTCCCGGCGGGATTGCGCCCGGGACATTCGAGGCCGGCGCGGTGTCTGCCCTGCTCGCGTGGATCCAGGAGGTCAACGCAAGGCAGGCCGACACCGTTGTGCTCGACGTGATCGCCGGTGCCTCTGCAGGCTCGCTCTCGGGGCTGCTCGCCGCCCGGGTACTCCTTGCTGGTGACGATCCCGTCGCCGTGTTTCGCGAGGCGTGGGTCGTGGCACCGTCGCTTGCAGCGCTCCGAGGCACAGGACCCTGGGCACCGCTGTCCCTCCGGCCAGCCCGGGCCCTCGCACACAGGCTCCTGTTTGCTCCGAGTCCGCCGAGGCCGCGCTCGTCACAGACCTCACCCGTCGCGCTGAACCTCGCGCTGGGATGTCTGCGCGGCTTCTCTCAAGAGATCCCCCTCGGCGGCGCCGCAAGTGCTGCGGGTCAACCGCTGCTCGCCGCCAGCTACCTCGATTGGTCTTCCTACGAGCTCCGGGAGATCCCGGACGCACCGGGAAGCGATGAAGAGACATGGACCCAGGCCATCGAATCGGCCGTCGCCTCGGCCTCGTATCCACTTGCGTTTCGGGCAAGGGAGCTGGACCGCACTGCGTTGCGGACTGAGTACTTGTCCAACGGGATCATCAACCTCCCGGCGGATTCAGAGAGCCTGCGCCTCTGGTACACGGACGGTGGGCTCCTGGATAACGAGCCGCTCGGCCGGTGCGTAGACCTTGTGGGTGCGCGTGACGGTGCACAGATCCCCTCCCGGCTGGTCATGCTGCTGCGGTCGAGCAGTCGCTGGCCGCCCCCGGCCGACAACCCAGCCTGGTCTGGATCCAGGCGCCCTCGCTGGACGGAGACCCTCGCGCGCGCGTTCGATCTCATCGCCACGCAGGCGGTTGGGCGCGACCTGCTGCGGGTGGAGAAGGTCAACGCAGAGCTAGGCTGGACGAAAGAGGTCGCGCACAGGATGGCGGACTTGATCGGCGAAGACGAGCAGGCTGTCGCCTACATCAAGCGCCTGCTCGCGGACATCGAGGAGCGCCGCAGCGCCTTCGCGCGGATCGAGCGAAGACCGGGTGCAGAGACGGCGCCCAACCCCAGCGGCCTGGCGGAACTGATCGAGGCACTTCTGAAGTGCGCTTCAGATCTCACCGGCAAGCAACCCGTTGAGGTCGCCGTCGTAAGCGCAAACAGTGCTTTCCCCGGTCCGCAACCCTGGATCAGCCTCGTGGCGTTTCTTGAGCGACGCCAGCGCGAGGCTAACTTCGCCGCCGGCTACTGGACCATGCTGAGATGGATCGAGGCCGCCCAGACCCTTCAGAAGCGAATGCGCCCAGAGCTGATCGAAACCGCCGCGCGGGCCGCTGGGCAGAAGGTCCGCGAGCCGGGTGCTCGCAGGGTCACCCGGGACCCATCGAGGCGACTCTCGTTCCGGACGCGCGGCAGGCTGTTGCGACTCGCGGTCCGGACCTCCCTAATCGCCCGCGCCGATCTCCGTGCCGCTGCGGGGCGGCCCGAATCCCCTCCAAAGCAAGCTCAGACCAGCGCGTCTGGTCGTCGGTGGCGCCGACTGAACCGGTGAGTGGTTCTCCGGCGCCGACTCCTGCGAGCCGCCCGCGCCTAGGACCCCCGCTCAACCAGCAGCCGCGGCACCGCGTTGCCGTAGCCAAGCAGCGCGCTCGCGCAGCGGCGATCGGGGTCTTAGGCACCTCAACCACCCAGCGGCGGGCATCTGCCGCTGAGGCTGCCCCTCCTTCACGTCGCGATTCAAGGTCACGTAACGCAACCAGATACGCGCAGACAAAAACGGCGTCGCCTTTTCCAAGCGGTAACCGACAGAGGTGTTCGTGTGCAACGGTCACATCCATATTGTCGGCGTGCGGGATCAACAGGACCCAGTACTACGTGGTTGGTGAACCAAGACAGATTTCAGAACCTACGCTTGGCTTGGAGCATGGTTGGGAAGAAGGCCCTGTTCTTTGGATCGTGGACGGCAAGCAGTACTTGTTCGTAACGTGTCGAACGCGTGGAACGGTACGTTTGGGATCGGCGTAGAGCGCGCGGATGGCCCCGCGTTCACCAGCACCTTTATCAAGCAGCCATATCCGATGGTCGCCAGTGACTCGAACTATCCGGATCTGATGGGTCCAGGGATCGGGGCACAACCTCTCCTCGGGTCGCATGGCGAGTGGGTGATCGCGTACCACGTTGACGCCACACCAGGAACGAACGGAATAGTGTCAAGACCCTTGTGTTTTCAACGGATCTATCTCGGTCCAAATGGCCCCTACGTGATGCGTGGGCATCCGTGGCCACTGCCAGATCCGTAGGCAGGACCCATCT
>Ga0335073_10001218_pt1 | contig 34286 bp, 37 predicted proteins | sample Lox_Sample_22_FD_207093 | JGI IMG/M metagenome (GOLD analysis project Ga0335073, IMG submission 207093) | Soil microbial communities from Loxahatchee National Wildlife Refuge, Florida, United States - Lox_Sample_2.2 | ecosystem: Environmental > Terrestrial > Soil > Wetlands | place: USA... | reverse complement strand
CGATGGACACGCTGATCTCGCTTGGCTCGAGCGCGGCCGTCGGCTTGAGCATCTACGAAGCCGTCGCCGGCGGGCCGACCTACTTCGATACGGCAAGCGCAATCGTGACGCTGATCTATGCCGGAAACTATCTCGAAGCGCGCGCGAACCTGCGCAGCTCGGCGGCGATGCGTTCGCTCCTCGCGCTGCGCCCGCAGCTCGCGCACCGGCGCAACGGCGACGGCAGCATCGACGAGATTCCCGTCGACTTCGTACGCGCCGGGGATATACTGCGCGTCGGCGCGGGCGAGCGCATTCCGGTCGACGGCATCGCGATCGAAGGGACGAGCACGGTCGACCGCTCGATGTTGAGCGGCGAATCGATCCCGCTCGACGTCCAACCCGGTTCGGCACTCGAGGCCGGAACGCTCAACGGCGACGGCTCGCTCCTGGTTCGTGCGACGGCCGTCGGCGCGGGAACGCAGCTCGCGCATATCATCGAGATCGTGCGTCGCGCGCAAGGCTCGACGCCGCCGGTTCAGCGGCTCGCAGATCGCATCTCCGCGGTCTTCGTTCCCGCGATCATCACGATTGCGCTGCTGGCGTTTTCCGGCTGGTTCTTCGTTGCGCATCGCAGCCTCGCCGAAGCAACCGTCATCGCGATCGCGGTGCTGATCGTGGCGTGTCCCTGCGCACTCGGTCTCGCGACGCCGGCCGCCATCGTTGCCGGCATCGGCGCCGCCGCCAAGCGCGGCGTGCTCTTCAAAGACGCCGGAGCGCTCGAACGCAGCGCATCGGTCACCGATGTTCTCTTCGACAAAACGGGAACGCTGACGCGCGGAACGCCGGCCGTCGTCGCCGCGAGTTCGGATGCGGCGCTCGCGCTTGCGGCCTCACTCGAAACGGCGTCGACGCATCCCTACGCCAAAGCGATCGTCGCAGCCGCGCGCGAGCGCGCGCTGCCGCTGCAGGAGCCGCGTAACGTGCAGACGGCGCGCGGCAGCGGCATCGCCGGCTACGTCGGCGCGAGCGCGGTCGAGGTCACGCGCGCCGAAGGCGGCGACGCGACGCGCGTGCTCGTAACCAGCGACGGCGCCGCGGTGGGCACGATCGACCTGCAAGACGCCATCCGTCCCGAGTCGGCGCAAGCCGTGGACGAGCTGCGTACGCTCGGCATCACCGCCGGTATCGTCAGCGGCGACGCCGAAGCAGCCGTACGCGCTGCCGCCGCCGCTGCCGGAATCGAACGCTCGTACGCACGCACGTCGCCCGAAGGAAAAGCGGAGATCGTGCGCGCGATGCAAGCGCAGGGTAAACGCGTCGCGTTCGCCGGCGACGGCATAAACGACGCGCCGGCCCTCGCGCAAGCGCAGATCGGCTTCGCGATGGGCGCGGGCACCGCGGTCGCACTCGAGACCGCCGGTGCCGCGCTGCTGACGAACGACCCGCGTTCGGTTGGTGACGCGATCGCGATTGCGCGCGCGACGATGCGCACGATCGCGCAGAATCTCTTCTGGGCGTTTGCTTACAACGCCGTACTCGTTCCGCTGGCGGCGTTCGGCTTCGTGCAGCCTGCGTTCGCTGCAGGCGCGATGGGGCTTTCGAGTCTCTTCGTGGTCTTGAACTCGCTACGCTTAGCGCGACGCGCGCCGATCCGCGAGCGATAGCGTCGCGAGGCCCGCGACGATCAGGAACATCCCAAGCGCGGCAAGCCGCGTCGGGACCTCGCCCAACTGCAGCCACGCGGCAAGCACGCCGACAACCGGATTCGCGAGCGTTCCCATTCCCGCGTCACGCGCAGGCAGCACGTCGAGGACGAACATCCACAAGAAGTACGCGAGCGCCGTCGCGATCACGATGTTGTACGCAACGGCCAAAACATACGCCGCGTTCACCACCGTCGGATGCGCCGGAACGGCGAGCGCGACGATCGTCAGCACGGCGCCTCCCGCCAGCAACTGCCACATCGTCAATCCAAAGAGGTCGACGTTCGCGCGGCGCTGCAGCCGCTTCGTCAAGATAACGCCGATCGCCCAACTCACGCCGGCGAGCACCGCAACCCATTCCGCGGGTCCGACCGATCGTAGCGGGCCGATCATGCACGCGACGCCGGCAAAGGCAATCGCTATCGCGACGGCCTGCCACACGCCGATACGCTCGCCGAGCAGCGGCCATGCGAGCAGACTCACCCACAACGGCATCGTATAGGCGAGCATCGCAACCTGCCCCGCTCCGGCGCTGACCACCGCCCACGTAGCAAGTCCGATGAAGCCGGCCGTCTGAAAGAGCCCGATCCACGCCGATTCGCGCGGAAACTGCGGCCGCAGCGGCCTTCGCGACACTATCGCTACGATCGCCAGCGCGACGCCGCCTCCGAGCGAACGCCACGCGGCAAAGCGAAAGGGCGCGGCGTCATGCACCGCGATCTTCATGACGACCCAGTTGTAGCCCCACATGAGCGCAAGTGCGCTCAACGCGAGTAGCGCCCACGTGCGCCGGTCAAGTTTGCGCGGCACGCTCTAAACGATCCAGAATCGCCGCGCCGACGCCATTGCCCGGAACGCGCTCGGCGTCGATGCGCACCGCGCCGCTCGCGTCCAACTCGTGCAAGTATTCGAAGAGGTGTGCCGCGGCTTCGCGCAGATCGCCGCTCGGACTCAAGACGCGCGTCATGCGATAACCCGGCGCGGCGGAGCGAAACGCGAGCAGCGCGGCGTCACTACGCTCCTGCGCCGGCACGCGCTGCGCGTCGTCGATGATGCGCACCGGCGTGCGCGGCGCGTAATGCTGCGGCAGCTGACCCGGCGCGAGTGGTTTGAGCTCATCCGAAAGCGCGCGCGCGAGCGGCCCGATCAATGCCTCGATCTCTTCGACCGGGACCGCGCCGTACCGCAGCAGCACGGGCTGCGGTTCGAGCATCACGATCGTGGACTCGAGCCCGTGCTGCGTAGGACCGCCGTCGACGATTGCGTCGACGCGATCGCCGAGCATGCGCGCGACATGTTCGGCGCGCGTCGGACTGAGATAACCAAACGGATTGGCGCTCGGCGCGGCGAGCGGCGTCGCCGCAGCTTCGATGAGGGCGCGCGCGACCGGATGCGCGGGCACGCGCACCGCGACGGTCGGAAGACCCGCCGTGACCAGCTCCGGCACCTCCGCGCGTTTGCGCAGCACGATCGTCAAGGGCCCCGGCCAGAACCGTTCCATCAGCAGGCGCGCGCGCTGCGGGACCTCGGCGGCAACGCGTTCGAGCATGGCGTCGCCCGTGACGTGCACGATCAGCGGATCGAACGCCGGCCGTGCTTTGATCTCGAAGATGCGCGCGACCGCGCGCGCATCGAAGGCGTTGGCGCCGAGGCCGTAGACCGTCTCGGTCGGAAAAGCGACGACCCCGCCGCCGCGCAAGAGCGCCGCAGCGCGGTCGACGTCCACTAGCGAGCCTGGCGCCGCGTCACCGAAAGGATGCGCACCTGTACGATCGTTCCCGCATCGACATTGATATCTTGACGATTGTTCTTGGCGAGCAGAAAACCGCCGGCTGCGCCGACGACGCCGCCGCCGCCCAAGTGAAAGAGCGATTTGCCGATCGCATTGCCGACCAGCATACCCGCGACCGCGCCGCCTATCTCCTTCGCAGCGTTATTCTTGGTGACGGCTTTCATCTCGGTGACGCGGCTGTCGATCGCGTAACGCGTCCCGTTCGCGAGAACCAGCTCCGTGAAATGAAAGCGAATCTTACCGGGCGTTCCCTGACCGGCCTTTTGCACCGCGACGACGGTTCCGTACATACGCGCGCCGGTAACCGTGCCGCTGCCGTCGTCGTTGGTGACGTTCGAAAGCGAGACGCGCTGACCGACGTAGGCATGATTGCTCGAATAGTTCGCGTCGATCGTCCCGTTGAGCAGCGTGCCTTGCGTCAGCGCGGCGCTCGCCGCTATCGCCGACGCGAGAAAAAGCCCGAAAACCGATAGCGCCGTCCTGTGAAACCGCATGCATGGCCCTCCCGCGGAGCAAACAAAAAAGGGTTCGATACTCGAACCCTTTACCCACGGATAGAAACGATGCCTACTGAACGACGAAGACCGGAACTTTGCCCTTCACGATCGAGAGTTTGACCGTGTCGTCCGACTTGACTTTGCTGAAGTCGGCGCTGCCCTTCGCGGAGAGCATGGCCTCCACGCCGTTTTGCATCACGACGAGCATGTGTTGCGCATCTTGAACCTTCTCGACCTTCACCACATAGGTGCCGTCGGGAATCAGCGCGGCATCGATGGTAGCGGCCGACGCTACCGCGGGAAGAAGCGCTGCAAAGAGCGCGGGAATGAGTACTGAGCGCATGCCGCCCAGCTTACTACGAAACGGGTACTCCTACTACGAGGTATGTCGATTCTTTACAGAGTCTGAATGGACACGTTCCCTTGCTCGGTCAGCATGAAGACCAAGGGGGCCTTGGGCACGCTCCGAAGCGGGTTTTTGACGTTCCCCGAGCCGCTGGTGAGGTCGTAGCGGCCGCGGAAGCCCGCCGGCACGTTGAGGGCCAGATTGCCGTCCGAGGCCTCTAAACGGACCTCGCTGCCGCGCCAGCCGGGCGCGAGGGTGACGGCCACGTCGCCGGTGCCCGCCGTCAGCGTCAGGGTGCTGCGCGCAGCGGTCACGGTGATATTGCCCCCATCCGCGTCGGCCGTCAGGGGGGCCTGCGTTCCGTCCACGACGATGTCGCCATCGGCGTCATAGAGCTGCATCGACGCCGGAACGTTCTCGACGTGGATGCGCCCCTCGAACTCGCGCAAATCGAGGTGCAGCGAGGGTGGGTACATGAGCTGAAGCTCATAGCCGGTCTGCCCGACGAAGGGCAGAATGGCGGAGCCCGGTCCGTTGACGCTGACGTTGAGGCGCGCGCCGGTACGCGAGGTCCTGATCGACATCGGCGGCGTCGACGGGCCGTTGTCGACGACGTGTAGTTTGATCGACGACATCCCGGCCACGGGCATGACGCGAACCGAACCGCTCACGTTGAAGCGCAGCGACGTCGCGTTGCCGATCGGTATCTCCCGATCGCTCACTTGCGCCGACACGCCGCTCGCCGCGACCAACGCGAGGGCGGCGGCAGAGGCGATCGCGAACAGCACGCGCCGCGCGGTACCTGGATTGCCGATTAACGGGCAGTTGATCACGCGTCCTACCTCGAGCTGGTGCGGTTTACTTCAGGCGTAGGAAAGGTTTACGCGGCGCGCCGTCCACCAGCCGTCGCCGTCTTGCGCAAAGCACTGCGCGCTTTGCAAATCTCCGCTGTAGACGTGAAGCGTGTGCGCGACGTTCGAGCCGCCGTTGCCGTATTCATGATACTCGAGCGGCGGATCGAGCACGCCGACCGTACCGCGCGTGCACGTGCGGTGCTCGCCGCGTTCAAACCGGTACCGGCCGTCCGCGCCGCGTTCGAGAAGCCGAAACGCCGTCTCGTGCATTTCGCCATCGACGACGACCTCCGCACCCCACAGCCCGGCGTGATCGTGGAGCGGACTCCCCTGGCCCCCAGCCCACGTCATCCCGACGATGACGAAACGGCGTTGCGGATCCAGCCAAACGAGATTGCGCGCGTAGCGGTCCGGGCGCGGCGGCAGGAAAAGATCCGGGCCGAAGAAGCCGTCGGCGCAGAGGCGCGCGAGGGCACCCGCGAGCGCGGTGACGCGGTCTTCCGCGACCGCATCTGCGATGGGTGCCACAACGGCTGCAAGCGCAGAATCGACACCGAGCATTTTCACGCTTATAGTATCGGCACCGCGGCTGCGGCGGCCTAGGAAGCAAGCTCGGCGGTGGTCAGTCCCATGAGATCGGCGATGCGCTTACGGTCGGCCAGCAGCGACCCCGCCTCGCCCGCATAGACGATGCGCCCGGCGTCCATCACGTAGGCGCGGTCGGCGATCTTCAGCGCGAGCAGCGCGTTCTGTTCGACCAGGACGATCGCGACGCCGCGCGCTTTGAGCTCGCCGAGGATGCGATAGACCTCCTCGACGATCATCGGCGCCAGACCCTGCGAGGGTTCGTCGACCAGCATCAGCACGGGATTGGAAACCAGCGCGCGCCCGATCGCCAGCATCTCCTGCTCGCCGCCCGAGAGCCGCCCGGCCTTGCGCCCGGCAAGCTCTTTGAGCTTGGGCAGATGCTCGAGCACGCGCGCGATCGACCATTCGCCGTCGCGCCCGTTCTCGGCCAGCTGCAAATTCTCGAGCACCGAGAGCTGCGCGAACATGCGGCGCCCTTCCGGCACGTAGCCGACGCCCAAACGCGCGATGCGATAGGGCGAACGGCCGGCGATCGGCTCTCCGTCGAAGATGATGCTTCCGCTGCGCGGTCGCGTCAGGCCCAAAATACTGCGCATCGTCGTGCTCTTACCCGCGCCGTTGAGCCCGAGTAGCGCCACCAGCTCGCCCTTGCCGACCGAGAAACTGACGTCGTGCAGAATATGGCTCTTGCCGTAAAACGTATTGAGATTCTCGACGTTGAGAAACGCGTCAGACACGCTCGGCGACCTCCTTGCCGATGTATGCATCGCGCACCGCTGCATTCTCGCTGATTTCCGCCGGCGTTCCCTCGGCCAGCATCTTGCCGCGATCGAGCACCATGATGCGCTGCGCCAGTGAGAGCACGACGCGCATGTTGTGTTCGACGAACACGACCGTGAGCCCGAGCTCGCTATGCAGCTTGCGGATGACGTCCATGATGCGCGCCGTCTCCGCGTGAGCCAGACCCGCCATGGGTTCGTCCAGCATGACGAGCGTCGGATCGGTCGAGAGGCTCATCGCGATCTCGCACAGGCGCTGGCTTCCGTGCGCGAGTTCCGCGACCGGACGATACGCCGATCCGCGCAGATTCACGAAATCGAGCAGCCGCTCGAGCTTCTGCTCGATGGTCTTGCGCAGCGGCGCCCTGATCGGTCGAATGCGATACGAAAGACTCGCCGCGCTCTCCAAGCCGATCAAGAGGTTGTCGTACACCGAGAGATTCGGAAAGATGCTCGAGGTCTGAAAGGTCCGCCCCATGCCCATTTCGATGCGCTTGTAGACGGGAGCATGCGTGATATCGCAGCCCTTGAAGGTGACCTTACCTGCATCCGGACGATAGTATCCCGAGAGTGCGTTGAAAAGCGTCGACTTGCCGGCGCCGTTGGGTCCGATGATTGCGTGAATCGAACCCGCCTCGATCTGGAGCGAGACGTTTTCCACGGCGCGCACGCCGCCGAAATTTTTCGAGATGCCTTCGGCCTGAAAGATGATATCGTTCACGGCGTCGTCTCCCCTTTGGGCAGGGACGTCGACTGAAACTCGGGCTCGCGCGCTTCATAGCTGAAACCGCTGCGCCGCCTCTCGACCAGATCCAGGAACGTTCCCACGATGCCTTTGGGAAATCCGAGCACGCACACGACGAAGAGCGCGCCGAGCGGAATCTGCCACCACGGAACCGCAGTCGAGAGAATATCGTTGCCGATCACGAAGATGAGCGCGCCCAGGAAGGGTCCGAGGATCGTGCCGCTGCCGCCCAGGATCGTCATCAAAACGATGTTTCCCGAGTTATGCCAATCGAGCATGAGCGGATATGCAAACATGATCGAGAGTCCGTAGCACGCGCCGGCAAGGCCTTCGATTGCGGCCGAGATCAAGAGCGCGATGAAAATGAAGCGGTCGGTGTTGAGTCCCAAATAGCGCGCGCGCGTCTCGTTTTCTTTGATCGCGAGCAGCGAGCGTCCGAACGGCGAGCGCACCAAGATGTAGAACACGATCCCGACGACGACGAAAAACGCCAGCATCGCGTAATAGAAATTCTCGTCTTTGAGTTGCCAGCCGAGCCACTCGACCGCCGGACGCGAAAAGTTCATGCCGTCTTCGCCGCCGGTGATATCGGTGAAGCGATAGGCGATGAAGTAGAAGACCTGCCCGAAGGCAATCATCAAGAGCGCGAAATAGATTCCGCGGCGACGCAGCAGAAACGGGCCGATCGCAAGCGCCCCGATCAGCGACGCGAGCACGCCGAGGCCGATCGAGCTCAAGAAGCCGGCGTGCCAGTATTCGATCGTGAGCCCCGCGCCGTACGCGCCGAGCCCGAAAAACGCCGCGTTGCCGAAGGGCAGCACGCCGGTGTAGCCGATCAACAGGTTGACGGCCATCGCCGCCATCGCGAAGAGCAAGACCTCGGTGCAAACCGAGATTGCCAAGTGGATGCGCGGCGCGATTTGCGGCACGAAGAGTAAGAGGACCAACAAGATTGCGGTCGCGATGAGGCCGCCCCGTTTTCTCATCCGAAGATGCCCTCTTCGCCGAAGAGTCCGCGCGGACGAACGAGCAAAATGACGGCCATCAGGATGTACATCGCGATCTCGCTCGCAGCGGGGATATAGAGCGTGACGATGCTGATCGTCAGGCCGATCAGCATACCGCCGGCGACGGCGCCGAAGATGCTTCCCATGCCGCCGACGATGACCGTCACGAAGGCGGGCATCAAGAGCGCGTTACCGCTCTGCGGATTCAGACCGAGCATGCCGGCCGCGAGCACGCCCGCTACGCCCGCGATCAGGATGCCGAGCCCGAAGTTGATCATGTAGAGCAGCTGCGTGTTGGTGCCGAGTGCGGCAATCATCTCGTGATCTTGCACTGCGGCACGCAGCCGCAAACCGTAGCGTGTGCGCTGCAAGAAGAACACCAGCGCGATGATGATGACGAGCAGCGCGCCGGCGATGAACAAACGGTAGGCGGGGAAGTAGGTGAAGCCGAGCGAGACGGCGTTCTGCAGCGCCACGGGCGGCGAGAAGGGGACGCCGTTGTCGCCCCAGATGAGGCGATAGGTCTCCTCGGCGATCAGCGAGAGCCCGAAGGTGAGCAGCAAGCTGTAAACGGGGTCGCGGTGATAGAGCGGACGTATGAGCGTCCGCTCCATCAACACGCCGACGATGAGCGTCAGGATGGGAGCTACGGCGAGCGCGAACCAGTAGTTCGTCCCCGCGCTGACCAACGCGAAGGCCAGGTATCCGGCGAGCGTCATGAACGATCCGTGCGCCATGTTGATCGTGCCGGTCAAATTCATGATCAGCGACAGACCGATGGCTACGACCGCGTAGAACGCGCCGAGAATCAGGCCGTTGAAGATCTCGGGGGCAATGTGCGCCATAGTGCTACTCCCGGGATGATAAGGGAACTAGGTCGGCCAGTTCATGTGGCAGACCGCCTTCTTCTCGTCGACGCTCTGTTCGATCGCCTCAGCTTCCTGCCGGTCGACGATATCGAAGATATCGTACTTATCGTCGGCAGTACCCTGCGCGCGAATCTGCCCGACCCACATCGGCCACATCAACTGGTGGTCGACGTCGCGGTAGTACCCGCCGCCTTCCCAAATCGAGTTGAAGTGCGAACCCTCGAGCGTCTTGGCCATCTTCGCCGCGTTGGTCGTTTTTGCTTGGTTGACGGTCCACAGCAGACGATCCATCGTGATGTAGCCGAAGGCGCTGCGCGCCGTGGGCGGCGTTCCGTACTTGTCGCGATACTTCTTGACGAAGGCGTCGGCCAGCTTGTTGCCGCCGCCGAGCACGCTTGCGCCCTTGTAATACCACTCGACGCCCCAGTATCCGACGCGCGCTTCCTTGGGTAGCGCCCAGACGGCTTCGAGTTCGACCTGCGGACCGCCGATCGGCACCTTGCCGACGATGCCGTACTGCGTCGTCTGCTTCAGGCAGTTGACGAAGTCGTCACCCTGGACGAGCACGAGCAAGAGGTCCGGCTTGGCGGCCAGCACCTTGGTCAGGTACGGGCTGAAATCGGTCGTGCCCAGCGGTGTGAGATCCTCGCCGACGAAGTCGACGCCGATCTGCTTGCCGACGGCATGGTAGCCTGCTTGCAGCGCGTGCCCGAACGCGTAATCGGGAATGATCATGTACCACTTCTTCCCGAATTTCTTTGCGAGCGAGTATCCTGTGGCGTGCGTTTCCATCCACGTGCTGTGACAGGTTCTAAAGGTGCTGTATTCGCACTTCTCGCCGGTCACCGCGTCGGCGTGACCGCCGGAATCGACGAAGAAGACGTTGAGCGCGTTGCACGCGCCGCTGATCGCGAGTGAGACCGAGCTGTTGATCGAACCCATCTGTACCGGACAGTGCTCGACGAGAATCAGCTTGCGCGCCTTCTCGACGGCGTTGCCGGGATTGTTGTTGTTGTCTTCCTGAACGGCTTCGATTTTGGTGCCGCCCATGACGCCGCCGCGCGCGTTCCATTCGTCCATAGCCATCAACGCGCCGCGCGTTTCGCTTTGCGCGTATGCTGCGTACACGCCGGTGTATTCATAATTGAGACCGACTCGCAGCGTGTCAGCCGCAGATGCGCGGCTGCGTAGTATTGCGGGGAAGCCGGTAACGAGCCCAGCCGACGTGACGGCTGCCGTCGTCGTTAGAAAGGACTTCCGATCCAGTTTGCCATCCGACATTTCACGCTCCTATCGCGCTGCATGTGATGCCGCGCATGGTAGTCCAGGAACTAGTCCATTTGAATCGCGCTAAATGCAACCCGTTCCTTTTGTCGCAACGGAGCCATTTTGTCGAACGTTTCCAGCAACGCGCACCTAGCGCGCGTTATGTGTATTTAGCGCACGCCGACCACCTCGGGATCGCTCTCGGCGCCGAGGGAGAAGTACCAACGCGGCATGAGCGCGTAGACTCGGTGCGTGAGTTTTTCGAGCGCGGTAGGGCAGACGCCGCTGATCGAGCTGCGCGCGCTCTCGCATGCGCTCGGGCGCCGCATCCTCGGCAAAGCCGAGTTCTTGAATCCGGGAGGTTCGGTAAAGGATCGCGCCGCGCGCGGGATCGTCGATGACGCCGAGGCACGCGGCGTCCTGCAGCCGGGCGGCGCGCTGGTCGAGGGCACGGCCGGCAACACCGGCATCGCGCTCGCGCTCGCGGCGCGGGAGCGCGGCTACGGCTGCATCATCGCGGTGCCCGGCGATCAATCGCAAGAGAAGATCGATCTGCTGCGGGTCTTCGGCGCCGACGTGCGTGTGATTCCGCCCGCGCCCTTCACCAATCCCGAGAATTACTACCACGTGGCACGGCGCATCGCGGAGGAGACGCCGGGCGCGTTCTGGTGCAATCAATTCGAAAACACCGCGAACCGCCACGCGCACGAAGCGACGACCGGCCCGGAGATTTGGGAACAAACCGGCGGTGCGATCGACGCTTTCGTCGCGGCCGCGGGTACGGGCGGAACTCTCGCGGGAATCGCGTTAGCCCTCAAGGCGCGTAACAGCGGGGTGCTGACCGTGCTCTGCGACCCGATGGGTTCATCGCTCTACAACTACGTCAACCGCGGCGTGCTCGAACCCGAAGGCGACTCCGATCTCGAAGGCATCGGCATCAAACGTCTGACCGCGAACTTCGAGGGCGCGCCGATCGATCGCGCGATACGCGCGACCGACGCCGAAGCGATCGCGATGGCGCATTGGCTTCTCGATCGCGAGGGCATCTTCGTGGGAGGATCGAGCGGGCTCAACGTACTCGGCGCCGCGCGCGTCGCGCGCGAGCTACCCGCCGCTTCGACGGTCGTCACGATCCTCTGCGATACCGGAGCGCGCTACCTTTCTCGCATCTACAATCCGTCGTGGATGCGCGAGAACGGCTTTACCAAGGCAGACGCGCTCGACGCGCTGCTGGGCTAGATTAAAATTTGCAAAGACTCCGTCCGAACGTATCGTTCTCTCAGACAGCTGCGTTTCTGTAGTGTCATGCGTACAAAGATTCTGGCTGCCCTCACAGCCCTCGCACTTCTCAGCCCGGTCGCGGCGGCGGCTCAGGATGTTCCTTCCTACGCCCAGCCGGCTCAAATGGCCGCCCCGGCGGACGAGCAGATCCGCGGACGGATCGCCTCGTTCGACGGCGCATATTCGCTCACGGTCAACGACGATCGCGGCTTCGTGGACAACGTACAGTTGCACGACGGCACGATCATCAACCCGACCGGCCTCACGCTCGCACCCGGTATGGTAGTAAGCATCCTCGGTTACAACGCCGGTAGCTTCTTCGCGGCAAACGAAGTCGACACGCCCTACACCTACGTCGGCGCGGTACCGTATTACGGGGGCCACCCGTGGTACTACTGGGGACCGACGATCAGCCTCGGATTCTTCTTCGGTAATCCCGGCTGGTGGCACGGCGGCTACTTCCGCGGCGGCTACCACTACGTCGGCGGCGCACGTGTTTACGTCGGCGCACCGGTCCGCGGCGTCTACCGGTACGGCGCGTGGAACGGCCGCGCATACGTCGCGCCGCGCGCTCGAGGCGGCTACTATCCGCACGCAGCGGCGCATCCGCCCGGTCACCCGCACATCCGCTTCTAGCAAAACGTAAACGCAGGTCTCCCTGCCGGACCACGAAAGTATCCGGCAGGGAGGCTTCTCTATGGCGATTCTAGCCGCTCTTCTTCTAATTGCGGCCGCTGCGAGCGCCGCTTCTCCCGCCGACGTCTGCGCGGATCCCAACGCCTCGGATGCGGACACGATTACCGCCTGCACGCAGGTCATCGCCTCCAAGCAGTATTCCGGTCACGACCTCGCCGTTTTCTATTACGATCGCGGGATCGCGTACGACGACGAAGAGCAATACGACGCCGCCATTGCCGACTACAGCCAGGCGATCCTGATCGACCCGAATTACGCGCACGCGTACATCAATCGCGGCAACGCGTATCGCGGCAAGTCGCAACCCGACCAGGCAATCGCGGATTACAACCGCGCCCTCGCCATCGACCCGAGCGACCCCCTCGCCTACAACGACCGCGGGCTCGCGCACGACGACAAGGGTGAATACGACGCGGCGATCGCCGACTACAACCACGCCATCGTGCTGCGGCCGCAATACGCGCTCGCCTACAACAACCGCGGGCTTGCCTATGCGGCGCAGGAACACTACGACAAAGCGATCGCGGACTACACGCAGGCGATCGCCATCGATCCCAAAGACGCCGTCGCTTACAGCAATCGCGCCTTGGCCTACTACGATACGGATGAGTACGACAGCGCGATCGCGGACTACAATCGCGCGCTCGCGCTCGACCCGAACTACGTGATGGCATACAACGGCCGCGGGAACGCGTACTACGAAAAGAAGCAATACGACGACGCGCTCGCGGATTACACGGCGGCGATCAAGCTCGATCCCGACTACATCTACGCCTACAACAACCGCGGCAACGTCTATCGCACCGAGACCCTGTACGATGCGGCAATCGCTGAGTATTCCCACGCGATCAAGATCGAACCGGACTACGCCCGCGCATATGTCAACCGCGGCATCGCCTACCAGGACAAGGGCGACTACGACGCGGCAATCGCCGACTATACGCAAGCCATGAAGCTCGATCCCAAGGATCCCTACGCGATCAACGACCGCGGCTTGGCCTACGTGCACGAAAACCAGTACGATGCCGCGCTCGCGGATTTCGCGCAAGCAATAGCCGTCGACCCGCAAGACGGGTTCGCCTACGACAACCGCGGCGATGCCTACATGCACCTCGGCCGATACCAAGATGCGTTCGCCGATTATTCGAAGGCCATCGCCATCGACCCGAAGGACGTCGACGCGATCGTCCATCGCGGCGACGCAGCGAAGAGCTTGGGGAAGTATGACGCAGCCATCACCGATTACACGCAAGCGATCGGGATCGATCCAAATGACTCGCTTGCATTCTTCGCGCGCGGCGTCGCCTATCTCGCCACCGGCCGGCCGAGCGATGCCGCGTCCGACTTGACGCAGGCGCTCCATCTCGCGCCGGCGAGTTATTACGACGTCCTGTGGCTGCACATCGCGCGGATGAAGACCGGCTCGGACGATGGCGCCGAACTCGCCGCCAACGTCGGCAAGCTCGTCCCCACGACCGGTTGGCCGATGCCGCTGGTGCAGCTCTACCTCGGAAAGTCGACGCCGGACGCGGTCCTCGCCGAGGCCGGGACGGACGCGCGCATGCAGTGCGAGGCTTCGTTCTACATCGGCGAATGGCAGATCGCACAGAAGCAGGCCGATGCGGCGCGAGCGCTCTTCCAACAGGCGGTGAAGCTCTGTCCGAAGGACTACACCGAGCTCTTTGCAGCGCAGGCCGAGCTCGCCCATTCTTGAGGAAACCTGTGACGCACTTCATGCAGCACCAGGAAACGCACGCTACGCTCCGAGCATGAACGCTACACGTCCGATCCTTGCGCTCCTGACCAGCCTCGCGCTCTCGCTCGCAGCATGCGGCGGCGGCGCGAGCAGCGGCATCCCCAGTTCAAACGGAGGCTCTACGACGAGCACCGCTTCTCCCTCCACCAGCCCTAGCGCGTCGTCGACCTCTTCCAGCGGCTACGGCAGCGCCACCGCGCAGACGTGCCCGAACGGGGCGCCGACGAGTTCGGGAACGCTCGACTGCACGGCGCTGCCGCTCGGCGATCAAAAATATAAAACGTCGGGGCCCGCGCTGGGCTACGTGTACGAGTGCAACACACCCAACGGTTCGCCCGTCGTCGTAAGCGCTCCGTGGCTCAACACCACGAACGAAACGTGGGACTCCACGAGCAAGGTGTCCGTCACCGGGACGAACGCGTTCAGCGGTCAGTTCAGCGAAAGCTCGAACGGCACGACGCGCACGATCAGCGGTAATGCCGAACCGGTCGCGCCGGTCACCGCCGGGAGCTTCCCGATCACTCCCGCCGACTCGGCGGCCTACCAATACGATCACAATCCCAACTCGATCGAGGCGCACGAGTACAGCTTCACGGTTCCCGCGAATCCGACCGCTGCGGCGTCGCCGAGCTGCACGTCGGGTGGTGCGATCGGCGTGGCCATGGACGGCGCGATGATCTACAACGCGTTCGACGCAGCCGGCAATGACGCGGTCGCGCGAGAGATTCAAGATAGCTGCCACGGCCATCCCGACTCCTCGGATACCTATCACTACCACGGCTGGCTGCAGGCGTGCGTTACCGACAGCGGATCGTCGACGCAGAACTCGTCGCTGCTCGGCTACGCCGCCGACGGATACGGCATCTACGGGCCTTGGTATAACGGCAAAATCCTCACCAGCGCCGATCTGGATGAGTGTCACGGCACGACGAGTCAGGTGATGTGGGACGGCAAGCTCACGACGATCTACCACTACGTCTCGACCTACGATTTTCCGTATACCGTCGCGTGCTATCACGGAACGCCGGTGTCGATAGGCGTTACCTAGCCGGCGAGAGAAGCGCACCAGCATGCGCCTAGTGGTCTTGCTGCTGGCTCTGACTGCCATTCCCGGACACGCGCCCGGGCATGCGCATGCCGGTGTGGTGCATCTCCACGACAACAAGGGCGCCGTCTACCTATCGGGCGGTAAGGGCGGCGCCGCGATGCTCGAGGACCCGGCCGGCACGATGACCATCGACCAGGTCGCCGCCTCGCGCGATTTTGGGAAGATGCGCACGACGCCCAGCTTCACGAGCGCCTACTGGATCCGGATCGCGTATACAACCGCGAACACCACGCAGCCGTGGTACCTCTTCTTGGGCTACAAGGCCGACACGGCCAATCTCTATCTTCGAAATCCCGACGGAACCTACACGGTCGAACGCTCCGGGCTCACCGTGCCCTATGCGGACCGGCCCTCCAAACGGCTCTACGGCGCGATTCTCTTCTTGCTGCCGCAGGCTGCCAAACCGGAAACCGTCTATGTACGCCTCACCACGCGCGAGCCCGACTTGACGATCGCGATCGATTCGCAAAGCACGGTCGACGGCGTCCGCACGATCACGTTCACGGTCGTCGTTGCACTCACCGCGATCATCCTCTCGCTGCTGATCTCCGCGATCATCTACTATGCCGCCTCGCGCGACGCGATCTACCTGCTCTTCGCGGTCTACATCTTTCTCGAGCTGCTCTATCGCGCCAACGACCAAGGCTTTTTAGGCACGATCTTCTGGCCGCACGCCGGCATTTCGAGCCTGCGCCTCGGCGTTCTCTTCGACGGTGCGCGCATCATCGCAGCGACGGTCTTTCTGCGTGCCTTCCTGAATCTGCACGCGGTCTCACGCCTGGTCGACTACCTCAATATCATCTTCGCCGCGACGTTCGGTATGCTCGCAATCGCGTGTTTCGCACAGCTCCCGGTGCGCGCGTCCTTGCTTTCGGAGCTCTCGCTCGTCTACGTGCCGCTCTGGCTCGTCTCCGCGCTGGTCGCGTGGCTGCGCGGTCAACGCCAAGCGCTCCTGATCGCAGTCGGTTGGTCGCTGTATATGATCTTCAGCGTCAGTTTCGGACTCAAAGAACTCGGCATCGGGCGCGGTAATCTCGTCGTCGAACTGCTCATCTCGCACGGCAGAAGTCTCGGGGTCGCGCTGCAGACGCTCTTCCTCTCGCTCGCGATATCGACGGATATCCGCCGTTTGATGCGCTCGGAACAGTACTACTCGAGCCTCGCCTCGACCGATCCGCTCACCGGGCTCTCGAACCGCCGCACGTTCGAAGAGCAATTCCAGCGCGAGTGGAGCCGCGCGCAGCGCGCCGGCTCGATCTTGAGCCTACTCATCGTCGACGTGGATTTCTTCAAGGATTACAACGAAGTCTACGGGCACGCCGGAGGCGACGCGGCGCTGCGCTTCGTCGTGGAGCGCGCCAAGAGCACGATGCGGCGCGGCGGCGATCTCTTCAGCCGGTACGGCGGCGACGAGTTCGTCGTCCTTCTTCCCGATTCGGACGAGACGCATGCGATGGCAGCAGCGACGCGCATTCACGACGCGATCATCGAGAAGCCGCTCCCGAACACCGGTTCGCCGCACGGGATGCTAACCGTTTCCATCGGCGTTGCGACGCTTCGACCTACCGAGACTGGAGTACCGAAGGAGCTCTTCGATCTCGCCGACAGTGCGCTCTACGTTGCGAAAGCGCAGGGGCGCAACGCCTGCGTCGCTGCGGGGGCCTCGTCGTTTACCCCCGCGTAAGCCGACTAGAGCCCGAAGTACGCCTCGCGCACGGCATCGCTCTCTTGCAGTTGCTCGCGCGTGCCGGAGAAACGCACGCGTCCGCCGTCGATGAGATAGCCGCGATCGGCGAGCGGTAAGAACGCGACGTTCTGCTCGGCGAGCAGGACCGCGGTCCCCTCGCCGATCGAACTGCGCAAGACCTCCACGACCTGCTTGACGAAGACCGGTGCAAGGCCCGCGGAAGGCTCGTCCATCAGCAGCAGCTTCGGACCCGAAACCAAGACCTTCGCGATACCGAGCATTTTGCGCTGACCGCCCGAGAGTGAAGCCGCAAGGTCACGCCGTTTGGCGGCGAGATCGGGGAAGAGTTCGAAAAGGCGCTCGCTGCGGCGGCGCACCTCGCGCGCGCTCAAGAAATATCCGCCGAGCCGAATGTTCTCTTCGATCGTGAGCGGCCCGAAGACGCCCTGTTCCGACATGAACGCGATGCCGCGCCGGATGCGCTGATCGGGCGATTCGCGCTCGATCGATGCGCCGTCGAAGGCGATGGCTCCGTGCCACGCCGGCAGCAGTCCGATGATCGTGCGCAAGAGCGTCGTTTTGCCGGCGCTATTCGCGCCGAGCAAGAGGACCGTCTCTCCGTGTTCGACGGCGAGATCGATGCCCCACAGCACCTGCATCGCGCCATAGCCCGACTCCACGCTCCGCACGTCCAGCAATGCCACGACGCTTATCCTCCGATGAACGCGGCAACCACATCGGGATTGCGCGACGCATCCTGGAGCGTGCCTTCGAAGAGCATGCGGCCCGCGCTCAGCACCATCACGCGGTTTGCGATCCGATTCAGAAAGTCGAGCAAGTGCTCGACGACGACGAGCGCGATGCCGCGCGCGGCGAGTTTACTCAACAGGCCGGCGATCACGTTCAGCTCGCCGGGATTGAGGCCCGCACCGATCTCGTCGACCAGCAACAGCTTGGGCTGCGTCGCGAGCGCGCGTCCGAGATCGAGCCGCTTTTGCTGATTGACGGTCAGTCCGCCGGCGAGGTCGTCCGCATGCGGGGCGAGTTCGATCTCTTCCAGCACCGCGTCCACGTCGACCGGCACGTGCGCGCCGAAATACGCCGCGACCTCGACATTTTCACGCACGGTCATCGCGTGAAACGGTTTGGGCACTTGAAAGGTGCGGTTGATGCCGAGCGGTACGCGGCGGAAGCGCGGCAGCCGGTCGATGCGTTGTCCGCAGAACGTGACGCTGCCGCCGTCGGCATGGTAGACGCCTGAGATCACGTTGATCGCCGTCGTCTTGCCCGATCCGTTCGGTCCGACCAGTCCGAGAATCTCGCCGGGAGCAACGGTGAAGCTCACGCCGTCGAGCGCGGTGAGGCCCCCGAAGCGCTTTACGACCCCGTCGAGCGCAAGCAGCGGATCAGATGACACGAATGCCTCGGCGCGCGAGCAGCGACATCAACCCGTTGGGAAGAAAGAGTACGAGCACGACGATGAGCAGTCCGTAGATGAATTCGAAGTACTGCGGCGCCGAGATTCCGACCGCGTTGTAGAGCGTGTAGAGCACGACGGCACCGATCACGGGACCGATGACCGTGCCGACTCCGCCGAAGAGCGCAAAGACGATTGCAAAGACCGAAATCTGCAGCGTGAAGACGGCGTCGGGATAAAACACGGAGAGATTCCACGCGTACGCACCACCTGCCAGCCCGGCGATTGCCGCCGAGATCAGCCACACGATCAAACGCTCGCGCACGACGTCGATACCGGCCATCGAAGCGCTGGTCGGATCTTGATTCATCGCGCGCAGCGCCATACCGAAGCGGGAGAACCGGAAGTGCGCCGCGAGCCCGGTCGCGAGCAGCAGAATCACGAGCATCGTGTAGTAGCTCGCCGTCGGATTGTAGACCTGATCGATCTTCAGGCCGTAGGGTCCGCCGGTCACGCTCGCGAGATCCTGGTTCGAAAAAATGTTGTAGAGAATTTGCGACGCCGCGAGATTGGCGATCGAGAAATACGCGCCCGAAAGGCGCAGCAGCGGCCCGAGGATCACGCCCACCACGATCGCGGCGATTCCGCCGGCGAGCACGCAGACCAGCACCGGCAGATGCGAGTGCAGCACCAAGAGCGACGTGGTGTACGCGCCGGTCCCGAAGAAGCCGACGTAGCCGAACGGCAGATAGCCGGTGAAGCCGTAGAGCAAATTGAGCCCTTGCGCGAGCGCCGCGAAGGTCATCATCGAGAACAGAAGGCTGCGATTGCCGTACAGGTGCGGCGCTAGAATGAAGACGACCGCGATGACGGCGAGCGTCACGGCCGCGGGAACGATGGAACGCATCTAGGTCACGCGCACCGAACGGCCGAACAGCCCCGCCGGCCGCAGCAGCACGATGATCACCAGCAGCGCGTACGGCACGAGGTTCGACCACGACGGAAAGAACGTTTGCATGAACAGCGTGCCGACGCCGAAGACCAATCCGCCGATGATCGTGCCGAACGGATTTCCGAGCGATCCGATGATGATGATCGCAAACGACGTCGTGGTGAGTTCGTTGCCGATGTCGGGCGAGATCGAGCCGAGGAGATAGGGAACGAACACGCCGGCGATCCCGGCAAACGCGAGGCCGATGATGAACGAGAGCGCCGAGACGCGCTGCACGTCGATCCCGGTCGCAAGCGCCTCCTCGCGGCTCGCCATGATCGCGCGCGTCGCAAACCCCAAACGCGTGCGCCTGAAGTAGAGGTAGAGCGAAGCAGCGACGAGCATGCTCATCGCGGCTGCGACCCACCAGCTATCCGGGAAGCTCTGGCCGAGAACGCTGATGCTGCCCGAGCCCAGCGCGTCTTGCGGCAGCGAGCGCTGATCGGCGCCGAAGACGGCGATCAGTACCGCGTCGATCATTTGCGCAATTCCAAAGAAAAGAATGAACGAGAGCATCTCGGGATCGCGGCCTGCCTGCAAACGCGGAACGACCGCGTAATAGAGCGGTACGCCGACGATAATCGCTCCAACGATCGCGAGGGGAACGCCGTAAATCGGGTTGAGATGCAGGCGCGCGCTGATCACGAAGGCGCCATATCCGCCGAGCAGTACGAATTGACCGTGGGCGAGATTGATGATGCGCATCACGCCAAAGATCAGGTTGAGCCCGATCGCGACGAGCGCAAAGAAAATCCCGTACAGGATTCCGCCGACTAGCGCGTATTCCAGAAGGCTCATCGGCGGAATCCCGTGCGCGCGTTACTGTTTCGGCGCCGGATAGACGGCTTTGCCGGTAGCTTTATCCTGCGGGAAGACGACGATGAACTTGTTCGCGTCGCCTTCGGGCACGAGTTGAGCGACCGGAAGCAGCTCCCCGAGCTGCGCGCCGTTTTCGTTGATCTTGAACTCACCCAACAGCGTCGTCGTCTTACCCGACATGTCCATCAACGCTTGATGGAAGTCGAGCTGCGTGAACTGCGGCGCTCTCGCGAGCATATCCTGAACGATCAAGCCGTTGTTGTAGCCGGCGGCGTTGAGGAAGTTCGGAGCGGTTTTGTTGGCGTCGGTAAACGCCTTGACGAAACCGTCCGTGTTCATGCCCAGCGTGACTTGCGGATAACGGACGAGCGGGGGCGTGGGATAGGTGTAGGTGTACGCCAGCGCCTTCGCTCCAACGTTCTTGGTGATCAGCGAGGTCAGCTGGCCGGGGAAGATCGTGAACGTCATGTTGAAGTGCAGGCCGCTCGAAGCGAGATCGCGCAAGAAGGCGATGTCGTTTGGCGCGTAGCCGAACTCGAGCACGGCATCCGGATTCGTCGCCGCAATCGTGTGCAGCAGCACCGCGTAATTGGACTCGGTGGTCGGCACGCCGTTGTAATACACCGGCGTGACGCCGCCTGCGGCCAGGACCGATTTGAGCGTTTCGGCCTGCGACGCGTCGAAGTCGTTCGAGTCGTAGATGATGGCGATGCGCTTCATCTTCTGGTCGAGGATGAATCTTGCGAGCGGAATCGGCCACACGGACGAGGACGGTATGCTCACGTCGGCGAGATAGTCGGTCTTCTTGGTGAAGAAATTCGCGCCTGAACCGGTCGGGTCGATGAGCAGCATGTGGTGCTCCTCGGCGAGCGGAATCGCGACCGACGTCAGCACCGAGCCGAAATCGGCGATCAGAATGTCGACTTTATCCTGCGTGATCAGCTGGTTGTAGAGCGTCGTTGCAGTAGAGGTCGAGCTCTGGTCGTCATAGGCGATTATTTTGACGGGAATCTTCTTGTTGAACGCCTTTACGAAGACGCCGCCGTCCTTGTTGATCTGAGCTGCCCAGTACTGCAGCCCTTGGTACTGCCCTTGCGACGCGACGGCAAACGTACCGCTGCTCGCGTAGAGCGTCCCGATCTTTATTTCAGCCGGCGGTGCTGCGGCGCGCGCCGGACGCAAGACTCCGATCGCGGCAAGACCCGCGAGGAGAACGACGGCGACTGTAATCAGCCACGCAGGGCGAGAGATGGTCATCGAGCTCTTTCCTCCATTCTGCAACATCGTTCGACGCTTTAGGAACGATGCAAAAGGGGCCCTGCTAGGTGCGCCGCGCGCCCGGCGCCGGGTATCGTGGCGACGGGACGCGCGGCGCCATAAAGGCGTAAGGCGTTACGTCTTCGAGCAGACGCTCTTGCTCGTCATCGTCTTGCCTTTTTCGGTCCAGGTCGACGAGACGGTGATTTTGCCGTTACCGAAGTGCCAGAGATCTTTTTCGGCGGTCGGATCGGCGGGCCAAGCGTTGGTGAAGGTGAGCGTCGTCGCGTTGGCCGGACCGGTCGCCGTCGAGGTGCCGTAATCGCCGGGGTTGGTGTCGCCGCCCATGCTCAGATAGAGATGCTTCTTCGTGTCATACCCCCACACGAATACCGTCTTGCTCGGCGGATTTTTTCCGTAAGCACCGTTGTCGCCGGTTCCCGAAATCCAGAGATCGTTTGATTTGACGATCTCGTAGGTCGAAGTCGCGCTGCCCTTCGGGCCGGTGTACGTACAGCTCCAGTTCCCCACCAGGGCTGCGAGCGGCGTTGGGAGCGTTGCCGCGCGTGCGGCCCCGATCGCGCCGGCGGCAAGCAACGAGACGAGTACCGCCAGGGTGAAGATCGAGCGAGAAATGCTCATTTGATCCCTCCATAATAATGAAGCAGTTTGGGATCCACCCTTGCCTGAGCGGTTGTCCAACCGGCTGGGCGGCTCCCGCCTCCGGCGCACCCAGCCGTACATTTCATCTCCGCGTAATGCCGAGCTGGTATCATCGGGTCCGATTGCGCCCTGAAAACCGGAACGGAGACGTGCGTGCGCGCTGTTCGAAACATCGTCATCATCGCGGCAGTGCTTGCGATGCCGCTCGCCTTCGCTCTCGCGCGGACGACGCCGGTGCGGCCCGCTGCTTCGCTCGCGATGCTGCGAGCGCACGTAAAATACGTCTTCATCATCTATCAGGAGAATCACACCTTCGACAATTACTTCGGGACGTTCCCCGGCGCAGATAACCTCGCGACGGCGCAAGCGCAGGCGCACGGCTATCGCCAATGGGATCCGATCGGTAAGGCATGGGTGACGCCGTTTCTCATCACCGATCCCGACACCGCGGGCGCATCGCAAGCTCGCGAGGTCGTCGAAGCCAAGATGGATGCCGGCAAGATGGATCGCTTCGTTGCCGTTCAGGAGCAGACGTCGCTGAAGGATTACTCACCTGCAGGCGCGCGTAGCGTCGGGCTGATCACGATGTCTCATTACGACTGCGACACCATTCCGTACTTGTGGAAATACGCGCGCACCTTTGCGTTATACGATCACATCTTCCAAGGCATGACCGGACCGTCGACGCCGGGGAATATCGAAATCATCGCCGCGCAAGCGGGCCAGTCACAGGCCGCGCGGTTTCCAGCCGACCGCAATAACGGCGCGACCGGAACGCCGGGCGATCCGATCTACAGTGACATCGAACCCGCCTTCGGCCCTTACGAGCCGGGTAAATCGCCCAAGCGTCTTCAGCTAGATCAAAAATACGCGACGCTGATGCTGCTGCTGGGCGGCACCTCCGACGCGGGCGCCACCCAGGACACGCAAGGCGTACGGCGCGACCTTCATACGGTCGCCGATTCTGGGCGCGATGCGGTACCGTGGGGTTGGTATCAAGAGGGCTACAACGGTCCCGATGCAGCTGCCGACAAAGGATACGAGTCACATCACAACGCGCCGCAATACTTCGGATACCTTCGCAAGAACGACGTCTTCTGGAGCCACGAGCACAATCTGCGCGCGCTGCTCGCACAACTCCGCCGGGGCACCCTTCCGGCGCGCGGTGTTTTCTATATCAAGGGCGGTTCGCGCAATCAGTTCGGCTGGAAACCGGTCGACAGGGATCCGGCCGTTCAGCGAAACACGCTCGGCGACGACGATCATCCCGGCGTGACGGACTCCGATCACGAGGTCGGTGAAGCCTTCGTCGCGACGTTCGTGAACGCGATCGCGCGCAGCAAGTATTGGCACGACGCCGCAATCATCATCACGTGGGATGACGCGGGCGGTTACTACGATCACGTTCCGCCGCCGTCGTTCGAACGATGCTCCGACGGAAAACCTTGTGGTGACGGACCGCGCGTTCCGTTCATTCTGCTTTCGCCGTACGCAAAATCGGGCGCGGTGATACACGACGCCGGTGATACGTCATCGGTGGTCAAATTCGCCGAAGCGGTCTTCGGCCTGCCGCCCTTGGCGTCGCTGCCGGATGAAAAGCCGTTTTTGCCGCAAGGCCCGCGCGACGGCAATCCCGAGCTCACCAATCTCCTGGGCGGATTCGATCCCGAACGTCTTGCGGGCACAAAGCCGCCGATTCCGGCGACCGCCGCGCAGATCCCCGACCGCATCGTCAATGAAATACCGACGCCGATGAATTGCCGCTCGCTCGCTATCACGCCGGTACGACTGCCGGCGAGCGATGCGCCACCGCCGAACTTCGAAGCGCGACCGCAAAAATGATATTGACATACTTCGATACAGGGCATAATATCGAAGAATGTCGATGCAGCGCTGTTGCCCGCAGGCAAAGGTCTCGGACCGCGACTTCGAGCCGGAGGCGGTGCTGCTCAAGGCGATTGCAGACCCACACCGCCTGACCATACTCGCGACGCTCGCGCAGGCAACCGACGACGTCTGCGTTTGCGATTTCACCGGCGGGCTGCCGCTCAATCAACCGACCGTCTCGCATCATCTGCGCGTTCTACGCGACGCGCAGCTGGTGACGTCCGAGCGCCGCGGCACGTGGGTTTACTATCGCATTGCACCTGAGGCCGCCGCTCGCATACAGGGAGCGATCGGCTCGGTGTTTCGACAGAACGCTCTCGCGTGACGCTCGCCAAGCGCCTCGCCGCGGAGGGTCTTGGAACCGCACTTCTTCTCTGCGCGATCGTTGGCTCAGGCATTATGGCGCAGGCGCTTACGAAAGGAAACGCCGGACTCGCGCTGCTCGCAAATTCGCTTGCGACTGGCGGCGCGCTCGTCTGTCTCATCGCCGCGTTTGCTCCCGTGTCGGGCGCGCACTTCAACCCAGTCGTTTCACTGAGCGCCGCATTCAGCGGCGAGATCTCGTGGCGCGAGGCCGCGGCATACGGTGCGATGCAGATTGCCGGGGCGTGCGTCGGAGCCATCGCCGCAAACCTCATGTTCGGCTTGCCCGCCGTCAATCTATCCGGGCGCATTCGCAGTGGGCCCGGTCTCTGGCTCGGCGAGTTCATCGCGACGCTCGGTCTTCTGCTCGTGATTCGTCTATGCGCGCGCTATCGCGCAAGCGCGCTCCCCGTTTCGGTGGCCGCGTATATCGTCGGTGCGTACTGGTTCACGTCGTCGACGTCGTTTGCCAATCCGGCCGTCACGATCGCGCGCTCACTTTCGGATACGTTCGCCGGCATTCGCCCGGCGGACATACCGTGGTTCATCCTCGCACAATTCGCGGGCTGCGCCGCCGCCACGCTCATCACAATCTGGTTGCTTTCGCCCCCGAAGGAGCACCGGGCTCGTGAGACCCAAGGTCTTGTTCGTCTGCATCCACAATAGCGCGCGCAGTCAAATGGCCGAGGCGTTTTTGAAACAGCTCGCTGGGGATAGGTTCGACGTCTACAGCGCGGGCATCACTGCGGGAGCGCTGAACCCCTACGTTGTTGCCGCGATGAAAGAGATCGGCTACAACATCGAGGCGAACGTCACGAAAACCGTGTTCGATCGCGCGATTGCGGAGAACGAGTACGAGTACGTCATAACGGTGTGCGAGGAGTCCGATGCGCAGCCGTGCCCGATCTTCCCGACGAGGGGCGTGAGGCTCAACTGGCATTTCGCGGATCCTTCACAGTTCAAAGGATCGGGTGATGAGATCATCGCGCGCGTGCGCGACGTGCGCGATCAAATCAAAGCGCAGGTCGAACGCTGGTGCTCCACGATTTCGAACCGTTAGCGTCAAGCGGCCGACCGCTAGGCGCTAGGGTACGTAAGGTGCAGCGCGGAAGCTCGTCTCCCACAGGGAGGTCTTTGCATGCGTACGATTCGGGGCCGCGCGATGAATTTTTTTCTCTTGTACGCGCTGGTTCTGTCGGCGTGCGGCGGCGGCGGGGGCGCGCAGCCGGCGGGCGTGTCCGTTGCGCCGACAACGAAGAGTTCCGGCACGCCGCAATCGCCGACGCCGAGCGCGTCGTCGACGCCCGCGCAAACACCGACGCCCTCCGGATCGACGCTTGAAAACTGGCCGATGTTCGGCCACGATCCCGCACGCAGCGGCGTCGATACCGGCGACACGATTCTCACGACGAGCAACGTGTCGAAGCTCGTCGCGAAGTGGCAGATCGCGCTCGGGCAGGTTGCCGATTCGACGCCGATCTTGCTGGCCAACGTCTCGGTCCAAGGCGCCACGACTCAAGTGCTCTACATAACCGCGAAGAACGGCGAAACGTTTGCCGTCAACGCGAGCAGCGGCAAGGTTTTGTGGACGTATCAGACGAGCGGAACGAGCCCCACCCAATCGACGCCGGTCGCCGATCCGTCGGGCACGTCGATCTACGTTCCGGGTATCGACGGCAAAATTCACAAGCTCAATGCTGCAACCGGCGCGGAGATCACGGGAAGCGGATTTCCCGCGACGCTCACGCCGATTCCGAGCACCGAGAAGGACGCGTCGTCGCTGAATCTGGCCAATGGTTACCTCTACGCGACCACGTCGGGGTATTACGGCGATGCGCCGTATTACGACGGCCACGTGATCGCCGTCGATTTGAGCAGCGGGGCGGAGACGATATTCAATTCGCTTTGCAGCAATATCACGACGTTCGTAACGTCGTCGTCGACGTGCTCGAACAGCGATTCGGGTATTTGGGCGCGCGGGGGCGCGGTTGTCGATCCCGATCCGGCCATGAACGGCGCGGTATTCGTGGCGACCGGCAATGGTCTTTACGACGGCGTCACCAACTTTGGCGACTCGGTCCTCTCGCTCACCTCGAATCTCTCGCTGATCAGCTGGTACACGCCAAGCGATTATACGACCCTGCAAGACGACGACACCGATCTCGGGTCGACTTCGCCGACGCTCTTGCCGCGCCAGAGCACGAGCACGACGCCGCTCATGTTGGTTCAGGGCGGCAAAGACTCGATCTTACGCTTGCTCAATCGCAACTCGCTGCCGGGCGTCTCCGGCGAATTACAAACGATAAATCTTCCCGACCGCTTGTACGCAACGCCGGCAGTGTGGACGTCGACGTCCGGCACGACGTGGATCTTTTTCGGTCTTCCGAGCCAGATCGACGGCTACGAACTCGAGACGAACGGGAGCGGCGTCAGCAGCCTCGTGCCGGGCTGGACCGCGAGCGACGGGACGACGAGCGGCGAAGGCACCTCGCCCGTCGTGAGCAACGGGATCGTCTTCGTGGCCATGGACGGCGCGATCTACGCGCTCGCGGCGACCACCGGCACCGAATTGTGGAGCAGCACGAATAGCGGCGTCGGAAAGACCATCGGACCCGTACATTGGCAAAGCCCGATCGTGGTAAACGGCTGGGTCTACTGCGCCGACCAGAACGGTAATCTCACGGCATTCGGTCTGCCGTAATACTTGACTTTGGCAACTATTTCCACGATGATAGGACGACGATGCAGCCGGCCGTCGAGCGGGTCCGCCGCTTCAATCGTTTTTACACGCGCACGATCGGCGCGCTCCGCTCTCACTATCTCGACAGCCCGTTCTCGCTGACGGAGAACCGCGTGCTCTTCGAACTCGCGCACCGCGACGGTCTCGTTGCGAGCGACCTGGTGCGCGAACTCGGCCTCGATGCCGGCTACGTGAGCCGGATGCTCAAGAACTTCGCGGCGCGCGGCCTCGTCCGCCGCAAGCGCGCTCGTGAGGACGCGCGGCGCAGCGTGCTCACCCTCAGCGCGAAGGGTCGCGCGACGTTCGCACCGATCGAACGCCGGCAGATCGACGAAGTCGCGGCGCTGCTTCAGCCGCTCGCCGGACCGGATCGCGAGCGCGTGACGGCCGCGATGGCGACGATCGAAGAACTCCTGTGCAACGAGGCATCGCTCGACGCGCGCGACTACACGCTGCGCGTCGGCTGGAATCCCGGCGATCTCGGCTGGGTCATCGCGCAGCACGGATCATTCTACGCAACGGCGTTCGGATGGGATCGCACGTTCGAGGGGCACACCGCGGGGGTTTGCGCGAAGTTCGCGCGCGATTTCGATCCGGAACGCGAACGCTGCTGGTTCGCCGAGCGCGACGGCGAGCGACTGGGCTGCGTCTTCGTCGTGAAGCGCACGGAGGCGACCGCGCAACTGCGCATGCTCATGGTCGACGCGAAGGCGCGCGGCCTCGGCATCGGGAGCCGCCTGGTGGACGAGTGCATTACGTTTGCGCGAGCGCGCGGCTACAAGAAGATGATGCTCTGGACCGTGAGTATCTTGAAACCCGCCATCCGCATCTACGAAGCAGCCGGCTTCAAGCTCGTGAAATCAACCCCGAATCACGAATTCGGCGTCGATCTCGTCGACCAAATTTGGGAGCTACGGCTGCACTAGAGCGGCGAGGGGCCTTCCCAATGGCTTCCGTCCGCGAACTCCACGGCGTGGACGTAGCATTCATTGATGGGTCCAAGGCGCTCTCGAAGGTCCGGCGGACGAGCTATGAACGCGAACCGATGAGCGGGCACGCCCGATATGAACGGCCCGGAGACATTGTATTCGACTTGCGTGCCATTCTTGGGGTCATTGCTCCCCAGTCCATCCGTTGCGACAATTATGTAAACCGTGTCGGCGATGCGCCTATCATGATTCACTATGTCAGCCTCGAACCTAACGCTAGAGCCGTTGACTTCGCGGACGTTGCAGTTCGCAATACGGACGGGTGAAAACGCACAGCCTGAAAGACCGGCTGCAATTGCAGCACCGAGCACCAGGCATCGGTAAAGCGCTGTTGATTCCCGGGATTGCATTTCGCTACCCACTCCGGCTCACAATAAACCTAGGCCTGGGTTTTGTTCAAGCGTCAGCCAGCCCGGGTTGACAAGATCCCCAATATTATCTATTATGTCGACAATATGGCGAAGGGCGAGTACCTTGGTGAGTTCGAGCATATCGTTCTACTGACGATTCTCCGTCTTGGCGACGGCGCATATGGTGCGATGATTCGCGCCGAAATCGAGCGCGTAACCGGCCGCTCTCCGGCGATCGGTACGGTCCACGCCACACTCGAACGTCTTGAACGTAAGCGATTGGTTGCGTCTTGGATCGGCGAACCGACCGCAGAACGCGGCGGCAAAGCGAAGCGCCACTTCAAGATTGAGGCCGATGGCGTTTCGGCGCTTAAGAACGCACGCAAGACGCTCGATCAGCTTCACGCGGGCGTTTCGCTACGGAGCGCTATCGCTTGAGGCCGCCTTCCCTCGCTCAGGCGCTCATCGCCGCAGCGGCACCGTCAAACGACTACGAGATCGTTGCCGGCGACTTGCACGAGGAATATCTTCGCATCGGGCATTTGAGCGGCGCGAGGGCGGCGAACCGCTGGTATTGGGCGCAAACGCTGCTTTCGATACCATCTCTGCTCTCATACTCTAGATCGGACAAATCAGCGCTGCGTCAGGTCGGAGTAGCGCTCGTTGCGCTCGCCGTCCTGCTTGCGATGCTCACCGTCCTTACGTTGGTCGATGCGACATACCGCACGCTATTCGGCGATGCGCATGGGAGCCAACAGTGGGCGTGGTTCTGCATCAACTACGCAAACGTGGTGATTTTCGGCGCAATTCTTGCGCGACTCGTGCGTAGCGACGGCTTGCGCACCACGTTTTGCGCTTCGTTATTTCTCGTTCTCTGCTTCGTTGTTCCCGCCATCGCAGGGCACCCCGGTTCTCAAGCACCGCTCGCAGCATGGCTTTACCTCTTGGGAGCTATCCCGGCAATGTGTATCGGCGCCGCTATCTATCAGATCGTCGTCCGCAGCACGGCCACATAACCTAAACTTTCGTGAAGGAGCCCGCGTGAACGCATTTCGGTGCTTATTTCGTGCTGCCATAATCGGCGCAATCGTCTCGACGCAAATCGCCGCAGCCCAGCCGCACAAGCCTCCGCCGTACAATCTCAATTTGTATCTTCAACCTCAACGCTTGGTCGACATCGGTGGACGCCGCCTGAATATCATTTGTACGGGAACAGGGTCGCCAACGGTGATCCTAGAGGCGGGACTTCTCGCCGATTCGACTGCCTGGCGCTTAGTGCAGCCGGCCATTTCGCGAACCACGAGGGTCTGCTCATATGATCGGGCCGGGCTCGGTTTCAGCGATCCCACCGGTCCTCCGCGGGACGCAGCGGCAATAGTCCGAGACTTGCACGCTCTTCTGGCAAATGCTGGAGTCGCGCCGCCTTATGTACTTGTTGGATGGTCAAGCGGCGGGCTATACACGCGACTCTATCAGTACCGTTATCCTCGCGAGGTCGTTGGTCTTGTCGAGGTCGATCCGGACTCGGAGTTTGAACCTGACGACTACGACGCAAAAATCGTCACGACCATCATGCATAAACCGCAACAATGGTACGATACGCAGATACGCGATTGGTATAAACAGTACGATAATTGCGCTCTGAACGTGTCGCGAGGGACGTGCGACTTCTTTCCGGGTGGCCTTGCCGCGTATCACCAGCGCCTACGTGCCGCCGGTTGCCCGGCGGTTTCACGAGCCGCGTGTGCCATTGCGGAAATTCGGGGAGAGCATATGAACCGAGCCTCGTTTTGGAAAGACGAAGACCTAGAGCTCAAGGCTTCGCAAATAAGCGCAGCCGAGGTCCGCGCGGCAGAGCGCCCGTACGGTAAACTCCCGCTCATCGTTCTTACCGATTCCGAAAACGGCGACATCGACGGCGATGGCCCAATTACGGTTGCCGCTCAGCGCGCGGAATGGGTTGCGAAGAACAAGGCCGAGGAACACATTGCTAGATTATCCGCCGTGGGTGCGCATTTCGTCGTCGCGGGCTCGAGCCACGCGATTCAATTGGACCATCCGGCCGTCGTTATATCCGCCGTCGACGAAGTCATCGACCAAGCGCGGTACAGATAAGATGCGTCGATGCGCCGGCCTGCACGTTAAACGGTCGCGGCCTTACTTTACGGGAATTGCTAGAACCGTCATGTTCTGATACGCTCCATAACGTGCGCGCACTTGTTGTAGAAAAAGCGGGCGGCGACTTTCGCGTTGTCGAGCCGGCGTCGATGCGTTTCGCGCTGGTGATGCGGTCTACGGCATGACGGGCGGCGTGGGCGGAGTGCCCGGCTCGCTTGCCGAGTTTGCGGTGGTCGACGGGAAGGGTTGGTCGATCGCGCGCGCGTGCATGCCGGGATGCGCGTTCTCGTTCACGCCGGCGCGTCGGTATTCGCAACAGCGCGCGCCGCGAACGCCGCGTACGTGCGATCGATCGGCGCGACACCAATCGATTACACGACGACGAGCGTAGGCGCGTATGTTGCAGAACACACGGGCGGTGACGGGTTCGACCTGGTGTACGACACGGTCGGCGGCACAACGCTCGATGCATCGTTTGCAGCGGTCGCGCGCTTCGGTCACGTTGTGAGTTGTCTCGGATGGGGCACGCACGCGCTGGCCCCGCTTTCGTTCAAAGCCGGCACGTACTCCGGCGTCTTTACGCTACTGCCGCTCCTCACGGGAATCGGACGGGAGCGGCACGGCGAGATTCTCCGTGAAGCCGCAACGTTGGTCGAACGCGGCGAGTTGACTCCGCGCATCGATCCGCGAGAGTTCGCATTGATGGATGCCGCCGATGCGCACGCCGCGCTTACCTCGGGCGAAGCTCAGGGAAAGATCGTCGTGTCGGTCGGTTAAGGGCCGCCGCGACCGTGTCGATTTTCGCCTCCCTCGCTCGACGTGTAGGTAGATCAAGGTCCAACGAAAAGGAGACTCGATGCGATTCTTAGTGATGGTCAAAGCGACCAAGGAGAGCGAGGCCGGCGCACTGCCCACCGCCGGCGAGCTCGCGCGGATGGGGGCATTCAATGAAACCCTCGCACGCGACGGCGTGCTGCTCGCGGCCGAGGGGCTGCAGCCCAGCGTGAAGGGCGCGCGGATCAGCTACGCCGGCGGTAAGCCGACCGTGACCGACGGTCCCTTCACCGAAACGAAGGAACTGGTCGCCGGTTTTTGGATTCTCCAGGCGCGATCGAAGGAGGAGCTCATCGAGCGCCTCTCGCGTTGCCCGTTTGAACGCGGCGAACAGATCGAAATCCGTCAACTATTCGAGCCCGAAGACCTAGCGGGGATTGCATGATGCGCGTCATTTCGATTTACACGCGCGAGCCGTGGGGTTCGCAGCCGCCCGATCCCAAGATGATCGCGAACATGCAGAGCCTGATCCAAGAGATGATGGCCGCGGGCATTCTCATCGACACCGGCGGCATCGCCCCGACCGGCGTGAGCTTGCGCGTGCGCAGCGGCGGTAGCGGCCCGCTCTCCGTCACCGATGGGCCGTTTACCGAGAGCAAAGAGATCGTCGGCGGCTACGCCCTGCTCAACGTGCGAGACCGCGATCACCTGCTGCAAGTCATACAACGCTTTCTCGACTGCGCGGGCGGCGGAACGTGCACGGTTCACGAGCTCGAGGAGATGCCCGGAACGAACACCCGCAAGTGAACTCGACGGTCGAAGCAGTCTGGGGGATCGAGTCCCCCAGACTGATCGCCGCGCTGACGCGCGTCGTTCGCGATGTCGGTCTCGCCGAAGAACTCGCGCAGGATGCCTTCGTGGCGGCGCTCGTGCAATGGCCGCAGGAAGGCGTTCCGCGCAATCCGGGTGCGTGGCTGATGTCCGTCGCGAAACGGCGCGCGATCGATCGCTTCCGCCGCGAAAAAACGCTCGAGCGCAAGCACGAAGAGATCGGGCGCGAGGCCGCTGCATCCCTGGAATACGAACCGGACTTCGCCGCGCTCGAGGAAGAGGTGCCCGACGATCTCTTGCGCTTGATGTTCATTGCTTGCCACCCGGTGCTCTCGAAGGAAGCGCGCGTCGCGTTGACGCTGCGCCTACTGGGCGGCCTCACCACGCCCGAGATCGCACGCGCATTCCTGACCTCCGAAGCGACGGTCGCGCAGCGCATCGTGCGCGCCAAACGCACCCTCTCCGAAGCGCATGTGCCGTTCGAGGTTCCCGACGCGGCTGAACGCGCGCAGCGGCTTGGCGCCGTGCTCGAAGTAATCTACCTCGTTTTCAACGAGGGCTACTCCGCATCGGCCGGCGAGGACATCGTGCGGCCGCCGCTCGCACAGGAAGCGATGCGCCTCGGCCGCATGCTCGCCGAGCTCGCGCCGCATGAATCCGAAGTGCACGGGCTCGCGGCATTAATGCAGATCCAGGCCTCGCGCATGAAGGCGCGCGTCGGGCCGTCCGGCGAGCACATCCTCTTGCTCGATCAAGATCGCGGCCGGTGGGATCACCTATTGATCGCGCGCGGTCTGGCCGCGCTCGAACGCGCGGAACGCCTTGGTGCTTCACTCGGTCCGTACACGCTGCAGGCTGCGATCGCCGCGTGTCACGCGCGGGCGCGAACCGCGCAGGAAACCGATTGGGAACGCATTGCGGCGCTTTATGACGCGCTCGCCCAACTCGCGCCCACACCGGTCGTCGAGCTGAACCGGGCGGTCGCGATCGGCATGGCCTTCGGTCCTGCGGCCGGACTCGAATTGGTCGACGCGCTCACGAACGAGCCGGCGCTTCGCTCCTATCATCTTCTGCCCAGCGTTCGGGGCGATCTGCTCGAAAAGCTCCGGCGATTCAGCGAAGCCGCAGATGCGTTCGAGCGCGCCGCCTCGCTCGCGCAGAACACACGCGATCGAGAATTCTTGCTGCAGCGAGCGGCCCGCTGTCGATTTTGATCAACCTCGGAAGAGGCTTTTTCAAGAAAGCTCGCCGGCTGCCGGAGCAAGACTCCAATCGAGGGCGAAATCCGCCACCTGCTCCCAGCCTGCCTCGCCGCACGTGTAGTGATCGCGCCCGGGGAAAACCTTGTGGGCGGCGATTGCCGACGAATGCTCGGCGCATTTTTTGAAGTTCTGCTCTTGCACGGCCGGCGGCAGAATATGATCGCTTCCGCCGGAGACGAAGAGCAGCGGCGCGCGATCTCCATTTGTGAAGTCGAACGTCAGCGCGGGGTCGTGCGTAAAGTTCATAAACCCGCCCTCAAACAGAATGCGAGCGGGTGTCGGCGCAGCATAACGCTCGTACGCGGCACGCGATTGTTCTTCGCTCAGCGTGTTCGTGAAGGCATAGTGAAACTGCTTCTCGGTCAACGGTACCGCGCGGTGGCGATTCTCGGGATTGATGAGCACCGGCAGCGTCGAACGGATCTCCGAGAACGGCATCGCCGTGACCCCACGCACGCCGGCGCCGTCGAGGGATACGCCGGCCGCCCCGAGTCCGTTTCCGACGAGCATTTGCGCAAACGTTCCGCCGAACGAGTGCCCCATGATGATCGGCGGGCTCTCGAGTTCGCGGATGATGAGGGTCAGGTGATCCATCACGTCTTGAACGCCGACGTGTGCAATCGCGGACGCGTCCTCGCGCAGCGCGGCGACGCCGGCCTCGCCGGGTTCGATGCCGGGATAGCCGGGTGTCAAGACGCGAAAACCTCGCGCTTCGTAGCGGGTCACCCAATGCTCCCAGGCCAGCGGCGTCATCCACAGCCCGTGGATGAGTACGATCGTATTTGGAGTCTTCATATCGCCTATGCTCCCCTTTCCGCGCCGCGGCGCAATGGTCGCCTGCCTAATAATAGCAGGCTCTCATTGTGCCC
>Ga0335073_10001217_pt1 | contig 34306 bp, 31 predicted proteins | sample Lox_Sample_22_FD_207093 | JGI IMG/M metagenome (GOLD analysis project Ga0335073, IMG submission 207093) | Soil microbial communities from Loxahatchee National Wildlife Refuge, Florida, United States - Lox_Sample_2.2 | ecosystem: Environmental > Terrestrial > Soil > Wetlands | place: USA... | reverse complement strand
CGAATCGCCGCCAATCTTCCGAAGCCGCCATCTTCGCGAAGCCTTTCCCAAAGTAGCATCTGGCCTCCCCCCACGCAACTCGTACTAAAGGACAGGTTTCTCGTTGCGCACACCTGGAAATTTACCGCCTTTCTGCCGCTTTTAAATCGATTTATTAGATACTCCTCAACTTCATTTTCCCTTTTACGCCACTCCTCCTGAATTTATAATAGTAACTGGTCAGGATTTTGTATCGGTTTCCCTGTCCGCTGGAGGTTTGTGTGACGCGTCTGTCCCGGCCCGTCTTGGTTCGTTTTGTGCTTCCCGTGTTTGTCTTGAGCGCCTGCTTGGTCATTTCCCTTGGCGTTCTTCGTCTTCGCTCCGCTTCTCCTACCGTCGATAAGGCTTCGCTGCAATTTGCCACCGTTGAGTCCGGTTCCATGATCTGCCGCGTCGATGGCTTGGGCTCTTTGGTACCGGAAGACGTGCGTTGGCTTTCTGCCGGCACTGATGGCCACGTCGATCAGATTCTTTTGCTGCCCGGGGCTCATGTAAAACCGGACACGGTCATCCTCGAGCTGAGCAATCCCGATCTCGATCGCCAGATCACTGATGCGGAACTCGCCATGAAGAAGTCCGAGGCGGAACTCGCCAACCTTCGCGTTCAGCTGCAGGCCCAGCTTCTCAACGAAAAAGCCCTCGAAGCGCAACTGGAGTCCGATGCCACGCAAGCTAACCTTGAAGCCGAACGCGACGCACTCCTCCTCAAGAACAACCTCGGTACCGAAATGAACGCAAAAATTTCTCGCGCCAAGGCGGACTCGCTGGCTACTCGTCTCCAGATTGAACGCGAACGTCTCGCCATTTCTGCGGAAGCCCGCCAAGCGCAGTTAACTGCCAAACAAGCGGAAGTTTCGCAGATGCAAGCTCTGTATGCCCTGCGCACCGAACAGAAGCAGGCCCTCATGGTTCGGGCTGGCATGACGGGCGTTCTTGAAGAAATCTCGATCGGCCTTGGCCAGCAAATTGGTCCCGGCACGATTCTCGCCCGCGTGGCCAATTCCGCCCGCCTCATGGCGCGCATTCATATCCCCGAAGCGCAGGCTAGCAGCATCGAAATTAATCAGCTCGCCAACGTCACCTTGCAGGATCATTCCTATTCCGCCAAAGTTGTCCAAATCGATCCCAACGTGCAGAATGGCACCGTCAGTGTTGACCTGAAGTTCACCGGCCCGCAACCCCACGAAGCCCGCATGGATCTTTCCGCCAGTGGCTCGATTGATGTCGAAAATATCCCTCGTACAACCTTCGTGAAATGGCCCTTGCAGACCCATTCCGGCGCGCCCATTTCCTTGTACAAGCTTTCCGACGACGGCACCCAAGCCACTCGTGTCCCGGTAACCCTGGGCCGCTCTTCCGACGACAGTGTCGAGATTGCCCAGGGATTACAGCCCGGCGACCGCATCATCGTTTCCGACATGTCTTCCTGGCAACGCTTTCCGCGCCTGCAGCTAAAGTAACTGGCGCTTTCACGTCCGAACTAAATTTTGTCCATCGGTCGGAGTTCGTTACACTTCTTGATTCCACATGCGCTCAACTTCTGACAACCCGCTACGTCTCTCGCTCATCGGTATGTCCGGTTCAGGGAAATCTCACTGGGCCAAAAATCTCGCCGCTCTCGGCTTCTCAATGGTTTGCTGCGACGACCAAATCGAGTCCCGGCTTGCTCCCGTGCTTCAAGCCAATGGCCACACCGGCATTAATGGGGTCGCTGCTTGGATGGGCTGGCCGGACAGCCCCACCTACGCCGAACGCGAAGCGCAATACCTCTCCGAAGAGATCGCAGTCCTCGACGAGGTTCTGTCCGATCTCGAAAAAGATCCCAAGCGCGGCCTCATCCTCGATACTACCGGCAGCGTCATTGCCACCGGCAACCACACTCTGCATCGCTTGCGTCGCCAAACCACCGTCGTCTATCTCGCTGCTTCGCAGAACGAAGTGCAACTCCTCATTGAACGCTATCTCCGCGACCCTAAGCCGGTACTTTGGCAGGGTGGCTTCCGCCCCGCTTCCGGCGAGACCCCGCGTCAAACAGTACTTCGCTGTTACCCTCAGCTCATCGCCGCGCGCAGCCATTCTTACGAGGCTCTCGCGCACGTCACGCTTGCCACCAAGCACCTTCACGAATTATCCCCGGCGGGAACGTCCCGCAGCGCGGATGCCGGCAAAGCCTTTCTTGAAACTCTCAACGCGCAACTGCAATCCCGCCGATGACCGTTGCTTCCCCGTTTTCTTTAGTAGCCTTACATCTTGAAACAACGCGTCCTTTGCGGCGGCATTTTATTTCGCCACGCACTACACTATGAACAAAGAACAAAGGTTCCTGATCTCTGGTCTCTGGTCACCGATTACTGATAACTGATTACTGACTACCGAGAACAATGCGCTACCGTTCCACTTCCGGCAAAGCTCCACTTACCTCTCTTCGCGGTGCCGTCCTCCGCGGTCTGGCCCCGGATGGCGGCCTCTACATGCCAGCCGAAATTGCCCGCCATACCCCGGAAGAACTCGAGGACTTTCGCCGCCTTCCATTCACGGAGGTCTGTTTTCGTCTGGTGCGGCCCTTCGCGACGCCTGACGTTCCCGAAGAAGTTCTATGGCAAATCGTCGCCGAGGCCATCAATTTCCCGGTCAAACTCGTCTCTCTTTCCCCGGCGCTGCATATCCTCGAACTCTTCCACGGTCCCACTCTTGCCTTCAAAGACTTCGGCGCTCGCTTCTTGGCTCGTTTGATGGGTTACTTCGTCCGCGGGGAATCCCGCCCGCTAACTGTTCTCGTCGCCACCTCCGGCGACACCGGCAGCGCTGTTGCCCACGGCTTTCTCGGTGTGCCCAACATCCGCGTCGTGATTCTCTATCCTTCGAAGCGCATCAGCGAAGCTCAAGAAAAGCAATTCACCACACTCGGGCAGAACGTTACCGCTCTGGAAATCTCCGGCTCCTTCGACGATTGCCAGTGTCTCGTGAAACAAGCTTTCGCCGACGAGCAACTCAACCATCGCGCTTTTCTCACCTCTGCCAATTCCATCAACGTAGGCCGCCTGCTTCCACAAATGTTCTATCACGTGGCGGCTTACCGCCAATTGCCGGTTGCCTCCGTGCCCCTCGTCGTCGCTGTTCCCAGCGGCAATTTCGGCAACCTCACCGCCGGTATCTTCGCTAAGCGCGTCGGCGTTCCCGTTTCTCGTTTCATTGCCGCCACTAACGCCAACGATGTGGTTCCGCAGTATCTGTTATCCGGGAAATACGAGCCCCGCGCTGCCATCGCCACTTATTCAAACGCCATGGACGTCGGCAATCCCAACAATTTTCCCCGCCTGCTCGATCTTTGCCGCAACCGTTTCGAAAACGTCCGCAAGGAGATTTGGGGACACGGCGCCACCAACGAACAAACGCTTCAAGAAATGCACGCCGTATGGGATCGCTATCGCTATGTATCCGATCCGCACACCGCTGTCGGCATTCATGCTTGGGAGGCTTTCCGCAAAGAGCACCCAGAGCCATCGCAAGGCCTTGTTCTAGCGACAGCTCACCCTGCCAAATTTGCTGACGTCGTCCAGAAAGCCATCGGCCAAGCCCCTCCGCTGCCCGAACGCCTCGCCCGCCACCTCAACCAACCCAAGCTTTCTATCCCTATTTCCGCCGACTATTCCGCCTTCAAACAATTCCTCCTCTCCCACTAAGACACCACCGGTCATTCCGATCGCGCTCCTCGAAACGACAAACGTATTTGTTACTCTGTAGCGGCGGCCTTACGCCGCAGGTTTTTTTGGGGGGGGTGGAAACTACAGCGGTCTACGAACTCCGCCTCAGCCGGTCCAACGCCAGGAACAGCACCGTTCCCAGCAGCGCATTCACCGCCGCCGCGATCGCCAGGTGCACATTGAACCATGGCTCCGGTTGCGCCAGCAGCAACCGCCGCACCAAGACCAGCACTGCTTGATGCACCACATAAAATCCGAAAATCAGCGAAAACCGCGCCGCGGGATGCTCCGTATCCAACCTTGCCCCAATCGACGACGCCAAATACCCAATCACCGTCTTCGCAATCCCGTAATACCCGATCGGCACTGTCGGCCCGCTCAGCGCGTCCTGCGCCCATCCGATCATCATTCCCAACAGCAACCCCGTCGACGGGTTTCTCCGGCTCAGCCCGAAATAAATCGTCACCAGCAGCGGCAGTTCCAGTATGTTCAGCCGCGGAAAATACACCGGAACGGTTGCCTGAAACACCAGCGCCGCCGCCGCCACTAACACTACGGCTCCCGGGTAGAACTTGTGGACCTCGATGTGTGTTTCGCCGCCGTGCAGTTCGTACGTATCGTTCATGGCTTCTCCGCCGCCGCCGGAGCTGCTGCCGTCGTGTTCTGCTTAGCGGACGTGTTTGCCGAACTTTGCGCCTCGCTCTTGAACTCCACCGGCGCCTGGCTCAAAAGCACGATCACCGCTTCCAGCCGCTCTAACTTCGCCGCAGGCTGCACGCGAATCTGCTTAAACGGGTTTCCCGCTTTTATCTCCACTACGGTGCCAACGGGGATATCTCGCGGAAAGATTTTGTCCATGCCGCTGGTTACGATCTTCTCCCCAATCGCAACGCTGTCTTCGTTGGCCACAAACTTCATTTGCATCATCGGCTCGCCCGTGCCGCCCACCACTCCTTGCGTGCGTGAATCTACCAGCATGGCCCCGGCACCGCCGTCCTTGTCCGTCAACAGCAGTACCTGTGCGGTGTTCCCAAACACCTCAATCACTTTTCCCACCGCTCCGTCTGGCGTGATCACCGCCATATTCAGCTTCAGTCCGTCTCGTTCTCCCCGGTCAATCTCCACGGTTCGGCTGGCAGTTCCCGCGCTCGCGGCAATCACCCGTGCCGCTACGATCGGGACCTCCTCGTGGGTTTGCTTGAAGTTTAGTATGGCGGCCAGACGGTCCGCCTCCGCTGCCCGAGTTTGTAGTTGCGTAATGGTCAGTTTCAGCGCATCGTTCTCAACCCGTAAAGCCTCGTTCTCTTGCGCCGTCGTGTGCAGCGCAAAATAGTGCGTCCACACCCCACGAATTTTTCCGAATCCCCACGAACCCGACCGTTCGAATGGGTACGCCGCCGAGATCGCCCACACCCGGATCAGTCGTCCGTGCGAGTCACGCTTGATCTGTACCGCCAGCATCAACAGTTGTGCGATCAGCACACCTGCCAGCAGTGTCAGTGACTTATGTTTCGATGGAATCGCTACCATTTCCTGAACCGTGCCCCGTCGCTCGTTGTCTGGAAGGTGGGTTTCCGTTCCACGAGCCCCCGCCGTTTTTCAAGATCTTTAGATCGAACCCTGCCTGCCACTTCATTGGCTTCGCTGATTGTTTTTCTTACTGAAACCTGGAAACTGCCTCTAATCGATGCACACTTGCCGCAACAATTTGAAGTCGCTCAGCATCTTCCCGGTTCCCAGCACCACCGATGCCAGCGGATCGTCCGCGATCGATACCGGCAACCCGGTCTCTTCACGAATCCGTTTGTCCAGGTTCTTCAACAGCGCTCCGCCGCCGGTCAGCACGATCCCGCGATCGCTGATATCCGCCGAAAGCTCGGGGGGAGTCCGCTCCAACGCCACGCGCACTGCATTCAAAATCGTCGCCACGCACTCACTCAACGCTTCGCGAATCTCGCTGTCATCAATGGTCACCGTGCGCGGCACGCCTTCGATCAGGTTCCGGCCCTTCACTTCAATCGTCAGCGGCTTCTCCAGCGGGTAAGCCGAACCAATTTCCATCTTGATCTGTTCCGCGGTGCGTTCTCCAACCAGCAGGTTGTACTTCCGCTTCAGGTATTGCATTACCGCTTCGTCCATCTCGTTTCCGGCAACACGCACCGACCGCGAATACACGATGCCGCTCATTGAGATCACTGCGATGTCCGTCGTGCCTCCGCCGATATCAACCACCATGTTTCCGCTGGGCTCTTCGATCGGCAGTCCCGCGCCAATTGCCGCGGCCATGGCCTGTTCCACCAGATAAACTTCGCTAGCGCGGGCGCGGTACGCGGAGTCCTGCACCGCTCGCTTTTCCACCGGCGTAATCTCGCTGGGCACTCCAATCACAATCCGCGGATGCACCAGCACGCGACGGTTGTGTGCCTTCTGGATAAAATACGTCAGCATCTTTTCGGTGACCTTGAAGTCCGCGATCACTCCGTCCTTCATCGGCTTGATGGCCACCACGTTTCCCGGTGTGCGTCCCAGCATGTCCTTCGCCTCGCGCCCCACCGCTACCACTTCGCCACTCGCTTTGTTGATCGCTACGATCGAAGGTTCGTTCACCACGATTCCTTTGCCGTGGGAAAACACCAGCGTGTTTGCTGTCCCCAGATCGATCGCCAGGTCGGAGGAAAACAAACTAAACACCGACCTCAGGTTGTATCCGTTCTTATTCAACACTTCTTTCCCCCTGCGGAGAGGGTCCTGCCTGGTAGGATCTCCGCGTTCGCCTACCACCAGTCCGACTTACCATTGTCGCTGGATTCGGCGGCGCGCGCAAAATCGCAACCTGCTTTTCCCCAAATCTCTTACTTCGGTACGACGATGGAAACTTTTTGTGTGGCCGTTCCTCCACGCCGGTTCGACCCGATCACCACCAGCGTGTGCTCTCCGGGTTCCAATGGCTCCGTGAAATGCCGGAACGTTCCGTCCGGCGAAATATTCGCCACCGGTTGCCCATTCACAATCAATGCCGCTCCCGGTTCTGTCTTCCCCATGATTTCTGCCACGCGCCCGTGCATCTGCGTGCTGACGATTTCTAGCAGCATGCTCTGTGTTTTCCCTTGGGCCACCAGGGAGAACTTGAACATCTCGCTGAATTCGCTGGTTTCTTTATTTGCGTTTGTGGCCGTCACATTCCAAAAATAGTCTCCAGCTTCCAGGCCGGAAACGTCCGCGCTCGTTCCGCTTACCGTCACCTGCTTCGCCATTTTTGTAAACATTGTCGTCGGACTGATGCGCAGCGTGTAACCCACCGCGTCATCCACCGGTTCCCACTCGAAGTGAATCGTCGCCGCCTTCGGACTCTCCGAAATAATAGGAGCCAGATTCAGCGGCGCTACCAGATTCGGCGGGGCCAGCACATTCGATTTCTGCATTGCTCCGCCGGTCGGGACGCTGACCTTCTCCCACTGTGTCAACTCGATCGTCTCGTTGCCGCGCTTCACTTCCGCGCCGCCGTTGGCCACTACGATCTCGTGCTCGTTCTTGTTCGGGTCGTTCTTCACCGTAGCGCGGCTGTTCTGTTTCATGTACGCTGTGGCGTCTTCCACGCTAACTGCCGCTTGTGCGTCACGCAAAGTCCAGGTCGGCGTCGCCAGATCCACCGCGCCGGTATTGATACGCACTTTCGTGTTCGAATAATCCCGCGTCACAGTGTTCTCTTCCACCGTGATCAACGTATCCTTGTTGATGGTGTATTCCGTTCCGTCCGCGAAGGTGACGCGCGCCGCTCCGTCCGAGCCCGTCTGAATCAAATCGCCTTTATCCAACGTGGTGTGATAATCCGCATCCACCCACGTCACCGAATTCACCTTCTTTACCTGCACCCTTCCGTCCAGGTTCACGAACTTTGCTTGCGTCTGTGCGCTCGTCAACGCTTCCGTTTCCGGATTTCCGAGCGCTTTGTCCAATTTCTTTTCGACGGTTTCCGTCCAGTTCGGCACCGTCACATACATCCCCGCGACCACGATCACCACCACCAGCACGATCAATAGGGCCACCGTCTTGTAGGAAACCGTGTGCCAATACACCTCTACGGGCCGAATCTTCGGCGCCTGTTGCGGTGCCGGGGGGGCCGTGGGACGGCGGGGCTCAGTCGGGGTCTGTGTACTCACAATTGTGCGCGGCGGCTGCTCCAATTTCGCAATCTAGCACACCCAATTGCACATGCACGGATTCCCCAACCCCCGTTGGTCAATCTACAAATAGCGTTTCCGCCGCTTTTCGCTGGACTGCGGGGCCCGCACTCGCGGTCCAGCCAGTGGACCTGCGCAATGTGTCAGAATCCGCGTTCTAGTCAGCGCTCAGGCTCCGTTGCCTCGGTCTTGTTTGCTGTTCGCTGATCGCTGGTCCCTGATTACCGATTACCGATTACTTCCTCTCTCAAAAAACCTCGCCTTATCAAAATCGCGTCCCACCGCTACATCAAAGAATCCCACCATCATTTCATCCGAAGTCTGCTCTCCCCAGCGCACCGCCGCGTCCGGATCCGGATTGTGCGGGTTCTCCCGCGAATTATCGAACCATGCCACCGCCTGCAACTTGGTTCCCGCCTTCAGCGCCAGCGGCTCCGCCAGTCGATAACTCATCTGCCAGTGAAAGTGATAATTCACCCGCAGCAGCGTATCAACACTCCCATCCTTCTTTAGGAGGTTGTACTCAAACCGTGTTCCCCGCAGATGCATGTGCGGAAAGAAACTCAGCAGCAGCGCATCATTCGGCAGAGTCCCCCAAGCTTCCACGCGATAATCTGGCACTCCAGGCGGAATCACGAAGTGGTCGTTCGTCAATTGCAGCGTCAGCACGCGCTTGGCAGGCGGCTCTTTCGCGAATCGCAACCCAATTTGCGTCACGTCGTTTCCCGCTTTTCCATTCGTCGTGTAATGCATCTGGAAAACCAGATCCGACCCCGCCGGCACGTACTTCGCCATGCCCTCAGCCCAATTGTCCGGAGTACTCCCCGGCGCGTATACCAGCAAAATATCGCTGTCGGTCCACATTGCGTCGCGCCGCTCCTCCTCTGTGGCCAACGATTCTGCGGTAAACGGTTTCCCCACCGGCGCGTGCCGCAACCACGCCGACCCCGGTGGCCGCACATACACCACAGCGTGATGCACGTTTTCCGGCATGCCCGGCAGGATTTCCGACCCCTGCACCCACCGCCCTTCCGGGAAATTCGTTGGCACGATCTCGTAGGTGTAATCCACTTCGCCATCTGCCGGAATTTCCACGGCTTCCTTCATGGAAACCACCAGGTCCGGCTTGGTGATCGACCATCGTCCCGACCATCTCCTCTCCGGCGGTGCTTCTGCCGGATTCCCCGCGGGTGTGTTGCTCTCGGCCCATACCACCAACTGCGCAATTTGCCCTTCGCTCAACGACGGATCATTTGAGAATTTTCCAATTCCCCGTACCGCGAACCACGGCGGCATCGTCCGATTCTCGGTCGCCACGCGAATTGCTCCCGCAAACCGCTTTGTTTCCTCATACGACTCAAATGCCATCGGCGCAATCCCCCCGGTCCGATGGCACACCTGGCAGTGCCCCTGCAAGATGGGCAATACATCCTTATAAAATGTCGGCTGCGTGGATGACTTGGCGCCCATGCCAGAATTTGCAAACGATGGAACCATCGCCGCACACACCAGCAGTCCGATTCCCAATACCAATTCCCATTTTTTTTTCTGTGGTGGCAGACTCATCTGTTTTGAGGTTGCCTTAACTCTGGAGGTCGGCGCAAACGCTAAAACTCCTCTTCACTCTTGCACTCTTAAACTCTTCTACTCTTGAACTTTTCCCTACGCCCCCGCCACATTCGCCTTCAGCAGAATATCCAAATCATCCGGGTGAATCGCACAAAGCGCCGCATCGTCCTTCTCAATCTCGCCATTCTTAACCAATACCACCAACGACTCCTCCAGCGTAAACGACCCCTTTTTCTTCGTCAGCGGTATTTCCTGATGTAAATGCTGCAACGCGTTCCTTCGGATATGGTGCCGTGCTCCGTATCCGACCATCAACAATTCCGCCGCCGGCAATCGCCCTCCGTGTTTGCTCGGCAGCAACATCTGTGTCAATACCGCCACGAGCGCCATCGCCAATTCCTGCCGGATGGAGTTCTGCCGCTCCACTGGAAACGAATCTGTGATTCTTCCCACCGTCGACGCCACATCCGTCGTGTGTAAGGTCGATAGCACTAGGTGACCCGTTTCCGCCGCGGCTACCGCAATGCGCATAGTTTCTGGATCCCGCATTTCTCCCACGACGATCACGTCGGGCGCTTGCCGCAGCGCCGCCCGCAACGCCGTCGGAAAGTCCGGTGCATCCGTTCCAATTTCCACCTGCTCGATCACGCTGCGAACATGCGTATGTTCGTACTCGATTGGATCCTCAATGGTTACGATGTGTCGAGCTTCCCGCGTATTGATCTCGTGAATCAGCGCCGATAGCGTTGTGGATTTCCCCGACCCCGCTGGTCCGCCAATCAGCACTAATCCTCGTGGCAAATGTGCCAGATTCGCCACCGTGGGCGGCAGATGCAATTCTGCCAACCCCGGCACGCGCGTCGGCAGCGCGCGGATTGCCGCTGCGGCATGGCCCCGTTCGCGGTGCAAGTTGATGCGAAACCGCCCCACTCCCTCGATCCGGTACGATCCGTCCGCGATCGAGTTCTCCCGATACATCTGCAACGCAGGTCGCGACAACGCGGGCAGTATCGCCGCCTCAATGTCCGCTCCATCCAGTGTGTTCGCCTCGATCTTCCGCACTTCCCCTTGCACTCGTACGCACGGCGGTGCGCCTTCCACCAGCAGCAAGTCACTTCCGCCCTTTTGTACCAGTGCGGTCAGCCACTGGTCCAGCCTCGCGGTAACCCCCGCTTCTGCGGGATCGCGTCCTTCATTCAGCTCTTGCACCAGCCGATTCAGTTCACCGGATTCATCCATATCTGTCTCGCGATACCCTGACGTTTTCCCGCCTTATTCTCTGCCACTCTTCCACTCTTTTACTCTTAAACTCTCATCCTTTTCTCATGCCCCGGTCTGCTTCCTCATCTTGGGCCGCAATTCCAAATTCCGCATCAATCGATGCAGGTAATTCGCATGTACTCCCAACAGTTTCGCGGCTTCCGTGATATTCCCGGTCGCCTGCTCCAAAGCGCTCACGATCATCTGCCTCTTATATTCGCGAATCCCATCATGATATTTCGCCGCTGCGCTGGGCGTGCAGACCTGCCCGTCCTGCAAGCCCTCGGGTAGATCTTCCGCCAAAATCTTCTCGGAGTTCCCGATCACCACTGCTCTTTCCATCGCGTTTTCCAGTTCCCGGATGTTCCCGGGCCAATCGTATTGCCGCAGACACGCCAGCGCCTCTTCGCTGATCCCCGTCACGCTCCGGTTGCATTTCTTCGCGTAACGCGCCACAAAGTGCTCCGCCAAGTCCCGTATATCCTCGACACGTTCCCGCAACGGCGGCAGTGTCAACGAAATCACATTCAGTCGATGAAACAGGTCGCCTCGGAATTTTTCTTCCTTCACCGCCTTCTGCAGGTCCTTGTTCGTTGCCGCCAGGAACCGTACATCAATCTTGATTGGCCGCGTTCCGCCCACCCGCACAAATTCCCGTTCCTGCAGCACCCGCAGCAGTTTCGCCTGCAAGATCGGCGAAAGCTCCCCAATCTCATCCAGAAAAATCGTCCCTCCTTCCGCTACTTCCAGATACCCTTTCTTCTGGTTCACCGCGCTCGTGAACGCCCCCTTCTCGTGTCCGAATAACTCGCTCTCCAGCAAGGTTTCCGTCAGTGCCGCGCAATTCAATCCCACAAATACCTGTTCCTTGCGCGCACTGTTCTTATGAATCGCTCGCGCGGCCAGCTCCTTCCCCGTACCGCTTTCCCCGCAAATCAGAACGGTCGAGTCGCTGGCGGCTACTCGCTCCACCATCTGGTACACCTCGCGCATTCGCCCGCTTCGTCCGACCATGTCATGCGTCAGGCTCACCTCGGCCTGTAGCCGTTGATTCTCGGTCTTCAACTTCTCAAACTGCCGCGCATTTTCGATTCCCACAACGCCCAGTCCCGCGATCGCCGCCAGCAACTCCAAATCCGCGTAGGTGAATACCGCGTCGCTCGACTCCAGATAAATCACACCAAACGTCCGTCCGTTGCTGCTCATCGGCATGCACACAAATGCTCTGCTCGGTGTATTTTCCTTTGAGCCGCTATTCCACACAGGCGCCCCATCTCGCAGCACCCGCCGCAATACCCCCTGACTCACATGCACCGGATGTTCTGGCCCACGCATGCGATCCCATGCCACCTGGGCACGCACTTCCTCCGAATTTTCCTCGGTCAACAAGATCGCCCCTCGTTCCGCGGGAACCACATCAAAGATCATTCCCAGCAATTGCCACGGCAAGGATTCCTCGTCTCGCAACGATCCGATCGCTCGGCTGATCCGTAGCAGCGCACTCAGGTTTCTCCCCATACGCTCGCTAGGTTCTAGCGCGGCCAATCCTCCGGGCGTCAAATTCCGCAGTTCTTCCGCGCGTAGCTCCACCGCCTGCATATCTGCCACTTCTGCATCATCCATCTTCACCGTGCCGCTCGGCGAACGCGCTGCCTTTTCTTCCTGAAAGACGAACAGGGAATTCCCGATGGCTATCTCGTCTCCATGGCTCAAGGCCCGGTGTTTTACGGGGATACCGTTGACGAAGGTTCCTGCGTGGCTCTCCAGGTCCTGCAGAATGTGTTTTCCTTCAATCTCCGCGATACGGCAGTGGTGCCCCGACACCCACGTATCTTCCAGCCGGACCGCGTTGTCCGCGTCCCGGCCCAACGTCAATTCCTGACGGATCGGGAATTCACTCTTCCTCAGCGCGCCATTAATCCCAACAAGTTTTGCCTGCATAATTGGCCCGTTTGCTACCACTCCATCCCAAAATGCGGCGCCATTCTAGCGCTGCGCTTCCCCAACCGCCATAGCCTTTGTCTATCTTTTTGGTTAGACCACCTATCTGCCCAGAGAGTTTCTTGGGGACGAGCCGACGGAGCCTGCAACCGCCCAATATTCAGCGCAATACGTTGACCTCCACGTAAAGGTGCCCGGAGAACGAATCGTTGCGGACGCCCTGCAGCCTTTTCGCTAACCCCTCGGATAGACTGCCGGGGCTGGGCTGATTTCTTCACTTCAGTACCCATGCCTTTAAACCCGGTGCACTCAAAGGCTTGGCGCTAAACACGGCGCTCCAGCACTTTTCCGTTCGTGTGGTCCTGCGTTTGCCATCTAGTTTTGCGTCTTTCGCCAAGCGCTATCGAAATAAAGAAGTGAGGTTGCCATGAAAATTCAAAACATTCTTCGCCACGCCACCGCCGCCGCTTTCGGTCTCGCCCTCCTGTGGGCCAGCACGGTTCCGGTGCAGGCTCAAGAGATTAGCAATAGCGAATTTCCAGACGGCCCCTATGTTTCCTCGTTTGATCAAACCATAGCCAACTTACCAGCATCTGCACCGGCGACGCCCACGGCTACACCGGCGGACAACGCCCTCACCACTGCCGCTGTTCCCACTCCTACCGTCGCGGAGCAAGCCGTGGTCTCCGTCGGCAACTACATCCGTGACACGTTAATCGCCTCGTCGCTGTTTGGCTTATCGCTCTTCGCTCTATACGCCATTGCGGAAATTCGTCGCAGCGCCTTGCCAAATCGCAATCGCTTTACGCGCGGTGCCGCTCTCTCCTGATCATTCCCCGGCACCCAAGCTAGCAACCTCCGGGAGCCCTCCCCACTCCCGGAGGTTTTTTGTTGCGATCACCCTTCAGATTTCGCGGCGCTCTTAACGCACCGTCATTTCGAGCGAAGCGACAAGTTCCTTTTCGATCGATCCCATCCTATGTAGCGGCCGCTCTTCACACCGGTTGCTCTCCTCGCGCATGCCTTCCATCATCGTTGTGGCTGTACCTCGGCTTTGCGGTCCCGCTCTTTGTGTAGGAAGTGGCTATAGGCTCCAACGGTCAGGAAATTTATGCACACCGCGATTACGTTCCAGAGAATCACCGGACGCGAGGCGATCAACATTCCGTAATAAATCCAAAGCACCTGGAAGGTGCCCATGATGGTGCTCATACGGGGATTCATCCCGATGCTCGACTTGCGCTTCAGCATGGCAAGTAGATCGGGGAACGCGGCAAATGTTGTGCCTAGGCCCGCCAGAAAGCCGATAATTTCAGATAACTCTGTGTTCGGTTTAAACAGCAATTCCAGGTGTTTCGGCGTCAAATCTTGACACGCCGTGCTGTACAGGGTGCAAAACAATAAGACGAAGAGCGCCATTCGCTTGAAACAATGCATACGGGCCTCCCCCGATAAAATCTTTCGGCGATAGAATCTTCGGGCCAAATCGCCCGACAAAGCGAGCGATGAACCGCGTGCTTAGCCCTTCGCAGTTCTGCCTGTCATACACGGTCCCATTCCCAAAATGTTTCCTGAGTGAATCATTAAAGTTGACGCGCGTCCTTGGAACTGTCGGACGTGACAGGTCGGGCAGAACTCCCTCCCCAAGATGCGGAGCTTCAACCGAGGGTTGTAAATAAAGAGGAGGCAGGGGCTGCCGACCCTGGGGTAAGTTCAGGAAGGGCCTTCGCAGGCAGCCCCGGGCGTACCTGCACCGCCACTTTGCACCGTTATGACACTGACCACAACTCGCCCATGTGACAGGTCGCTTTCCGTTCAAATCTCTCGCGATCCGTTTGGGCCTTGCGCCCGCATTACCGTATAATCTTTAGTTTGGTCATCCACTCAGGAGACATCTGGAAATGGCTGGAGCCTTTGACAACCAGAAGACTGGCGTCCGTATTCTCTTCGGCATCATTATCGGCATGCTCGCGCTCAGCATGCTCCTCTACCTTATCCCGCAAGGTCCAGACTCCGCCGCAACCTCTGGCGACGTCGTAGCGCGGGTTGGCGATCAATCCATCACTCTCGCCGACATCAATCAGCGCCTCAGCGAGATTCGCCAAACCAATCAGGTTCCTCGCCAACTCGAAGGTCTTTACGCCAACCAGATTCTCAAACAACTCGTTTTTCAGAAGGAAGTTGAGTACGAAGCCAAGCGCCTCGGCATCACCGTCAGTGACCAGGAGCGTGTCGACCGCATTCGCGAGATTCTCCCGGCCGCCTTTAACGGCGACACCTTTGTCGGCAATGAAGCCTATTCCCAGATGGTCCAGCAGCGCTTCCAGATGACTGTGCCTGCTTTCGAAGAACTCGTTCGCTCCAGCATGATCGAAGAAAAGTTCCATCGTTTGCTTACCGACGGCGTCAGCGTCAGCCCTGCCGAGATTCAGCAAGAGTTCCGTTACGAAAACGAAAAGATCAAGCTCGCCTATGCCGCGGCCAACCCGGAAACCCTGGCGGACAAGATCAATCCCGACGACGCTGAAATTAAGGCTTATTACGATCAGCACAAGTCCGACTTTCAGGTGCCGGAGAAGCGCGTGGTTCGCTACGGCCTTCTCGACCTCAACCAGCTTCGCCAGAACGTTCCGGTTACCGATGATGAGCTCAAGGCCATCTATCAGCAGAACATCCAGCAGTACGAGGTCCCCGACCGCGTCCATGCCGAGCACATTCTCCTGACCACCGTCGGCAAGACCGACGCCGAAGTGGCCGAAATCAAAAAGCAAGCCGAAGACATTCTGGCTCAGGCTCGCAAGGGTGCTAACTTCGAGGAACTCGCCAAGAAATACTCCCAGGATCCCGGTTCCAAGGATAAGGGTGGGGATTTGGGCTGGCTCGTTCACGGCCAGACAGTTCCCGAGTTTGACAAGGCCGTCTTCAGCACTCCCAAGGGACAAATTTCAGACCTCGTCAGAACTCAATATGGCTTTCATATCATTAAGGTCCTCGACAAAGAGACCGCTCACACCAAGCCCTTCGACGAGGTGAAGGAATCCCTCCGCGGGCCCTACGTTCTCCAGAAGGCCGACCAGCAGTCCAACTCCATTGCCGATCAGATGTCCGGCATGATTCGGCAAACGAACAAAACTACCCTCGACCAGCTCGCCCAGAAGTTCCACCTCTCCACGGGTGTAACTCGCCCGCTGGCCCCCACGGACGCGATCCTCGAGTTGGGCAATGGCCAGGACATTAAGGACGAAATCCTCCGCCTGCGCCCCAACGAGCTCAGTCTCCCCATCCGCACCGACCGCGGCTACGTTGTCCTCTCGCTCCAGCAGGTCCTCCCCGCGCATCCCGGTGCCCTCGACGAAGTCCGCGACAAGATCATTGCCCAGCTTCGCCTCACCAAGTCCCAGGCGCTTGCACTTTCCAAAATTGCCGACCTCGCCAAGCGCGTCAAGGCTGGCGAAAAGTTCGATGCTGCCGCGAAAGCCCTCGGTCTCGATCCAAAAACGTCCGATGCGCTGGCTCGGAATAGCAGCATTCCCGGTCTCGGCAACGCCAAACTCATCCTCCCGGCCTTCTCTATGAAGCAAGGTGACGTCGGTGGTCCCGTTGAGATGGGTTCTTCCTGGGTTGCTTATCAAATCGTCGATAAAATCGAACCCAATCCCGCCGATTTTGAGGCGCAGAAGGCGAAAATTACCGACACGCTGCTCCAGTCCAAGCGCAGTATGGCCTTCGATGCCTTCCGTATCGCCTTGGAAGAGCGCCTAAAGCGCGAAGGCAAGCTCAAGATTTCGCCGGACAAACTGCGTAGTTTTGGCGGCAGCAATTTCCCCGTTGATCTACCTAACTCATAGAAAATAAGTTAGTTAGACTATTTTCGCACACCCCCTTGCCGCGTTCCCTGCGAGCCGCTAGGCTATCCTTGTCTGGTTTGGGTCTCCTCAAAGCTACATTTGCAGCCGCTCGCCTTGAGTTTCGGGGGCTGCCTTGCGAGGTTTAGCCCGTCCCAGCTCATTCTCAACGGCATTTCAGGATCGAATCATGGCCAAAGCCTCGTCCCGCCACAACCATATCCGTAACGACTATCGCTGCAGCATCGAGGTCAACCAAACCGGCAAGTACTGTATGCGCATTCGCGTCCAATATCCCCGCCATGCTTGGAACCTCGCGGTATTCTTCCTCGCCTCTTCTTTTGACCGCTCCATGAAGAAACTGGAAGAATCGCTACGTTTCCTTCAACGCAACGAAGAGAAACTTTGGTTCTGGGGCGTAGACCGCTCTGCCGACATCGCCTTCTCCGCGGAATTTCTGAAGGAAGCGGGGCTGTTTCTGGATCGCCGCGTCGAATTCCCGCGTAAGTCTTCCAGTTTGGCTTTGGAGCCCGAACGCGATGTGCCTGCATTCGTTCTCGGTCCGGTCCGCCGCGGCCTCGCCGAATCCGTCGAGTACGGTCGCGTGCGTCTCGCTGGTGACTGATCCTTGGAGTGCGGGAGCTCTGCTCCCGCCGCTCACACCACCAAACGATCAGTGCCAGCCCGGTTGGCATCCCCGAAACGCAATGTCCGGCCTCTCACTCTAGCCCTAGCCAAGCTCCTAACTCCTTCTTCCTCCTTCCTTTCCTCCTTGACATCCCCTCTTTTCTCTTTCATCATTCGCGCAATCCCTTGGGGAAGTCCCGCGAGACTCCGATTCTCGCCTCCTGCTCTCCGCCCGATAGCACACCTGCCCAACGTGTGCAGCCGGGCGGCATGAACAGCTCCGGGCGAAAGGATCTCTCAATCATGGAAATTTCTCGTAGGCCGCTATTTCTCGCTCTTGTTGCGGCCCTGATGCTCCTGTCTGGCAGCTTGACCCTGCGCGCTGCCCACAAGCCTCAGGACGCTCAGTCCACAGACCAGAGCGATTCCACCGCCAAGCCCAACAAAAAGAAGAAGAGCACCGCTTCGGACGATTCCACCGCGGATTCTTCTGCCAAGAAATCCACTTCCAAGAAGTCCCAGACCGCCGACTCGTCGACCGCGGACGCCTCCACCTCTTCCAAGAAGTCCTCGAAGTCCAAGAAGTCCGCCGCTGACGCCGACTCCTCCGCCCCGGCTTCTGACGCTTCCACTAAGAAGTCGACGAAATCCAAAAAGGCCGACACCGCGGACTCTTCAGATACTTCAGCTTCCACCACCAAGAAATCCACCAAGTCCAAGAAGGCGGATACAGCGGACACGTCTACTCCTGGCTCAACGGAAGCCGCGGCTTCCACCACCAAGAAGTCTTCCAAGTCGAAGAAGTCCGCAACGGCGGACACGTCGGCTCCGGCCACCACTTCGACGTCCGCCCCGGCCTCGAAGTCCGCTACTCCTGTGTCCACGGCTCCTGCCGCTGCGCCAGCGCCCGCTGCCAAGTCCACAGCCTCCACGACAACGGCGGCACCTCCCGCGGCGCCCGCAAAATCCACCACGGCCCAACAGACTCCGCCCGCCAATAGCAATGGCATGGTTTGGGTCAACACCGATTCCGGTGTTTACCACAAGCCCGGCTCGCGCTATTACGGCAAGACCAAGCAAGGCAAGTACATGACCGAAGCTGATGCCGTCAAAGCTGGCTATCGCGCCTCGGAGAAAAACTGAGCTTACCAGTTCGTTGTTGTGTTCGGACCAAACCAACTAAGGAGAACCGTACATGAAGAGAAATTCCGTTCGGCTGTTGCTGGTCGCACTCGTGTTACTGCTTGGCGTCAGCGTCGCCGTGTCTCACCCGCAAACCAGCTCAACAGCCAAGCAGTCCACCGCGAGCGCGTCCAATCTCGTCGATATCAACAGTGCCACAAAGGACCAACTCGACGCCCTTCCGGGTATCGGCGCCGCTTATTCCCAAAAGATTATCGACAACCGCCCTTACGCGAAGAAGACCGACTTGGTGAAGAAAAAGGTCATTCCTCAAGCTACCTACAACAAGATCAAGGACATGATCATCGCCAAACAGAAGTAGCTTTCTCGCTTTACGGAGCGGTCGCCTCTGGACCGCTCCGATTTTCCTCTCAGGAGATTCTCATGGGAATTATCGATGAAGTTCTCGCGATGGCAGGCAGTAGCGGCGGGCCGCAACAGGCGCAACATACCACGGCGCTCGCCGCGATTATGAGTTACATCAACAGCCCGCAAGTTGGCGGCATTGCCGGCTTGCAGCGCATGTTCCAGCAGGGCGGCTTGGGCAACGTCGTCAACTCCTGGATCAGCAGCGGCCAGAATCTGCCGGTCTCTGCCAGCCAACTCCAGAATGTGCTGCACGGCGGCGCGTTGCAGCAGGCCGCGCAGCAATCCGGCATGGATCCCTCGCAGCTCACTGGCATGATGGCCTCGCTGCTGCCGCATCTTGTGAACCATCTCACGCCGAATGGCCAAGTTCCCGATGCGAGCGCATTGCAGAAAATGCTCGGCGGGCTAAGCGCCTCGGCGTAGCCTCAGAAGTCGGCAGTGCCCCTGCGCTGCTGAATCCGCCCAAATCCAATCTTGTGCTCGAATCCGCTCGCATAAAGCCGGCCGCAGAGAGGTGTCGATAGCTACTTCTCGCGCACCAGAACTTCCCCGCGTCCTACCATTTGCTCATTCAGAAACAACTTATATTTGTAGCCCCCGCCTTTGGTTCCTACTGTGACGGGACCGCTCAGCAGGCGCGTCCCCTCAGGCGCCTGAAAAATATTCGACGTAAACGGGCAACGATTCGGATCAAACTCCACCTTCAGGTTGCCCGCGTCAGACATCCAGCTCACGGTATCTCCCGGATCTAGCACCACCGCTTGCGGGATCAATCCCACCAATACTGGTCGTTCCGCCATTCCTTCTCCTTCATCTGACTTCCGCGAAAAGTTCTATCGTGCCGAGCAGTTCTTGTTTCTCTCTCCGACGGACACCCGTGTCATTCCGGACGGAGTCTCCGAAGTGAGCAATTCCTCTTAGTCTTACGCAACTACGGCACGATTTCCTCTCGCACGATAGCACATCCGCAAAAATCCGCCCATAAGTCACTTTTATGGAAACGGGTGGCGCTACGATGGTTGACCTATAGCGCAGGCCCCCGTAAACTCATAAAGTGGTCGTGGCAGGAAGCCTGCTCACCTCTTGCGCGCAACCACGACTTGAATTTTATTGCGCAGGAGTTTTGCACGAATGGCTTCCGTAGCACGCCCGCTGTCTATCCCTTTGCCCAACGGGGCACGCATCCAGTTGGTTTCCTCGCTCCCTTTCTTCCTCATTCATCTTGCCGCACTCAGCGTTTTCTTCTTTTCTTTCAAATGGTATTACCCGGCGGTGTGCTTCCTGGCCTACGAAGTGCGCATGTTCTTCGTTACCGCTGGATATCACCGGTATTTCTCGCATCGCTCGTTTAAGACCAGTCGCTGGTTCCAGTTCGTGATCGCCTGGATGGCCATGTCCTCCTCGCAAAAGGGCGTTCTCTGGTGGGCGGCTCACCATCGGCACCATCACCGCTATTCGGACCAGGAAGACGATTTGCACTCGCCGACCTTGTTCGGTTTTTGGTGGTCGCATATCGGCTGGATTCTTTCTGACAAGTACAACGAGACGCGCTTCGATTACATCGGCGACTTCGCTAAATATCCCGAACTGCGGTGGCTGAACAAGTACCACCTTGCGCCGCCGGCGGTCATGGCCGTGGCGATGTTCCTGATCGGTGGCTGGCCATTGCTGGCTTGGGGCTTCTTGCTGAGCACGGTTTTCCTCTGGCACGGCACCTTCACCATCAATTCGCTCTCGCATATTTTTGGCAACCGCCGGTTCCCGACCACCGACACCAGCAAGAATAACTGGCTGCTGGCGCTGGTTACCCTGGGTGAAGGCTGGCACAACAATCACCACTACTACATGGCCAGCGCTCGCCAGGGTTTTTACTGGTGGGAGATCGACATCACCTTCTACACACTGAAGCTGCTGTCATGGTTCCGCCTCGTGAAGGAACTTCGTCGCGTCCCCGAAAAAATCCTAGCCGAGGGCCAAGCTCTCGACGCCGCTGCTTCCGCTTCGGCCTAGTCCTTTCCGTCAAAGAACAGCCCTCGCGTCTGAAATCCTCATTGAGTCTGTGCCGGTTGCGGAGCGATTCAGTCGTGCCCGGACTAAGGCGCGAGATCCATCCGAGAAGCAACCTTTCCTCTCGAAGGGTGAATCTGAACCAGCACCCGCACGCGCAGAAGACTGCCGAGGAGAATGAGTTCTTTGCGAATCGAGTGTGCACAGGTGGGTCTACGCAGACAAATTGGCATGTAGACGTGAGGACGGTTGGCGAATCAAAATGACAAGCACCCTTTCTCTGCTTTACTTCCCGGGTGCGGTTTTGCGGAACGACCGAAGCATTAATTGGGGAAGCCAAGTGCCGGATACGTGGAAGGACAGAAAAGCGAACGTAGATAGCGCAGCGCAAGCGCATCTGGATGACAGCAAGTTGGTTTCCGATGGCCTGCAAGGGAACGCGGACGCCTTTGAAATTCTGTTTGCCCGCTACCGCCCCATTCTTTACCGGTTGGCCCAACGCGTCCTGCGTAACCACGAAGAAGCTGAAGACGCAGTGCAGAACTGTTCGTTGGCGGCATTCCGCAAGCTGAAGAGCTTTAGGTACGAAGGTGCGTTTCGTAGTTGGTTGGCCAGGATACTGGTCAAGGAGGCGATCACCATTTTTCGCAAGCGCAGGCGCACCTGTTCTTCGGAATACGCGATCCCGGAAGAGCGAGCGGAGGCGGCGGACTCGTTTCCCCACCCAGGACTAAATCCGGAGCAAATCCTTGCGCAGAAGCAAAGTGACCGTGCCTTCATGCGCAAACTCTCGCAATTGAGTGCGGAGCAGCGAACCGCCCTTCTTCTCTGCGAGATTTATGAATACACCACCGAAGAGGCCGGCGCGATGCTGCAAGTGCCTCCGGGCGCCATTCGTTCCAGACTGTTTCGAGCTCGAAAGCAGTTAGCCTCGACGCTTTCCTCGCGCTCCGATACGAGCCTGCCCGCGTAAACAGCCAGTTCGCGTGCCCCATAACTGGGTGGCTGAAAACCCCTTAAGGCGCCTTGCACACAAAGTTTGCTGCGTCGTTCGTGCTGCCCGTCCCGCTGTACTTCGCGACTGCAGCATACGGACAGATTGGGCGCGTCATGTTTACATGGTTTTCGCTGACACGCGACGCTATCAACCGATCCGGAGCGATTCCCAACTCCCGCCAACGCTCTAGCGCCGCCATCCAGTTCACTTGGTTAGGTCCGGGCCCACCTCCACAATGCGCCATGCCCGGTACCATGAAGAGCCGCAGCCAATCCTGCTGCGACGACCCCATTTTTGCCAGCACACTTGCATAGTAATTGACGCTGTTCAGTGGAGAGATGGCCCCGCCGGATCCGGCATCGTTCCAGCCGTGATAGATGAGAAGTTTTCCGCCATGAGCCCGAAAGGCGGAAAGATCAGGATTCACCGCGTCGATGAAGCCGGCTTTCTTGTCGATCAGCAAGGTATCGCGGTCCACATCGAACGTGCGCCAATCCCATGCCGGATCTTCATGAGCGACCAACCGGAACATACCCACGTCGATCGATCCAGGTTCAGCATTCGCGCCTGTCAACATCTCCCAACCTGTTTCGCCGCCCGGCACTAATCCAGGAAAAATCAACTCCCCGTTCTTGCGTCTTGCCGCAGCATATCCCATCTTTACCGCTTCGATTTGTTGCGCGGTCAAGCAATCGTCCCGTTCACCCCCTTGACACAAGAGTGTCGCAGGATCGAACCGGCATTGCCGAGGGTCCGTCAGCAGGCCTTCCTTCACTCCGTCGATTGCGTCACATGCGGCCAGCACGGCGCGATTGACCAGGGCCAGCTTCGCGGGCGGGACAACACTCGCGGGGCTTTGCAGGATCTTTGCTTCCACGTTTATCCGCCAGGCGCTGAGATGCGTCTGATCATTCGCCGGCGCACCGGCGATAATCCCGTCGAAGTCTTCGGGGTAGCGCTGCGCCTCCATTAGACCCTGTCGCCCTCCAGTCGAGCAGCCCGTAAAGTAGGAGAATCGCGGTGCGCGGCCGTAGAACGCCGCAAGAATGGCTTTCGCTTTCGCGGTCATCTCGTGAACGGCGCGATACGCGAAATCGATGACTTTTTCAGGGTGTCCCAGCGCGAAGGACGCATTCGCTTCTGCGTGGCCCGTGTCCGTCGACGCCGTTGCGTAGCCCTCCTGCAGCGCTGCGGCTAGCCAGTCGTAGCTGATTTTGCCCGCCCAGCCCCCGTTGCCGACCACCTCGAACTTTCCATTCCAACCCGCAAGCGGTAGCCACAGCTCAATCTTGATGTCAGAGTCGGGCGTGGGAGATAGCGTAGCTGACACACGACAAAAAGCCGGCAACCGGCTGAATGGCGGCGTTGGGGCGTCTGTGCCCGGCGCAACGAAACTTCCCGCCGGCACAACCTGGGTGCGAGTAATCGAGGTGTCCGCCAGCGCTAAAGCTGACAGGCCCTCGCACGAGGGCCCAGAAGCAAGCGGCTGTCCGGGCGTCGCCAGTGCGAACACAAGCACACACAATCCACCGATGACCATCTTCATTGCACGTTCCTCTGCGGCTCCACGCGAGCGCAACACCAAACGATTCGCGCCTTCTTCGTTGCTCTTTATCTACGACGAATTTTCCACGAGCTGGTTAGCTCGCCCACCGGAAACCCGCAAATGCCGTTATTTTTTGCCCGTCAGGGGAGGCAGCTCGGAAGAACGATCCGGAAAAAAGATCCGCAGCAGAAGAAAAATCACGAACGCGTAACCCAGAACATTCAGCACGAAAAACAACACCAGTTCCGAGATGAGGTTGTCCGCATACTGCCACGGTATCCATTCAAGGAATCTTTGAAAGAAGGTTTGCATCAGGTAAGCGCCCGCATAGGTCAGATAGGGAACTGGCCAGTTGATCCCGGCGAATCGCAGCGCAATCGCCAGCGACGTGACCAATACTCCGCCAAGAATGGAATACCAGATGAGCTTGCGGCGCACCGTGAGCATCTGCACAACAATCCTGAGTGAAACCAAAACAGGATACCCCAGCGTCAATGGAACCGCGAACTGCGAGGCAGTAGTGGGCTTTCCCGAAAAGCAAGTTGCACGGAATTTCTGGTTCTTGGAGAACAACCCGCTCTGGGATTAAGTGAACCGCCGCGATGGGCGCTATTCCGAGATGATGCGATCCGCCCACTCTACAAGAGAAACAAAGTTGCCCGGGTTGCCGAACTTGGCGCCCCAATTCACTAGATCAGTTTCCGAAACCCCACGGGCTCGGGAACATGCTCCTCAAGAAAACACCGGAATGTGTTTGGCGACGACCTTGTCTCGCAATTCACTCAGCGGCGGCCAACCAATGGGAATCACCGCGTCGGTCGTAGCCTTGCGCATCAACGCGGTGGCATCAGCCGTCAGGAAAATCTGCACTTCGTGACCTGCGTCGGACAACGCCAGCGCGTGGGCAAATACAAATGAGGCTCTCGTAGGATCATCGGTGCCCCAGGAACTCCTCATCATGATCTTCAGCGTTTTTTTCGACTCCTGTCCTTTTACGCCTAGTGCCAGAAATGGAAGTGCGACCAACTGTGACAAGAATCTGCGCCTGGCCATGTTTTTTCTCCTGAGCGGAGTCCATTCGAAGGAAAAAGTTCCGCAGAAGATACCTCGCCCCTTTGGTCGGTGTCAATTCGTCCGGGGACACGGCGGATTATTGACTTGTGCTATCTTCCACCGGAGAGCGGTTCCGCTGAACCGGGAGTTCCAGCAGCTTTTCGGATCTTGTACAAAATCAGCGACTGGCCTTTTCACTCGGCGCCCTTCCACCGCATCTGGTAAATCTGCGTCACACTAGAGTCGCTCATGGCCGCCACATTGCCTTCCGGCGTGACCGACAAGAAGTCCTGTGCTCCTTGCAGGACTGGGTTCATTCCAGTGAACTTCGCGTACAGCTCCCATTTCCCATCGGGCACGCTGAGCCGACCGATTCCGGTTTGCGCACCCACTCCCACCTCCGACGGTCCCTGCATATAGAATATCGATTTGGAATCGCGTGCCCAGACGAAAAATCCCCAATCGTGTTCAAACACCTTCAGGCGTTTCCATTTCTTCGTGTTCACAGAGTAGAGCGCGGCACTTTTGGGAGGATTCTCAATTGCCGCGAGGTATTGCCCGTCTGGTGACCACGACGGCGCGTAATAACCTTCCGAGCCGGGCATCGTCGTCACCTTGCCCGTCTCCAGGTCCAACACTCGTATGCGCAAGTGCCCCTGGATCGGATAATCATTAAAGTAGATAGACTTGCCATCCGGCGACCAACTCGGCAGCACTTCCGTGAAACCCTCCGACGTCAGCTTTTGCGGTGATCCTCCATCAACGGTAACTCGGTAAAGTTCATGCCAATCACTATAGGCAATCCATTTGCTATCCGGAGACCACGTGGGCATCTGTGCGAATGAATCCGTGAGCTGCAGCTTTTCGCTGCCGTCTAATTTGCACCGCCACAAATATCCTCGCGGATAGTCCGCGTATACCAGCCATTTTCCGTCAGGAGAGACAACCATTTGCGCTGCGGGAAGGCCGCCCAGATAGGGCAAGAATCGTTTGTCCTTTTCGTCGTAGTAATGTAGCGATCCTTGCGCCGCACGTCCCACGACATACATTCCTTCGCCATCCCGGCTTGGCGCCATCCCGATGACCTCCGGCTGACGCGGCGTCAATTTCACTGCAGAGGGCTTCTTCCAGAGTTCGTACCACCGCGGCTCGATATACTCGTACAAATTGTTCGCGCCACCATCCTTGTCGGACGCGAAAACAAAATGCTTTCCGCCGGGTGTCCAGATTCCGTTGGCGGTGACCGTACCGGCAGGCCAATGGTTCGGCAGAGGCAGAAGATGAGGATTGCTGCCGTCCACGTTCAACTCCCAAATGCGCGTCAGATCATCTTCCAAGTTACTTCTCGACACGGTTACTCGAATTTTCTGTGAGTCCGGCGAAAACGCGGGATTACCCTGCACCATGTGGTGAGTGTTCCAAATTTCCTTTATGTTCTGTCCATCTACGTCGCACAGGAACACCGATTCTTTTTCATTGAAGGTGATCAGCTTCCCGTCTGGCGAGTAGCTTGCCCCGCGCGCCGTGACACTACCCAATCGCCTCGCCGCGCCTCCCAACACCGGCATGGTCCATATTGTGCCCCGCTGCGTTTCGTCATTCAGATTGTTCTGCAGCAACAGAAATTCGGAAGCATCCGGGGAAATGTCCAGGATGTACATGCTGCCGATATCGAGCCGCAGAGGGACCGTGGTGCCCCCCTTTACCGACATTTCGACCGGTTTGCTCTCGCTGACATAGTAAATACGCGATCCATCTGTGAAGATCGGCGGAAATTTCGGTTCACTCGAAAAGGTAATCTGCTCCATCGGCAGCGGTGCAGGGCCAGCAGGCGTGCCGCCCTCAAAAAGAGCCAGGAACACCGCAACGCAGACCGCGACAATAGCTGCGCTGCCCATCCAAATCCATTTCCGGAAAAGGCTCTTTCGCTTTGGCGGCTCAACCGCCATTCCAGCCTGTGACCGTTCCGTTTCTTTCTTCATCAACCGCCGCAAATCCACCTTCAATTCCTGCGCGGTCTGGTAGCGGTCCTCGCGATCTTTCTCCAGGGTTTTTACCACTATTCTTTGCAATTCTTCCGGTATCTGCGGATTCCACTCGCGCATGGGCTTCGGATCCTTGTGGAGGATCTCGCCAATGATCGTGGCCGAAGATTCTCCAGGGAACGCCCGCTTGCCGGTCGCCATTTCGTACAACACAATCCCGAAAGAAAAAATGTCGCTGCGCGCGTCGATATCTTGGTCTTGCGCCTGTTCTGGCGACATATATGCCACTGTTCCGACAATAACGCCTCGTTCGGTAATCGAGTCGGAAATCGTCGGGGCTTCGGCTGTAGGCGTGCTCTCCAATAACACGCGTTTCGCCAGACCAAAATCGGCCAGCTTCAGCTCTCCTCGGCTAGTCACAAAAATATTCGATGGCTTGATATCCCGATGGACTATCCCGTTCTGGTGGGCGATTTCCAGCGCCGCCGCAATCTGCATCGCATAATCCAGCAACGTTTCCAGGGGCAACGGACGAAATCCGATTTTTTGCTTCAGCGTTTGCCCTTCCAGCAGCTCCATGGCAATGAACGTCTGATCGTCCTGCTCGCCGATGTCATACACTGTGCAAATGTTGTGGTGATTCAACGCAGACGCCGCCTGCGCCTCACGCAGAAAGCGGGCCCGCGCATGTGCATCGCGCTGTCCTTCCGGGGGGAGGAATTTCAGAGCCACGAATCGTGCCAGCCGAGTATCCTCGGCTTTGTAAACTACCCCGTTTCCGCCAGCGCCCAACTTCTCGACAATCCTATATCGCGAGAAGCTGTGGCCACTTGGGGGTGTCTGTCGGTCCTCCATGGGTTGCCGTATCTTAGGTTTCCTAATCTGTACAAGTCAATGAACGGAATGAATGCCTCTATTTCGCTCCATGCACTTGGATTTACCACTCGGAATCTCCGTTGCGCCACGCCCGCTGTGGCGAGTCGAGTGCTGCGCTCCGATACTCTGATCTTTCACAAAACCGGGCCAAAACAGGGCCCAAATGCAACGTGTGAACGGATGCGCGCCCCAGCCAAATTGACCGTTGCGCGAGGTGGGTTGGCAGGGCCAAACTAGCCTTATCCTGCGGTACTCCCGCGCTTTCCCCGAGAGCCCGTCGGGATAAACCCGCCCCTACCAAAGCTGGTGCCCCAAGGGCGGGACGTCCTCAATGGTCCGCAAAGGACCCCTGAAAGGGAATTCCCATGACCCAACACATTGGAGAACTTAATCCGCCTACCCGATTGATGATGACGCCGGGCCCTTGCTCGATTGACCCGCGAGTGTATCGCGCCTTGGCTATGCCCATCGTGGGTCATCTGGATCCGTGGTTTCGCGGCTGCATGGAAGAGACGCAAGTGTTGATGCGGCAAGTTTTTCAAACCGAGAATCGCATCACGTTTCCGCTGTCGTCCTCAGGTTCGGGCGGAATCGAAGCATCGGTGCTCAATTCGTTGGAAGCGGGAGACGAGGCCATTTGCTGCGTGAATGGCATGTTTTCCGAGCGCAGTTACATTATTGCCCAGCGCACACCCGCCACCGTGCATCTGGTCGAAGCGCCGCTCGGCAAGCCCATCGATCCGGAAGACATCCGTAAAGTCGCCAAGGGCCGCAACATCAAGATGATCGGATTCGCGCAGGGCGAGACTTCCACGGGTGTGGTGACGGAAATTGACCCGATCCGCAAAGTGGCCGACGAGTGCGGTGCGTTGCTAGTGGTGGATACAGTGGCTTCGCTGGCGGCTCTGCCGGTGCACGTGGACAAACAGAGAATCGACATTTGCTTCAGCGGGTCCCAGAAGGCCATCAGCGCGCCGCCGGGGATGTCGCCCATCACCGTGAGCCCGCGGGCCGAAGAGGTGTTTCGCGCGCGCAAGAGCAAAGTGCAGAGCTGGTATTTCGACTTGACCACGGCCATGAATTTCTGGGGCAAGGACCGCTTGTACCATCACACGCCGCCCATTTCTTTGATTTATGCGTTGCGCGAGGCCATGCGCATCCTTCTGGAAGAGGGCTTGGAAGCGCGTTGGGAGCGGCATCGCGTGAATCAGTTGGCCTTGGTGGCCGGTGTGGAAGCGATGGGACTGGAAATGTTCGTGGAAAAGCCGAAGGATCGGCTCGTGACGGTCACGGCGGTGAAAATTCCCGCGGGCATCGACGATATGAAGGTGCGCAACCAACTGCTGGACGAGTTCAATGTTGAAATTGCCGGCGGTATTGGTGCCACCAAGGGTCAGATCTGGCGCCTCGGTACCATGGGCTATTGCAGCCAGAAGCAATTCATCCTGCAATTGCTCGCTGCGCTGGATAAGGTGCTGATCGATCAGGGACACCGGCACACGCCAGGAGCCTCGCTAGGCGGCGCGATCAAGAGTTACGAGCATACCGCGGCGCCGGTAGCTGTGGCGCGGTGACGCGTAGCAGAGGCTTTACAGTTTGCGGAAAAATGTGTTCGGCACGGGGGGTCGGAGCTTTAGCTCCGACATAACTGCTTGGCAATCAATTGGGCTTCAGCCCCTGAGGAATTGCTTTTCGGCTTTTTCCGCAAGCTGTTTAGCCTGTGCCTGCAAGAATTCTCTGTCATTCCGAGCGAAGCGAGGAATCTCTCTTCGATTCTGCCTCTTGGATGCCTCGGTTTGTGAAGGCGGGACCTGGCGTCTCTCTACAAACTGTTTAACTATGTGTATGTGTCTTGCCAGCCTGTTGCAGTAGCCGCTGCTGACCCAAGGCTCACCAACTACACAAACGGGAATTTAGCGGGATTTGGCTGTGGCTTTCTGGCCTGAAGCAGCGCGCGCGCCCGTCGCGGATTTTTGCGCGGCGTGCTGAAATTCCTCGTAAGTGCCCTTGAAGTCGTCAATTTTCCCCGAATGAAAATGCCAGATTCGAGTGGCCACTTCATCGAGCACGTCTTCGTCGTGAGTGACCAGCAAAACCGTGCCGTCATATTTCTGTAAGGCGATATTAAGCGCGTTGATGGCTTCCAGGTCCAGGTTGTTGGTCGGTTCGTCGAGCACCAGAAAATTCGGTTTCTGAATCATCAGCCGGCAGAAAATCAGGCGCGCCTGCTCGCCTCCAGAAAGACCTGAGGTGGGCTTCAGCGCGTCGTCACCACTGAAGAGCATCTGGCCGAGATATCCGCGGATTTCTTCCTGGGTGGCATCGGGCTTGTATTGCCACAGCCACTCCAGCGCGTTCATACCCTTGCTCTTGTCGATGGTGTACGTGAAATCCTGTGGAAAATAGCCGACAGAAACTTCGTGGCCCCACGCGACGGTTCCATGGTCAATAGTGAACTCGCGCTCGGCATCGCCGATGAATTTACCGGCGTTGCGGATCAGTGATTTGAGCATGGTGGTCTTGCCGGCGCCGTTGCGTCCAGTCAGGGCGATCTTCTCCCCGCGAGTAATGTGCGCGGAGAAATGGTCGAAAACTTTTAAATCGCCGTAGGACTTTCCCAGTTTCTTTACTTCCAGCGGCACGCGCCCGGAAGGCGTCTCAAACTGGAAACGGATGTAGGGTCGCTGAATATTGGATTTGGCCAGGTCGGCAGTTTGCAGGCGCTCGACTTCCTTCTTGCGGGAAGTGGCTTGCGCGGACCGCGTGCCGGCGGAGAACCGCGCGATGAAGTCATTCAGTTGCGCGATCTTCTTTTCGCGGACGGCGTTATCGGCTTCCATGCGCGTGCGGATTTGCGTCTTGGCCAGCACCATGTCGTCGTACCCGCTGGGATACATAATGATCGTTTGGTAGTCGATGTCGGCGGTGTGCGTGCACACGCTGTTCAGGAAATGGCGATCGTGCGAGATGACGATGAGCACGCCGTGATACTCGCAAAGATATTCCTTCAGCCAGTGGACGGAATCGAGGTCCAGGTTGTTAGTGGGCTCGTCGAGCAGCAGTGCCGAAGGATTGCCGAAGAGCGCTTGCGCCAGGAGCACGCGAACCTTTTGTCCGCCTTGTAACTCACCCATTTTGCGCTCGTGCAGCGAAGCGTCGATGCCCAATCCGTCGAGAAGCACGCCAGCGTCGGCTTCGGCGGTATAGCCACCTTCTTCGCCGACAATGCCCTCAAGTTCGCCAAGACGCATGCCGTCTTCGTCGGTCAGTTCTTCGTGAGGCTTGGCGTAGAGGGCGTCGCGCTCTTCAAGCGCCTTCCACAGCGTGGCGTTGCCCATGATAACGGTGTCGATCGCGCGAAACTGATCGTAGGCGAACTGATCCTGGCGAAGGATGCCGATGCGTTTGGGCCGGTTGACATTGCCACTGGTGGGTTCTTGCTCGCCAGTCAGGATTTTCATGAAGGTGGACTTGCCGGCGCCGTTAGGGCCGGAAATGGCATAGCGGCGGCCATCGATGAACGTGGTGGTCACGTTCTCGAACAGGATGCGCGAGCCGAAGCGCATAGTGACGTCGTCGACTGAGATCATATCCTTACAATTTTAGCGTAGATGCCGCGAATCGCGAAAAGTAGCCTTTGTAGCGGCCGGCTTCTCACGCGGGCCTCGCTCGTCCCGTCACGAATTCCCGTTATTCCTGGAACGTCCTTCGCGAAAGATGGTCATTTGGAGGACCCTCTCTTGCCTGCTCCTGCAGGCCAGGCGACCGAGAACCTCACCCCAACGTGTTGGCTATCCTCGCAAAGAAAAATACGTCATTCCGAACGACCTGAGGAATCCCTCTTCGTTCTTAGCGTCGCTCAAGAGAATGAGGCGGAATTGGGCTGGGCTAACTCCCCTTCCCAACGGGCGACTACGGCGCTGGCCAGGCAGTTGCCCGTCACGTTGACCGAGGTGCGCGCCATGTCGATCAGCGCATCGACCCCGAGAATCAGGAAGATGGGCTCGGTGGGCAGGTGCAACGTGCCAGCGGTGGCGAGCAGAACAACCAGCACGGCGCGGGGAACGCCGGCTACACCTTTGCTGGTGAGCATCAGCGTAAAAACCATAAAGAGTTGCTGCGGCCAACTCATCGCGATGCCTGCCGCTTGCGCAACGAAGATAGAAGCCAGGGCCAGATAAAGCGTAGACCCATCCAGGTTGAAGCTGTAACCCGCGGGAATGACGAAGGCTACAATCTCGCGAGGCACTCCAAAGGCTTCCATGGATTCCATAGCGCGAGGCAGCGCCGCCTCCGAGGTGCTCGTCGCAAAGGCGATCGTGGCAGGCTCCGCGACGGCTTTCAGCAGTCGTGGCACAGGCAGACGGGCGAGTAACGCAATGGGTAGAAGGACACAGAGTAGAAACGCCAGCAGCGCTCCATACGCCGTGAGCACCAGTTTGCCGAGCGGCAGAAGAATGTGGATACCCAGGTGGCCCACCGTATAAGCCATGGCGGCGCCTACTCCAATGGGGGCGTAATACATCACGATGTTCGTAAAGCGAAACATGGTTTGTGTCAGGGATTCCGCGAGGCTCAGCATCGGCTGGCGCGTTTTTTCGGGAACAAGGGTCAAGGCGATGCCGAAGAGAATGGCGAACACCGCAACTTGCAGAATCTGGTTGTCGCCGATGGCCTTCACGATGTTTTCGGGGAAAACGTGAAGAATGAAGTCGTCCCATCTCAGCGGAGCAAGATTCGGCGGCACCGGCTCACTGGAGATAGCGGGCAGAGAGAGTCCGACGCCCGCGCGGCTGAGATTGATAGCCGCGACGCCAAGGAACAGCGCGATTGTGGTTACCGCTTCGAAATAGATCAGCGCTTTCAGCCCGATGCGCCCTACTTTGCGAATGTCGCCATGGCCGGCGATTCCTGTAACGAGCGTCCCGAGAATCAACGGGGCCACGATCAACTTGATCAGGCGAAGAAAAACGTCGCTTAGGATGCGGAGATGCGTAGCGAATTGTGGCCAGTCGAGGCCGATTTCGAGCCCGAAAAGCATGGATAGAAAAATCCAAAAGGTGAGCGAACGCTTCTGCCAGCCCGCGTAGGAGAGAAGCAACAGGGCCAGCCAACGCACCAGCGTGATCCACAGATGTTTGGGGAAAAACACCAGAAGCAGTGCGCCCACGGCGAAAAGCAATAACCCGGTAACGATAGAATGGGAATTGGACTTGGAAGAATCGCCCGGCAAAGTTTGGGTCCTCAAACGCGGTGAAGAAGGTGGTGCTGCCGCCATCATAACGTTTCTGGAGAGCGGGGCAAGGGCGCCGGGCCAATCGAGTGTGATGGGGTCACTTGCTGCCGGTTCCGCCGCGCTGCTATCGTGCAGGAATGGCCAAAATCATTCATTTCGAATGTTCCCGTTGTCAGGAGCGCATCTCCCCCGACTCGCCGCAGAACGTTTGCCCAAAGTGTGCCGGGTCGCTCTACGTTCGCTATTACTTCAGCCCGGTGACGGGCACGGAGCACCGGGACGAGGTTGCCCGCACCGCCACGCAAATGTGGCCGGGTATGTGGCGCTATAAAGCCGTGTTACCCGACGCGCCGCCGGTGACCTTGGGCGAAGGCTGGACGCCGTTTCTGCAGAGCCGCCGCCATCGCAACGCGTTTCTAAAAGAAGAAGGCGCCAATCCCACCGGCAGTTTCAAAGCGCGCGGCATGGCCATGGCCGTGACTATGGCTCGGCATTATGGTCTGAAGAAATTGGCCGCGCCGTCCGCGGGAAATGCCGCTGGAGCCCTGGCGGCTTATGCGGCGGCGGCGGGAATGGAAGCGCACATCTTTATGCCGAAGGACGTGCCGTCCGCGAATTATGTGGAAGCGGTACTCTACGGCGCGCACGTCACGTTGGTGGACGGATTGATTTCCGATTGCGGCCGCATCGTCGCGGAACGCAAAGACCAAGAAGGTTGGTTCGACGTATCCACTCTGAAAGAGCCCTTTCGCGTCGAAGGCAAGAAAACCATGGGATACGAACTGGTCGAGCAACTCGGCTGGGAATATCCGGAAGCGGTTTTTTATCCCACCGGCGGCGGAGTGGGATTGATTGGCATGTGGAAGGCCTTCGACGAGATGGAGGAGTTGGGCTGGGTGAAGCCGGGCAAGCGGCCGAAGATGATCGCGGTGCAATCGGCGGGATGTGCTCCGGTGGTGCGCGCGTTTGAGAAACACGAAAAAGTAAGCGAGATGTGGAAGGATGCGGCGACGTTTGCGGCGGGTTTACGCGTGCCGAAGCCCTATGGCGACTACATCATGATGGAGATCTTGCGCGAATCCGGCGGCTTGGCTGTGGCCATTCCGGACGAACAGATTCTGGCGTCGTTGAAGGATTGGGCGCAGAACGAGGGCTTGTTTTTGTGTCCGGAGGGCGCAGCAGCGACGGCGGCGTATGACCAATTGTTGAAGACCGGGTTCCTGAAGCCGACGGATCGCGTGGTCCTGTTCAATACCGGCTCGGGGCTCAAATATACGGACATTACCTCCGCGGAAGCGGGAATACGACGACCTGCGGTCAAGGTGTGACGGCCCTGCCATTGACACGGAGCCAAGCCCAATTGGACACTAACTAGGCTGCCTTTTGCGATCAAGAGAGGAACTTCTGTGCCTTCACTCCCAGTATTAGCCAACAACGGCGCCATGAGTCAGTTTATTGGCGCGTTCGAAGTGACATCGAAACTCAGCGGCCACATCTACGACTGCCGTTTTTCGCATATCTGGAACGCGATTGCTACGCGCCACAGCGACACCATTGATGCCAAATTCGATGTGGATAGCGTGGGCCGGATCGTCGGCCTGGCGCACACCGCGTTCGTGGATTTTCGAGAAAAGACTGGGCGCGATTTAACGGATCGCGAAGCGAGTTTTATCGCCGCGGAATATCTGCGGGAGCGCCTTGAGGAAGAAGACGAGCGGCCGCTGTACGATGTGACGCACGACGAAGTGACCCGCCTGATTGCTGCTACAGGCATTAAGTCTCCCGTTAAAAAAACCAAGCAGTGAATAGTTGATAGTGAATTCATTTGATTTTCCAGGAAAGAAATTGCAAGGTTTTGGCGCGAGGAGCGCTGAAATCTTGCAATTTTA
>Ga0335073_10001216_pt1 | contig 34306 bp, 27 predicted proteins | sample Lox_Sample_22_FD_207093 | JGI IMG/M metagenome (GOLD analysis project Ga0335073, IMG submission 207093) | Soil microbial communities from Loxahatchee National Wildlife Refuge, Florida, United States - Lox_Sample_2.2 | ecosystem: Environmental > Terrestrial > Soil > Wetlands | place: USA... | reverse complement strand
GGCTGACGGCGTTCTCGATCAGGGCATCCAGCGCCAGCGTCAGGCGATCCTGATCGGCCCGCACGGCCGCCTCGGTCAGCGCCCCGATCGACCACCGCCGCGGCGTCCGGCTCCACCGCTGGAGGGTCTCCATCACGAGCTCGGCCGAGTCCACCGGGGCCGGGTGCAGGAAGTCCGGGCTGTCGGTCGAGGCAAGCAGCACCAGCCGGTTGGCGAGGCGCCGCATCCGGAGCAGCTCATCGACGGCCACCCGCGCGTCCTTGGCGATGGCCTGGTCGGTGGCGGCGTGGGTGATGAGCTCGGCGTGGCCGAGCGCGATCGTGATCGGCGTGCCGAGTTCGTGCGACACGTCCTGCAGGAACTGGCGCTGCTGATCCAGCAGAAGCAGGTTGTGCTCGGACACGCGCCTGATCTCCTCGACGGCGGTCAGCCGCCGACGCGCGTGCCACACCATGATCATGAACATCAGCGCGAGCAGAGGGACCTCGGCGAGGTAGTCCCCGTCCTGCTCACCCCGCAGCACCTGCCATCCGATCAGGCCGCCGGTGGCGAGCGTCACGACCGCGACCGTGAGGACCGTGGATCCGACGTGCCACAGCCGGAACCCGTACAGCAGCGTCAGGCTGATCCAGATGATGAGAAACGGCACCGAGCCCCACGACGGGCTCAGGCGCATCGCGATGAGGTTCAGCACCACGAAGACCGCGAAGGCAATATCCACCCAGTACGAGCGGGCGTACTGCCGGATTCTGCTGACCCGCGGCCGCCCGGGCCGCCAAGCGCGGCGGGCAGCGCCGGCCCCCAGCACATGCTCGGCGGGCACTTGCATAGATTCCTCCCCTGGTCGGGCGGCTACCGAATCCTACGACTCCGGCATGGTTCGCTGGCAACCTGATCATTTGAACCGGATCCACCCCGGAAGTGCCAGGCTGGTGTGCAGGCCGTGACTGACGTGAAAGGACAGGGGATGACACAGCGAGTGTGCGTGACGGGAGCAACCGGGCAGGCGGGCCGGGCGGTGGTGCGCGACCTCCTCGAGCACGGCTACGAGGTGGCGGCCACCGACATCACCGGTACCAGGGACAACGGAGTGCTCCGCGCCGACCTGACCGACTACGGGCAGGCCCTCGAGGTGCTGCACGGCGCCGACGCCGTGGTCCACCTGGCCAATATCCCAGCGCCCGGCCTGGCAACCCCGGCGGTCACGTTCAATGCGAATGTCGCCATGAACTTCAACGTCTTCCAGGCCGCCGCGAGCCTCGGTCTGAGCCGGGTGGTGTGGGCGTCCAGCGAGACCACCCTCGGCCTGCCGTTCGACGTCCCACCGCGGTACGCGCCGGTGGACGAGGACCACTACCCGGTGCCGACGACCACGTACGCGCTGTCAAAGGTCGCGAGCGAGACGGTCGCCGGGCACGTCGCGCAGTGGTCCGGCATCCCGTTCGTGGCGCTGCGCTTCTCCAACATCATGTCGCCCGGCGACTACCAGGGGTTCCCGCAAGTCTGGGCGGACCCTCAGGCGCGCAGGTGGAATCTGTGGGGATACATCGACGAGCGGGACGCGGCCGCCGCGTGCCGCCTGGCTCTCGAGGCCCCGGCCGAGGCCGTCGCGGGCAGCCCCAGCTTTATCATCGCGGCTGCGGACACGGTCATGAACCGGCCGTCGGCCGACCTGCTCGCCGAGGTCTTCCCTGGGGTCAGCCTGACCCGTGACGTCGGTGAGTTCGGCACGCTGCTCGCGATCGACCGCGCCAGGCAGGTGCTGGGCTTCGAGCCGGGCCACTCCTGGCGTGACCAGGTCAAGGATGCCGCGTCCTGAGCCAGATCCTGTGGGCACTCCTGTGGGCCGGCACGTGTGGTGACTCCGGCGGCTTCCGCCGAGGCTGGAGCCAGCCGGATGACACAGGAGGCGGACATGATGGCCACCACCCAGATCTGGAGGACCCCTCGGGTTCGGGCGGCCGCACGCCGCGCGTCGAGCGCAAGGAACGGCGGCGGCGACCCCGTCCGGCGGGCGCGGCTTCGGCTGTGGACGCTGCTCCACGCCCAGGGCCTGATCAACGGAACGGCCGGCTCCCGGGACGACGTCACGTTCATCGAGGACGACCGCGCGCGGATGGCCGGGTGGCGGCGGCCCTGACCGGGGCAGCCGCGGTCATGTCCCGGCCGCGAGCGGGTCTCACAGGCCGCGGGCGTCCAGCGTGTCCTGCACCCGCCGTGCCCAGGGGGTCCCGATCCTCAGGTAGATCGCCAGGGCCTGGCGCAGGCTGGCGGCAGCAGCGACGGTGTCGTCGGCCAGCAGGGTCTCGCCGATCCCTTCCAGCGCGCGTGCCTCCTCGAGGGGCGCGCCGAGATCGCGCGCGATCTCGAGCGCCTGGCCGTGATACTCGCGGGCCTGCTGGATCGCCGAGGTCAGTCGCGACAGTTCGCCGAGGGTGTTCAGCGTCATGGCCAGGCTGTGGCGCGCGCCGAGCTCGCGGTGCAGCCGCAGCGCCCGCTCGATGCTGGCGGCTGCTGCCGGGTAGTCCCCGGTCGCCATCTGCACCTCGGCCAGGCCATCGTGGGCCCAGGCCTGGCCGAGCCGGTCGCCGAGGCCGCGGAACAGATCCAGGGCCTCGCGGTGGCAGGCGGCAGCCGTTTCCTGGTCGCCCATCAGGCAAGTCACGAAGCCCAGCTCGCACAGGGCGTCGGCCTCGTCGAACCGGGAGCCGAGGCTGCGGAACATGGCCAGCGCCTGCTCGTGGTTGGCAACGGCCGCGGCGTAGTCCCCGGTCCACTGCTGCACCTGGCCCAAGTCGGTGAGGGAGACCCCCTCGGCGAGCCGGTCGCCGATGCTGCGGGCCAGCGCCAGTGCCTGGCGGTGGCTGGCCTTGGCGGCGGGATAGTCCGCGACGTCCGTTTGCACCAGCCCCAGGTGGTTCAGCGCGTACACCTGGCCGGGCAGATCGTCGAGCTCGCGGTACAGCGCCACAGCCCGGACCAGCCTGGCGCTCGCGGCCGGGTAGTTCCCGGTGATCTGGTGGAGCAGGCCGAGTTCGTCGAGCACGCCGGCTTCGCCGGGCCGGTCCCCGGCCTGGATCGCCGCGGCCAGGGCCGTCTGGTACTGGTCCGATGCCTGGTCCCAGTGCCCGCGGGCACGCAGGAAGCCGCCCATCGCGGTGGCGATCGCCACCGCGTGCCGCGGCATGCCTTCGGCGGCTGCGTAGCCGACGGCCGCATGCAGGTTCGGACGCTCGGCTTCCAGCCAGCCCGCCGCCCGATCCGGATCAGGCAGGTCCGGTGCCCACGCCGGCGGGCTGCTCGGCGGGGGACGGCCGCCCGCGGTGGTCCAGGTGGCGATGTGCCTGCTGGCAGCGGCGGCGGCGTGTGCGTAGTAGTTGACGAGCCGGCCAATGGCGGCGCGCGAAGACGCAGGCTCGTCGTCGGCGGCGAGCGCGCGGGCATGCTCGCGAAGAAGGTCGTGCAGCAGGTAGCGGCCCGGTGCGGGCTCGGTGATCAGGTGCTGGTCGTAGAGCTCATCGAGCCGGGCCCGCGCGGATTCCGGGGTGTCGTCGTCGAGGGCAGCAGCCGCGTAGGCGTCGATGTCGGTGCCCGGGGCCAGTCCGAGCCTGCGGAACAGCCCTTGCTGCGCCGCGCTCAGGTCCTGGTAGGACAAGTCGAAAGCGGCGGCGACCGAGAGATTTTCGGCGCGCATGACGGCCAGCCGGTCGTGGGCCGCCGCCAGCTGGCGGGCAAGCTCGGCGCCGTCGCGTGCCGGGTGGTGCCGGAGCTGCCTGGCGAGCATTCCTATGGCCAGTGGCAGATATCCGCACATCCGCGCTATCTCCGCGGCCGGGCCCCCGGCACCGGCAAGGTCCGCGCGGCCCGCCAGCCGGGTCAGCAGCGCCACCGCTTCGCCCGGCGACAGCGTGTCGATGGTCACGACCTCGGCGTCCTCGAGCGCGGTCAGCCGCCGGCGGCTGGTGATCAGCACCAGGCTGCCGGGGGTGCCCGGCAGCAGCGGCCGGACCTGCTCGTGCCCGGCCGCGTCATCGAGCACCAGCAAGATCTTCTTGCCCGCCACGTAGTCACGCCACCGGCTGGCCCTGGCCTCGGCGCCGGGCGGGATGTGATGCACCGCGACCCCGGCCGCCAGCAGCAGGCTCGCCAGCGCGTCCGCCGGGCTGACCGGCTGCTGGCCGGGCGTGTGGGCGTGCAGCGGAAGGAAAAACTGGCCGTCGGGAAAGCTGGCGGCCAGCCGGTGCGCGGCGTGCACCGCCAGTGTGGTCTTGCCGATCCCCGCCATCCCGTCGATCGCGTGGATGCCGCCCAGCCCGGCGTCCGCGGCCACCCCGGCCAGGAGGCGAGCCAGCTCGGGCTCGCGGCCGGTGAAGCTGCCGATGTCGCGGGGCAGCGTCCGGGTCGCGGCGACCGCTGACGCCGGGGGCGGGCCGTCCCTGGCCGCCAGTACCTCCCCGGCCGGGGCCCGGCCGCGCGCCGCCGCGACGAACAGCTCCCGCACCCGGCCGTCCAGGCCCAGCGCCTCGGCCAGCAGCACCGCTGATTCCTTGCGCGCGGTGCGGTTGATGCCCCGTTCCAGGTCGCTGATCGACCGCGGGCTCAGGCAAGCCGCTTCGGCCAGCTCCTCCTGCGTCAGCCGGGCCCCGCCCCGTAGCCGCCGCAACAGCGCGGCGAAGCTCAGCTCGGGCTCTGCCGCCGGTTCCATCGACCCTCACTGCTCACTGGGCGCGCAGGCCGCGGAGCACCAGGGCGGTCTCGAGCGCCGCGAGAACGGCCTCCCAGCCCTTGTCCTCGCTGCTGCCCTCGCCGCCGCAGCGGTCGAGCGCCTGGGCGCGGTTGTCGCACGTCAGCACGCCGTTGCCGACCGGGGTCCCGGTGTCGAGCGGGATCCGGGACAGCCCGTAGGTCACGGAGGTGCAGACGTACTCGAAGTGCGGTGTGCCGCCGCGGATCACCGCCCCGAGACAGGCGACCGCGTCGTGCCGCCGGGCCAGCTCGGCGGCGACGACCGGCAGCTCGGCGGCACCCGGCACGCGAACGACCAGCGGCTCTTCAACGCCGCAGGCCTTTGCCGCCGCCTCAGCGCGCTCGACCAGGCAGTCGGTCACCTCGGCGTGCCAGCGGGTCGCGGCGATGGCCAGGCTCAGCCCGGACGCGTCCACGACCGGGCCCTCCGGGCGGCCCTCGCCGCTCACACGGATCCCGCCGCTGGCGCCTCCGGATCGGCGGGCCGGGGCGGCGGAATCGGCCGGGACGCCCCGTTCTGCAGGAACAGCTCACCGAGCTGGTGGCCGAGCCGGTCCCGCTTGGCGATCAGGTAACGCAGGTTGTCCGGGGTGGCGGCGACGGGCAGCGGCACCCTGCCGGTCACCTCGATCCCGAATCCAGACAGGCCCCGGACCTTGTCCGGATTGTTCGTGAGCAGCCGGAGCGGGCCCACGCCCAGGTCGGCGAGCATCTGCGCGCCGGTCGAGTACTCACGTGCGTCGGCCGGCAGGCCGAGCTCCAGGTTCGCGTCCACGGTGTCGGCGCCGTTGTCCTGCAGCTGGTAGGCACGCAGCTTGCTGAGCAGCCCGATGCCGCGGCCCTCGTGACCGCGCAGGTAGAGCACGACCCCGCGGCCCTCGGCCGCGATGGCCGCCATCGCGGCGTCGAGCTGGGCGCCGCAGTCACAGCGCTGGGAGCCGAACACGTCCCCGGTCAGGCATTCGGAGTGCATCCGGACCAGCACATCGGCGCCGCCCGGCTCGGCCAGGTCACCGAGCACCAGCGCGAGGTGCTCGGTGCCGTCGACCGAGTTCAGGTAGCCGAATGCGCGCCATTCCCCGTACTCGTTCGGCACCCGGGTCTGCACCACGCGGCGCACCGTGCGCTCGGAGTGCCTGCGGTACTCGATCAGCTGGGCGATGGAGATCAGCGTGAGGCCGTGCTCGTCGGCGAACGCGCGCAGCTGCGGGCGCCGGGCCATGGTGCCGTCGTCGTTGAAGATCTCGGCGACCACACCGGCGGCGGTCAGTCCCGCCAGCCGGGCGAGGTCGACCGCTGCCTCCGTGTGGCCGGCCCGGCGCAGCACGCCTCCTTCGGCGTAACGCAGCGGGAACACATGCCCGGGCCTGACGATCTCGTACGGCTCGGTGGCCGAGTCCACCAGTACCCGGATGGTCCGCGCCCGGTCGGCGGCGGATATCCCCGTGGTGATCCCGTCGCGGGCGTCCACGCTGATCGTGAACGCGGTGCCCATGTGCTCCTGGTTGTCGCTGGTCATCGGCGGCACCTGCAGCCGGTCCAGGTCGGCTCCGAGCATCGGCAAGCAGATCAGCCCGCGGGCGTAGCGGATCGTGAACGCGAGAAGCTCGGGCGTGGCCTTGCTCGCGGCGAACACGATGTCGCCCTCGTTCTCCCTGCTGGCATCGTCGACAACGACGATCGCCCGGCCCGCGGCGATGTCGGCGATCGCCTGCTCCACGGTGTCCAGGCCGTCGGCGCGGTGCTGCGCGGTCTCGTCCGCGGTCTCGTCTGTGATCATCGCTCTGGCCCTTCCGCTCCGAGCAGCCGCTCCACGTACTTGGCGATCATGTCGACTTCCAGATTCACGATGTCCCCCGCCTGCCTGCGGCCCATGGTGGTGCGGGCGAGCGTCTCCGGGATCAGGCTGACCTCGATCCAGTGCGTCCCGGGGTCGGGTCCTGTGCCGAGCGCGGAGATGGTCAGGCTGATCCCGTCGATGGCGATCGAGCCCTTTTCCACCACGTAGCGCGACAGCTGCCGGGGAACCGATATCCGCACCACATCGCCGGGGTGACGGGCCAGGATCGTGCCGGTTCCGTCGACGTGCCCCTGGACGATGTGACCGCCGAGCCGGTCGTCGGGCCGCATCGGGCGCTCCAGGTTCACCGGCGAGCCCGCCACGAGGGCGCCGAGGCTGGACCTGCTGAGAGTCTCACTGATCACATCGGCGCTGAACGTGCCGTCGGCAAAGTCGGTGACCGTGAGGCAGACGCCGTTGATGGCGATGGAATCGCCCTTGGCCGCGTCGGCCGTGACCAGCGGGCCGCGGATGGTCAGCCGCGCCGCGCCGCTGAATTCCTCGATGGCCACAATCTCGCCGAGTTCCTCGACGATTCCCGTGAACACCGCACGCACCTCGTTCTCCTCGAAGCCAACCCGCCTGCCGGCTCCGGGGATCGCGCTGAATGCGCCGATTGCGCTTGGATGCGCAGGCACGGCCTCGCGGCCGCGCACGTGCTTCCTCCCATCCGGACTGTTACCGTCGGTCCCGGAATTCCACCGGGTCAGCCGGCCGATGGCGTCGGCCGGGTCGCGGGCTGTCACCGCCGGTTCGGAGTTTCACCGACCCCGGAGCACGTATCTCGTGAACCAGTGTGCCATGCCGGGTATTCCGCCCGCGACTTCGGCCGCCGCCCGGCGATCAGGTCGGTGTGCTGCCCCGGGCCAGTGCGTCCAGGGTGACGGCGGCGAGCAGCACCAGCGCGGTCCAGATGTACTGGGCCGCGGCGCTGAGGCCCAGCAGCTCGACGCCGTTGTAGATGACCGCGACGACGAACCCGCCGAGCAGGGCGCCGACCATCCGGCCCCGGCCGCCGAACAGGCTGACGCCGCCGATCACGGCCCCAGCGACCGCGTACAGCACGTACTGGCCGCCCTGGATGTCGTTCGAGATCGACCCGAGGAACGACGCGTACAGGATCCCGGTGACGCCAGCCATCACGCCGCACAGCGCGAACGCGATCACCCGGATCCTGCGCAGGTTGATGCCGGCCCGCCTGGCCGCCTCGGCGTTGCCGCCGATCGCGTACACGTACCGGCCGAACTTGCTGCGGCCGAGCAGCACGTTCAGCGCCACGAACAGCCCCAGCACGATCGGCACCACCCAGGGCACGCCGCTGAGCACGGTGAGGCCCACGCCGCGGTTGTGGTTGAGCACCAGCACCAGCACTAGGCCCACGGCGGCCATCACGGCTATCTTCAGCAGCGTCACGCTGAGCGGCGGCGCTACCAGGTTGTGCGCCCTCCGGCGCCGGTCCCTGATGATCATGTAGGCCCCGGTGACCACGACGGCGGCGATCAGCACGATCCAGCCGAGCGTCGGGCTCATGTTCTCGGACACCAGAGCGTTGATGAAGCCGTTGTGGTTCTGGATGACCCCGCCGAGGCCAACGCTCCCGGTCTCGTTGAACAGCCAGAGCAGCACCCCGTTCAGGCCGAGCAGGCCTGCCAGCGTGACCACGAACGACGGGATGCGCAGCCAGACGATGATCAGGCCCTCGATCGCGGCGATCGCCGCGCACACGGCGATGCCGACGATGATCGCGGCCCAGGTCGGGAACGGGCTGTGCACGGCGACCATCCACAGCGTGACGGTCCCGCCGATGCCCGCGTTGAAGCCGAGGGACAGGTCGATTTCGCCGAGCAGCAGCGGGAACGTCTGCGCCATGCAGAACGTGATCAGGAAACCCGCCTGCGTCATCAGGTTGGCGATGTTGCCCGCGGAAAGAAACGCGTGCTCGGAAATCTGAAAGTACGCCCCAATGATGATCAGGCCGATGATGACCGGCAGGGCGCCGCTCTCACCGCTGCGCACGCGGCGCAGCCAGATCCTGGTGTACTCGCCCAGCGAGTTGGCCATCACCTCGGGAGCGCTGGCCAGCGCGATGCGCTCGGCCACATCGCCGGCCGCCCCGGGCTGCCCGGCCACTGCCACCGATCCGGCCTGCTCCGCCTGCGCTTGGGCCTCGTTGTGTTCGGCCTCTGTCATGTCTCAGCCCTCCGCGCCCGTGCCGACGCTGGGCGCGTCCGCATGCCCGGCTCCGGTGCCGTTGCCAAGCCGGGTCGACGCGCCGGTGGTCATCAGGTCCACGGCGGACTGCCGGTCAAGGTCCGCGGCCTGCGTCACCGCGGCCAGCCTGCCTAGGTAGAGCACGGCGATCCGGTCCGCGACCTGGAACACGTCGTTCAGGTTGTGCGAGATAACGAGGACCGAATGGCCCGTGTTCTTCAGCCGCTTGATCAGGTTCAGCACCAGCTCGGTCTGGCTGACGCCGAGCGCTGCCGTCGGCTCGTCCATGATGACGAGCTTGGCGTCCAGCATCACCGCCTTGGCCACCGCGACCGCCTGCCGCTGCCCGCCGGACAGCGATCCGACGAGCTGGCGGATCGACCGGACCGTGGTGACCCGTAGGTCCTGCAGCGTCTTCTTGGCGGTCAGCTCCATGCTGACCTCGTCGAGCAGGCCGAAGTGCTCGGCCTCGTGGCCGAGCAGCATGTTCTGCACGATGTCCAGGTTGTCGCAGAGAGCGAGGTCCTGGTAGACCGCTGCGATTCCGAGGTCGGTGGCGTCCTTTGGCGAATGGATGTGGACCGGCTTGCCGTTCCAGATCAGCTGGCCGCTGCTCGGCTGCCAGATGCCAGCGACGGTCTTGATCAGCGTGGACTTGCCCGCGCCGTTGTCGCCGACCAGGGCGGTGACCTGGCCCGCCGGTATGTCGAGGTTGATGTCTGTCAGGGCCTGCACCGGGCCGAAGCTCTTGCTGACCCCCCGCAGCCGCAGCAGCGGCACGTCACCGGATTCGGCCGGGCTGCCGTTGGGCAGGTCCGACCCCGATGGCACCCGGCCCGTGCCGGGCCGGGTGCCATCACCGGAGCGATCGGTTACCACCGTGATGCTCCCGCTGGGTCGTATTTGCTGATCGTCACGAGATACCGTACTTCGTGCAGTCCGCGGCGAACGAGCCCGCGCACAGCTGGGATGCTGGGACGAAGCCGTCCTTGATGACCGTGGACTGGACCGTGCTGGGCGTGACCCACTCAGGGGTCAGCAGGATCGAGTCCACCATGGTGCCGGTGCTGACGTCCTTGACCTGGCCGTTGACCAGGGCCGACGGCGGCGTGAGGCCCGCCCGGATGTACATGGCCAGCGCCACGGCGGCCTGGGCCTCCAGGTAGATCGGCTTGTACACGGTGCCGCACTGGTACCCGGAGATCACGTTCTGCAGCCCGGTGAGCGTGGCGTCCTGGCCGGTGACCGGGAACGTGTTCGCCTTGATGCCCTTGGTCTGCAGGTAGTGGATGATCGGCGCGCCGTTCTCGTCGTTCGGCATCAGCACCGCGTTGACGTTGGGGTGCGCGGTGTACGCGGCCTCGAACTCGGACAGGGCAACGTCGGGCGTCCAGGTGCCGGCCGGGTTGGCCACGTCGACCCACTTCTTCGACGAGAAGTACGGGGCCAGCACGGCGTTGTAGCCGTCGGCAAACAGCGTGGCGTTGTTGTCGGTTGGCGCGCCGCGCATGACCATGACCTGGGGCTTTGCCACGTGCCAGGCGGCGACGCAGCTGACCAGGCCCTTGCCGAGCAGGGTTCCGACGTAGTTGTTGTTGAAGCTGACGTAGTACTTGCGGGTGCCGCCGAGGGTGAGCCGGTCGTAGTCGATCACGGCAACGCCGTGGGACTTGGCGTAGGACTCGATCTTGGCCCCGACGCCGGAGTCGAGCGGGTCCATGATCAGCACATCGGCACCCTTGGTGATGTCCGCCTGGGCGTCCGAGTACTCGGTGGCGTCACTGCCCAGCGCGTTCTGGATGACGATCTGGGACGGCTTGAGGCCGGCGTCCTCCATGGACTTCTTGAGGTACGGGGCGTCGAACTCCACGTAGCGGGTTGACGAGACCGTGTCCGGCAGGATCGCCGCCACGTTCCCCTTGCCGCGCCCGGCGATCGACTTGAGCTCCTTCATCGCCGAGAAGCTCAGGTTGAACGACTGGAAGGTGAGCTTGGGGACGCTCCCAGAACCCGAGGAAGTCGGGCTGCTCGAGGAGCTGCTGCCGCACGCGGCCAGGGTCAGCGCCGCGCAGGCGGCGACCGATGCTAGGGCGAGTCTTCGCCTAGAAAGAAAAACCAACGAAACCACCTCGTTTGTGGACTCGACGTGCACGCGCAAAATAGGACATCGCGGACCATGGTGTAGTAAGGCGCCTGTGACGTTAACGGTAGACTTCAGCGAATTAACGCGGCCATAAACATCGCGCCGCGGGCGTTAAAATAGAGTTAACAAGGCGACCCGCAAGAGCCCGTGACCACGGGAAAATCCCGAAAAGGTCACGGTGACGTCCCAAAGCGGTGACACATTTAGCAGGCTGCACAGCGTTAGCAGGGGGCACCGCCTGGCGCTACTCGGCCGCGATCCGGTATCCGGCCCGGGGCTGGGTCAGGATCAGCGGCGTGGAGCCCGCACCTTCCAGCTTGGCCCGCAGCCGCCGGACGTATACCCGCACATACTCGGTCTCGGTTTCATAGCCGTGGCCCCAGACCCGCCGGAGCAGGTGGGCGTGGGTGAGCAGCTTGCCGCGGTTGGTGGCGAGCTCACGCAGCAGCGCGAACTCGGTTGGGGTCAGGTGCACCGGCCGGCCGCCGCTCGTCACCTGCTGGCTGGCGAGATCGATCACCAGCTCGCCGATGATGATCGCCGCGGGCCCTGGCTCGGTGGCCGCGGCCGGGCGGGTGCGCCGCAGCGTGGCGGTGATCCGGGCCAATAGTTCCTCGATGCTGAACGGCTTGGTCATGTAGTCGTCCGCGCCCACGTTGAGCGCGGTGACCTTGTCCCGCTCGCCGCCGCGGGCCGACACAACGATGATCGCGACCGAGGAGCGCTCCCTGATCTGGCGGCACAGCTCGAACCCGTCGACCTCGGGCAGCATCAGGTCGAGCAGCACGATGTCCGGTTCCTCGGTCTCGAGCAGCTGCAGGGTGCGGACCCCATCGACGGAGACAACGGTGTCGAAGCCCCTGACGGCGAGGTTCGACCGGATCAGATCGACGATGTTCGGGTCATCCTCGACCACGAGCGCGCGGGTGTTCTCCGGGTACTCAGACATGACGGGCCTCAACGGGCTGCCCGGCGTTGTGGCCGTCGCCAGCCGTGAGTTCGGCGACGCTCGCAGCCGGCTCGCCGGAGTCCTCGTTCTTCGCAGGCATCTCGACCGGCAGGTGGATCCGGAATCGGGTTCCGTGCTCCGGCCGCTCCAGCTCGATCCGGCCGCCGTGCGCCTCCACGATTCCCTTGGCGATGCTCAGCCCGAGCCCGGCGCCCGCCGTGGGAGAGCGGCGATGGCGGGCCGGCTCGAACGGAGCGCTGGCGATATCGCCCGGTATGCCGGCACCGTCGTCGAGCACGCCGATCGAGATGCCGTCCCGCCCGGCCGCGGCGACGCTGACGCTGACCCGGGTCCCCGGCGGATTGTGGCCGAGTGCGTTGTCGAGCAGGTTCACGAAGACCTGCTCCAGACGGTCGTGGTCGGCCCAGACGACCGGCAGGGACGGTTCACAGGTCACCTCCACCATGGGGGCGGCCGCCGGGGGCAGGCAGGCTACGGCAGCGTCAAGGACGAGGGAAAGGTCACACCAGTCGCGCTGCAGCCGCAGGATTCCCGACTCGATCGCGGAGAAGTCGAGCAGATCGCCGACCAGGCGCCCGAGCCTGGCCGACTCGGCGGCGATCCGCTGCAGGAACCGCCGCTGCGAATCCCCGTCCCAGGTCACGTCCGGCTGCATCAGGCTGGACGCGTACCCCCTGATCGCGGTCAGCGGGGTCCGCAGCTCGTGGCTCAGCCGGGACAGGAAGCCGCGCTGCAGTTCCTGTGACCGGCGCAGCGCCGTGGCCTCCTGGTGCGCGAGCCCGGCCTCTTCCCGCTCGAGCGCCAGCCGCAGCGAGTGCGCCGCGTCCTCCATCAGCGCGGTGGCATCGGCGCCGGCCGGCCCGGCCCGCCAGCCGGCCAGCAGCACGGTCGGCCCCGCGGGTGCCGCGAACGTCACCGCGAGAAGCTGCTGGCCCGCGACCTCAAGCTGGCTCGCCACGTCGTTGCGGCCCGGGATCGCCAGCAGGCTGTCGGCCGCCTCGAGCAGGGCCGCCGGGGGGGCCGGGCGCCCGGCACCGTTGCGGTGCGCCGCGGTCGTGAACGCGCGGCAGCTTGGCGCCTCGTTCGGCGCGCGGGTCATCAGAGCCACCTGATCGGCCTGCAGACCACGGCGCAGCGCCTGCAGCGCGATCACCAGGCCCTTGGCCACCGGGATGGGCCCGGCCAGGGTCTCCAGCATCTCCCGTATCGTCTCGAGCACCCGGTTGCGCGCGGTGACCTCGTCGAGCAGCCGGTCCCGCTCGATCGCGCTCGCCGCGTACCCGGCGTACAGGGTGACCAGGTCGAGCTCGTCGCGCTGCGGCTGGCCGGTCTCTCTCCGGAACACGGTGATCACCCCGGCGAGGCCGCCGGGTCCCAGCACCGGAACCGACCATGAGCTCGTCACCTTGGCCGCCCGCGCCAGATCACTGAACGGGGCCCAGGCCGTTCCGGCTCGCACGTTGTCGAAAACGGGTTTCTCCGTGACCGCGGCCGTGCCGGGCGGTCCGCCGGCGGGCCCGCAGGGCAGCCGGGACCACGCGGCGAGCAGCGCGTCGGGCAGCCCGAGCGAGGCCGCGCAGACGAGCGTGTCGCCGGTCAGCAGGTGGATGCACAGCCGCTCGCTGCCGAGCGCGGCCCCGAGCGCCGACAGGATCAGCGAGAGGCTGGATGACGGGTCGGCCGACACGAGGCGGTCGGCCAGTCCGTGCAGCCGGGTGAGCTGGCCGCGGGCCGAGGAGTCGATCTGCTGGCCCGACACCAGCGCCACCACGTCATCGGGATGCACCTCGCTGGGCCGGACCTCGCCGACGATCCGGCCACGGCGCAGCACCACGATCCGGTCGGCCAGCCGGAACATCTGGTCGATGTCGTGGCACGCGAGCAGGATCGTGGTTCCCATCTCGCGCAGCCGGGTGATCAGCTGCTCCACCTGCGCCGACTCGTTGACACCCAGGGCGGCGGTCGGCTCGTCGAGCAGCAGCAGCCGGGGCTCACGGGCCATCGCACGCGCCACGGCCACCATCTGGCGCTGGCCCCCGGACAGCTGCCGCACCGCCCTGGTGGTGTCCGGCAGCGGGATCGCGTAGCTGCGCAGCACCTCAGCGGCCGCGGCGTGGAACCGGACGTCGGACATCAGCAGCTTGCGCCGCTCGCGGCCGAGCAGCAGGTTGGACGCGACGTCCAGGTTGTCGCAGAGCGCCAGGTCCTGCCATACGACCGCGACGCCCTGACGGGCCACGGCCATCGGGTCGTGCGGCAGCGGCCTGCCGCCCAGCACGATCCTCCCGCTGGTCGGCCGCACGTCCCCGGCGATGCAGCGCACCAGCGTGGTCTTGCCGGCGCCGTTCTCTCCCGCCAGCGCGACGAGCTCGCCGGGCCGGACCGCGAAGTCGACGCCGTCCAGGGCGCGCAGCGGCCCGAACCTCACGGCGAGCCCGGACACCGAAAGCAGCGGCCACGACGACTCGGGCACGTCCCCCGCTGCGGCAGCGCTCATTGGCACATTGTGACGGTCATTCCTGCTATGCACCACCTGGGCGGTGCCGCTGATCTCGGGTGACCCTGATTCGTCCGGTCATTCCGGCGCGCCCCCGCCGCCGCAGACCTCGGCGATCCGGCCCGCCAGGAACGCCTGCTCGGCGGCGTTTTCGGTCAGGCGGAGCGCGGTCCGGTAAGCCTCGGCCGCATCCTGATGGCGCCCAAGGCGCCGCAGCAGATCGGCGCGGGCTGCGGGCAGGTACCGGTAGCCCGCCAGCCGGCCCTCGCGCTCGATGGCCTCGATGTCGGCCAGGCCCGCCTCCGGCCCGTCGGTCATCGCGTGCACGACGGCCCGGTTCAGCGCGACCACCGGCGTCGGCCACGCGCAGACCAGCTCGTCGTAGAGCAGCAGCAGCTGCGGCCAGTCGGTGCCGGCATAGCTCGGCGCCTGCGCGTGCACCGCGGCGATGGCCGCCTGCAGCAGGAACCGCCCCGGCGGCCCTGGCCGCCCCCGCAGCGCGCTGGTCACCAGGGCCGCCCCCTCGGCGATCGCGGTCCGGTCCCAGCGCGACCTGTCCTGCTCCTCGAGCAGCAGCAGGCGCCCATCGGGCGCCGTGCGGGTGGCCCGGCGGGCGTCGGTCAGCAGCAGCAGGGCCAGCAGGCCGCGTGCCTCGCGCTCGTCCGGCATCAGCTCGCACAGCATCCGGGCCAGGCCGATCGCCCGGTCCACGAGCTCGGCGCGAACCAGCTGCGGGCCGACCGGCGCGGTGTGCCCGGTCGTGTACAGCAGGTGGATCACGGTGAGGACAGCGTCAAGCCGGTCGGGCAGTTCCGCGGGGCCCGGGACCCGGTAAGGGATCCGGGCGGCGGAGATCTTCTTCTTGGCCCGGGTAACCCGGGCCGCCATGGTGGGCTCGGGCACCAGGAATCCTCGCGCGATCTCGGCCGTTGCCAGGCCGCACACCAGCCGGAGCGTGAGCGCCACCTGGGCCTCCCGCGCGAGGGCAGGGTGGCAGCACGTGAACACCAGGCGCAGCCGGTCGTCGGGGATCGCGCCGGCCTGGCCGCCCGGTGCCAGACCGGCCACCGGCGATTCACCGGCCGCCTCGCCTAGCGTTCCGGGCGGTGAACCCGGTTCGATCAGCAGCGGAAGTTTGCTGCGCAGGGTGCGGTCGCGGCGCTGGACGTCGAGCGCGCGCCGCCGGGCAGCGGTGGTCAGCCAGGCACCCGGATTGCGCGGCACGCCCTGCCGGGACCAGGCGTCGAGCGCGGCGACGTAGGCATCCTGGACGCACTCCTCGGCCACGTCGATGTCGCGGGCGACCCGCGCCGTCGCGGCGAGCACGAAGGCCCACTCGCGACGGTGCGCGTCCGCGACCGCTGCACTGACCTCGGCGTCAGTGGCCTGCGGCTGGTCCTCGGTCACCCAGCGGTCACCCGGCCGAGCCGGACATGTCCATGATCGGCCGCACCTCGACGCCACCGAACGGCGCCGGGCAGAGCTTGGCGACCTCGAGGGCCTGATCGAGATCGGATGCCTCGATCAGGTAGTAGCCGCCGAGCGCCTCCTTGGTCTCGGTGAACGGCCCGTCGGTCACGATGTCGTCGCGGATGGTGGTGGCGGTCTGCGTTGGCTGCAGCGCGTTGCCGCCGAGCATCTGAACGCCCTTCTCGGCGAGCTGCTCAGCGAACCGCCCGTGCGCCTTGCCGGCCGCCTCCCAGACCTCCGGCCCGCCCTCGGCGTAGCCGCTCTCGCGCTCGTAAATGAGGATCAGGTACTGGCTCATCGTGGTGTCTCCTTCGCTCGCTCGGTTTGGTCCGATACCTCAACGACGAACGACCCGCCCCGGGATCGACAGGCCCCCGGAAAGATTCTCGCTGATGCCCCGGCCCGCCGCGATGGCAGAAAAGGTGGGATTTTCGTCATTGCGGACACATTCCGGGGCGGCGACGATGGGGGCATGGCCCCCCACAGCGTGCTGATCGTCGTGTTCGACAACGTGCAGAGCCTCGACGTAACCGGCCCGCTCGAGGTGTTCGCCGGAGCGAACCGCTACCTGGCGGCCCGCGGCGCAGACGCCCCGGCGTACCGGATCACGGTCGCCAGCCTGGGAGGGGCGCCGGTACGTACGTCGAGCGGGCTCACCCTGGTCCCCGACGGCGATCTGGCCGGCGCCGCGGCCCCCGGCACGCTGGTGGTGCCGGGCGGCGAGGGCGCACGATCGGAGAACGAGGAGATCGTGGCCTGGCTCCGGCGGCTCGCCCCAAGCGCGGCGCGGATCACCTCGGTGTGCACCGGGGCCTTCCTGCTCGCCCGGGCCGGGCTGCTGGCCGGCCGGCGCGTGACCACGCACTGGGCCTACTCCGACGAGCTGCAGCGCAGGTTCCCCGAGGTCACCGTCGACCCCGAGCCGATCTACGTCGCAGACGGCGCTTTCGTCACGTCTGCCGGGGTGACGGCGGGCATCGACCTGGCCCTGGCGCTGGTCGAGGAGGATGTCGGCAGGGACGCGGCGCTGACCGTCGCCAGGCATCTGGTGGTGTTCCTGCGCCGGCCCGGGAGCCAGGCTCAGTTCAGTGCCCAGCTGCGGGCGCAGGTGGCCCGGCGGCCCGCCGTGCGCGAGGTTCAGCACTGGATCAGTGAGCGGCCCGGCGCCGACCTGTCCGTCGACAGCCTGGCCGCCCGGGCGGGCCTGTCCCCGCGCCAGTTCGCCCGCAGTTTCACCGCCGAGACCGGCGTGACGCCCGGGCGGTACGTCGACCGGGTGCGGATGGAGGCAGCCCGCCGGGAGCTCGAGGATACCGGCCACGGGGTCGAGCTGGTGGCAAGGAACTGCGGCTACGGCACGCCCGAGGCGATGCGGCGGGCGTTCATCCGCGCGCTCGGCGTCTCCCCCGCCGGATACCGGCAGCGGTTCGCCGCACCCGGCCCGCAGGGCCGTTGCCCCCACCCCGCGGCGCTGCCGCCCACCGAGAGGAACCCCCATGCTGATAGCAATCCTGCTCTATGACCGGTTCACGGCGCTCGACGCGATCGGGCCCTATGAGGTGCTGAGCCGCCTGGATCACGCCGAGGTGATCTTCGCCGCCGAGCGGCCAGGCCCGGTGCGCACCGACACCCGGATGCTCACGATCACCGCCGACGCCGGGTTCGGTGAGCTGGCGAATCCCGACATCGTCCTGGTGCCCGGCGGCCCCGGCCAGGAGGCGCAGCTTGACGACGGCCCAGCCCACGAGTGGCTGCGCCAGGCCGACGCGGTCACCAGCTGGACCACGTCGGTATGCACCGGGTCGCTGATCCTGGCCGCTGCTGGCCTGCTGCAGGGCCGCCGGGCAACCTCGCACTGGCTCGCGCTGGGCCGGCTCGCTGCCTTCGGGGCACAGCCGACGAGGGAACGCGTGGTCATCGACGGAAAGTACGTCACAGCGGCCGGCGTGTCGGCCGGCATCGACATGGCACTTGATCTGTCCCGGCGGATCGCGGGCACGCCAGCGGCGCAGGCTATCCAGCTGATGCTCGAGTACGACCCGCGCCCACCGCTGAACGCCGGATCGCCCAGCCTGGCACCGCCCGATCTGGTGGCCGCGATGCGCCGCCGCAGCAGGCACACCGAGCCGAGCCGGTAGCCGTTCAGCCCGGCCCGGCCGACCCCCAGGCGCGGGCGGCGATCTTCCGAAGATCCGTAACGGCCGCCGCCGGGTCGGCCGCGCCATACACGGACGATCCGGCGACGAAGACATCGGCACCTGCCTCGGCGCAGCGCGCGATCGTCTCCTCGGTGACCCCGCCATCCACCTGCAGCCAGACCGAGCTGTCCCTGCCCCCGACCATCTCGCGGGCACGGCGGATCTTCGGCAGCACCAGGTCGAGGAAGTGCTGGCCGCCGAACCCCGGCTCGACGGTCATCAGCAGCATCATGTCGAACTCACCCACCAGGTCGGCGTAGGGCTCGACCGCGGTGGCCGGGTTGACGGCCAGCCCGGCGCGCGCGCCGGCGGCCCTGATCGCGCGCAGCGTCCGGACCGGCGACGATGCCGCCTCGGCGTGGATCGTCACGTTGCCCGCCCCGGCCTCCGCATAGCCGGGCGCCCAGCGGTCCGGCTCCTCGATCATGAGATGGCAGTCGAGTGGCAGGGTCGCATGCTTGACCAGCGACTCGACCACGGGCAGGCCGACCGTGAGGTTCGGCACGAAGTGCCCGTCCATCACGTCGACATGCAGCCAATCGGCGACATCCGCAACCACCGCGGCCTCGTCAGCTAGCCTGGCGAAGTCCGCGTTCAGCACGCTGGGCGCAAGTTGGACACTCATGGCGCCACCAAGTCTAGGGCTCAGCAACTGTCGCAGCCGTCCGGGAACTGTCGTAGCCGCCCGCTAGCGTTCGATGCTGTATTCGAATCCGCAACCGCCGAGGAGGCGCTCGTTGAATACCGAGGCATCGAGCAGGCTGCTTGACCGCGTCCGCAAGCTGCTGGCCAAGGCAGAGGACGAGAGCGTGACACCGCCGGAGGCGCAGGCTCTGACCGCCAAGGCCGCCGAGCTGATGGCCAAGTACGGGATCGACCGGGCGCTGCTCGCCGCCGAGCGGCCCGAGACAGACAAGCCCTCCAACCGCATGATCGACATCGACAATCCCTGGGCGCGGGTCAAGGCACACCTGCTGTGCGGGCTGGGCTCCTCGCTTCGCTGCCAGGCCATCTTGCTCAGCACCGGCACCGGCACCAAGGTGCATGTGTTCGGCTTCCAGTCAGACCTTGAACGGCTCGACGTTCTCTACACCTCGGTGCTGATCCAGATGTGGCACGGCCTGGCGGGCGCCCAGGTGCCGGCCTGGAGCCGCAGCCCCCGGGCCTGGCGGCGCAGCTGGCTGCTCGGCTTCGCGACCGCCGTGATCTCCCGGGTCCGGGCAGCCGAGCACGCGGCCGCCTCCCGGGCGACCAGCCCGGACGATGCCGAGGGCTCGAGGACCGCGCTGGTCCTGGCCGACCGGGCGCAGGTGATCCGCGGCGAGGCCGAGCGCGCGTACCCGCTCACCCGCACCGCCCGGATTACCTACAGCGGGACCGGCTACCGGGACGGTTACGCAAAAGGCCAGCAGGCCGACATCGGCGCAGGCCGGGTGACCCGCGGCCGCGGGCGCGCGCTCACCGGAGCCCGCGGCTGACCTGGCCAGCGGCGAATCCCGCCCTTTCCCTTCTCCCCCGTTCCCCCTCTCCGTCCCCCGGTCAGGGTCCAGCGCCGCCTCCCATCGTCTGCCCGCTGAAAGTGGTAACCAAAGCGGCCTTTTACTGGTACTGGCATGACTACCCTTAGCACCATGACGGCCGGCGGGGATCCCGCAGCGCTGGGCCAGCTGCTCAGGTCCCGGCGTGAACGCCTCGTGCCCGCCGACGTGGGCTTGCCCGCGGGATTGTCAGCGGGGCGCCGCCGACGCACAGCTGGATTGCGCCGCGAGGAAGTCGCCGTGCTGGCCAACCTGTCCGCCACCTACTACACGTTCCTGGAGCAAGGCCGCCCGGTGCGGCCTTCGGTGCAGGTCTTGGACGCGCTGGCCTCCGCGCTGCGGATGTCCGCCGCCGAGCGACGCTACCTGCACGTCCTGGCTTACGGTCCCGGCAGCACCAGTGACCCGGCCCCCGGCGCGTCCGCCCCGCCTGAGCGGCTCGATTCCGCCGTGGCTGACCTGGTTCAGCGGCTTGAGCCGCTTCCGACGCTGGTCAAGGGGCGCCGCTGGGACGTCCTGGCCGCCAACCCTGCCGCGCGCGAGCTGTTCGGCGACTGGTCGGCGGGCCCGCCGGGCGAGCGCAACCTGGTGCGCTGGATGTTCACCACCGACCAGGCCCGGGAGGTCTACCTGGAGTGGGAGCCGGAGGCCCGGGCAATGCTCGGCCGCTTCCGGCTGTCCGCCGCCCGGTACCCGGACGACCCCGATATCCGCGCGCTGATCGCGGAACTCCAGCGGGACAGCGAGCACATCAGGGACTGGTGGCCGCGCCACGACGTCGCCGCCATCGGCAGCGGCTCAAAGAAGCTCCGCCACCCGCGGCTCGGCCCCATCGAGTACTCTCACGTGGTTCTCCAGGTCGCCGACCACCCGGACCAAAACCTGATCACATACTCCCCGGCCGCCCCACCGGGGCCAGGTCTGTAACTGCTTCGCGGCCGGGCGCGTGCCCATCGTCTTCACGTGATGTACGTGGCTGGCTCGCTGGTATAGGTCCGGCCGCTTGGTGCGGTCCATTCGAACCAGCCGGGTTTGACCTGGCGGAGTTTCCAGCGGGGATGCTGTTTGAGCTGGTGGTCCCGGCGGCATTCGCCGCTGAGGTTGCAGGCGCAGGTGAGTCCGCCGCTTTCCCACGGGATCGTGTGGTCCAGGTCGGCGCGCCAGGCAGGCTGGCGGCAGACCGGGTTGCGGCACGTCAGGTCGCGGGCGATCACGTACTCACGCAGCCGGGGCGGTGGCCGGTAGGCGCCGGATGCGGTGGTGTGCGCGCATCCTCCGGCGGCGGCGGCGTCGGCGTCGGCCTGGGCCAGCGCGCGTTGCAGCACCCGGCCGGCGCTGCGGAGCGCGGCGGCGATAATGCGGTCCGCCGGCCCCGCACCTCCGGGCGGCCCAGCACTTCCCGGCGGTCCGGTTTTTGGCGGCCGCCCGGTGTTTCGGGGCGGCCAACCACCTCGGTTTGCCAGGGCGGCAATGGTGTCCTGGCTGATCGTGAGAGAGACCCGGCCGGCGGGCCCGCGGGCGGCGGGCGGCCCGTCGCGAGGTGAGCCTGTCGCCGTCACCGGGCGGGCGCGGCGGCGGATCCGGGTGACCGCGATGGCGTGGCCGTCGGGGCTGGTGACGATCACCCGCCACTGGGCTGCCGGGTCGCTGGCGGCGGCCAGCGCGAGCTGGCGGGCCTGGGCGGGAGTGATCGCGCCGATCCTCCCGAGCGTGCCCGGCCGGTCGGCGAGCCCTGCGAGTGTGGTCCAGGGCAGCGTCACATCCAGCAGTCCTGCCGCTGGCGGAGTTCCGTCGGCCGGGGCGGGCCGGGCCAGCGCTGGCGGCAAGGAGCCGAGCGCTGGCCACGCTGGTGCCGGGCCGGTGCCGTACGGGTCGTCGTCGGTCTCCCACGGATCAACGCCACCGTCAAGAGCTGCGTTGTCAGCGGCGGCGCCCTGGCCGGACCCGGTGCGGTCGTGGCCGTCACCGACGCCGGCGAGGTCGTCACCGGCCGAGTCCAGGTCGCCTCCGGGCAAAGGCCCGTCCGGCGGAGGAGGCAGCTCGTCCGGCGGCACGGGCAGCTCGTCCGGCGTTATCGGCGGCTGGGGGCTGCGGCCGGGGCGGCCGTGGGAGCCGGGGCGATCGTGGGGGCCGGGGCGATCGTGGGAGCCGGGGCGATCGTGGGAGTGAGAGCTGCGGCCGGGGCGATCGTGGGGGCCGGGGTCGCTGGCGGGTGGTGGAGGCTGGCCGGGCGGTGCGTCTTCGGTGAGGGGTGCAGGCGGATCGGTGCCCAGGATCAGGCCGAGAAGGACCTGGGCGCGGTGCAAACCGAGGCTCCCCGGCAGCCCGGATGCCTTGCGCGCCCGAGCCAGCGCGTTGATCCGGGCAAACCCCGAGGCGCTCTCGATCTGCGGCAGCTTGTCCGCCACCAGGGCCGCGGTCTGGTCTTCGTCGGCGTACAGTCGCACGTCCGCGTTGCGTTCCGCCTTCTGACGGCGCTCCTCAGCCCCATCCGGGTCAGCGGCGATCACCAGGTGATGCAGCCAGACACGCAACTCGGCATAGGTCTTGCACCGGGCCTTGGGCAGCACCGTGGCCTCAACCGTCCGGGCGGCCTGCTCAGTCAGCACGGACGTCGCCCGCGCGATGATCTGCGCGCGCTCCAGATCGATCCACCCCACGGCGAGTGCGGCGAGGGTCCGCGGCAGCCGCCAGGTCAAGGTCAGCGCCAGGTCCGCCCACGTCTGCGCACCGTCATGCGACAGCCGCAGCGCCATCTCAACCTGGCCTGCCGCATCACGGCACACCCGCGCCGGGCGGCCCTCAACGCTCACGCCAACTCGCCGGTCAGCGGCAGCGGCGCAGGACGTGATCTGGGCGACGGCGGTGAGCTCGACACCGTTCGCGTGCGCGGCCTGCTTGCGCGCGGCAACCGCGAGCCCCGTCAGGGCGTACTCATCCAGCGAGGCCGCTGCGCCCGCGGCAACCTCCAGCCACCCAGCCAGTCCCGGGCCGGGCTCCATGTACTCGATTGCTAATGCCGCCAGGTGGGCCGGATCCAGGGGCGGGCCCATCCGCCCGTCTCTCTCGGCTTCCAGCTTCTGCGCGAGCTCGGCATCTTGGCTCTCCGGGTCGCCGTCCAGCAGGCCGCTGGCAGCCAGCGCATCCAGCAGCGCCTGCCAATCCAGGCCCACCGGGCCGGCGCCATCCTGCTTCCCGCCCGGCAGCGCCTCGGGCGGCACCGGGCCGGACAGCTCATGACCGTCGTGCTCACTGCCAGGCACCCAGGTGAACCGCGGGCCACTGGGGCCGCTCTGGGCCTCCGGCGGTTCTGCCCCTGGCTGGCCTTGCGGGCCCTGTGCTCGCGGTCCCTGGGCTTGCGGTCCCCGGGCTTCCGGCCCCTGGGCATCCGGGCCGGGCTCTGGCGTGGTGGCAGCCATCGGGTTCACCTCCTCCTAGCTAAACAAACGGCCTTGTTTCAAAGACCACGCTATCGGCCGGTACCGACAAAATGGCCGACCACGGAGCTAGGTGGAGAAAATAGTCGAAACAAATTTCCATTTCCTGGCTCATGCGTGCCGAGATCATGCCGTTCCGGCGATTCCGCACGAGCGCGCCCGCATTCTCTGGCGGCGGCCAAGCGCCGTGCCCGCCAACACCAGAGCCAACAGACCCCGGCCATCTGGCCGGTGGCAGCCACCAGACGCGGACGCGCGCTGACCGGAGGCATGCAGCAGCCGCATGGCGAGGCCGAACTTAACCTGGGCGGCCCCGGCCCTGCCGGCGCCCCCTGCCTTGCCGGCGCCCCCTGCCTTGCCGGGCGCCCCCTGCCTTGCCGGGCGCCCCCTGCCTTGCCGGGCGCCCCCTGCCTTGCCGGGCGCCCAAGCTGCCGGGGGACCGAGGTCCCCCGGCAGCGAGCGTTACGCCTTGGCGAACGCTATCCCGAGCGGTGCGCCATCGAGCGTCGCGGTGTTCGCCGGCGGAGGCGCCACACCCGCCGCGCCGCTGATCGTGCCGACCACCATGTTGCTCGCCGGGCTGATAACCGTGATGTCGCCGTCGAGGATGCTGCCGACCCAGACCTGCGAGCCATCCGGCGTCACGGCGATGGAGCCGGGCAGCTCACCAACCGTTATGGTCGCGGCCGTGTGACCAGTTGCCGTGCTGATCGCCGCGACCGAATCGGAGTTCATGTCGGTCACGTACGCGGTGCTGCCGTCGGGTGTGACTGCCACCGCGTACGGCTCGGCACCGGCCGGGAAGTCGGCGACGACGCGATTGCTGGCGGCGCTGATCACGACGAGTTGATTGGTCGACGGGCTGGTCACGTACACCGAGGCGCCGTTCGGGCTGACCGCAAGGCCCTGAGCGCCCCTGGGGATGCTGACCGAGGCGATGACCCGGGAGGCGGCCGTGTCGATCACGTCGACGCCGTTCTCGGTGGTGACGTACGCACGGGCCCCATCCGGGCTGAACGCGACCTGACGGGGGCCGGCGCCGACCGTGATGTCGCCGGCCACGGCGTCCGTCGCGGCGTTGATGACCGCGACCTGATCCGAGCCGCCCGGCCCGGTGTCACCGCCGGTCAGGGTCGCGTAGACCGTGGCGCCGTCGGGCGAGACCGCCACGTCCTGCGGGTAGGCGCCGACCTCGATCGGGGTTCCTTCCTTGCCGGTGGCGACGTCGACCGGGATCACGTCGTACTGACCGGTCTCGGCGATGAAGACTTGCGAGTTGTCGGTGGTGGCCGCAACACCCTCCGGTGAATCGGCGCTGTAGGTGTTCAGGATCGCGCCGGTAGAGACGTCGACCTGAAGCACCTCGTAGCCGCCAGCGGCCGCCACGTAAGCGTCGTAATCGCCGGTCGTGGCCGGGAGGCTCTTGCCGGCCGCCGCGTGGAAGCGGAAGGCGGAAGAGCCGCTGGCCTGATACTTGATGCTGCTCTGTGGCGCGTTGGGGACCTTCGTCCCGTGGGTCGTGCCGAAACTCCCTGCGATGCCGAAGGCGGCGGTCGGCGCGCCGAGGACGACCACGGCGATGCCGGCCGCCCAGAGCACTCTGACGAGCCGCCGGGACCTGCGTCCTGTGGCTGCCGGCGTGGCCGCGCCCGTCTGATCGGTGCTGGCCGGGCCCGGGCTGGCTGAGTCTGCAGACATGTAGTTTCTCCTCTCGCCCGAAGGGTCAGCTCTCGCGGGTGGTGTTGCGCGGGCGGGGACGTGGGCCCGTCTGCTGCACGGGCGGGGTCTGGCTGGCACCAGGGAACGTCGGCTCCGGCAGGGTGTTGACGTTGCGGACGGCCTGCGCCAGCGTGCCCTTGGTCCCGGGCAGGGTCCGCACGGCACTGGGGAACTGGGGGAACCCGAACGCCGAGGTCAGATTCCCGAACGTGGCCCGGCGCCACGGCGTGATGTTTGGGATCGTCACGCCGGTCAGCAGCTCGAGGAACTGCAGCGACGACGTGTGGTCAAAAGTCTCGCTGGCGATCCAGCCGCCCTGCGTCCACGGCGAGACGATGATGCACGGCACCCGGAATCCCCCGCCGATCGGCCAGCTGGGATTGCCCGGAACGGTGATGAACTCGTTAGCCGTTCCGGCCGGCGGGGTGGGCGGCACGACGTGGTCGAAGAGCCCGTCGTTCTCGTCGTAGTTGAGGATGAACACCGTCTTCGCCCACACGTCCGGGTTGGCGGCGATCGCGTCGATCTTGCTGGCCACGAAGTCGGCGCCGGCGGCCGGCGTGTAGTCGGGGTGCTCGGACTGGTAGCTGGTCGGTATCAGCCAGGACACAGTGGGCAGCCGGTCATGCATGGCATCCCACTCGAACTGGCCGGGTGAGAACGTCCGCATCCCGCTCCGGAACAGCGTCGAGTTCACCGGCGCGCTCTGGAAGCTCTTGAACATCTCCAGCAGGTTGGTCTCGTAGTTGTCGACCTCCTGGTAGATCTGCCAGCTCACGCCCGCGTTGGTCAGTGCCTCCGGATAGGTCTGCCACTCGTACGGGATGGGATCGATGTTGCTGGTGATCGGCCCGCCGGCGACGCCCTGCGGGTCGATCCAGGCGCTCCAGTGGTACAGGCGGTTGGGCCAGGTCGGGCCCAGCACCGAGCAGTGGTAGTGGTCGCAGATGGTGAAGTTCTCGGCCAGTGCCCACTGGAACGGGATGTCTTCCTGCGTGTAGTAGCCCATGGTGTAGGGGCCGTTGTTGCCGTTCGCCGCGAGATGGGCGGTGACGAAGCCGTCCATCGCCCCGTTGTCCCACGACAAGTGCTGGTAGTTCCAGGCGTGGCTGGTGGACGGGATGGACTGCGCGCTGGTGGTCAGCGTGTTGAGCCGGAACGGCAGCAGGTAGCCGTCCGGGTTCGTGTACTCGGTCGGATTGGTGGTCGGCGGCGTGGTCGGGGTGGGCTGATACCAGACCGGCTTGCCGTCGGGCAGCGCGATGGCCGCGGGGTCGGAGAAGCCGGCCACGCCGGGGAGCATGCCGAAGTAGTGGTCGAACGAGCGGTTCTCCTGCATCAGGATCACTACGTGCTTGATGTCGCTGAGCCGTCCCGAGCCGCGCGGCGGCCCTGACGCGAGTGCCTTGCGGATGTTCCGCGGCAGGAATTCGGCGGCCAAGGCCGCGGTTGCCGCCGCGCCTGCGCTGGTCAGGAGGCGGCGTCTGGTGAGGTCGGGCATAGGCCTGCTCCGTCCGGGAGTGCCGGGTAACTGCAACCAGCACGATCCAGTCGGATCAGGGCCGCGGTGAGCCCACCATTTCGTTAATGACAGGGAATAGGTAGATGAACGTTTATATTCACGTCGAATGACTAAATATCAGCATCAAACGGCATTGACTTGCCGGCCATTTCGTGCTTCCTCCGAGGGCCAGGTGTGACCGGCTGTGGCCGTGCCGAGTCAGGCCGTGCGGCGCAGCAGCGCGAGGAAGATCGCGTCGGTGCCATGCCGGTGCGGCCAGAACTGCGCGAACTCGGGGTGCGGGCCCGGGCAGCGCAGGCCAGGCACCTCGGGCAGCACGGCGGGCGCGTCGAGCACCTCCGCGTCGTCACGCTCCTCGAGCACGGCCGTCACGACATCGCGGGTCTCCGCCACGTGCGGTGAGCACGTGACGTACGCCACCACGCCACCCGGGCTGGCTGAGTCGAGCGCCGTGGCCAGCAGGGCGCGCTGCACCGGGCCCAGCGCCGTGACGTCCGCCGGCGAGCGGCGCCAGCGGGCCTCGGCCCTGCGGCGCAGCGCTCCGAGCCCCGAGCACGGGACGTCGGCGAGCACCCTGTCGAACGCACCGGGCCGCCACGCGGGAGCGGTCCCGTCGGCCGCCACCACCGCGGCGGCGCTGACCCCGGCCAGGGCACGCCGCAGCAGCCCGGCGCGGTGCAGTCGCAGGTCGGCGGCGAGCAGGCGGGCACCGTCGGCCGAGGCCAGCCCGGCGAGCAGCCGCGCCTTGCCGCCCGGTCCCGCGCACATGTCGAGCCAGCGCGCGGTGGCGCCAGCACCCCCGGCCAGGTCAACCCGGGCCAGCGCGAGCGCCGCGAGCTGGCTGGCCTCGTCCTGCACCGCCGCGCGCCCCTGCGCCACCGCCGCGATCTGCGCCGGGTCGCCCTCGGCGAGCACCGCGGCAAACGGCGACCACTGTCCGGGCTCGGCACCGGCCGCGACGAGCTCGGCGGGGTCGGCGAGCCCGGGCACGGCGCACAGTGTCACCCGCGGCCGCTCGCCGTCCGCGGCCAGGACGGCCTCGGTCTCGGCGAGGCCGCCGGCCGGGTCCTCACCCAGCGCCTCGCTGATCGCGTCGACGATCCAGCGCGGATGGCTGTAGGCGACCGACAGGTGGCCGGTGAGGTCGTCGCCGCGGCTCGGCGCGGCGATCTCAAGCCAGGCCTCGAAGTCCCTGGTGGCAACCTTGCGCAGCACCGCGTTCACGAACCCGGCCGGCCGCTGGCCGGCGACATCCTTCGCCAGGTCCACCGACGTGGCGACCGCGGCGTGCGCGCCGATCCTGGTGGCCAGCAGCTGATGCGCGCCCATCCGGAGCACCTGGCGCAGCGGCGGGTCGATCCGGTCCACATCCCGGTCGCTGCAGATGGCGAGGATCGCGTCGTAGCTGCCCTGACCGCGCAGCGTGCCGTAGGCAAGCTCGGTGGCCAGCGCAGCGTCCCGTCCGCTCAGCCCTGCGTCCCTCAGCAGCGCGGGCAGCAGCAGGTTGACATATGCGTCCCGGTCGCAGACCCCGCAGAGAGCCTGGAACGCGACGTGCCGCGCCGGGTCGGCCCGGCGTCGCGCCGGACTGGCCGGGTGGGTAGGAGCACGCGGTGGCATCTCAGCCCAGCACCGCGCCGGACGTGCCGAGGCGCAGGCCACGCAGCCAGTCGGCGGCCGGCATCCGGCGCTTGCCATGCGCCTGCACGTCGCCGAGCGCAACCGGCTGGGTTCCGGTACCGACCAGCGCGATCGGTCCCTTGACGCGCAGCTGCCCGGGAGCCAGGTCGGGGTCGCCGTCGCCTGTGCCGATGCCGGCGAACGGCCAGAGCTTGACCCTGGTGCCGTCGAGTTCCGTCCACGCGCCGGGCGCCGGGGTGCACGCCCGGACCGCGCGGTCGACCGCGACGGCCGGGTCACCCCACCGCACCCTCGCGTCCTCGGCAGTGATCTTTGGCGCCAGGCTCACCCCGTCGGCGGGCTGCTCGCGCGCCACCAGCTGGCCAGACTCGATGCCGTCGATGGTCGCGACGAGCAGCTCTGCCCCGGACACGGCCAGCCGGTCCAGCAGGTCACCGGCGGTGTCGTCCGGCCGGATCGCTTCGGTGACCACGCCGAACACCGGGCCGGCGTCCAGCGCGGCGACGATCCGGAACGTGGTGGCGCCGGTGACCTCGTCGCCATGCAGGATCGCGTGCTGCACCGGCGCAGCGCCACGCCACGCGGGCAGAAGAGAGAAGTGCAGGTTGACCCAGCCGCGGAAGGGGACGTCGAGCGCCCGCTGCGGGAGCAGCGCGCCGTACGCGGTGACCGGGCAGCAGTCGGGCGCTAGGCGGCGCAGATGATCGAGGAACTCCGGGTCACCAGGCTTGGCCGGCTTGAGCACCTCGAGACCCGCCGCCTCGGCGCGCTGCGCTACCGGGCTCGGCGCGAGCCGCAGTCCGCGCCCGGCCGGGGCGTCCGGCCTGGTGACCACCGCAGCGACCTCGTGCCCGGACTTGAGCAGCGCATCCAGCGAGGGCACCGCCGTGGCCGGGGTGCCCGCGAAGACGAGTCGCATCCCTTAGTAGGCCTCTCCCCGGGTCGCGTGCGGCGAGGCCCGCACGACTGGGACCGGCTCGCCGAACCACTCCGCGGCCCGGATCTCCTTCATCGCCAGCTTGCGCTGCGCTGGGTCGAGCCGATCGATGAACAAGATGCCGTCCAGGTGATCGGTCTCGTGCTGCACGCAGCGGGCGAGCTGCCCGGCTCCCTGCACCGTTACCGGCTCGCCATGCAGATCGAAGCCCGTGGCCACGACGCCGTGGGCGCGCTCCGTCGGGTACTGCAGGCCGGGGAAGGACAGGCAGCCCTCCTCGTCGATCTCCTGATCGTCGGACAGCTGCAGCACCGGGTTGATCAGGTGACCGATGACGTCGTCAACGTTGTAGGTGAAGACCCGCAGGCCGACGCCGATCTGCGGCGCGGCCAGGCCGAGCCCAGGCGCCTCCAGCATCGTGTCGGTCAGGTCCTTGACCAGGCGGCGCAGTTCGGCGTCGAAATCGCGGACTGGCTCGGCCGGCGTACGCAGCACCGGATCGCCGAACAGACGTATCGCCTTGACGCTCACCTGGTTCCTCCCGCTCGTTCGGCTCCGTGCCGCACGTTAGTTCCTCGCATCGCCCCGGCTCCGTGCGGCGCGCTAGTTCCTCGCACAGCCCCGGCACGGGGCCGCACGTTAGTTCCCCGCACAGCCCCCGCTCGGGGCCGCACGCTCAGTCTATGGAGGATGAACGGGCCTTGAACGCCGCCTTGCGAGCCGCGCGCGCCACCTCGGGGTCGGGATGATGCTCGCTGAGCGCGGTCAGCAGGTCCGTCACGCCCGGGTGGTCGACGCGCCAGAGGCCCGCCACGATCTCGGCCTGGCCGGCGCCAGGCACGTCGGGCAGCAACTCGGCCACCACGTCCGCGGGATCGGCCTCCTCGAGCAGGCCGGCGCCGAGGTCGACCAGCAGCCAGGCCCGGTCCTCCGGACGCAACTCTGCCTGCTCGCCGTGCTCGTGCAGCCAGACCGAGGCGTGCGCGCGGAGCACCGGGTCTGCCAGCGCCGCCCGGACCTCGCCGATGGCGGGCTCGCCGATCCGGTCGAGCACGGCGAACGCGGCGCCACGCCGGCCCGGCGACCCGCTTCCGGCCGCCCGGACGAGCTCGGCGGCGGCCTGGGCCGCCGGCCGCCGGGCCAGCCAGGAGGTGATCTCAGCCTCGCCGTCCTCGGCGTCGCAGCTCGCCAGCGTCGCCAGCAGGCCGGCCGCGCCAGACCGGCCCGCGGCGCCGAGAACGGGAACGTGCCAGCCCTGGGCGCGCAGCCTGCGGTGCACTCCCCACACGCCGAGCGGCGACAGGGCAACCGTGAGACCCCCGCCGGCCTCCTCCGTGCCGAGCTCCACGACGCCGAGGTCGGCCAGGATCTCCAGCGCCGTGGACAGCGCCGCCGCATGGTCCGGCGGCGCGGACCCCGGCTGGCCTCGCATGGTCCCGGCTGCGGCGGCGTACGCGTCGAACAGCCCCTCCATCCGGACAGGGCCGCCGACGGTGTACAGCGCTGTCGCAAGGCCGTCCAGGTCCTCGGCGGCGAGCACCGCCTCGAGTGCGGCGGCCCAGGTGGTCAGCAGCTGCCCGGTGTCGCCGGAAGAGAGGACGTCACGGGGCGCGGGCACGCCGTCCCGTGCCTCACCACCGCGCAGTCTGCCGCTGCGCAGCATCTTTGTGGCGGTCGCGACGCGCAGAGCGGTGTCCACCTCGGCCGGCGTCAGCTCAAGGTCGGCAGCGGCCGCGGCGCGGTCCGCCGGCCCGAACGCGAGGCCGTTCGGCTGCCCGGCCCGGGCGGCTTCCGCGGCCGCCCGCCGGTCCGCCCAGCGGGCCAGGTTGCGCGCGGCGCGCAGCAGCGGAGCCACACGCGCGGCGGCGGCGAGTTCCTCCCGAGGGGCCAGCCGGACGGGAGGCAGCCGCGGCGTGCCGCCGCCATCGCCCCCGCCGTCGCGGTGCGCCGAGGTCAGCTCGCGCGCCGCAGCCCTCCCACCTGCGCGTTGTTCCGTTTTCTCGGGCCCGCTCCACGACGCATGCGCCGTCTCGGTATCGTCGGCCGACCGCCGTGGGCTTGACCTCGCACTCGGATTCCTTCGTGTGGTGGCCACCCAAGCACCTTATGGCCTCCGGAGGCGTAGTCAGAGCAGCTCGGCCGGGTCGAGCTGGAGTCGCAGGCCGCCAGAGTCCTTTCGAGCGGTGCGGGTTGCCTGCGCCGCGCGCAGTGCGCAGGCGAGCGCGGTGCCGCTGCGGCGGTCGACCCTGACCAGCACGCGCACGGCCGCGGTTTCGTCCTGCTGCTGGTCAAAACGGCCGTCGGAGACCGGAACCGGCCCGAGCACCTCCGCCCCGGCCGGCAGCTCCGCCACGGCGATGACGTCCTGCACGGCGCGATCGGGCCCGGTCAGCGCGGCCACCCGGACCGCCGGAGGAAACCGGAGTTCACGCCGCTCGGCCAGCTCGCGTTCCGCGTGTGTCACCGGGTCCCAGCGGACCAGCGCCTGTACCGGGAGAAGCGTGGCTTCGGCGACGACCACGACCGAACCGCCATCGAGGCCCTGCCCCGGCTGTCCGGCCGGGCGCACCAGCGCGGCGGCGTTGAGCCAGCGGCGCAGCGCCTCCTCGGATGCGCGCAGGCTGGCCCGGCCGAGCAGGGCCCAGCCATCGAGCAGCACGGCGGCCGAATATCCCCCGGCGGCGCGTGGCTCCGCGCCGGGCGTGGCCACGATGACCGCGGGCTCGCTGCCGACCTCGGGGATCACGTCGGCGCCGCCCGATGTGCGCACGGTCGCGGCGGGGAACGCCCGGCCGAGTTCCTCGGCCGTGCGCCCGGCGCCGACGACCAGCGCGCGCAGGCCCGGCTGCCCGCACTGTGAGCAGCGCGGCGGCGCGGTCTTGCCACACCAGCCGCAGAGCGCGGCCGCCCCGGCGCCGGGCAGAGCCAGCGGCCCGCCGCACGCGGGGCAGCGGGCCCGCGCGCCGCAGCGCTCGCAGGCGACGGACACGACGTACCCGCGGCGGGGCACCTGGAACAGCACCGGCCCCCTGGCCAGGGCCTCGCGCGCGGTGCGCAGCGCCAGGCTCGGCATGCGCGCCGAGCGGGCTGCCTCGTCTCTGGCCAGCTCGGCGTCGTCGCCGGCCGCGGTGATCCGAGGCGCGGACCGCCGGATCGTGGCCCGGTCGGCGGTCAGGGCGGCTGCCCAGCCGCTGTGCACCAGCTGGGTCACCTCGGTGGTGCGCGCGAAGCCGCCGAGCAGCGCCGCGGTGTTGCCGCGGTGCGCGCGCAGCGCGAGAACTTCCCTGACGTGCGGGTACGGCGCGCGTGGCTCGGCGTGCAGGTCGTCGCCGTCGTCCCAGATCACGACCAGGCCGAGCCCGGCGACCGGGGCGAACATCGCGGACCTGGTCCCGGCCACCACCCGCGTCTGACCGCGTGCGACCTTGAGCCAGCGCCGGTACCGCTCCGCCGGGCCGAGGCCGGCCGCGAGGCTGACGTGCCGCCCGGCGCCAAGCACGTCGGAGAGGGCGGCGTCGACCAGGCCGAGATCCCTGGCGTCGGGCACCACGATCAGCGTGCCCTTGCCCGCCGCTGCGGTGGTCGCGGCGGCCACCGCGATCTCCTCTGGCCAGTGCGGGCCGGGCAGGGCAGACCAGGCGGCGCGCGGCGCGCGTCCGCCGGCGAGGGCAGCCAGGAACGACGGGCCGGCGGGATAGCGCGCCCAGGGCCCAGGCCCGGGCAGCGGCGGCGCCCCCGCTTTGGCGTCGGCAGCGGGCGGCTCGGCCGCAGCACCGGGCGCCGATTCCTCACCGGCGGCAGACTCCCCGGCAGCACCAGCCGCCACTCCCCCACCGGCGGCAGCAGACTCCCCGGCAGCACCAGCCGCCACTCCCCCACCGGCGGCAGCAGACTCCCCGGCAGCACCAGCCGCCACTCCCCCACCGGCGGCAGCGGACTCCCCGGCAGCAGACTCGGCCGCGGCGTGCCGCGGCGGAATCGCGAGCCGCAACACGTCAGCGAGAGTCCCGCCGTACCGGTCCGCCACGGCGCGGGCCAGCCCGAAGATCTCGGCTGTCAGTACCGGCTCTGGCGACACCACCCGCTCGAGGAACGCGAGCTTGCCCTCGTGCTCGCTCGCATCCGCGCGCTGCAGCAGGTAGCCGTCGCTCAGCCGGCCCGCGAACCTGACCCGTACCCGGCAGCCGGGCACCGCCTCCGCCGAGAGCTTCTCGGGCACCAGGTAGTCGAAGGGCCGGTCCAGGTGCGGCAGGGACACGTCCACGGCCACCCGCGCAACCGGCAGGCTCCCGGCGGCCACCTTTGCCCTGCCGCCCCGTCCCGCCGAACCTGCCACGGCTCTGTCCTACCAGAGACCTCCGTCGCCGCTGCGCTGCGCTAGCCGACAAACACCGACTCGGTGAACCACTGCCAGGTGCGGCCGATGCCGTCCTCGCGGGCGATGGTCGGCGCATAGCCGAGGATCTTGCTCGCGAGTTCATAGGACGCGAAGTTGCGTTCCACCTCGCCGGCACGCGCGGGCCGGTACTCGACCGGATGCTCCGGCGCCCCGGCGGCGTCACGGCACAGGTCGGCCAGTTGCGACGCGGTGGTCTCGACACCGGACGCGACGTGCAGCACGGTGCCGCCGGGGACGTCGCTGTCCAGCGCCAGCCCGATCGCGCGGGCGATGTCGTCTACGTGCGTGTAGTCACGCGACGCCGAGCCGTCGCCGTAGATCACCATTGGCTGGCCGTCATGGATCGCCCAGAAGAACTTGTTGAGGACTCCCGACTTCTTCTCGCTCCATGGGCCGTAGACGTTCGCGAACCGCAGCGCGATCGTGCGCAGCCCGTAGGACGTGGCGAACGCGTGGGCGTAACCTTCTCCAGCGAGCTTGCTCGCCCCGTATGGCGAGATCGGCTTCGGCAGCGAGGACTCGTCGACCGGAGGGGTCGCGTTCCCGATCAGCGCGCCGCCGGTCGAGGCCTGGACCGTGCGCTCCACCCCGGCCCGCCGGGCCGCGTCGAGCACCTGGAACGTGCCAAGCACGTTCACGTCGAAGTTTGCGGCCGGGTCGGCGATGGACATGATGACCGAGCCGGCCGCGGCGAGGTGCACGACCGAGTCGATGCCTGCGAGCGCGGAGTCGAGCGCGTCCGCGTCGCGGATGTCTCCCTCGACCAGATCCGCGTCCACGCCCGCCAGGTGCGCGGCGTCGCCGGTCGAGTAGTTGTCAAACACGCGAACCCGATGTCCGGCCCCGACGAGCTGGCGGACCAGCGTCGCGCCGACGAAGCCGGCGCCGCCGGTCACCAGGATCCGGCGTTCCTGCCCCACGGCTAATCCTCCTGTCCTGCGGTCACGGCGTGGCGCCCGCCGGCGGCCTTCCGGCCGCGCTGCCGCACCGGCGCGACCCGGGTCAGCAGCGTATAAGTCACCACGGCGATCGCCAGGT
>Ga0335073_10001215_pt1 | contig 34307 bp, 24 predicted proteins | sample Lox_Sample_22_FD_207093 | JGI IMG/M metagenome (GOLD analysis project Ga0335073, IMG submission 207093) | Soil microbial communities from Loxahatchee National Wildlife Refuge, Florida, United States - Lox_Sample_2.2 | ecosystem: Environmental > Terrestrial > Soil > Wetlands | place: USA... | reverse complement strand
CGAACTCAGCTCTTTGCACCTTTATGCGGAAGGTATCGAGCAGCCAATTCTGCGTGTCGGGCACAACGTAGGATTTCCGGCGCCGACGGATGCGATAGAGTTCTATGGAACGGGTATCGACACTCCGTTTTCTGCGAACCGCGTGTACTGGCTGGTGAGCGAAACTTCCGCGGGCAAGCGAATCTTCTCCTCCGGGGCGGGCTTCTCGGAAGCGCCCGGTCCGGCTAGCTTCCCCTACACGACGATCCTGGAAGATCGCACGGTGTATTTCGCGGCGCTATTGAATGGCGAAAATAGCGACAATTTCTTCGGCGCCGTAGTTACATCCGAACCCATCGATCAAACATTGAACGTCGACCACCGAGATGCGTCTTCGTCGCAGCCGCTGACGCTAACCATTGCGCTGCAAGGAGTGACGGACCAGCAACAACACGACGTCACCGTGCAATTCAACGGAGCGTCGCTAGGCACCGTCGATTTCTACGGCCAAGTCCTCACGACACAGTCATTTTCGATTGATGCGTCGCAAGTGGTTGACGGGACAAACACGGTGACACTCACTGCTCTCGATGGCGACTACGACGTGAGCGCGGTGCAATCGATTCAACTGCAGTACATGCATACGTATGCGGCGAATTCCGACTGGTTACAGGCTAGTGCGCCAGCGGGCACCGGGGTGCACATTTCGGGCTTCTCGAATGCGCAGGTGCGGGTGTTCGACATTACGAATCCGCAGAGCATCGTGGAGCTACCTGCCAAGGTCGCGCAGGAGGAGAACTCCTACAGCGCCCTCGCCGAGCTGCCCGCAACTAACACGGGAATTCGCACGATTCTGGCATTGGGCGCGGACACGCTTGCGTCGCCAGCTTCGATCGAAGCGCACACTCCGACCCTATTGGATCAAGAGCGCACCGGCGCGGACATCGTGATGATCAGCTATCCAGAGTTTGCGTCGCACCTGGCGCCACTGGTGAATCTGCGCGAATCGCAGAGCCACCGCGTGCAGGTGGTCACCACGGAACAGATCTTTGACGATTTCAATTTTGGCGAGCGCAGTCCATTCGCGATACGCAGCTTCCTGCAGAATGCCGCGGCTCGTTGGCAGCATAAACCGCAGGCAGTGTTGCTGGTGGGCGACGCGTCCATGGACCCGCGGAACTATCTGGGATTTGGTGATTTTGATTTCGTGCCTACCCGAATCATCGAGACTGCGGCACTGAAGACCGCCTCTGACGACTGGTTCACGGATTTCCTCGAAAATGGCTATGCGACGATTCCTACGGGCCGCCTGCCCGCGCGCACTACTTCGGATGTTGACGTACTTGTGTCGAAGATTGTCGGCTACGAACAGGGCGAATACGCCGGTTCGTGGAACACACAGGCAGTTTTGATCGCGGATCAGAACGTCGACGCGAATTTCACTTCCGCGGCGGCGTCCGCCGCCGCGACGCTGCCTTCATCCTTGCTGATTTACCAGATTTTGGCCGACGGAGCCGATCCCGGAACAGTGCACTCGCAGATTGTTACTGCCTTGAATAACGGGGCACTGCTGGTGGACTACAACGGACACGGCGCGGAACAGCAATGGTCTTTCGTCGACCTGTTTGACAATAACGATGTCGCCGCATTGAGCAATGGCGGGAGGCTACCGGTCTACTTGCTGATTGATTGCCTGAACGGCTTATTTCAGGACGTCTACGCCGAGAGTCTCAGCAAAGCGTTGATCCTTGCACCGAACGGTGGAGGAGTTGCGGTTTGGGCTTCGTCTGGATTTACAAACGAGCCGCCGCAAGCATCGATGGATCTGGCTCTTCTGCAACAAATGGCGGCCAGCCCCAACGATTCACTTGGGCTGATGATTTTGCGCGCGAAGAAGGTTACCACCGACAACGATGTGCGGCGCACCTGGATCTTGTTCGGCGATCCAAGCATGCGCTTACACTACGCACCGTCCGGCGGAACGACGCCCAATGTCCGGCCTTCCGTTGACGCGGTTGCCGCCACCAGTCCACCACGGAATTGCTCGCGGGGATTTGTTTGTCCGAAGGAGAGAGAGTAATGAAATTCATTCGTTTATTTTCCGCCATGGCGCTATTGGCCGCCTCGTGTTCCGCTACTTTGTTGAAAGCACAATCTCCGCAGCAAGCGGTTGCATTGGGTCTGGTTGCTAAGACGTGGGATGCGCAAATTGGGAGTGCGGCAGCCGACGAAGGGGCATCAATCTATTCGGGCGATGAACTGTCCACTTCAGAGGAAGGTTCGCTGTTGATTCGCATGGGGGCGCTTTCCCTGGAACTGCAGAAATCCACCACGGTGCACATTTATCGCGCTCCGTATGGTGCTGTTGTGGAGTTAGAGCGCGGAACCGTGCTCTACACCACTCCGGGTGGGGCGCAGAATCTGGTAATCGTGGCATCTGATGTACGCGTGACGCCCGCTGTTTCCAGTCCCGATTTCGGCCGCGTCACCGTAGATGATCCTTGCAACGTCACAGTCCAAAGCCAGCGCGGCGTAGCCAATGTGAAGGTCGGCTCAGAGAACCGTACTGTTGAAGAGGGCAAGGCATATCGCGTCCATGCGGAGAACCGTCTAAGTTACCGCAAATACCTTTCGCCGGACGCCGACAACTATCACGATTACCATGAACATATTCCCTGTGCGGCAGCGGCCATTCCTCATGGGGGCGCGCCTGTTGCCGCCGGACAAAGTCGTTTTCTACTGGTGACGGCAGTAGGGGTAGGTGTAGGTACTGGTGTCGGGATCTACAAGGCTTTGGAGAGCCCGTCGCAACCTTGAGTTCGCTGTGAATTGGCTAGTCAGACAAAGAAGCCGGTGCGTCAACCAGCCGACTGCACCTGCTTTTTGTCTCGCTTAGCACCTGTGCTCGTGATCTGCAAAGATCTTATCCGTGGCCGCCGCTCAATTCGCGCACGATGGCGCCGACAAAAGTTTTGGCGTCTCCGAACAACATGAGCGTTTTATCCATGTAGTAGAGCGGGTTGTCGATTCCCGCGAACCCGGCGGCCATGCTGCGTTTAATGACCATGACCGTGCGGGCCTTGTCCACATCGAGAATAGGCATGCCGTAAATGGGGCTGGTTTTGTCCTCGCGCGCCGCGGGATTCGTTACGTCGTTGGCGCCGATGATCAAGGCCACATCGGTCTGTGGGAAGTCGCCGTTGATTTCGTCCATCTCGACGAGCTTGTCGTAAGGAATGTCAGCTTCTGCCAATAGAACGTTCATGTGTCCTGGCATTCGGCCCGCGACAGGATGAATGGCAAATTTCACGTCCACGCCACGTTTGGTAAGCGCGTCATACAACTCGCGTACTTTATGCTGTGCCTGGGCGACCGCCATGCCGTACCCTGGCGCGATTACCACCTTGCTGGCGGAACCCAAAATTCCAGCCGCATCTTCGGCGGACGCGCTGCGCACCGTGCGTTCCTCTGTGCCTTTGGCTGCCGAAGCCTGTACCTGCCCGAACGCACCAAACAAAACGTTGGTGAACGACCGGTTCATCGCTTTGCACATGATCACCGAGAGGATGAAACCGGACGCGCCATCGAGGGCACCCGCGACCACGAGTACTTTGCTGTTGAGCACAAACCCCAGCAACGCCGCGGAGAAACCGGCATAAGAATTCAATAGCGAAATCACCGTGGGCATATCGGCGCCGCCGATAGGCGTGACCAGCATGATCCCAAACAGGAGGGCCACAACCACCATGCCGATGAATAGGTGGGTGTAGCCGGGATTGAAAACGAGAATGATGATCAATGCGACAGCGACGCCCAACGTCGTGAGGCTGACGATGTTCTGCCCTTTGTAAGTGATCGGTCGTTGCGGCAGGATCTCCTGCAGTTTGCCGGCGGCGATGATGCTGCCGGTGAAAGTCAGCGACCCAATCACCACTTCCAGTCCGATTTCCGCCATTTCAAATTTAGAAAGGTTAGGAGTGCCGACGAAGTATTCGGCGATGCCGATTAGTGCGGCGGACATTGCCCCAAATGCGTGGCTCAAGGCGGTTCGCTGCGGGACGGCGGTCATCTTCACCATGCCCAACGGAACGCCGATCGCGGCTCCGATGATGAGTGCGATGATCACCCACTTATAATTGGTCACCTGCGGATCGAAGAGCGTGGCGATTACCGCCACAGCCGAGGCAATTTCGCCGATGAGTACACCGCGCATCGCGGTGACCGGGGAGCTGAGCCACTTGAGAGCAAGGATGAAGCCGATTACTGCGGCGATATAACTGAAGTCAATGAGTTGCTGCAACGAGGCAGGATTCATGGCTTCTTGGCCTTTGCCGACTTAAACATGCTCAACATTCGGTCAGTGATCAGGAAACCGCCCACCATGTTACTGAAGGAAGCCGCGACCGCCACTAGGCCGAGAATCGTGGAGAACTTCGTTTCATGGCGGCCGGCGATGATGATGGCCGCGACCACCACGATGGCGTCGAGCGCATTGGTCAACGACATCAGCGGTGTGTGCAGCAACGGGGAGACCCGTTTAATTAGTTCGAGTCCTAAGAACGCCGCCAGAACGAAAACGAACAAACTGGATATGAAATCCGCCGGCATGCTTCCTCCTTAAACCTTGGCTGCCAATGCAGGCAGTCCGAAGAATTCACGCACCCGAGCGTTCACGATTTCGCCGTCGCGCGTGACCATAGTTTCGCGGGTGATTTCGTCGTTCATGTCCAATTGCAGCTTGCCATCTTTCACCAAGTGCTGCAGAAATGCGCTGAGGTTGCGGGCATAGAGCGAACTCGCGTGATAGGGCACAGTGCCGGCCAGATTGAATTCGCCGATGATGGTGACGTTGTGCTCGACGACAATTTCGTCGGGTTTGGTCAACTCGCAGTTGCCACCGCGCTCGGCTGCCAGGTCGACGATTACGGAACCCGGCGCCATCCTTTCCACCATGTCTTTTGTTACCAGCACTGGTGACTTCTTTCCGGGGATGACCGCTGCGGTGATGACCACGTCGCTTTCCGCCACAGTTTTTCCAAGGAGTTCGCGCTGTTTTTGATAGAACGATTCGTCCTGGGCCTTGCCATAACCGCGCGCATCTTGCGCGTCTTTCGCTTCGATGGGAAGTTCGACGAAGCGTCCACCCAAGCTCTGCACCTGTTCTTTAGCAGCGGGTCGCATGTCGTAGGCAGAAGCTACGGCGCCAAGGCGTCGTGCGGTCGCGATGGCCTGCAATCCGGCAACGCCAGCGCCAATGATCAGCACACGAGCCGGCGCAATCGTCCCCGCGGCGGTGGTCAACATAGGAAACAAGCGTGGCAGAGTGTCTGCTGCCAATACCACGGCCTTGTAACCGCAAATCGTAGCCATTGAGGACAAAGCATCCATACTTTGTGCCCTCGTGGTACGTGGCATCAGCTCCACGGAAAATGCCATCACACCTCGCCCGGCAAGCTGCTGTAGCGAGTTGGCGTTTCCAAGTGGACGCAGGAAACCTATCACGATCTGCCCTTTTCTCATCAGCGGCAGGTCTTCACCGCCGGTCTTGTCATTGGCGCCGTGAACCAGAAACTGCACGATGATATCGGCCGTTTGAAAGATTTCGGCGCGACTGGCAATCAATCGCGCGCCTTTCTCGGTGTACTCAAAATCTGGATAGCCTGCGCCAATGCCAGCACCGGCTTCAATGGTTACGTCCAGGCCAACCTTTTTCAGATTCGGAATGACTGCCGGGACTAATGCTACGCGTCGTTCATTCGGGTAAATCTCTTTGGGCACACCGACGATCATGTACCCTCCTTCCTAAATTGGTCTTGTTGTTACCTCTTGGGGTTGTGGTCGGGATGGCTCGGGCGCACGGGCCTAGCTTGCTCGTACAGGCGTGCGCTTGCCGTTGCATACGGTCGATCATGGATCATTGCACTTTCGGAATAGAGGGGCGGAGCGTTGGACCCTCGCGGCAATGTTGGCATTCATGCGTCTGCGTGTTCTGCATGAACAGCACGGTCTTGAAATGACGGGGGAATTTTAGCGCTAATTTGACGTTGGCCACAAGCCACGGCAGAACGCGAGGCTACAACCGTAACTGTGGACTTGCGACTCATTTCAACCCGTCATAGACTGCGCGCGCATCGCGCAACTTCTTGAGCACACCTTGCTGCGAATTCCAATAAGGATACTCTCCGGTGATCTCGATGGTGCGATCGATCCAAGCTTTGAAATAGTCGGCATCGACCTTGGAATAGGGCCGTTTGCCTGCAATTGTTACATAGACGGGGCTGGTGGTCGCAAAGGTGTAATTGTCCATGACCGGATAATCTGCTTTCTCGCTCCAGGCCCGCAGAACACACCAACCACTGTTGTTCATTGAGATGTTGCCGGTGTCGTCGGCCATATCACGCGCCCCTTCGAGTCTTAAGGTTTGCGCGACTTTCCCATTGCATACGACTTCGAGATGATCGACCGGAACGACGGAGGACAATTTTGCGGTGAAGGGTATCGCCGCCTGCGGATCGGCGAATTTTAGTTCGCTACCGACCATCTCTCCGCCCAACGTGAATTCGAGAAGTGGCCCGTTTGTGGCGAACGTCCGGCCCTGTTTCAAATTGTCGAGCCACGTGTCGGGTGTCGTTGGCCATTGTGGCGTCCGGACGTAAACTCGATCGAAGCCAACTTGGCCGCGAATGGGCGCGGCGTAATTGGCGGTGGCGTCGGTACCTCCTCCGGCCGGCAGTTTAAAGCCGAGATTCAACAGCTTGTACCAGACCGTCGCTGTGGACTTGTGGTCGCTGAATCCCACAATTTCCATGTAATCCAATTTGCCGAGCGCTACATCGACCGGCAATTCATCCGTGATTGCTTGCGCCGGTTTCGCAAACGGGTCGGGCACGTCATCAAAGGGATGCACCGCCCCGACTAATGCGCCTTGTTCGTGGGCCATGTCGTACACGTCGGCGTTCATGGGATACAGACTGGCCGCGGCCGTGTTCGGATAACCAGCATATCCCGGCAACAGCAAATGATCTTTCAAATGTAAAACGCCACGATGGCCCCAGTAACTGGTGTGAAATTCCTGCCCTTGGACGATTTGCGAGCTTCCATTGTCCTGAGGATTTGCTGAGAAGTCCACGAACTCAATATCCGGATAGCGTTGTTCCTTGTTGACCGTCAGGTTGTGAACAAATTGCACGCCTTCCGAGTCGGAGATGACATGCAACCAAGCAGGGTCGTTCTGATAGGTGCCGCCATAATTCATATGAATGTGCAGATCCGCGTTGCTCCAATGTTCTGCAGAGTTCCACGGACCGGGCAATGGGCGCAAGGTAATCCGAATTACCTTGGTCGCACCGGGAGTGATGGTTATCGTTTGCTTCTCGAATTTATAATTCAGTCCCTTGCTCACTTCGAGAGTGACTTGCCCTGGAGGAGCCAGGAAATCGTCGCTTCCATCGACATAGACGTAATGCCGTTCGAATCGTAGCTCATTGCGATCGAAGCCGTCGTCAGCGTGGACTGGGTTGACTTGCCAGCAGAATCGACCTTGTTGGTCTGTCATTGAAACGCGCGCTGGCGTGGGCTGTCCGTTCTCGTCTTCCACAGAGACGCGAATGAGTCCGACGGGCTTGAGGAATTTCAGGTTGGCGGCATCAAACCCAGTGATTTGCCGGATTCCAGCTTGTGGGAACTCTTGCACTTCGATAGCGGTGCTGCCGGTGAAATTTGAGATATATGCGATTTTCGTTCCGTTGGGGGACCAGCGAGGGTTGGTTTGATCCCAGTTTCCGTAGGCCAAAGGAAACGCATCACCGCCATTGGCGGGCAGGATCCACAAGTTCTGCCACTGTCGACCAAGGTAGGAGCTGTATATGAGGCGGGTGCCGTCTGGAGAAAAATCGGGTCGCGCTTTCCAACTCGTTTCCTCGTAGTGAATCTCCCGAGCTTCCGCACCAGGCGCCGCTTTCATGCGCCAGAATCCGCCTGTGCCGTAAATATGCCCCTTGTTGGATACGAAAAGAATCTCTTTGCCATCGCGAGTCCAAGTTGGGTTGATTTCCATATCGTAGGCGCTGTAGTAGTAGCGGGGGAGGGAACTTTTGGTTTCGCCGGTGAGGCGAACGACATTTCTTAGTTGACTGTCGACCACATCGGCCATAAATACGTGGAATCGCCTGTTGTATTGCGTAGAAATCCAAACGAGCTTCTTCCCGTCGGGGGAAAAGCGCGGTTCAACGTTTACCGCTCCGCTCGTCGTGAGTGGCTGCGTTTTTCCAGTGGCAATGTCGAGCAACCACAACTCCATGGCGTCCTTCTGGTAGGAGACGTAAACCACTTGCTTACCACCCGCCGACCAGTCGGGTTGATAGTCGTACCCGGCGCCATCGGTCAGCTGCACAGCCTCTTTCGAATCCAGTTTCTGCCGCCATAGCGAGCCTGCCATGGAGTAGATCAACTCTTGTGAGTCCGGTGCCCAGGTAAGACTGCTTGGGCCGCTAGTCAATTGCGGCAAGTACAGTTCGCGGTAGTAATAAGGATGAGGTTCGTCAATTTGTGGCAGGACGGGACGCCGCTGTGCAGAAGCGGGAAGTACGGCCGAAGCAAGGGCGACACAAATTGCCATGAATTGTTTCAAGAGACCCTCCGCACGATGTCATCGTACGCCAAAAATAGGAAAGGGCGCAGGATGCTGCCCCCCATTCGCAAAATTGTATGGATTGCGGCAAGTCTTTTAGGCTAGACCTGCTTTGGTCAGCGGCATTTCCCGGTAGCGCTTTCCGGTCGCGGTAAAAATGGCGTTGTAAATTGCCGGAGCCACGGGAGGTAATCCTGGTTCGCCGACACCTGCGGGAGGTGCTTCGCTGTCCACGATGTAGACGTTGGTTTCGCGTGGAGCCGCATTCATGCGCGTTACCTGGAAAGTGTCGAAATTCGATTGATTGATCACACCATTCGTGGCGCTAATTTCGCCATAGAACGCAATGCTGGTGCCCATCACCGCGGCACCTTCGAATTGTTGCTTCACAATCGTGGGATTGACTACCGTGCCGGCGTCAAGAGCCGTGTCTACGCGGTGAAGAATTACCTGATTGTCCTTCACCTCAGCCTGGACTACCGTCGCCACGTAAGTGAGGAAGCTGCGGTGCGTGGCAATTCCCATGCCGAAGCCGTTGCCCAGCTTTTGCTTGCCCCAGCCCGATTTTTCCGCAGCCATCTGCACCACGCGGCGGAAGCGCGCGATGTCGATGGGATACTTTTCGTAATCGCCGTCGTAATTGGTGTAGTCCTTCGGCAACTCAGACTTTGGCATGACGCGATCGGGGCCTAGAAGCGCCAAGAGATACTCGACCTGGTCCTTGCTGGCTTGATGCGCGAGTTCTCCGACAAACGAATGAATCCCATAGGCATGATAGATATTCGCGACCGATCGCAGCCATCCAATCCGGGTGTGCGCCGCCGCAGGACCGTTTTCAGCGCGCTGGTTCGCCAAGGCGAAGGGGATGTCACTGAAGCCTAGCCCAATTTCACCGGCATCTGCGTATTGAGCGGACGCGTCGAAAGTCGAGGCAATCGGCGGAAACACACTGCGCTGAAGCCATGCGGTTGGTTTTCCATCCGATCCGAGGGACGCTTTGAAATACATCGCAGCGACGGAGTGAAACGTATCAAATTTGATGTCGTCTTCGCGGCTCCAGACTACCTTTACCGGCTTGCCCGTTTTTTTCGAAAGCACCGCGGCTTCCACGATAAAGTCCGGGAACGACTTTCGGCCGAAGGCTCCGCCGAGCAATGTAACGTTCACCGTAACGTCTTCCTTCTTGGCTCCCACCGCGGCAGCAATCGCTTCTTGGGCTCCCTGGGGATTCTGTGTCGGCGCCCACGCTTCTACTTTTCCATCGCGATAGACGGCGAGCGCCGCGGGCGGCTCCATGGCAGCGTGTGCGAGCATCGGCGCGTAATACTGCGCTTCCACGATTTTGCCGCCCTTCGCAAAGACCTCGTCTACATCCCCGCTTTCACGCACAACTTTGCAGGGCTTCTGAGACGTTGCTTCCAAATGCTTGCGAAACGTGTCGGAATTCCAGACGGAATGTTCGCTCTTGGTCCATTCCACTTTTAGCTTTTTCTTGCCTTGAAACGCGGCGTAGGTGTTATCCGCAATCACCGCTACGCCGCCCAACGCTTGCATGGTGACCGGTGGCTTAAAGGGCTCAAGCGTTGCAGTCTGTTTTACACCGGGCACCTTCAGTGCCCCGGAATCATCCACATTTTGTACCGCGCTTCCGTACACCGGCGGATGCAGCACGGAAGCGTAAAGCATGCCCTCCATGCGGGTATCTTGGCCATATCCGGCTTTGCCGCTTACCATGTCTTTCAAATCGTAAGTTGGCGCGGGCTTTCCGATGTAGCACCACTGGTCGCGCTTCTTCAGTTGAACCTCGCCTTTTTTGGGCACCGGCAATTTCGCCGCTGCCGCAGCGAGTTCGCCATAACCGGCTTTCTTGCCGCTGGCCTTGTGCATCACGCAGCTGGATTCCGTGGTGATCTCTTTTTCCGGTACGCCCCAACTTTGCGCGGCCGCTCGCACAAGCATCAATCGCGCACTGGCACCCGCTTCGCGTAGCGGATCGAAGAAACTCACCACGGAGTGGGATCCATCGGTATCCTGGTCGCCGTATTTTGCATCGCCAGTAGCTTGGACCACCTTCACGCGATTCCAGTCGGCGTCGAGTTCGTCCGCCACAATGCGGGGCAAACCAGTGCGGTTTCCGCTGCCCATTTCGGAGCGGCTGCAAACGATATAAACAGTTCCGTCCGTATCGAGCGCCACATAGACGTTTGGCTGCAGCACAGCTTTCGTCATCGGATCTTCTGAAGCGCCCACGGTGGTGCCGAGCAGCCCTTTGGGCAGAATTTGCGCGCCCAACACCAATGCTCCCGCTCCCACAAGGCCCTTCAAGAAACCACGCCGGCTGACGTTCTCAATATGAATCATGTCCTCACCAAATACAGAAATCGCCAAAAATTCGACAAAAATCCATAGGAAACTTCACTCTATCCTACTCAAATTCCCATTGGTTGCAACTCGGGTGTTGGTTGGAGCGGTCACCAGCTCCAGCAATCTGCCGTGCTTCGGGTCAATGCATTTGCTCGCGGGCCGGTCCGGCTGTCATACTTTTCTTCCCGCAGTTTGGAAGGATTCCACACATGAAGCGTGAATATCATCGATGGTACTCGTCTCGTCTCGGTCTTGAATTGGGAGTCGTGGTTTATGGGCATTGGGGTCCGCCTCTGCTCGGTTTTCCCACGAGTGCGGGGGATGAGTGGGAACTCGAAGGCCAGGGAATGGTGGGCGCGATCGCGGATTTCATCGATGCGGGCCGAGTGAAGTTGTACACCGTGAATTCCATCAATGGCTTGAGTTTTTACAATAAGGCCGCGCATCCCTTCCATCGCAGTTATGTGCAGTCGGTCTTCGATTCGTATCTTCGAGAGGAAGTAGTTCCATTCATCTGGAACAGTTGTCAATCCCAGGTGGCTGTTTCGACGATGGGTTCATCGTTTGGGGCGTACCACGCGGCGAATTCGCTGTTCAAACATCCCGACGTGTTCAAGCGCTGCTTTGCGATGTCTGGTGTTTATGATCTGAAAAATTTTATGGATGGCATGTACGACAACAATTTCTATTTCAATAACCCGGTCGACTATCTGGCTAACCTTTCGGATCCCTGGCATTACGAGCAGTTCGGCTCCTGCGACATCCATCTGATCACCGGAACGGGGCCTTGGGAGCATAGCGGGCCGACGTACCGGCTCTCTGAAGTTTTATCAAGCAAAGGCATTCGGCACTCGGTGGATAATTGGGGACCGCAAGGCGGACACGACTGGCCATTCTGGAAGACGGAGATGCGCGAGTACTTGTCGAAATTGTTTTGATTTTAGCGTCAGCCGAGACCAAGGTGGTCCAATTGATAGCAGCCCTTTTCGATCACCTGATCTTCGTCGATCCAGACGTCGCACTTGCGAGTCAGTACGTCCACATGCGTGCGTGATTTCCAATCGGCGTGCGTCTGGCTGCCGTAAGGATCGCCAAAGGCGATGTGGACGCCGGGAAACTTCTCGTCCTGTAGCAGAATGCCGATCATCTGGGACAAGCCTAAATTGGTGCCGAAGGCCAGTTCGCCGACCCGATCGCTGTTCTCGTCGGTGTGACAGTAGTTCCAAAACTCCTCTTCCAGGTCCTTCCGTGAGCATTCGACGCTGGTCAGGCGGCCGCCGTCGATTTTCATCACCATGGGAGTGGCCTGTAAGTCGCCATATTTACCATTGAAATAATCGCCGGCAGTAGCGTCGCAAACGAAGGTGCCATCGACGGCCGCGGGAGTCGTAAACACCTCGCCCGCAGGCAAATTGGACCAGTAGCGGGGACTGATCAACCCGCTGGTCTTTACCCAATCCAATTGCGGATTGAAGTGCGCTTGAAAAGAGGTGCCTGCTTGCGTTTTTACGGTGAGAGTTTCGGCACGCAACATGCGTTCTCGCAGGCGATCGCTCAACTCGTCCACTTTGCGATAGTCGGCGCGCATGCCCTGTTGCATAATTTCCGGCGTGACACCCACCATGTGCGCGTAACGAATTTGACGCCGCTCCACCACACGCACAATCGCCATGCGCGCACCTAACTCGCCCGGTTGAGGGGTCATGCACAGCACGCCAACGTCGGTCTGCTCCAATGCGTTTAGCAGTGGTTCCGGCGCGGCACTCATGGGACGCGCCCCAAAATCTTCCAGCAGTAACCCCGTGAATTTCGCGCCGCGCTCCCGGAGCGCTTCCTCCAGGCTGGCGGCTACACTGCGGCTCACTTCGTCCGCGATCACGAGCACTTGTTCGCTGGGCCGCACGCCCAGGCATGTTTCCACGGCGTTCTTCGCGCCGGACATCAACTCATATGGTGCGTTTCCGAACATCCTTTTATTTTACCGGATTTTGATGTTCTGCCAATTCCAGGAAAATTACCGTTTGGCCGCCGAGGCACGGCGTTCCGCCCTTTTCAGCTCGACGCGAAATGAGGGGATTTGGCCGCCGCCGCTGGTCACGTTCGCCAGACTCGTGGTGCTTAGGCGCGTCAAATAGCCCGCGACTTTCCCGCGGAACAGATAGGGCGCAAAGTCGACCAGCATATTCTTGTACACAACCTTGTCGCCCTTACTAATGGTCGGAAATGAACCGCGTCGCATTGGAATGCGTTCTTGTACGATCCAACATCCTTGTTCGTTTCCTGCTTTTCCCTCGGTGATTGCCCGTTCGATTGTGCTTTCCCACTCTTTTTTTTCCGCTTCCCAGCCGAGCGTCACGCCTTTTCCGCCGTATTCATCACTCGGTTTCATCACCAAGTGCTTCTGGTTCTTGCGGATGAATGGCAGCAATTCGATGGGCTCGCCATCGTGTTCGGTTTTTACATCTGCAACGACGCGCGTCCACGGCACATGCCGTTGAATCAATTCGCGCTCTTCACCGGAGAAATAGCGCGCGTTCTGCTCGTCTGTGAGAACCGCGAAAAAGGCTTTCACATGCGGGATTTTGCAGCGGAAATTGTTGGCCACGCACACGGTGCCAGACGCGTACGCTTTGACTAGCGCCTCACATTCCTTGGGACGCGCCACAATATCGTTGATGAGTACGCGACGGTATAGCAATTCGATCGTTTTGCCATGAGCCACAAGCTTTTTACCGTCGAATTCCAAATCGCGCGGATCCGTCAACACCACAGGGATGCCCATGCGCTCGAAGCGCTCCTGTAAAATCTCAAATTCGCTCCAGGTTGGCACCTCTTTCCAGTCGACGATGGCCATCTGGGGCCGCTTGTTTTGTCCGCCCCAGTCGACATACGTAGTAATCAAAGCGTCCAGTAATTTTGCCGTGAGCGGATAACTATGCACTTCGAAGCGTTTCTTGAACTCTTCCATTACCGGCAGGGTGCGGAAAATATCCGACATCGTTTCCGAATAGCCCGGACCTGCGGGAGATTCGCCGTTGTATTCCGTGAACTTTAGCGATTCGGGCAGCAGAAACGCGTCCAGACGCGAGGCAGTACTCGCGGGCCCGAAGCCCGTGGTCATGCGTACTAACCGCTCCTCGTCAGGACGTAAATGAAATTGTTCGAACAGGGAAGTGTCTTCCAGGGCCGATGTAGTCAGTCGCTCCGCAATGGCTGCGATGGTTTCGGCCACATTTTTCACGCGTTCGTCATCTTGGGGCGAAAGAAATACGGGGCGGAGAAATGGGCAATGAACGCGATCGGCAAAGGTGAGTTTAGCCCCGCGAACTTGCTCTAGAAAATGCTTGGCCAGTTCGGGAGACTTTTTCAGCAGTGGACGCAGCAGTTCATCCCAATATTCAACGGGGTGAGGGTGATTGCCACTCGTTCGTGGTTTTGCAGCTTTCATCGGTAGGTAGCAGCGGAAGGCGAGGTCAGCGCGGCCTGTGCGCTTTGCACCGTCCGTGGAGCGCCTGTGAATCCAGCAGGTGAGCCGATTCCCAGCATTTCTTCCCAGCGGGGCCAAGTGTTGGCCGGGTTGCCGTGCAATGCGCGATCAATGACGAGTCGCGCCATTTTTTCCACGACATGCTCAAAGTAAAATTCAGTGATACGGTCGCGTTCGAAATCGGGCGCCGGATTCAGAAAATCGATAGCGTAGGGGATCCCCTCCTTGACTGCGAACTCGATGGTGTTCATTTCGTAGCCGAGCGCAAGGTTGATCGTTTGCGCATCTTTCACTACCCGCGCGCCCAGTTCCGGCTTCAAATAGGAGTGTTCGACCAGATAGCGCCGCTCCTTGGGGTCGTAAGCCACGGGCAGAATGTCCGTCTTACCGAAGGTGAAGCAGCGCACGTATTGCTCGAAATCGATGAACTCTTGCAGCGTCATGCAGTAGGGCGAGGTTTGGTCGTAGGCCTGCAGCAATTCCTCTTCGTTGTTTACCTTATAAACATGCTTCCACCCGCCACCCGAGAAAGGCTTGAGTATCGCGGGTCTGCCAACGTAATCGAGCAGCGCCACCCAATCGACGGGATATTTCAAGTTACGCAATGACTCGGAATTGATGTCGACGCCGGTAGGATAGCCCTTTTGCGGCAGTAGAATTGTCTTCGGAATCGCGAGACCCAGCTTCGAGGCCATCGCGTAATTGAAATATTTGTCGTCCGCCGTCCACCAGAAAGGATTGTTGATGACGTAGGTGCCTTGCAGCACGGCGTGCTTCAAGTAACCTCGGTAGTAATCGACCTCATGCGAAATTCGGTCGACAATAACGCGATATTCCGCAGGTTCACCCATTTTCGTGCCGCCCAGCTTTACAAATTCGGCAGTCACGCCATCTTTTTGGCCAAGCTTGTTGACATGTTCGAGAAAAGCCGGAGGAAAACTGAATTCCCGCCCGCACAGCAATCCCACTTTCATCATAGCTTCCTCCTGCGTGGCCCATTCAAGAGCTTAGTGGACCGTGCCCGCCGAGTCCGAATGGGTTTCCATGGCACTCGAGCGAGTTTCGCGAACGAGGTGCCGCACCACATCCTTCAAATCGCCGGTCTGCTGGTAAACGCGCATTTGCCGTTCCGCACTGGTGCCTTCGTGCAGAATGGTATGAACATACTCCACAGCGCCGCGGCTGCCGAGATCGTCTAAGACGTCGTCCACTAATTCCAGGAGTTCCGGGATGAGCGCACGCATCGGCACTTCTTCTTCTTTGCCGAAGTCGATCATCTTTCCCTCGATGCCATAACGCGCGGCGCGCCACTTGTTTTCTTCAATCAGCGCGCGGTGATAGGTGCGCCAGCTAATATTCCCGGTATAGAGTCGATGCAGTTTCACGACGATTGCCTGAGTAAGTGCGGCAATCGCAACGGCTTCTTCTACCTTCGTCGCCGTGTCGAACATGCGGAACTCCAGGGTTCCGTAGCTAGGATGGGGCCGCACATCCCACCAGATTTTCTTGCCATTATCAATGCAGTTCAAACGAATGAGCAGATTCACATAGTGCTCGTAAGCGCTCCAGGAATCGAACTGCTCAGGAATGCCAGTTCGCGGAAAACGACGGAATACGGTGGTGCGGAACGATTTCAAGCCGGTGTTGCGACCCATCCAAAACGGCGAACTGGTCGACAGCGCCAGTAGGTGCGGAATGAAATAACGCACCATATTCATGATGTCGATGGTGGTCTGTTTATCCGGCATGGCGACATGGATGTGCATGCCAAAAATCAGCAGCGAGCGCGCCAATTGCCCCATTTCTTCGACGATGTTCTGGTAACGTTCGCCAGGCGAAATCACTTGATCGATCCAACTGGAAAACGGGTGCGTACCCGCGGCCGCTACCTGCAAACCGGTACTCTCCGCCGCAGACACCAATTCGCTGCGCGTGCGGTGCATTTCCAGGCGCAATTCGCTGACGTTTTCGCAAATTTTCGTGCCGGTTTCGACGATGGACTGATGCATTTCCTGCTTCACCTGGTCGCCGAGACCGCGCGAAGCTGCCGCCGAAAGCAATTGCACTACATGCGAGCGCAACTCCAACGAATCAGGATCGATAATTTGGAATTCCTCTTCGACACCGATGGTGAAGCGGTGAGCCATGAGCGGCCCTCCGGATCGTTGATCCTACTGGGGACTTCTTTGGAGTGAGTATCATACTCCGTCAGGCGGCAAAACACACCTGCTGTGCTGTCGATGTTTGTTGAGGATAGCCAGGTTCCGGGGGAATTCGATCGTATATGGCGTTCAATTTGGCGCTAGACGACCGCCTGCGCCCCTTGGCAAACTCAGGGACCATGCAAATCACGCCTTTCCGCCTCGAAGAGTACATGGGCAAATACGAGTTCTCGGCTAAGTATTTGCTCTCGTCATCCGACGCGGAGTCTCAAACGATCGGTGATCTGCTCGTGCTGGAATCCGGCGCTCACGACGCTTTCTTGAAGCATTGGTGCGGCTACACGGAATCTCCCGGCGCGCCGTATCTGCGTGAGGTGCTGGCTGCCATCTACCAGCAGGTTCACCCGGACCAAATCGTGGTGACCGCCGCGGCCGAAGAGGCCATTTTTCTCTTCTACCAGGCACTTCTGACTCCCAGCGATCACGCGATCGTTGAGACGCCCTGCTACGAAAGTGCTCTCACCCTACCTAAAAGCACCAGAGCGATAGTCAGCGAGTGGCGGCGTAAGCCCGAAGATGGCTGGGCCCACGATTTTACGGCACTGGAACGGCTGATTCGCCCGAATACACGGGCCATCTACATCAATACGCCTCACAACCCCACGGGTTTGCTGATGCAACCGCAAATTTTTCGCAAGGTTCTTGAATTGGCGGCCTACCGGGGCATTTATGTGCTGTGCGACGAGGTTTATCGCGAACTGGAGCACGATCCCGGCACCCGTCTCCCGGCCGGCTGCGATTTCCACGAGCGCGTCGTAAGTCTTGGCTCCGTCAGCAAAACCTACGGTTTGCCGGGCCTGCGTTTAGGTTGGCTGGCCTGCCGCGACAGCGAAGTTCTGCATAGAATCATCTCGTTGAAACACTACACTACGATCTGTTCGAGCGCCCCGAGTGAATTCCTTACGGCTTTAGCCTTCCGGCACCGTCAAAAGTTCATCGACCGCAACCTGCAGATCGTGCTCCGCAACCTCCGGCTGCTCTCTGCTTTCTTTTCCCAACACACCGATATATTTGAGTGGACACCGCCGAACGCCAGTACGATCGGATTTGCGCGTTTCAAGCCTCAACAGGACGTAGAGGTGTTTTGCGAAGACCTGGTGCGACGAGCCGGCGTGCTGCTGCTGCCTGGCACACTTTACGATGAGCCGAGCCACATTCGTTTTGGCTATGGGCGCCGGAACATGCCCGAAGCTCTCGCGGAGTTGGAATCCTGGCTGCGGCGGCACCCCCCGAAATGAAAAAAGGGCCAGTACACGATGGCCCTGACCCTTGCCGCGTATATGCAAATTGTCTGCCAATTCTACTGATTACTACGCTGCGCCCATCGACCTTCTCGCTTGGAAGCATTCCCGGCAAAACACCGGACGTCCTTGCGTGGGCTTAAAGGGAACGGTGGTTTCTTTACCGCATTGCGAGCAGGTAGTCTTGGTTTCCGCTCTTACCTGCCCGCCCCCAGTGCCTCCAGTTTCGGCCCTCTTGGCTTTGCATGCTTTGCAGCGCTTGGGTTCGTTTTTGAAACCCTTGTCGGCGAAAAACATCTGTTCGCCAGCAGTAAAAACGAACTCGGCGCCACACTCGGAACACTTCAGAACCTTATCGTGGAATTCCATGGCCGGCTCCCCTGGACCCCGATCGGGCAGAAGGGACCGGCAGGTTTTTCACCATGGGCCTGGATTCGACGCTGGAACCGTTTCCCGAATACACCAAAAACGGACCCTCTGGGCCAAAGGGCGAAGAACTTGAGCGTATTCCCAACATAGCTGCCTGACTGGGGCCTGATCCCGGAAGTGCGGCGCCGAGCTTTGTCGTGAGCAGGTTTAATCCTGTTCGCGACGCTGCTTCTTGCGCAGTCGCTTCCGCGAAAGCGCTTCTTTGGCCCGGCGCTTTTCACCGGGCTTCATATAGAAACTGTGCTTCTTTATCTCTTTGATGATGTCTTCCTGTTGCACTTTGCGCTTAAAGCGTCGCAGTGCATTTTCAAGAGACTCATTCTCTTGAATGATTACCTCTGCCAATGAACTTCACCTCTATTCCGGTTCGGATTAATAACCTGTAGCGCCCACCCCAAAGTTGAGCGCCACACCTGGTTATATTATCTCATGAGGTTGCTGGCTTCTTGTAGTCAATTCACCGGCTCCAAGTCAAGTACTCTTTGCGATATTGCAGCCTCAGCCTAATTCCATGTCTTTCGAGGTACTCGTATCGCAATTGTTAACTAACTGAGTCTCAATAGGTATTCTGCTGTACTTCCAAACATCACTCGCACCGCTTGCGTCTGCTGGTACACTGAAATGGTTCATACCCCTGCTTCGGGAGAAGACCGTCATGCCCGACATGCGCGATGCCATAGGAGTGCTGCTTGCCGGTGGGCAGGGAGAGCGATTGTGGCCGCTGACGCGTGATCGGGCCAAGCCCGCTGTTCCCTTTGGGGCGCTGTACCGCATCATCGACATCACCCTGTCGAATTGTATTAACTCCGGCTTGCGCCGGATTTTCGTCCTCACCCAATACAAGGCCCTCAGTCTTTCCCGCCACGTGCGTGCCGGGTGGTCACCATTGATGGGACTGGGCGATTTCATTGAAGTGCTTCCGCCGCAGATGCGCGTTTCTCAGCAGTGGTATCAAGGCACCGCCGACGCGGTGTATCAAAACATCTACTCCATCGGCAGCGAGCGCTCGAAGTACACCTTCATCCTTAGCGGCGACCACATTTACAAAATGAACTATGCCAAGATGCTGCAGCAGCACGCCGACTCTGGAGCGGATGTCACGGTGGCCACCATCGAAGTTCCTGCTGCCGAAGCGTCCAAGCAGTTCGGCGTGATTGAGACCGACAAAAATTGGCGCATTTGCGGATTCGAGGAAAAGCCGGCGAAGCCCAAGACCTCGCCTCACAAGCCGACGCACTGTAACGCGTCCATGGGCGTGTATATCTTCAATACCCAGTTACTCATTCCGATTCTGCTCGCCGATTCCGAAGAGCCCAAATCCGCTCACGATTTCGGCAAAGATATACTGCCGCGCATCATCGCCAAGCATCGCGTGTATGCCTACAACTTTATCGACGAGAACAGCAAGGAGTCGCTTTACTGGCGCGACGTCGGCACCATTGACGCTTACTACGAGGCCAACATGGACCTCGTCAGTGTTTCGCCTGTGTTCAACCTTTATGACAAGAATTGGCCCCTGCGCACCTGGCAGCAGCAGTATCCTCCCGCGAAGTTCGTATTCGCCGATGAAGACCGCAAAGGTATCGCGCTCGACTCGATTGTTGCCGGTGGCTCGATTCTCTCCGGTGGCCGAGTGCAGAATTGTGTGATTGGCTACGATGTGCGCGTCAATAGCTTTTGCGAGGTGACCGCTTCCATTATCTATAATCACGTGAACATTGGGCGGCATTCGCGCATCTGCCGGGCCATTATTGATCGCCACGTCAGTCTGCCGGAGCATACGGAGATTGGGTTCGACTTAGAGGCAGATCGGCGGCGATTCCATGTGACCCCATCGGGCATCGTAGTGGTTGTGCGACAGGAATCGCTGATCGAAGAACCCGACTCGCAGTGACCGTCGCGAAAGTTTCTTCGGTGGGATTAACAACAGGCGTATTTTAGGTCTGCAGTGCGTCAGCATGGACCTTGTGCCTTGCGTCACGCGCCCATTTCCCTAGCTCTGCTACAATTCTCCTTCTGTAAACCACACAGGAGAATCCACAATCATGGCCACCAAAATCACTCGGGTTCACGCCCGCCAGGTCCTCGACTCGCGCGGTAACCCCACCGTCGAAGCGGATGTCACGCTGGAGTCCGGCGCTTTCGGGCGCGCGATTGTTCCTTCCGGCGCCTCGACGGGCGAGCACGAGGCTCTCGAACTGCGCGATGGCGATAAATCCAAATACCTCGGCAAAGGCGTCCTCCAGGCGGTTGCCAATGTGAACGGCGAGCTTGCCAAATCCGTGACCGGCCTGGATGCGAGCGATCAGCGTGCGCTTGATCACAAGATGATTTCCCTGGATGGCACGCCGACAAAATCACGTCTCGGTGCCAACGCGATTCTGGCGGTTTCGATGGCGGCCGCACGGGCGGCTGCCGCTGCCGCGAAAGAGCCTCTCTACAAATATCTCGCACGCTATTCCACGGATCATTCCGCGAACCTGCTGCCGGTGCCGATGATGAACATTCTAAATGGCGGTGCGCATGCGGACAGCTCGGTGGATTTCCAGGAGTTCATGGCCATGCCGGTAGGCGCGTCCTCGTTTAGTGAAGCGCTGCGCTGGGGCGTCGAAGTATTTCATTCCCTCAAATCCTCGTTGAAAAAGCACGGTTATTCGACCGCGGTCGGAGACGAAGGTGGATTCGCTCCCAGCTGCAAATCCAACGAGGAAGCGATCCAGATCGTGCTGGAGGCCATTAGCGCTGCAGGCTACAAACCGGGTGAACAGGTGGCTATCGCCCTCGACCCGGCGGCCAGCGAGTTCTTCGACAAAGCCAGCGGCAAATATGTCTTCAAGAAGTCCGATAAATCTACGCACTCTTCGCTGGAACTGGCTGACTATTGGACCAAGTGGGTGGAGAAATACCCCATCGTTTCTCTGGAAGACGGTATGGCCGAAGATGATTGGTCTGGCTGGAAGGCGCTGACGAATTCTCTGAGCTCCAAGTCCGCGAAGAAAAGAATTCAGCTCGTCGGGGACGATATTTTCGTGACCAACACCGAGCGGCTTTCTCGCGGCATCAATGAAGGCATCGGCAACTCCATTCTGATCAAGCTGAACCAGATCGGTAGCGTGAGCGAAACCATCGATTGCATCGAGCTGGGGCGCAAGGCCGGCTTCAAATCCGTTATTTCGCACCGGTCCGGCGAAACAGAAGACACTTTCATCGCGGATCTCGCCGTTGCCACGGCAGCGGGGCAGATCAAGACCGGCTCGGCATCGCGTACCGACCGCATTTCTAAGTACAACCAATTGCTGCGCATCGAAGAGGAACTAGGCTCCGCTGCACGGTTTAACGGCCGCGCCCCGTTGCTCTAACCCAGGCCGACGCAGGCGACCCATGATTTAGCTCGCGACGACAAATCGGCGAGCATCGCAGCGCATCTCAATCTTCGGGATGCTTATGTGTTGCTCGCCACTTTCTTTTCCCAGCGCATTTCCGACAACACGAGACGGATTTCATCGTAAGTTACATCTTCTGGTAGCGCCTCTTTGATTGGCTTCATCATCTCCAATCCCGCACGCGTACAGGCTTCGCGGATTTGCTGGCGTCTTCCCGCGCGAACCCATTCGTCGTTCAATTTTAGGTCGCCGCGCTCGATCAAGTCCGCCACCAGCACCACAACCGAGGCCACTTTCCGGCCACGGATTCGCGCTATCTCTTCGAACGAATGTCCCTGCTGCAATAATTCGAGAGTTGCCGCTAGCGCGTTCGAAGGCTTGGCGCGCCATTCGGCGCTGGCGCGTTCACCCTTTTCGAATCGCGGGAACAATCCCAGAATTTCTTTTCCGTACATCTGGCATTTCTTTTCTCCCATGCCCGAAATCTGCCGCAGTTCCTGCATATTTTGGGGTTTTCGCGCGCATAGCTCATCCAGCACAGTGTCGTGCAGTACGATGAACGCAGCGATCATTTTTTCGCGCGCGGTCACGCGCCGCCACTCGCGCAGAAATTCGCGCAGTTCCTCATTGACTGTGATGTTTGGATCACGTTGAAACGTGGTTTTGTCGGTAACGGTGTAGAGATTGCAGGGCGCCCGATCTTTGCCGATGCCGCGTGAGTTCGCGCTGCTCATCCAAGCCGGAAAACCAGAGCAGGCGTCGCAAATCCCACATTTTTCCCACTTCACGTTTTCGCCGAAATATTCGCAAATCTGCCGTTGCCGGCATCGCGATCCTTTCACGAACTCCTGCATCCGGTGATAGCGGCTCCAGGCACGCTCACGCTCTTCGGGATCACTGATTTGATTAATGAAGTGAGCGCGCAGACCGTTGTCGCGCTTTTCCCAAAAGAGATAACAATGAGCGGGCCTGCCATCGCGTCCTGCGCGCCCGGTCTCCTGATAAAGTTGCTCGATGCTGTCGGGTAAGCCCAAACGCACTACCGCGCGCACGTTCGGTTTGTTGATACCAAGGCCGAACGCGATCGTGCCGACCAGCACCGGCGCTTCCTCGTTCATCCACTTTTCCTGATTGGTCCGCCGTGTAACAGCATCCATCTGCCCGTGATAGCCCACGGCCGCGATGCCTCTCTCCCCAAGTAAATCAATCATTTCGCCAACGCGCGCCACCGTCGGCGAATACACAATCACGTTGCCGTCTTTCACGCGAGAAACCGCCTCCAACAGAAGCTGGTCCTGCATTTCTCCTTTGCACTCGCGGATTACGTAGCGGAGGTTCTCTCGCCGGAAACTCGATACCGACTTCAGCGGATTCTTAAGCTGTAACTGTTCGACGATGTCGTGCCGAACTTGCCGCGTAGCGCTGGCGGTGAACGCAGCGATGGGTTGCGTTGGGAACATGGCGCGCAATTTGCTGAGTTGCCGGTACTCCGGCCGGAAGTCATGGCCCCATTCGGAAATGCAATGCGCTTCGTCAATCGCGAAGAAGGAAACCGGCACTTGTTTCAACCACTCTGCTGTCCCATCCATCGCCACGCGTTCCGGCGAAACGTAAATAAGCCGGTATTCGCCAGCCGTCGCCTTGCGCCTGAGCTCCTGGCGGTCTGCATCCACGACGGCACTGTTCAGGAATACAGCGGGAATGCCCATCTGCCGCAATTGCGCCACCTGATCCTGCATGAGCGCAATTAGAGGCGAAATCACCACCGCCGTGCGGCGTGCGTCGACGACTGCCGGAAGTTGATAGCACAGCGACTTTCCTCCTCCGGTGGGCATCACCACGCAAACATCGCGCCCCGACGCCAAACCCCGCACCACTTCTTCCTGGCGCGGGCGAAAGCCGTCGTAGCCCCAATAGCGCTTGAGAACGGCAGAGAACTGATCTGTGAGAACCGGATTCGCGGTTTCCGCCACGATGAACCTATAGACAAGCTAGCGTTGATATTCGCCATTTATTCGCCATTTGTCAAGTACGGCTTGCTGACGTAGCCGTTTAGTTATCCACAATTCCACAACCCCTGTGCATAACCCTGCGCCGTCTGGTGCATCGCGGAACTACGGGGTCAGAGCGGTTTGTCTTGGCTGTTATTTGTGCCCCTTCAGCAAGGCATCGATGTTGTTTTCTGTCTCGGCCTTGTTCACGATGCCGCTATGGGTCGTGGCGATTCTACCTTGGCGATCGATGAGTACAGTTAGAGGCATGGTCTCTAAGGCATATTGTTTCGCTACTTCTGGTTCGCTGATGACGATGGGGTAGTTCACGTTCTTCTCCTTGATCCATGGCCGAACGGACTTCCACCCGTCGTCGTCCATCGAAAGTCCGATGACGACTAAGCCTTCACTCGCGTAGCGATTCTGAAATTCGATGAACCAGGGAATCTCTACCTGGCACCCTAAACACCACGTGGCCCAGAAATTCAGCAGGACCACCTTGCCTTTCAGTTCCGACAGGCGCACGACTTTGCCGTCTGCGCCGGTCAATTGGAAATCGGGAGCAGCCTTGCGATCCGATTCGGGAAGAATTGTTTGTGTGGCGTAGGGAGCCGCAAGGCTTTGCCACACGGCCACAGAGCATTCCAGACACTTATGGGCCAACACTTTGGGCGAAGGGAGCGCACTCATAAACACGACGATCACCACAACGGTAGCCGCGGCCCAGATCAACGCTTTCCCGGCCCAGTTGTTGGCAGGCCGAACTCCGCGGAACCGTGCCAGCCCAGCCGCCGCGTCAGGTTGCCAACTATCTTCGGGAGCAAGCGCGGACATCCGCTCATCTACCCATTCCCCGATATCTTTGTGCTTATTCGAGTCCATAGCGTCGGGTGTACTCCTTTCGAAACGCCTGCTGCGCCCGGGCCAGAAGAGTTCCCACGGAAGCAGGATTCAAGTCGAGTATGGAAGCAATCTCCCCATAGCGGGATCCATGACTGCACAAAACCAGTAGTTCCGCCTGCCGTGATTTGAGCAGGCTAAGCACTAGACGCACTCGATCTTGCTCCTCACTTGCTCGATGAATCTGCTCGGGCGTTGCCGGAGACACGTTTCTTGCGAGCAGCCCAAAAAACGTTTCATAGCGCCACCGGCGGCTGCGGCTCCGCAATTCGTCGAGTCCCATTCGAAGCGCGACGCGGTACAGCCATGCTTCCACTCGGTATCGCTGTGCTTTTGGGTTTCGCCACAGCTTCAGAAATACCTCGACCGCCAGTTCTTCGGCTCGAGCGTGATCGCGCACCACACGCGCAATGATGCGCGCCACCCGCGGGTACTGCTCGCGAAAAATGGCTTCAATGCAGAATGTTTCGCGCTTCGAGTTCGCTTGCGAGAGCGGTTCCGTAGCTGGGTTCACACTAGAAAAAACGCTGCTCCTTTCCGTTTTGTGACAATGCGCTCGTACATTACCACTCGGTAGGCGGGGGCGCGGTCTCTAAGTGGCCACATCTCCAATTAACTACCCCTGGCAACGCGCCGCATCGATTCTTTGACACTTGCTCTGATTCCCCCTATCCTCTTGGGGCTAGGTTCAGGTACGGCCGTCTCATGATTGGTCAGACGATCTCGCACTATCAAATCCTCCAGAAACTCGGAGGCGGCGGAATGGGTGTCGTTTATTCCGCCCGCGACACGACGCTCGACCGTTCGGTGGCGCTGAAGTTTCTCTCGGAAGAGGCACTGCGCGACAAACTTTCTCTGGAACGTTTCCTGCGAGAGGCTCGTGCCGCTGCTTCGCTGAACCATCCCAACATCTGCACAGTACACGAAATCGGTGAGGACGCCCAAGGTCACCCGTTTATCGTGATGGAGTTCCTGGAAGGCGACACACTGAAGAACCTGATTTGCGCCCGAGCCATGCGCGCCGACCGCCTGCTGGACGTCGGTACGCAAGTGGCCGACGCTCTGGACCATGCACACGCGCGCGGCATAACGCATCGCGACGTGAAGCCTGCCAATATCTTTGTCACCCGTGGAGGGCAGGCGAAGGTCCTCGATTTTGGTTTGGCCAAGCTTGGTGCCATCCTCGCTGTTTCGTCAGAGACGGAACCCTCAGATTCCACAAATAGGCGTTCGAGCGTTCACGAGGATACGCTCACCACTCCGGGTACCTCCATGGGCACCGTTGCCTATATGTCGCCTGAGCAGGCGCGAGGCGAGCCGCTCGATCCCCGCTCCGATCTCTTTTCGTTTGGCTCCGTCCTTTACGAAATGGCCACCGGTACGCAGCCCTTTCGCGGCACCACCTCGGCGGTAATCTTTAATTCCATTTTCAACAGCAATCCCGCGCCGCCCAGCACTTTGAACGGCGAGATTCCTGAGTCTATCGATGTGATCATTTTGAAGGCGCTCGAGAAGGATCGGGACTTGCGCTATCAATCCGCTGCCGAACTGCGTGCCGATTTCAAGCGCCTGAAACGCGATTTGGATTCCGGCAAACGCAGCCTCTCCGGGCGAACAGCTTCCTATGTTTCGCCGTCACCACCCACAACCGCCGCGCGTTCACAAAACTCGGTAGCGGTCCTCTACTTCGAAAATCTCAGCAGTGCCAAGGAAGATGAATACCTGCGCGATGGCATGACCGAGGACATCATCACCGAATTGACCAACATCAAAAATCTCAAGGTATTTCCTCGGCCTGCTCTGTTGCCGTATCGCGACAAGCCCGTTACGGCTCCGCAGGTGGGTCGTGAACTCAATGCCGCCTATGTACTCAGTGGCAGTCTTCGCCGGTCCGGCAACAGGCTTCGCATTACCGCGCAACTCGTGGAAACGCATTCGGGCCACGCGCTGTGGGCGCAACGCTTCGATCGCGAAATGGATGACGTGTTCGAAGTACAAGACGAAATCGCCCGCAGCATTGCGCAAGCTTTCCGGATTAATCTTTCCCCGCAGGAAGAGCAAAAGATTGCAAGCAAGCCCACGCAGAACTCCGTCGCCTATGACTATTACTTGCGGGGCCGCAGCTACGCTCGCCGGGAAAGCTTGGAGTTCGCGCTGCAAATGTACGAGCAAGCCATCAAACTGGATCCCAATTTTGCTCTTGCGCACGCAGGGATTGCCTACATCTGCGGAATCATTCACGAAGTCCGGGAACACAATCCCAAATGGGTCGTGCGCGGCGAAGCCGCCTGCAGCAAAGCGCTGGAAGTTGACCCGAACCTCGCCGAAGCCCTTGTAGCGCAAGCACGCATTTCATATTCGCAACGCAAGCATGAGGAAGCCATCGATTTAGCCAGGCGTGCAATCGCGCTCAAGCCCGACTGCGAAGGGGTCTACAACGTGCTCGGCAGAGTGTATTTTGCTTCGGGCCGATTTCAGGAAGCCGCGGAGCTCAGTGAAAAAGCCATCGAGGCGAACGGTGACGATTACAACGTGTTTATTCCGATCGTGAACGCGCTGGAGCGCTTGGGCCGGACCGCGGAACTTCAGCGCTTTCGGGAATTAGAAATGAATGCGCTCGAGCGGCAACTCGAACTGGTTCCGGAAGATGTTCGCGCGCGCAGTTTACTGGCAGCCGACTATGCCAACATGGGCCGGCTGGACGATGCGGTGCGCCATCTGGAAATGACTGTGGCGCTTCGGCCTAACGATTCGAATGTGCTTTACAACGCATCGTGCACTTATGCCGTGTTGGGGAAAAAACAAGAGGCTCTTGCCTTATTACGGCGGTCGGTCGACGCGGGCTATGCCAATTTCGACTGGCCACGCCAAGACCCTGACTTGAAGAGCCTGCATAACGACCCCGAATTCCTGAAACTATTTTCCTTCAAATAAGCGCTTTGCTTGCCGCTTATGGCACGTCGTTCTATGTGTTGTGATGCATGCCACTGTCCCTTACGGCCGCACGCGCTACCCTGATAGCGTGACCATCCCGGTGTAACGGCCGCCAATTCCGTAACGCCAACGCTCCCGCCGCCTTCGGTCACGGCTCATCCGATGAGCACGTTGGCGCAAACCGAAACGCTTTCCGCCACGGATTTCACCCGGCCGGGCGTAAATCCCTGGCTCATTGCATTTACGGTGATGCTGGCCACCTTCATGGAAGTGCTGGACACTAGCATCGCCAATGTGGCGTTGCCGCACATCGCTGGAAGCCTTTCCGCGGGTGTCGACGAAAGCACTTGGGTGCTGACTTCCTACCTCGTTTCGAACGCGATCGTGCTTCCTCTGACCGGCTGGTTCTCCCGGCTATTTGGCCGCAAAGCCTTCTACATGTCGTGCGTGGTGATTTTTATCGTAAGTTCCTTCCTGTGCGGGATGGCCACGAGCCTTCCGTTGCTGGTATTTTTCCGCGTGCTGCAAGGCGCGGGCGGCGGCGGCCTACAACCGGTCTCGCAAGCGATCTTGGTGGAAAGCTTTCCGCGCAAAAAACAGGGGATGGCGATGGCCGTTTACGGCATGGGAGTAGTGGTCGCGCCCATTGTGGGACCGACTCTTGGGGGCTGGCTCACCGATAATTATTCCTGGCGCTGGATTTTCTTTATCAATATTCCGGTTGGCTTGCTTTCCATTTTTCTTACATCCGCTCTCATTCATGATCCGCCCCACGTGACGCGCAGCGAGAATGGGGAGTCTGTCCGCATCGACTACATCGGTCTCGGCCTGCTGAGTGTTGGTCTCGGGTTCCTTCAGGTGGTACTGGACAAGGGACAGCGCGACGATTGGTTCGGCTCGAACTTCATCGTATGGTGCTCGGTGGTTTGCGCTGTGGGGCTTATTGGCGCCGTAATCTGGGAACTTCGCCAAAAGGATCCTGTGGTCGAACTGCATCTCTTCAAGGATCGGAATTACGCCACGGCTACGTTTCTGATGTTCCTCCTGGGCGTAGTTCTTTACGGCAGCACAGTGTTGCTTCCCGTCATGCTGCAGACGCTGGCTGGTTACACAGCGCAACTCAGCGGTCTGGTACTTTCTCCAGGAGCCATTGTCACGCTGGTTTCTTTGCCGCTGGTTGGGTGGCTGTTGGCGCGTTTCCAAGCGCGATGGCTGGTCATTTTTGGACTGACGGTGCTTTCGGTTGGCATGTTCCAGTTGGCGTACATTAATTTGACTACCGACTTTCGAACTTACGTGTACCTGTGGATGATTTCACGCGGCGGCCTGGCATTTCTTTTTGTGCCCATCAACGTAACCGCGTTTTCGTACGTGTCCAAGGAGAAGATGAATAACGCCACGGGGCTCATTAATCTGGCGCGAAACATCGGTGGCAGCGTGGGCATTTCCATGGTTACCACGATTCAGGCACGCCTGACGCAAAAGCACCAAAGCGACCTGGTATGCCACGTCAGCCCGCTCAATCCACGCTATCTCGCCGCCATCCACGGCCTGGCCGTCGATTTGCAGGAAAAGGGTTCTGACGCCTCCACAGCGATTCATCAGGCCGGCGCGCTGCTCTACGGCGAAGTACAACGCCAAGCCGCGATGCTGGCGTTTATAGACGTGTTCTGGCTTCTCGGGGTCGTTTGCCTCTGCATGGTCCCATTGATGTTTCTGATCAAGAAGCCTCCGGCGCATCACGAGGGGGAAACTCTGGCGGCCCATTAATCGAAACGGGTCGGCTCATCATTCGGACGACGGCATGTTGGTACTTGCGGAACTGGAAACCTGCTCACTGCTGCTTCTTCAGTGCAAGTTCAAACTGTTCTTCGCGCTGCTCCACAAAAGTTCTATAGCCGGTGGGATCGATGAACGCGTTCTTATCTCCGGCGCTCCATTTCGCATATTTCTCTTTCAGTCCAAAATAACTACCGTGAGAGCCAAGAAAAATGTCGCAGGGTAAGTTTTTCATTACCGCAAAACCCTGCTTGTAATCGTCGGCTATGTGGGGGTACTGCTTGTTACCCACCAACTTGTACCCAGGGTTCACATTCGGGCTGCCTACAATCACGACGTGGAGAACTTTGCCGCCTTCGGTTACCTCCGTCGTCCAAGTAGTGGTTCCCTTCGTGTGGCCAGCCGTGAGATGCGCCACCAGCACGGAGCCGCCGAGCTCAACGTTGTCCCCATCGTGCAGAATGCGGTCTACCTTAGCCGCAGGGAAGTGAAACCGAGTGTTGTGCCCATACTGAAAATCATCTTTGCCGCCGGACTCAACCGTGGGAACGTCCGCCTCCATGACGTAATACCTTGCATGCGTATCCTTGATGATTTGGGCGCTGCCTTCCGCATGATCGTAGTGCGCGTGGCTGATCAGCAGAATCTTGATGTCCTTGTAATGGAAACCTAGCTGCTCCACTCCTTTCTCGATAAGCGGAACGTCTTCTTTCACTCCGCTGTTGATCAAAATGATTCCCTGGTTGGTAACTACGATGTACGAAGCCAAATCCTGATCGCCCACGTAGTACAAATTGCCCGCGATGTGAAATGGTGGAAACGGTTGGCCCCACCCGGGTGGCAGCCTCTGTGCTTGCGACGGCATGGCGTAAGCAAACAGAGTTAGCAGAACAATCAGCGCTGTGCGGGGCCTATTCGCTGGCGTCCTGACAACCAAATAAACGATTCTCTTTGCCAAAATACCCATCGCAGGGCTCCTTTGGAAGCTGCTTCTGCACCATCGCTACGGACTGCATTTCTTATTATTTTCCGTAGTGTGGATGGAGGAAGCAAATCTACGTAAAGGCATCACTCTTCAAACGGCAGAGCCGCGAGGCGAGCCGAAGTGCCCTTGCTCTTGTGCCAACGAATCAGTTGGGCTTCGCAGGTTGAGTCTGGTCGGGTTGCATTGCGTCGGCGGGCTTAGCGGATTCCGCCGGTTTGGCAGCGTCGTCAGCCTTGGCGGACTCTGCTGCGGGTTTCGCGTCCTTGTCCGCTTGCTTCGCTTGGTCCTGGTCGTCAGCGGGTTTGGAGAGATGAAGCTTGCGTATCTCTTTAGCGCCAACCGAGGGATCCTCAGGCGTGACTTTGACTTCCGTTCCCATTGGCCCGGCGGTCCATTTGAAGTAATAAATTTTGCCGGCCTCGGCTTCGAAGTGGGCGCGCTCATTCTCTTTCTGCGTGGCTTGATTGATTGCCGCCACGGCGGACATGGTGATGCTTCCGTAGTACACCTTGGCCAAACCGGAGATGATCACCGCTCCCGGGGGCACTTCCATGAATTCGTATTCGCTGTTGAGCAGTCTCCCGAGATGAATGCCGTTGACATAAACCTCATCGTGTGTGGCCGACCCGGTAAATCTGTACGTACGGTAGATACACACGATGGCTTTGCCCGCTGATGGCGCGGGCAGCACGGCGGGAGTCTTGGATTCCTGTGCGACGGAAACGGGAGCGGTGAAAAGAACCGCCATCGCCGTGAGTACGAGTAGAAAGCTTGCGCATTGTGCTACGAAGTTCGTTTTGTTCATCAAAGTCTCCTTGTGAGAATGTTCAGAGCGGTTGTGAGCGGACCTTGGTTACATAGCGCCAAGGCCGTTGATTCCCCCCTTCGGCGCTAGTCATGCCGGCAATCCTTTAGTTAGAGAATTTTGAGTTTTGGCCGCAAACCCAGCTGGTCGCTGAGTTCAATTTCGCGCCGGCTCCTCCGGCTGGTGCTATACTCAAACCACTTCGCTCCTCATTACAAATGTCGTTTTGAGCATCCTCAGGCCATTTCATGCCAGGCTCACCTCATGGCCCGCGAAGTCCCCAACAAGAACCCGTGCGCAGACGCTTGGACTCCTGGAAAGAAATCGCCGATTACCTCGGCCGGAGTGAGCGAACCGCAAAGCGTTGGCAGGCCGAGCGCAAGCTGCCGGTGCATCATGTCCCGGGAGGTGGTCATGGAAGCGTCTATGCCTTCACCGCGGAACTGGATGACTGGCTGCTCTCGGAAAAGAGCGAGACGATCGTTGCGACCGGAGATAGCGAAAGAAAAGCGGAGCGGCCTGCGAATCTTATTCCTGCCCGCGAACCCCCATCACCGGTGCCGGCCCAGAAGCGCCATGGCGGGATTTGGCATGTCTTGGCCTTTCCTTTGGCACTTGGCGCAATTGTCTTGGCCACCACCTACTTCCTCAATCTTCGCACCGCAAAGGCACATACCTCGTCTCTGTTGAATCTGTTCACAAAAACAGGATTTTCGCATTCCGCTGTTGCTCCCGAGAAGGAACTGGCTCACGAACTTTACCTTCGTGGCCGTTTTGAATGGAACAAGCGGACCGCCGATAGCCTGAATCGCGCCCTGGACTACTTCACGCAATCCCTCGTTCACGATCCCAGTAACGCGCAGGCCTATGTGGGATTGGCCGATACCTACAATCTGCTCCGTGAATTTTCCGTAATGCCTGAAAATGAAGCTCTTCAGCGCTCCATCGCTGCGTCTAGGAAAGCGATCGAGCTGGATGATTCGCTCGCCGAGGCGCACCGCTCATTGGCTTTTGCGGAAATCTGGGGCGACTGGGATTTCCAAACGGGAGAAAAGGAATTCCTGCGGGCGATCGAGCTGAATCCACGCGACCCGATCACGCACCTATGGTTCGCAAACGCCTTCGCTTCGCCCGAATGGTACCCCGTTTGTCTCCGGGAGATCGACCGCGCGCAGGAACTCGATCCGAGTTCTCACGCGATCCTTGCGGATAAGGGACTATTGCTGTTTCACGCAGGCCAGCGGCAAAAAGGGCTCGAATTGGTCCAGCAGGTCGAGAATGCCGACCCGGATTTCCTCTCTCCGCACCGCTATCTCGCCAGCATGTATCTGACTCTTAGCGACTATCCCAATTATTTGATCGAGAGCGATAAAACCGCCGACCTCACGCACGATGCCGTGCTCAAGGACACTACAACGGCCGCTCACACTGGTTTTCGTCGCGACGGCGAAGGTGGTTTGTTCCACGATTTGTATGTGTCCCAAAGAGAGTTCTATCTGCACGGGAAGCTTTTGCCCACCTTGCTGGCCCGTACCTGTGCTCGCATGGGCAAAAAGCAGGAAGCTCTGCAATTGTTGCAACAAGATTACGATCATCACCAAGTTGCGTTTTTGATGATTCGCGAGAGTTTGGATCTGCAGCTTTTGAAGGACGAACCTCAATTCCAAGACTTACTGCACAAGCTAAATTGTCCCTCGCCGGCGTCGCTGGGTAACCCACAGATACTGAGCGAGGTGCCAGTCAGCCCCAAAAGCTAGCTTTTTCCACTTGGTGTTGCTACGGGTTTCACGTTCCTCTGATCTGACAAGTAGGTCGGCGAGGATAGCGCGTAGATATTCTTATTGCCTTGTGCCAACAGCGCCCAGGCCAGCAATCGCCCGCGCTGGTTATGCAAGAAGTATTCGTACCAGTGATCCTCCACCAACTGTGGAATCACTACCACAATCCGGCGGTCCGGATGTTCGTGCGAAAGCTTGCGCACATACTGCACGATCGGCACGATGACGAATCGATAGGGTGACGGTAACACCTTCAGTTGGGGTGTTGCTACACCGGCTTCGCGAAACGGCGTCACAACATAACGCTCCCAATCATCGTGCAGTAATTCCGAATGGTTCTCGGGTTCCACGTGAATCGCAATGATCTCTGTAGAAATGCGCGAAGCAAATTCCAACGCCTGTTTGGTAATGCGGCTCCAGCGGTCCAGCGTTACCACGGCGATGGGTGCAGCCTTGTGAAGCGCGGGTTCAGCTGGATCGCAGCAATTCATGGCGACGGTTACCCTGTGATAGTGGTGGCGCACTCTGCGAAACAGCACAATAAGGAAAGGGATAAAAATCACAGTCATCCAGGCACCATCCCGGAACTTGGCCACCAGCACAACCAGCACGGTAATTCCCGTCACCAGCGCGCCCAGTCCGTTGACCAGGAGGTTGCGCGCCCATTGGGGTCCCCTCTTTTTGTACCAGTGCACCACCATGCCGGACTGCGACATGGTGAACGCCAGGAATGCGCCCACGGCATACAGCGGAATCAAACGATCCGTCACGCCGCCAAACACCACCAGCAAAAAACAGGTCGAGGCCGCGAGAATCACGATGCCGTAGGTATACACCAGCCTTCTTCCGCGGTACGCAAGCACGTGCGGCAGATAATTGTTCGCCGCGATGGCTCGGCAAAGGCGCGGGAAATCGGCAAACGCCGTGTTCGCCGAAAGGGAAAGCACCACCAGGATCGCGGCGATGGTCACGTAGTAAAAAACACCCTTGCCGAACACTGCCAACAACAGCATAGAGAGCACGCTTTGGTAGCCCGGTTGGCCCGGATCGGTGGCGGTGATGTGGTACGCCCTCACAAGGTACGAAATGCCCGCCAGCATGACGGCCAAGATAAAAATAATGACCGAGAGCGTGCGCTGCGCATTCTTGACGGCCGGCTCGCGAAACGCGCGTACGCCATTACTAACCGCCTCGACGCCGGTCAGGGCCGTGCATCCACTGGAGAACGCTTTCAGCAACAGCCAGTAGCTTACTGCGCTGGTCACCGAGCTTGTAGGCGGCAACGCCGTTACCGGCTGCGGATGCCCGTGAGCTAACATTACGCGGATCACTCCAGCGAAGATCATGATGAGCAGCGTGGCAATGAACACATAAGTGGGAATCATGAAAACGATTCCGACC
>Ga0335073_10001214_pt1 | contig 34317 bp, 32 predicted proteins | sample Lox_Sample_22_FD_207093 | JGI IMG/M metagenome (GOLD analysis project Ga0335073, IMG submission 207093) | Soil microbial communities from Loxahatchee National Wildlife Refuge, Florida, United States - Lox_Sample_2.2 | ecosystem: Environmental > Terrestrial > Soil > Wetlands | place: USA... | reverse complement strand
GATGGGGTTTTGTTTTTGCCTCGAAGCACGACTCATCGCGCTGCAGCTTCTCACTGGTCGGGCGGCTGCTGTTGAATTAGCTGCTGGCCCGGGTTCGGATTTTGCTGGGGAGCCGGCGTATTGCCAAAAGGTGAGCTTTGGTTCCCTCCGAACGCCGTTCCAGCCGGTTGTCCGGGCTGGCCGTTCGTGTTTTGCAAGGGACCTTGCAGTGAAGGCTGCGCAGGAGTGTTTAGCAAACCTCCACGGTCGGTGTTGGGATCGTAGATGAACTGCCAGTCGTTGTAGTGGTTCTTCTTGTTGAACTCGCGAATCGTTTTATCTTTACTCTTGCTGGCAACTCCCACGATGGGGCCGCCGCCAAAAACCTGATTGCTGCTGCTTCCCGCATCCGTGGAACCAGTCGAGCCGGCTTGACCAGTTTGGCCCGAAGGATCTGTCGCACCCGGCGCGGGGTTGCTGTTCAATGCTTGCTGCGAGGCCATGCCCTGCTGGGCCATGACGCCAGCAAGTCCCTGAGCCGCAGCCGTATTGAGCAACTGAGCCGCGCCCGGCGCCAACCCCGGCGTGTTTGCCGCTCCGGCCGGGGTTGCCCCGATCAGCCCTCCGCCGCCCGGGAACATCTGCACTTCGCCGTAGTGGAGAAGCCTGAAGTCCTGGTCTTTATTGACTGGATCCTTGTAGCGCTTGCGCAGATAACGGATGTTATTGGTGTTCTCGAGTTCCTCAAGCCGTGTAGGATAGCGGGAATTGTGCTTGAAGAAGAGACGGATCGCGCGCGAGTATTGCACGCCGCGGTGGATCATCTCTTCTTCGCGGTCGCGCTTGACCTGCTGCATGATGCTGGGCATGGCGGCAACCGCAGCGATGGCCATCAGTGCAACAGCCAGCATCAGCAGGAGAAGAATATAGCCTTCCTCTCCGCGTCGAATTCTGGGGCTCTGTGACATCAAAATCTTTGCGTCGTTCGTCGTTGGCTGTTTTAAGAAGCCTGCCAACGGCCAACGACGTACGGCCAACGACAATACGACCAACCACGCCTCTCATCCCTGCGTCAGCGGGATGCTCTGGCGATTGTTATACAGCACATCCTCCACTTCCACCGATACTGGTGTGATGCGGAGAATCCGGTATCTTCTGTCTATAATCTCGCCTTCTTTGGCGATAAAAACATCGCCGTCCTTGGACAAGAACGCTTTGCGCGGCTCACCCGGATGATTCGAGAAGCCAAAGTATTTCAAATTAATGGGCGGAGGCGGCGGCGGACCTTGTGGTACCGGCGGCGGCGGCGGTAGCTTCGCCGGGTTTACGACGGGCTTGGGAATATCCACCTGAGCTTTGAAAATGTTTCTTCCTGAACCGGAATACTTGGTATCCTCCGCAGCCTTCAACCAGTCGTAGCGCAGTGTGGGATCAAGCGAACGCGCGGTGGAGAGCGCCTTGGTTTTTCCGGTCGCGGGCCGCGCCGTCGTATTCGCAGCTCGTGTGCCCGAATCCGAAATAGTGGCCGCGTGCGTAGGCCCTGAAGGCGAACTGAAAATCCAGCGGGCGACCAGGAGGAGCGCGAGTACAAGCAGCACTCCCGCCACGATGGTCTTGTTCCGGTTTTCCGTTCCCAGTTTCATCTACGCGCCCGTTTTCATGCGCCCGTCTTGAGGTACGTTTCCAACTTCATTTGTAGTTTGACGGTTCCGGCCTGCTCTCCGCCCAGTTGCACGCTATCGATGATGAAAAACAGCGGATCGCGTTCCAGAGCATTGATGAAGCGCACCAGTTGCAAATAATCTCCGGCAAAGTCAGCCTGAATCTCAATGGGACGCAAGCCCACCGGCTCGGGATCTCCGGGTTTATAGCGGACCTGCCCGATCTTCACCCCAGTCTGGCTGGCCAGCTTGCCTAATTCTTCCGAGATGGCCGAGTTTTCGCTGGGCAGGCGGGTCTTGTAAAACGAGTCGATCTGCTCTCGCGCCTTGACGATCTTCGCGTCTACGTTCTGCAGCGGCTCGACTTCCCGCGTCTTTACTTGCAGATCTCTCCACAATTGCTCCTGCTGCTCCTGGCGGGCCCGGGCCGATCCCACAAGCGGGGACAGGAAAATAGCCACCGCCACAACATCGATGGCCACCAGCACGCCGATGGTAATTTTCAGCTTGCGCTGGGTGTCGCGTGCGCCGGTCACGGTCGGGCCTCCGCTTCTTCCTCTACCTGATCGGTGCCCGGCAGCGCGGGCACATAAACCGCACTGATCGTGAACTGCACGTTGTCTCCTGCGTTTTGCCCGGTCTGCACCGATTCCTGCTCAATCTCGGTCTGCCGGAAGCGCTGTGAGCTCTCCATTTTGCGGACCAATTCCAGGGCCCGCTCGCGTGATTCCCCGGCCACCATCAGCTTGATCTCCAACTGATTGCCCGCTGACATGGCGGGCTGGATGGAGACCACGTGCAACTGCGCGGGCATCACTTTCTCCAAATCCTCAAATACGCGCGTCCAGCAGAATGATTTACGCTGGAACAGATCATTCAGAAACTGCGAGCGGTCGCGGGTGCTGCGATTTTGTGGAAGGTTGAGCGTCACTTGCGCCTTCTGCTTTTGAGCTTCCCGCTGGGCAATCTGATCTTCCCGCTGGCGGATCAGGCTGCGGTCCTTGCCGGCGACCACCAGCCCGGCGGCTGCCCAATACACCAGGACTAAAGTAAATACGGTCAGCGCGCCCACGCCACCGCCCCAGCGCAGCCAGAACTGCCGCGCATCCTGGTAAGGCTGGCTTGCGAGATTGATGCTGACGCGCATGTTAGGAAAGCAGAGCTCCCACCACGCCGGCCATGCGCCAGCGCGGCACCGATCCAGCGCCCGCGCCCAGCACCGAAGCTCCGATCAACTCGTGCACTTCGGCCCCGGTTTGAGCCCGCAATGCAGGCGCCGCCCCGCCCGACTCGGGCAGGCCGGCCAGCAGAATCCGGTCAATGTTCAGGTGATAGGTGTCCTGAAAGAACACCACCGAGGGATACACTTCCTCCGCCAATTGCTCTCCCGTAATGGTAACGCCGCGCGTGTTCTCCAGCGTTCGGATCAAAAGAAGCTGTTCTCCTTCGAGGATGGCGATGCTGGTGGTGCGTGCGTCCACTTTGATTACCAGTGTGGGACGGTCTGCGTCAGCCGCACCCAGAGCGGCCAGCGTCGACGGCATGACGACGCCAGGGTTGAAGCCGGCCTCGCGAAACGCGGCTTCGTATTCCTCCAGCACGCTGGTCAGGGCCACGGCCGCGATAGCATGCACGCCGGTGCTCGAAGGCAGCGCCTGATAAGAAACCATGGCTTTGTCAACATCAAAGGGCAACGATTTCTTTAGCCGGAAGCGCACCACGCCTTCCGCTTCCTCGCGGTTGCTGGGCAGATTCTCGAAGTCGAGCAGCACCACCCGCACCGCGGCATCCGGCAACACGGCAATCAGGTCACGGGAGCGGCCACCCACGCGGGCCAGCGCGTCGCGCAGGGCCCGCCCCACGGCGTCGCGTTGCCGCAGATTCGACTCCATGAGGTCAGGGACCACGCTGCCCGGGGCCAACTCGCGGGAAATGCAGGCTTCGAGCGCAAAGCCCTGTTCGGACATGCGCCCGGCAAGCACGCGGTCGGCGGCAATTTCGCAGGCCAATTTTGGCCGGGAACCATGATGTGAAGTGCTGCTCATGCGTCTGCGGGTATCCTACAAGTAAAACGCGGATGAAAGCTGGATTGCAATAGCTGGAAGGGCACGTTTTGGCACTGGCCTGATGTGCGGCTTCACTGCTTTTCTACCGCATGCTCTCGATGAACGTGACTTTGTTGATCTCCTTCAGCGTGGTCAGGCCCAACCGCACTTTGTCCAGCGCCGATTCGCGCAGGAAACGCATGCCTTCTTCGCGGGCGGCGCGGCGGATTTCCGACGTCGGCTTCTTGGCCAGAATCATCTCGCGAATGCGGTCGCTCAAATCGAGCAACTCGTGAATCGCGGTTCGGCCGCGGAAACCCGTCCCGGCGCACTCGATGCATCCCTGGCCTTCGTAAAATGATACCTGCGACCACTGCTCGGGATCGAGTCCGCTGGCTTCCAGCACATCCGGCGGATAGTGCACCACCGTCCGGCAGGAGTTGCAGATCAGCCTCACCAGCCGCTGGGCCAGAATGCAGTTCAAAGCGGAAACAAAGTTGTAAGGCTCAACGCCCATGTTCAGGAAGCGGCCGAGCACGTCGACCACGTTGTTGGCGTGGACGGTGGTGAACACCAGGTGTCCGGTGAGCGCCGACTGAATGGCGATCTGTGCCGTCTCCGTATCGCGGATTTCGCCGACCATGATTTTGTCCGGGTCGTGGCGCAAAATCGACCGCAGACCGCGGGCGAACGTCAGGCCTTTCTTTTCGTTGACCGGAATCTGGGTGATGCCGCGAATCTGGTATTCCACCGGGTCTTCGATGGTGATGATCTTGTCTTCGTCGGTCTTGATTTCGTTCACGCCGGCATACAGCGTGGTGGTTTTGCCGCTTCCCGTCGGGCCTGTGACCAGCACCATGCCGTAGGGTTCTTTGATGTAGCGGCGGAATTTCTTCAGATCTTCTTCGTCAAACCCAACTACGTCCAACGTGAGCTTGCGGAACTTCTCGCTCATTGACTCTTTATCGAGAACGCGGAGCACGGCGTCTTCGCCGTGGATCGAAGGCATGATGGAAACGCGGAAGTCGATGGGGCGCTCGGGCTGTCCGTATTTCACGCGGAAGCGGCCATCTTGGGGCACGCGGCGCTCGGAAATGTCGAGCTCGCTCATCACCTTGATGCGGGAAATGATGGTGGAGTGATGCTCTTTGGCGATCGGTGGCATGGCTTGCGTGAGCACGCCGTCGATGCGGAACTTGATGCATACCGAGTCGTCGCGGGTTTCGATGTGAATATCACTTGCCCGGCGCTGGAGTGCGGTGAAGATGGTGGTATCGACCAGGCGAATAATCGGGCTGATGTCCGCTTGCTGGGTCAGCCGGTCGATGGAGATGCTCTCATCGCCCACTCCGGTTTCGTCGTCCCGAACCACCGAGAGCGCAAAGCCTTCGCTGGCATCTTCGAGAACGCGCTTGGACTGTTCCGTCTTCTTGAGGATCTCGCTAATCTGTGCCAGCGTGGAAACCTTGGTGACGATGCGCTTGCCCAACAGCAGGCTGATTTCATCGATCATCATCAACTGGCTTGGGTCGGCAATGGCGATGGCCAGGCGGCCGTCCTCGGTTTCCTCAAGAGGAACGAAGTTGTAACGGAACATCAGATGGACAGGAATTTTTTTGAAGAGATCGTGATGAAGCTGAAAATTGCGCAGGTCAACGAACTGGCAGCGATAGCGCCGCGCCACATCCTGCGCCCGGTCCAGATCATCGGACGGGGGCGTGGGGATCAGCGGGTTACCGTTGCCGCCATTCGCTACGACCGTGGTTGTTTTCTTCTCTGCCATTCCTGCCATTCCAAACCTGCCTACCCGGGCGCACGATTCCCCGCGCGCCTTAATGAATTCCGGACCCAAGAGAAAAGATCGGCAGATAGAGGGAAATCAACACGCCCCCTACGAAAACTGCCATCACAATCAGAATCACCGGTTCGATCAGCGCCATGGCGGCGCTGAGCGCCGTCTGGACGTCTTCTTCGTAGAATTCAGCCACTGAATTCAGCATCGCCGGCAAGGCACCGGTTGATTCGCCGACTTCAATCATCTCCACCGAAAGCTCGGGAAACATCTTCAATTGTTCCAGACTGCCGGCGAGGGTTTGCCCTTCCCGCACTCGCACGGCGGTTTCCATTACGCCGTTGTAAATCTTGCGGCTGCTCATGGATGCGCCCGCGGTTTCAAGCGACGGCACCAGCGGCAAGCCGCCGGCCAGCAGGGTGGAAAGCATGCGCGAAAAATTGGCGACTTGATACTTGAGCAGGATGTCGCCAAACACCGGCACCCGGAGCAAGGCGGAATCGATGGTGATTGCCCCGCGATCGGTGTTTTTCCACCGCCACAAAAGAAACACAGCCAGTACCAATCCGACCAGCACGAACGGCGCGTATTTTTGCGCCGACGTGCCTACCGCCAGCATAAATACCGTGATGGCGGGCAGGTCGGCATTAAGATTTTCAAAGAGCTTGGCAAATTGGGGCACTACGTAAGTGACCAAAAATCACCATCAAGACGACCATCGTCACCAGCAAGCTCGGGTAGACCATGGAAACCGCGAACTTTTTCTTGAAGGTGAGCGCCATCCGCTGGTAAGCGATATAGCGCGCCAGTACTTCTTCCATATTGCCGCTTTTCTCACCGGCCATCAGCGTGGTCGTGTAAATCTTCGGAAACGCGTTCTGGGCCGTGAACGCATCCGAGAGCAACTCGCCGCTTTTCACCCGCTCGCGCACATTCTGCAACAACGATTGCAGGTTCTTGTCTTTTTGCCGCTTGATGAGCAAATCCAGCCCATTCAGAATGGGCAGACCGGCCTTGATGAGGGTCAGAAACTGCTGGTTGAAGATGACAAACTGGCTTTGCCGGATCTTCTTCCGGCCGGGCATGGAGAATTTACCGCCGGAAAACAAGCCACGCGGTTTTACCCAGTAGACCAGGTAACCTTGTTGCGCAAACTTCTCCCGCACCTCCGACTCGGAGGTACCATGCTCAATCTGTTGCGCGAGGTTACCCTGCTCGTCGGCGACCTTTACCAGGAACTCAGCCATGTCGTCCTAACCCAACAGCCCGCCCACCTAAGTCTAGCATCCAAAAGCATTAATCCTGCGTCAATTCGCGGTGAATAAACTGCCTTCACGGTATCGCAGGTAACGCCGATCGATACTTAGCCAACAATTAGCAAACCACTACAGATCAATCGCTTACAGGATGACTCCAAATCTATTCCGCAAACTCTCCCTCAACCACTTCAGCATCGGGCGGAGGCACAAACTTGAAGCGCTGATCAGAGATATTGACGTTATCTTCCTGCCCGGTGAAACGGTACTCGGTGACGGCGCCGTCCTGTCCTTCTAGTGTGATGCGAACGATTCGGCTGTCTGGGGAGATCTCCAGCAAAACCTGGCTCACACGATCGGCCATGGCTTTGGGCACGCCTCGGAGAACAATGTCTCCGGGAGAAAGAGGCGGCACATCCGGGGCCACTGACAATCCCTGCAACTCTTTCTCCAACTGGGTCTTACCCAGCAGCAACGCCAGGGGAGAACGCAGGTCATCCAGATTCTTCATGGCGATCTTTCTGACTTGCCGGTCACCCGGAACGTAGAACCACGCGTCGTGCCCATCGCTTAAAAACAGCTTCTCTTTAGGAGAACGATATTCCCACCGCATCTTGCCGGGTTTTTTGAGCCAAAGTGTGCCCGATTCGGTGCGATCCATGCCGTTGCCACGATACGTCTCGGTGAAATCCGCCTGCAGGCTGCGCAGGTGGTTGTAGTGCTGGTCCACAGACTGCGCAAGGGCATGCACGTCGGGCAGCGAAGCAGCGGAAGCCAAAACCGCGCTGAGCACGACGCACAAAACCTGCAGAAGAGTGGAAGGCGATTTCACAGCTGCTGGATCAATTGTAACTTTATTCCACACCTGACATGGCACACTTGGGCGGCTCGTCGCCCCGGGCTTTCTCTGTGTTCTGGTACGCATGCTCAACTTGAGATCGAGCGATTTTGGGTCAGAAAATCGGTGACAATCCAGGCTGCTCCGGTTATCGCCAGGTTTTGCGTATTGCCAGCCCAATTGAACAGCTTATGCGGATCGGCAAACGGCGCCGGTAGCCATACCAGCAGTTGGAAACCAATGATCATCGCGGTGAGCAGTCGAGATGCTAACAGCGCCGAGCGCCCGGAAAGCAAGGCAATGGCAGCGAGCGCAAAGGCAATCGTGGTCGCTATCGCCCAGAACATTTGGCTGGGCGGAATCCACTTGGGAACGAAAGCCGCCGTTCCCGAGAGATAAAAGAGCTGCTCGAGCGTGAAGGAAATGACGCAGATTCCGAAACAAATGTAGCCGACCTGAGCGATTTTTGTGGATGGTTCCGGATCACTCCGGTTGACTGAGCCGTAAACAATCAGCGCGCCCGAGACCAGAGAAAACTGCTCGAAAAAGTTACCCCAGCGGTCATAAACCAGCGGTTCTGCGACTATGTACGGCACCCAGAGCAACGCAAAGGCAAGATAGAGCACAGCTAGCGCCAAAGCCCCGGCCCGCGCCGTTCTAGTCCATTGCATCGCCACGCCTCCAAAGAGCTCAAGCGCAACGGCGATGCAGAGAAAAACTCCGCGGTGAGGAACGTTGCCCAGCGGGCGGATCTGCTGCCAGGTATTAAAGTCATGCCAAACCAAGGTGATGACCGCAAAAGCGATGGCAGCCAATCCATATACGTGGCGTCCCAGATAGATTCTCATTTCTCAGATTCTAAATGCGCGGCCAATACGATCACCAGGAACCCGCAGCTCGCAAGCATCGGCCTCGATAAAACGGCCTACCCTGTTACAATTCCGCGATCTTGCCTGGGAGGAGACTCGCGTGAAACGTCCATCGCTCGGGGCGCTCCTTTTCGGGCTCATCCCCTACACCGCCGTTTGCTTTTCCGTTGGCTTATGGGACCGCGTTTATCCCAGAGTGCTCGGCCTGCCTTTTAATTTCTTCTGGCTGATCTCGTGGATGCTGCTTACGCCCCTTTGCATGTGGGGAGCGTATCGGCTGGAGACTAAGCGCGAATCAGGCTGCGATCACAAGAAAGGCGGCACTCGTTGAGTCCCGGAGTGATCGCGTTATCGGTAATTGCGGTCATTGTGCTGGCCGGCTCGTTTGCCGGATTTCTGGCGCGCTTTCACCACAAGATGGACCTTGAGCAATGGACCGTGGGTGGCCGGGGATTTGGGCTGGTGCTGGTGTGGCTGTTGATGGCTGGCGAGATCTACACCACATTCACCTTCCTTGGGGCCAGCGGCTGGGCTTATTCGAAAGGGGCCCCGGTCTTATACATCCTGGCCTATCAGCCCTTGAATTTTGTCATCTCGTTCTACATTCTTCCGCCGCTTTGGGAGGCCGGTCGAAAATGCGGGCTCCAGACGCAAGCCGATTTTTTTCAAGTGCGATACGGCAGCACCCATCTGGCGGCCTTTGTCGCTTTGATCGGGGTTTCATGTCTCATCCCATATTTGCAGGTGCAACTCACGGGCCTGGGGATCATCGTGGAAGTAGCGAGTTTCGGAGCCATTCATCGCACGCCCGCCATGATTGTGGGCTTTGGACTGGTGGCGGCGTTTGTATTCGTCAGCGGCATCCGCGGCGTTGCGTGGGCCAGCACCGTTAAAGATCTGTTGCTTTTGTGCGTTGCCTTATTTGTCGGCATCGCCGTGCCACGGATCTATTTCGGCGGCATCGGCCCTATGTTCTCGGCCCTGGTGCAGGCAAAACCCAATCATCTGGTGATGCCCGGGGCTACCAAAGACCTCGGGCATGCCTGGTTCATCTCAACGGTCCTGATGGTCTCATTGAGTTTTTACATGTGGCCGCAATTTTTCGCGGCCAGCTTCAGTGCGCACAGCGGAAAGACGTTGCGGCGGAATGCCGTCCTGATGCCTCTCTACAGCATCACCATGCCGCTGATGATTTTCGTAGGTCTGAGCGCCGTGCTGGTCTTGCCGGGGCTAAGCAACGGTGATCTTGCGGCGTTGACCATGGTGAGGAAGACTTTTCCGGCCTGGTTCCTGGGTCTGGTCGGTGGCGCGGGGGCTTTAACCGCGATGGTTCCGGCCGCCATTCAACTGCTGGCCGGAGCGATGTTGTATTCGAAGAACCTGTTCCGTCCGATTCTGGCGCCCGGGATGACGGAACCGCAGGTTGCGCGGGTGGCCAAGATCATGGTCGTTGTACTTACTCTGGGCGCTTTGTTTTTCGCCATTCGCAGCTCGGCAAGCCTGGTGTCGCTGCTGCTGCTGGGATTCGCTGGTGTCGCGCAACTCTTACCAGGGGTCGTCTTCGGACTTTTTTCCCGGCGCGTGACTACAGCGGGTGTTTTTGCCGGCATGGCGGCGGGCATTCTGCTTGCCGCACTGCTCATTCTGACTGGGCGTGATCCCTACCTGGGTTTGAATGCCGGCTTTGTGGCAATGTGTTTGAATTTCGTGGTTACCGTCGCCGTAAGCGCGATGACGCGGGTGCGCATCGCCGGATTCGATGAGCCTGTGCCTATGCTGGCTCCCTCAGAGTCTGGTGAAAGCGCGAGCTTGGCGTAGGCTTCGCGCTGAGTTCCGCTTCAGCCTGGCGATGAAGAGTAAATTGCGTATTGTTGCGTTCCACCCGACTCCTTAAGTAGCGGAGTTTCCGCAACCACATGCTCGAACAGCGGATTGTGATAAAGCACATAGACCGCGCGAGGATTTTCCTGCAGGGAATTTTCCAGATTGCGAATCACTTGCCGCAGTCCTGCTTCCGGCAAGGGATTAAATAGATAAAGCACAATCGGCTCAGGCGGGAAAATAAATTCGCCCGCATCGCCGCAGAGAGATTCGATCGCGAAGCACTTCTGTGAATCGCTCTTGTAACGGCGAATATTTTCGACCGCGACCGCATTCAAGGCAGGCAGCAGCTCAACTCCCACAATCCGCCGGAAGGGATAATCTGCCGCCAGCAATAGCGCCCGGCCTTTGCCTGAGCCGAGATCAATGAAAGTGAATTGGCCGAAATCAATTCTCAGGCTGGCCAACATTTCGTGAAACAGCGCCGGCTCGGTGGCCTGATAAGGCGAATAAAAAAGCCCGAGCAGGCGATCACGCCAGCCAACTGTTGCGCTCGTTGTATCGACGCGAAAATCCCAGTCGAAGTCCACGTCGCCATAGCGCCGGCGGCGGCCCGAGGGCAGGGAATCGAGCGTGAACTCCCACAGGAGTCTGATCAAGCCACAGAACGCGGAAAGCGTGCCACGTTCCGCACTCTCTAGTTTCCACCAGTCACGAAGCGCTGAGCGAAGTTGTGGAGGAAAAGAATGCGGAGATTTCAATCGCCAAGAACCTTCGTCATTTTCACCAGGTGGCAGGGCATTTTCGCGCGGGCGGAGGCGGGAAAAGCCTCGGTTCCGCTTTCCACGTAGCCGCGTGCGCCATAAAACGCTGGCAACTCTTTTCGCAGATTCACCACCGTCAAATCCATAAATCGACAGCCGGCGGCGCGAGCGCGATCTTCGGCGGCTTTCATCAGCCGCGTTCCCAGTCCCGAACGCTGGTTGGCGCGATCAACCGCCAGTAAGCCAAAATATCCGCGCTCTCCGCGTAGTTCGAGATAAACGCATCCAACTAACGCGCCGTCTTCCTCAACCAGCAGAAATTCGCCTTGTGCCATGCGCGTGCGCACGGCTTCGAGATCCACGCGGTCTTCATCGATGAAGAAACGCTCGGCGCGGAAGGCATTATTGATCAGGCGCATGACCGCTTCGGCATCTTGCGATCCTGCGACGCGAAACGGCGCTTCACCCATACGAAGGATTTTAATCGGAAGGCAGGAATTTCGGCGTCGCGGGTGGCTTGTAACCAGGAGGGGTTCCTCTCTCGATGAAAGGAAAATCGTCGGGCGAGACAACTTGTACGCGGCCGTCGGGAAGCAAGCGGTAGGGACGGCCCAGCGGATCGAGCGGCACGCCCCGCATGAAGCCGGCCGACTCCATTTGCGAAAAGCTGGAAGGGAACTGGCCGGTTTGATCTTTGTAACGCGCGGCGAGTCCTTCGAGCGTGGTGACGTCCTCATCTACCTGGAGCGCACGCAGGTGAGCGAGGGCATTGGCGCGGATGGCTTTGTCCTGGGTAGTCTGGTAAGCGGCGGTCCACATCAGGCGCGCGGTTTCAATGCTGCCCGCCTGCTCGGCCATTCGCCCCGCGAGCAGCTTGAGAAACGGATGGGCATTGGGCACGCGCGACCCCCTGGCGAAAGCGTTCGCCGCGCGGGCGTAGTCTTTCAGTTCGGTGTAGTAGATGAATCCCTCTTCGTAGTAGAGCTTCCAATCGTTGGGATTATGGCGAATGCCAAATTCCACTAGATCGATAGCGCGCTGTGGCTGTCCGGCGCCGTTGGGCGGCTTGGGAGCGAGAAAATTCGCGCCATACTGATAGGCCACAACCAGCTGGGGATCGAGCGTAGTGGTGATCTCGAGCAGCGGCGCCAGCAGATCAAAGTGCTCCGCGCCCTCGTGGTGCTTGCCGCCGAAATATTGCACCGCGCGCGTCCAGTAGATATCGGCCAGCAGCCCGCTGTAGCCCAGACTGAGCCGCTTCAGAACCTTGGGCGAGGGAATGTAAAGCACTTCTCCCAGCGTCGCGCCGGAGCGTAGTTGATCGACGCGTTGCAGGAAAAAGACCGATCCGGCCATACATGCGATTAGCAGCAGGACAAAGAAAATCGCGTTCCAACGCCGGGAGCTCATTTCAAGTTCCGGCGCTGGAATACCAGCACCGCCCCACACAAAACCATGGTCGCGTAAAGCAGCGCGTAGGCGGTGTTGTAGAAAATGAGATGCCCGGCCACAGGCTGCTCGTGGGCCACCGATGTGATGACGTTCAAGGCGGAAAAATTCGGCACCAGGTACGCGGCGCCCGTTGCCAGCCAGCTCGTGACTCCATGTGTCATTCCAGCGAAGCCGCGCAAGTCTTCGGAGAAACTGCCGATCACGAACAGCGAAAAAGCGAAGACCGCAGAAAGCAGAGGGGAAGAGAACGAGGAAAAAAGCAATGCCAGCGAAGTGAGAATGACGAATTGCAGGACGATGAAATAGAGCGCGACCAGGATCCATCCGTCGGCTTTTTGAAAGTGCCGCGAAACATAGAGCACAGCCGCGAACACGCCGATGGCCATAAAAAACGTATTCACCGCCAGCGTTCCCGCGAGGCCGAAAAATTTGCCGACGATGAACTCCCATCTGCGCACTGGCCGCGAAAGCACGGTATATAGCGTGCGCTTTTCGATTTCTTTTGAAACCAGCCCGATGCCGACAAAAATCGCGATAATCACCCCGAACAGAGAAACCGCGGTCAGGCCAAGATTCACCACCACCAGCCGCTCGATATCGATTGAAATTTGCCCCACCAGAATCGCCGCGCCCGACATCAGCACCGCGAATGCGATCAGGTTGTAGAGCACGCGGTCGCGGACCGCTTCGCGGAAGGTGTTGGCTGCGATCCAGCGGATGCGGCTGGTCACGATCGCACTCCCACCGACGTCGCGTTCGCCTCGGTTGGCTTCAATCTCTGAATGTAATAGTCTTCGAGCGACGAGCGTACCGGGGTCAGAGAAATCAGCCGCAGGCGCTCGCGCCGCAAGGCTTCGATGGCCGCTTCCTGATTGGCTTCAGAAACCAGCCCGCGCACTGTATCGCCCCTGACGTGGCATTCCGCTCCCAACGCCGCCAGCGACGCCGGAATCATGGTGCCCTGCCAGATCAATTCAACTCTGCCGTGAACGCTCGCCGTCAACTCCGCCACCGCGCCCACGCCGCGCAACTCCCCCTGGTGAATCACCGCCACGCGGTCACACAACGCTTCGGCGTCAGAAAGAATGTGCGTGCTGAAAAAAACCGTTTTACCATCCTGCTTCAATTGCTCCATCAGATCGCGGACTTCGCGGCGGCCCATGGGATCGAGCCCCGACATTGGCTCATCCAGAAAAATAACTTCCGGATCATGCAAAATCGCCTGCGCGATTCCCACCCGCTGCAACATGCCTTTGGAAAACTTCCTCAATTGCACTCTACCAGCGTCTTTCAGCCCTACGCGGTCCAGCATTTCCGGAATTTTGCGCGAACGCTCTTTCGCCGCCATTCCCGAAAGCTGGCCGTAATAGTCGAGCAGTTCGCGGGCGGTGAGATAGTCATAAAAATATGGCTGCTCCGGCAGGAATCCGATTTTCGCCTTCATCCCCGGATCGTCGATTTCCCTGCCCAGTATCCGCGCCGTGCCGGCAGTAGGGAACACCAATCCCATTAGCAGCTTGAGCGTGGTGGTTTTGCCGGCCCCATTGGGCCCGAGAAAGCCGAACACTTCCCCTTGTTCCACCGAGAGATGGAGTGGCTTCAACGCCAGCTTCTTCTGCTTGAGCCAGAAGCCAACGTGATAGGTCTTTTCCAGGCCCAGGATTTCGATTGCCGCCATAGGAAAGCGTTCAGGAGTGATCTTCCAGAAAATTATATGCAAATTGACCAGTGCGGAGAGGTAGCAACGGGAGGAACGGCGGTTACGAAAGTAAAAGGACGGCCGTTTTTCCTTTCGTTTCCCAAGGATTCTCCCGGTTTTTCCACAGGAGGGATGTGTATTCTGTGCTCATCTAAGGGTCGCGCCAGCCAAGCAGTACGGGACATCGAGACGACCAATCATTTCTGGTTCCTCTATGGCTGGAGCAGTAAAAACGTGGTCCGTTCCTAACCGAGATTTCTCTCCTCCTGAAGCGACGGAACCGGCTCCAGCGGCTGTCCCGCCTGACCCGGAGGTTCTCTTTGCAGAATTGCGGGCGGTTCTGGCTGCTGCTCCTTGCGACCCTCAGGTGATTCTGGCTACCGTAGCCCGCGCTGCGCAGTCGATGACCGGTTGCAGCGGAGCGGCCATCGCCATGCGACGCGACAGAGATGTCGTGTGCCTGGGCAGCAGTGGAGAAACTGCGCCGCCGCTTGGAACCCGCGTCAGCGTCGACTCTGGCATCTCGGGCGAATGCCTGCGCTCGGGTAAGACCTTGGTCTGTGACGACGCTAGTCTCGATTCGCGGGCCGACCAGGAGGCTTGCCGGCAATTGGGCCTGCGATCCATCGCCGCGGTGCCGGTTCGGGAGAAGGGAGAAACGATCGGTATTCTGGAGGCTTTCTCCACCCGGCCTCACTGCTTCACCGACGCGCACATTGATTCTCTGAGACGCCTGGCAGAGTTCGCGGAGACGGCCTCTGCTACTCCGCCGGCGGACGCATCAGATTCCGAAATCCTCTCCCAGCTCCGCGGCGCCATCACTCTAGAAGAGGAAGTCCCCCAGCTCGGGCGCTGGCAGCGTTACCGACTAACAGCCGTCACCTTGATGGTTCTATTTGTGGTTCCGGTGGTGGCTTGGAGAGTCTGGCATAGACCGGCGAACGGAACAGTCAGCATCCAAAAAGCTCTCGCGACGATGCGCCCGCAACCCGCAAGTCTTGGAGATTCCCAGCCAGCTAGGTCGGAAGCCGTCGAGCTGATCACTCCGAGTTATGGAATCTCTGCTGCCCCGAAAGCGAAGGGTGTCGCGGACATCCGGGCTAGAGATTCTGTGGCTCGCTACTCAAGCGCCCTCGAGATTCGCGGCCAAAAACCGACGCCGGCGGTGGAGTCCGCGACTGAGCTGCCACCGGAAGCAAGAATGGTCGCTTCCTCAACAGGCAGCGATCAAGTCAGGCGTCTGATCTCAGCCCCCGCCGCATTGCCTAGCTTAACCCATGCCGCCTCGTCGGGGTTTTCCGGCGGAGTTCTCGTGCATAAGATACAGCCGCATTATCCGCCTCAGGCGTTGCGCATGAGGATTGCGGGAACTGTGATCTTGCAGGCGACGGTCGCGGAGAATGGGAGCGTCCGCGACTTGAAAGTAAAAAGCGGGCATCCTCTGCTCGCGCCGTCAGCTATGGAAGCCGTCGCTCATTGGCGTTACCAGCCGTTTCTGATAAACGGCAAGCCCTTCGAGAAGGAACTCGACATCACCATCAACTTCGAGCTGCCGCAGTAGGATTGTGGCAGGGGCGCAGCGCTGTTCTGTAGAAGCCGCAGCAGCAGCCTTGTCACTTAACTAACCCCAGATCCTTGCTTGTTTCTTTGCCCTTCGGTGGTTGAACTCGGAGAGATCGTTTCCCCCTCCTCCTTGACAAGTCGACTAAGCGCGGTTAGGATACTCGTAGGCGAACAAAAGACGAAGATAAGCCATGGGTATGCTCCCCTTGCTTCCACCATGCCGGCCTCAACTCGTGGGCATCGCCCGCCTCGCTGCTAACGGCGAAAGCCTTCGCCAGGGGCACGAAGTGGAATATTTCACTCTCCCGGCACGCTCGTTGCTGAACCGCTGTGTCAGCAAGCGTGAGCTGTCTTTCACCTGGACGATCAATCCCTATCGCGGCTGCGAATTTGCCTGTAAATACTGCTACGCGCGCTACACGCACGAATTTATGGAAATGCGCGATGGCATAGCGTTCGAGCAGAAAATTTACGTCAAACAACATGCCGCCGATCTACTGCGGCAGGAACTGCGACAGGTGAAAGCGGGAGAGTCGATAGCCATCGGGACGGCCACCGATCCTTATCAACCGGCCGAACGGAAATTTGAAGTGACGCGCGGCATCTTGGAGGAATTTGCCGGCCACGAAGGCCTGGAACTCGGCATCGTCACCAAATCGAATCTGATTCTCCGCGATCTTGATCTTTTGCAACACGTCGCCAGGGCCAATCGCTTATCGGTCAGCGTTACGATCACCACTTTGAACGTGGAGCTGGCGCGCATTCTCGAGCCGCGCGCGCCACGTCCTGATCTGCGCCTGGAGGCTGTGCACAAATTGAACGAAGCGGGAATTCCCACCGGAGTGAATTGCTGCCCCGTGCTTCCCGGAATCACCGACTCCCCGCGCGACCTTGAGGCTGTGGTTCGAGCGACCGCGAAAGCTGGAGGAAAACACGTTTTTGCGAATCCCCTTTTCCTCAAGCCTTGTTCAGCCGCCGTGTTTATGCCATTTCTCGAAAAAGAATTTCCGCAACTGGCGCAGAGTTATCGCGAGCGTTACAAGGACCGCGCATTCCTGCCGAAAAGTTACCACGAGCGCATTTCTCAACTCATGAGCCGCCTGCGGGAAAAGCACGTCCTCACGAAGCAGCGCGCAAAATTCCAGACGCGCCTGCGTGACTTACACGCCACCGCTGAGCAAATGGCGTTGTTTTGAGCTCGTCCTAGCAATGCTGAGGCAACAGTTCCACAACCATATGCTTTTCGTCGCGGCCAAGCGAAAGCGCTGCAGCCACGTCGACTATAATTCCCACGTCCCGCAACATGCCGCCCACCTCTCAATCCACGAGTCAGCAGGCTGCAAACCCGCCAGGCGTGGCCGCTTCACCGCCGAGTTTTTGGCGGCGCATGACCGAAGGTCTCGAGCTCAGCCAGCTCTGGGCGCAATTTCGTGCCGACGCGACTTCCAGTTATCGTTTGTACTCGCGCGATTTTAGGGCGCGCCCGCGGCGGACAGTTCAACGCCATGGCCTTTGGCACAACATCCAGGATTTCGCCTGGGCGATTCTGGAAAAGCTGACTCCCGCGCGCCGGGTTTTACTGCTGCTGGCTGTGCTGCTCTTGCTTTTCGGCAGCGGTCCCGGATACAGCTACCAGGATAAGAATGGCAGTGTGACTGTTGGTACTTTTCCGTCGCTGCAGTTTTGGGGCGGCGCAATCCTGTTCGTGCTGCTCATGCTGGAAGTGGCGGATCGCGTAACCATGAAGCGCGATCTGGAAATTGCCCGCGACATTCAGCGCTGGCTGCTCCCGGCCACGGCGCCGCAAGTGCCGGGCCTGGCCATAGCCTTTGCCACGCGCGCCGCCAACACCGTCGCCGGCGATTACTACGACGTGTTCGCCCGCCCCGAACCGGGTAGCCGAGAGCCGCATTTTTTGCTAGCCATAGCCGACGTTGCCGGCAAGAGCATTCCCGCAGCTTTGCTCATGGCGACATTTCAGGCGAGTCTGCGTACCCTCGCCGGCGCCGCTTCTTCGCTGACAGATCTTGTCGCGGGCATGAATCGCTACGCCTGCACCAACAGCCAGGGCGGACTGCGTTTCACCACCGCATTTCTCGCCGACTTCAATCCTTCCGACAAGAGCCTGGCCTATATCAACGCCGGCCACAACGCGCCCATTCTGCGCCACCAGAATGGGACGATCGAGCGCCTCACCAGCGGCGGTTTGCCTTTGGGAATTCAGTCGGAGCAGCGTTACGACTCAGGGTCTGTAAGTTTGCAGCCCGGAGATTGGGTGATCGTGTTCACCGACGGCGTGGTGGAGGCGCTAAACCTGCGCGAAGAAGAATACGGCGAGGCGCGCCTGTTCGAAGTGCTCAACACCAGCGCAGAGGTAATGCCCGACGAACTTCTGCGCCGCATCATGGCCAGCGTTGACGCCTTCGTCGGCGCGACCCCGCAGCATGATGACATTACGTGCATGCTGGTAAAGGTGGTGTAAGCCGAGGTGGCTGTCCCCGCACGGACATCTATCACGCCCCCATCGCCCCCGCGTACATCCGATGGAACGCGTGCACGCCTTTTTCCTGCTTTACGCTGTAGCGCCCGCGTTGATAACTGGACGAATGAAAATTTCTCTGTACCAGCTCGCAAATGCCCACGTCTTCCATTTGAGTCTGATTGCTGAATTCCACCGAAGCCTTTGCCGCCTCGCTGCCTAAGTTCTTCTCCGGCAAATACCACTCGAAAATCGCCAGCGTGCGCTCGGTCTCGAGCGGAAGAATCATGTTCACCTGCACATTGTCGGGATAGCAGTTCAGCATCCAGTTGGGAAAGATCCAGAAATAATCGGTTGTGAGATCTTCGCGCGCCTCCTGATAGCGCCGCGGAGCCGTGTCACCGGGCTGAGCGCCACGAATCGGGCTGAACTGCCGCACATGCCGCGGATACGGGTCAACCGCGTAGGCGTTGTAGTCGAGCTCACGGTTCAATCCCGGATGTACGCTCGGCAGGTGATGGCCCTCCAGATAATTGTCGATGTAGGTTTTCCAGTTACAGCGCATGTCATAGGTGCGGCGCTCAAACAACTTCATTTCGCAGAAAGGAAAGCGCTGGGCCTGCCTGGGCAAATCTCCCAGACTCTTCAGCAGCGGTTCGGCGTCGAGATCGAGATTCACGAAGATCAAGTTGAACCATTCTTCCGCGCGGACCGGCGCGAGCGTGAAATCGGTGGGGTCGAATCCGGGCTGGCCTTCAAACTCCGGAGCGCTGATGAGCTTGCCGTCGAGTCCATAAGTCCATCCGTGATAGTTGCACCGGAACAATTTGCGTGAACCGCAACCCTCCGCCGGCGCTCCTGCTCGGTGGCGGCAAACGTTGTAAAAGCTGCGCAGTTCGCCCTGCGCTCCACGTGCCAGCAATAAGGGTTCATCGACTAGTTCCGTCGTGAAAAAATCTCCCGGCTCGGCCAACTGATGGGCGTGACCGGCCAGCTGCCAGCTGCGGCGGAAGATTTTCTCTTGTTCCAGCACGAACACGCCCGCATCGGCATAAAACTCTGCCGGCAGCGACCACGCTTTCGCGATGTCAGCATCGATACGAAGTTCGGCGATCGAAATCATATTCGGGCCTAGGGAACGGCTGACCATCATAAATTGTCCGTTTCCAATCTGCCACGCGGCGGCGCAAGACTTTTCATCATTTACGCACATTCCCGCGCACCACAGCTTGTAGTAACATTTCCTCAGCAAGTCTAGAGGTTGCAATCGTTCTACTTAGGTGAGATTCGCAGCGTCTTGCGCGGTCCCGCGCTGATGGCACGCTAACTGCCTGTTTAGTAGGATGGCTGCAGAATGCCTCGTAAGCGTGATCCCAGGGAGAAAACCAATGCGGAAGTCAAAAGGCTTTTCGTTGATTGAGCTGTTAATTGTTGTCGCCATCATTCTCATCATCGCAGCTATAGCCATCCCCAACCTGCTGCGCGCGCGCATTTCCGCCAACGAGGCGTCCGCGGTTTCCTCGGTGCGCGCCATCAACCAGGCGCAGGTGAGTTATCAGATTGCTTACCCGACAGTGGGGTTCGCCCCGAACCTGGGCAGCCTGGGTCCGGCGACGGCCACCGGGTGCCCGAACCCCAGCCCCACCAGCTCCTGCTTTCTCGACTACACGCTGGCGCAGGCTTTCATCGGCGGGGGCAGTGGCGCCAAGAGCGGCTATCACTTCGGTCTGGCGTCGCAACAGGGATCGGGTGGCGGCCCGAACATCACTTATGTCGTGGGCGCCGCGCCCTTGAGCTACAACCAAACCGGCGTGCGCCGCTTCTGTTCCGTCGAGGATTCCGTCATCCGCTTCGATCCCAACACCACCGGCAGCACCACGCCAGAGAGTTCCAACGAGAATTGCACGGGAGCGACGTATCAACCGCTTCAGTAGCGCGGGCGCGGATTAGAACCAAGGTAGCAATGGCAAAAGGGCATCGGAGCCAAAACCGATGCCCTTTGTTATGAACATTCTTTCCAGCGATTATTCAGTTCGTTTCGCCCGTCTCAGCCTCGACTCAATCTGACACAACTTGTCACCGCACGCCAAAATCTGACATTCGTTTCGGAAGCCGGGATGGACTTTTGGGCACGTCCATCGAGTGACTAAAGGTCGCTGCCCCTCTGAAAACACGCCACTTACGCCCTGCGATTTGCTCGTCCGGAGGACTGGCGAATCTGGCCATCCAAGTGCGAATTGATGGGCGAGGGTTGGGGCAAAAACTTTGAGAGCAAGCTTTAACCACTTCAGACGAGGGGAAAATAAGGAAATGCGGAAACAGAAGGGTTTTTCGTTGATTGAGTTGCTAATCGTTGTGGCGATCATTTTGATCATCGCTGCTATTGCTATTCCAAACCTGTTGCGCGCGCGAATCGCGGCCAATGAATCGTCGGCTGTCGCTTCTCTCCGCACCATCAACACGGCGCAAGTGACCTACGAGATGGCATATCCGACGGTTGGTTATGCGAGTACGTTAGCGTCCCTGGGGCCGAGCGCTGTTGCATGCACCACTCCGAGCCAGACTAACGCTTGCATCATCGACTTCGCACTGGCGTCGGCGGCCACTACCGCCAAGAGCGGCTACATCTTTGGTCTAGCCGCGGCTGCGGGAACGGGCGGCGGGACGGCGAATGTGACCTACTACGCTGGTGCGGCTCCTCAGAGCTTCAACCAGTCGGGCGTTCGCCTCTTCTGCTCGGTCGAAGATGCGGTGATCCGGTTTGATCCTAACGCTGGTAGCAGCACCACACCGGTGGCCAGTGAAGCAGGCTGCCAGGCTTACCAGGTGTTGCAGTAGTAGCGATTGCAAGAAGCAACATAAGCGGGAGCATCGGAACCATCCGATGCTCCTTTTTTATTTTGTGGACTGTACGTGGAGTCGATGATAGGGCGTCGCAAGTTGTCAGTCAGCGCCAAAATCTGGCAACCCGGAACTAATTCTGTTCAATCGGGAGCCGGACCGTGCGGTGTCAAGGACTCGGAATCACCTGAATCCCAACAGTTTATGGGTGTGGCGCTGTTTTCTGCAATGGACTTGTCAATGGCCGCTGACGTGCCACTATAAACCGCGACACTGAAAAACTTGGGTAATCAAGATGCGAACACAAAAGGGCTTTTCCTTAATCGAGTTGCTGATCGTAGTAGCGATCATTTTGATCATCGCTGCCATTGCGATCCCTAACTTGTTACGCGCCCGAATTGCTGCCGACGAGTCTTCCGCGGTGGCTTCGATGCGCAGCATTAATACAGCTCAGATGAGTTATCAGACGGCATATCCAACAATCGGCTTCGCAGGCGCGCTCTCCAGCCTGGGACCGGCCACAAGCACGGGCTGCGCCGCGCCCACCTCCACCAATGCCTGCATTCTCGACTACTCGCTGGCGCAGGCTTTTCCGGGAGGCGCGAGCGCCTCCAAAAGTGGCTATCAATTCGCGGTGAATGCCGCTGCAGTGGCGGGCTCGACGCTCAACGTGACGTTTGTGTCCGGCGCGGCTCCCGTACAGTGGGCAATGTCGGGAGTGCGGCGTTTCTGCTCGGTTGAGGACAACGTGCTGCGTTACGACCTCAACAGTGGGCAAAGCACCACGCCGGAGAATTCGAGTTCGAACTGCACGAGCGCAACCTACGCGGTATTGCAATAGGTTTTTGTAAGCGGTGAAGTACCTGGGGGAGGGTACTAAGCCAAAAGCACCGGATGGCGACATCCGGTGCTTTTTTTATGATGTAGAAGCGAGCGCCGCGCCCCTCCCGACTTTCACCAGAGCGCTGGTTTTTCAATGTAGGCGCGAGCGCCTCGCTCGTTCCGAAGTTGCCGAAATTACTCGCTCTCTTTCGTGCCCGCCGGTTTCTCAAACGTCTTGGCGTCGACTGCCGGGTTGATTTCCAGCGACGTAGTTTCCGTCACACTCGAATCCTCGCCATTGTGTTTGTTCTGGTGAACCTTAGCCAGAGTCAAACCGTCCTGTGTCTCCCAGTTCTTGAAATCGGTCTGGCCCTGGAACGGCCCGCCCTGGTCGGCCGCCTGATAGGTCTCGCGTAGGATGCGCCCGCTCTGCGGATCGACAAACCAGCGCATCGTAACTCCGGGCCCGCTGATATCAACGATCGTCGCTTCAATATCCCCGATCTTCTCCGATCCTGCCGCGGCAAACACGAATGCCGGGTCATGCACATGCTGGCCGAGATAAATCGGATCGCGTTTGATCTGCGCCAGCATTTCATTTTTCCGGCCCGGCTGCATTTCGCGCGCTCCCACGCCGATCGCTTCGATGAATCCGGCGTCCGGCGAGACGACCAGCGCAAATGTTCCCTGGGGTGTCTGGACATTCACTCGCATGTGATCGGGGAAGACGACAGTCGCTTCCATCGGCGTGGGAGCTTCGCCAGTCGAGGTTAGAGAAACTTTCGCGCGGAATGACTTCACCGATTGCAGCTTGGTTTCGCCGCCCATGGCCGCCACAACTTTCTCGGCCAACGCCATTCCTTCGGGATTCGACGCCCCCGGTTTCGCGGCCGGCTCGGCCTGCTGGCCAGGCGGTGGAGGGATCGTGATATCTACGTTAGTCACTGCCCCGAGTTCGGTGAGCGGTTTGCCGAACTCCGCTGCATTGCCGACGACGAGCACGGCCAGCTTATCTTTGTGCAGGTACTTAGCCGCAACCCGGGCGGCATCTGCCGGCGTGACTTTCTCCACTCCCGCGCGAAATTTCTCCAGGAAGTCAGCCGGATAGCCATAAAACTCGTACGCCATGCGCTCGCGCAGCACTTTGTCCGGCGAATCGAAATTGAAGACGAAAGAATTGAGAATAGAATCTTTGGCCTGCTTGATCTCGTCCGCGGTCAGGGGGTTCTTGGGCAAAGCATCGATTTCGTCATAGATGGCCTGGATCGCTTCCACCGTGCTCGCGCTCTTGGTGCCGACGGAAAGCCGCGTAATCCCGGAGTGATCGTACGCAGTCCCAATTCCGCCGCCCACGCCGTAAGCCAAGCCTTTCGCGGTGCGCACGGAACGAAACAGACGCGAGGAGAAGCCGCCGCCGAAGGCTTCGTTGAAAACCTGGATCGCGTAATAGTCTGGATTGTCGCGGGTCGTGCCCAACTCCACCATGCGCACGGAACTCTGATTCACGTCTTCTTTGGAGACGAGGTAATATCCGGGCTTCGCCGGATCGAATTTGATCTCGGGCTTATCCGCTGCCGGACCTTTGGGCCACCCGCCAAACGCTTCGCGCAACCGGCTTTCCATTTGCGCGGAATCGAAGTCCCCGACCACACCCAGGATGATGTTGTTCGGCTGCACGTAGCGTTTGTGCCAGTCAATCAAGTCCTGCCGCGTGACGGCTGCGATGGTGGCGTACTCAGCCTCTCTTGCGTATGGATTGGTGCGGCCATAGGCAAGAAATTCCGATTCGCGCGATGCGATTTCTCCCGGGTCGTCATTGCGCCGCGAAATGGCATCGAAATATTCCTTTTGCGCCAGGTCGAGTTTGTCGGCGCGAAATTCCGGCTCGCGCAGCAATTCCGTCACAACTTTGAAAACGTTGTCGAAATCGCCTTTAAGACACGACCAGGCCAAGGTGGTTGAATCGTCCAAACCGTTGGTTTCCACTTTGGCGGCACGAATTTCCAGAAAGTCGTCGAGCTGGTCGCCAGTCTGGGTCTTGGTTCCACCGGTCCGCCACACTTCGCCGTAGAGATCGACCAGGCCGGTTTTGCTGGCCGGCTCCGAACGCGAGCCGCCGCGAATGCGCAGAACGCCATCAATCAGCGGGAGCTCGTGGTCTTCCTGAAGAAAAATCACCATGCCGTTCGGAAGCTGGATGCGCTTGGGCTCCTGCGGCTGAAAGGCTGGCAGCGGCGGGATCGCGATCTGCTGCCATTGCGAAACTTGGGCGCCAGCGAACGGGGACAACAGCGCGACGAGCGCTACCAGGAGAGCGAAAGAACTCAGGCGCAGCCGTTTCATTGTGCGCCTCCCTTCTGTCCCGCTGAACCAGACGGCGGTGCAGTCTCGATAATTCCAACGGTCCGGTTGGTGGGAACGAAGGTTTCATTGGCCACGCGGCGGATATCGGCCTTGGTGACCTGATTAATTCGGTCCACGGCGTGGAAAAGCTCGCGCCAGTCGCCGTAACGCGATTGATACAGTGCAAGCTGCTCGGCCAATCCCTGGTTGCTATCGAGGCCGCGAATCAAATTCGCCTTGGCCCGGGTTTTGATCATGGCAAGTTCGTCGTCGCTGATGTCTTCGTTCTTCAGGCGCTCGATCTCCACGTGAATGGCATCGGCAACTTCCTGATTGGTGTGGCCGGGCAGCGGATAGGCATAAAACGCAAAAAGATGAGGATACTTGCTGCCGGGAAGGCCGGTGAAGCCGGCTGAATAAGCGGCGATCTTTTTGTCGCGGACCAGTGCGCGATAGAGCCGCGAAGTCCGCCCTTCGGACATTAAGTCGGCGATTGCGTCATAGACGGCGTCGTCTTTGCTGCGATAGTCCGGACGGTGATAGCCCTCAAGATAAAGTGGTTGCGAGGGATCCTGCAAAACCACTTCTCGTTCAGAGTTCTGCGGAGGTTCGGTCGTAGTGCGCTCATCCGGCTGCGGTTTGGTGGGAAGCCTTCCGAAATATTTCTCGATGATTGGCATGGCTTCCGAAGCCTTCACATCGCCGACCAGTCCGACGACCATGTTCGATGGAATGTAATACCTGTCAAAGAAATTCTGCGCGTCGGTGGCGGAAAAAGTGTTCAGGTCAGAGAGCCAGCCAATGGTCGGCCGGTGGTACGGATGGGCCTGAAACGCGGCGGTAGTGAACTGCTCGAGCAGACGGCCTGTGGGATTGCTGTCGGTGCGCATGCGGCGTTCTTCGATCACCACGTTGCGCTCTTTGTAGAACTCGCGCATCACGGGATGCAGAAAACGGTCCGATTCGAGATAGGCCCACAGCTCCAACCGGTTGGAGGGCAGGGAATAGTGATAGGCAGTCTCATCTTCGGTGGTGAAGGCGTTCAGGCCCTCGGCGCCATTGCTTTCAAGAATCCGGCTGAATTCGTTGGGCTTGACGTATTTTTGCGCCGCGGTGATTGAATCCTGCCAGGCCTTTTCTAATTGCTTCAGTTTCTGCTCATCGCGGCCAACGGGTTTGTCGCGCTCCGCGATGTATGCCGCATAATCCAGCTCCACTTTTTGCAAGGCAACTTTTTCGGCGGGATAGTTCGTAGTGCCGATCGTATCCGTGCCTTTGAAAGCCATGTGCTCGAACATATGCGCCAGGCCGGTCCTGCCCAGTGGATCCTGCACTGAGCCTGCGTCGACGTGAGTGAAGAAAGAGAACACTGGCGCTTCCGGCCGCTCATAGATCACCACCGTCAGGCCATTGGGCAGTGTTTTCACGGTCACGCGTTTTTCGAAGGAAGCCAGGTCCTGGGCGGCGGCAAGCGATGCAAGCAGAAGTAAGGCGATGAAAAAGCTGATGGAACGACGCTTCATTAAGCCTCCCACAGGTTGGACGGACATAGAGGGCAGAAGTTTGAAATTACGTGCGGGGGCCGGAGTTTGTCAAACCTGACCATGTTCCCGAATTCGTGAACCACAGAGGACACAGAGGTGCACAGAGAACAACACGAAAAGTCCCGGTCTGTGGTCCTGTGCTTAGGAGGGGTTCGGGCCACTTTCGTAGAATGCCCCACCGTTGCAAAGGTGACCGTCACCAGAGGCCTGTCGAGCCAAAGCCGACCTTTTGGGTACCCATGAACGCCAGAAACGGCCCTGAGACGAAATTTGAGCCAAGCCGGTCCGCCCATATACTAGCCGCTGCATCAAAGAACGCTGCGATGTTTGCGGAACCTTCGCGCCCTTTGCGGTTAAAGTCTTTTATTCGAGAAACGAACATGAGCGATCCGTCGGTTGTCGACATCGAAGGCAAACATCTGAAGTTATCGAATCTCGATAAAGTCCTCTATCCCGCCGCTGGATTCACCAAGGGTCAGGTGATCGATTACTACGCGCGCATCGCGCCCTACCTGTTGCCGCATCTGGCGGGGCGGCCGCTAACCATGAAGCGCTATCCCGATGGCGTGGACGCGGAATTTTTCTACGAGAAAAATGCTCCCAAGCATCGTCCGGATTGGGTAAAGACCACGCCGGTTTGGAGTGAAGGCAACCGCCGAACTATGGATTACCTTGTGGCCAGCGACCTGCCCACACTGGTTTGGCTGGCCAATTTGGCGTCGCTCGAGTTGCATCCGTCGCTTTCTTTGGGCAAGGACCTTGCGACTCCGACCGCAATGGTGTTTGATCTTGATCCCGGCCCGCCGGCAAATATTGTGGAGTGTTCGCAGGTCGGGCTATGGCTGCGCGAAATTTTTGAGCACTTCGGATTGCAGATTTTCCCCAAGACCTCCGGCTCCAAAGGGATGCAGATTTATGTTCCGTTGAATACGCCCGTCACTTATGAGCAGACCAAGTCTTTCGCGCACGCGCTGGCGCGCCTGCTGGAGCAGGAGCACAAAGATCTGGTGGTCTCCGATATGAAGAAAGAACTGCGCACCGGAAAAGTGCTGATCGATTGGAGTCAGAACGATCAGCACAAGACTACGGTCGGCGTCTATTCGCTGCGGGCACGAGAGCAGCCGACGGTTTCGACTCCGGTGAAATGGGAAGAAGTGGAGCAGTGTCTGAAGAAAAAAGACGCGGCGCGGTTGGTGTTTGAAGCTCCGCAAGTGTTGGCGCGCGCGGGAAAGATGGGAGATCTGTTTGAGCCGGTATTGAAGCTGAAACAAAAGCTGCCGAAACTCGCGGGTGCGGAAACGGTAGATTTGGCGGCGCAGGCAGAAGAGAAACCGGAGCGTCCTAAAACGACGGTGGAGTCGCGCGGGCGCGCAAGCAAGAGCAAGAAGTCCCGGAAGGTATAATTTTGGCCGCCTATGGCGAAACTTTATGCAGGCACTTCGGGATGGGCATATCCGAGCTGGAAGCCCGATTTCTATCCTGCGAAACTGGCGCAAGCAAAATTCTTGCCCTACTACGCCACGCGACTCAATACTGTCGAAGTGAACTTCACCTTCCGGCAACTGGTCAAAGAAACTACGGTGCAAAAATGGATCGAGCAAACTCCTCCCGGATTTCGTTTTGGCGTCAAGGCCCATCAGGTGATCACGCACATCAAGCGGCTGCAGAAAACAGAAGACTTCGTTCCGCGGTTTTTGGCAACCATAGAGCCGTTGGCACGAGCCGAGAAATTGGGCCCGGTGTTGTTTCAGCTTCCCCCGAATTTGAAAGCGGACGCCAAGTTGCTGGAGGAGTTCCTGGTGACTTTGCCGCGGGCCGTGCCTGCTGCGTTTGAGTTTCGCCACAATTCGTGGTTCACGGACGAAATCTTCGGATTATTGAAAGCTCACAATCGCGCGTTATGCGTTGCCGAAACCGAAGAGCGCACTACGCCCGATGTTGTGACCGCAAATTTCTGTTACTACCGTTATCGCAAACCGAGTTACACGGCTGACGAACGCAAAGCCATGGTCACGCGAACGCAAGAGCATTTGGGCGATGACCGTGACGTGTTTGCTTACTTCAAGCATGAAGAAACGCCCGAGGGGGCGCTTTCGGCGGTAGAGCTGCTCAAAGAAATTCATTAACTACAGAGGGCACAGAGGTTCACAGAGGAAATTCCTTGCGAAACGAATTGAGTCCTCTGTAGTCCCCTGTGGCTCTCTGTGTCCTCAGTGGGCATGATTTTTCCGCACCTGTGTCAGCACTTTTCCCAGCGTCCGATAATGTGCATAGTAGGTGAGTGCGCTCCGACGCGAACTCACGCACCGTCCAGTCCTTTCTCGATTATTTGAAGATCGAAAAAGGCCTGGCGCCGCTGACGGTTGCGGCTTACAAGACGGACATCGAGCAGTTCTCTGGCTTCCTCGAAAAGCGCAAACGAAATCTGGCCAAGGCCGGGCGCAACGATGTGCGGGAGTTTGTGCAGCAGTTGTTCGCCAACTCGTTCGACGGGCGCTCGGTTGGCCGCAAACTTTCAGCGCTCCGCCATCTTTATCGCTATCTGTTGCTGGACAAGCTGATCGACCACGATCCCACGCTGAACATCGATTCGCCGAAGCAGTGGAAGGTTTTGCCTAAGGCGTTGGCGCGGAATGAGATGGAAGCGATGCTGAAAGTTGCGCCGGCGGGGCGAGAGACTAAGCTGGCTGGGGCGATTTCTTTACGCGATCGCGCCATGCTGGAAGTTTTTTATGCGGGTGCATTGCGGGTCTCTGAGTTGGTCGGGGCTAAGCTGGAAGATTTGAAGCTCGATCTCGGCTACATTCTGGTCCGCGGCAAGGGCGATAAAGAACGCATCGTGCCGCTGGGCAAGTCGGCGCAGGCGGCATTGATGGATTACTTGAAGAATGCTCGGCCGATACTCGCCGGGGCCAAGAGTTCGCCATTTCTTTTTCTGGCGCGGGGGGCGCACAAATTGACTCGCCAGCGGGTTTGGCAAACGGTGCAGGCGGCGTCGAAAGCCGCGGGACGCCATGCCAGCCCGCACATGCTGCGGCATTCCTGCGCCACCCACATGGTGGAAAACGGCGCTGACCTGCGAACCGTGCAGACGATTCTGGGCCACTCCGATATTTCGACAACGCAGGTGTACACGCATGTGGCGCTGGACCGGTTGAAGAGCGTGTACAGGAACCATCATCCGCGGGCGAGGGCGAAAACGGGGTAGGCACATCGGATCCACGCAACGCATTTTGGCGGGCGAGGACGCCTGCCGCTCCATCGAAAGCAAACGATGAGGCCCACGAACAAACCCACGGTCGTAAGCACAGCGGTCGAGCGATTCTTACGTTCTTTGCGGGAGCGCAATGCCTCGGCGCACACGATCAAGGCATATCGTGGCGATCTGGAGAATTTTGCCGCGTACGCCGGTTCGCGGAACTTGAGGCAGATTGATCATCTTGCGATTCGCGGGTTTCTTTCGCATCTCTACGAGAAAGGTTTGAGCAAGACTTCGGTGGCACGGTCCTTGGCGGCGGTGCGGTCGCTTTATCGCTGGCTGGCGCAGGAAGGCGAAGTGGAACAGAACCCGGCGGCGCTGGTGGCGACTCCCAAACTGCCGAGGAAGTTGCCGCGGGTGCCGACGATTGAAGAAATGAACACGTTGCTCGACGGCGCGATGCCGGAAGTGGCCGCGTTTCCCGAGCGTGACCGGTTGTTGCTCGAATTGCTTTACGGCTGCGGCATCCGCAATTCTGAGCTGGTGGGAATCGATCTCGATGATGTGCGGCTGAGCGCGGAGGCGATCCTCATCCGCGGCAAAGGAAAAAAGGAACGCTACGTACCATTCGGCGATCCAGTCAAGAAAGCGTTGGCTAGCTATCTGCCAATGCGGCAGCAGATCACCACGAAGCGAAAACAGAACGTTCCCGCGCTACTGATCAATCAGCGGGGTGGACGGCTGACGACTCGCAGCGTGGGGCGGATCATCAAGAAGATCGCGGTAGCCAAGGGATTGCCGCCCGATGTGCATCCGCACACCTTGCGGCATGCCTTTGGCGCACACTTGCTCGAAGAAGGCGCCGACTTGCGGGCGATCCAGGAAATGCTCGGCCACGAGCGGCTTTCGACCACCCAGCGCTATACCCAGCTTTCCATGAAACATGTGCTTGAGGTTTACGACCGGACGCATCCGCGGGCGAAATGATAATCCGCCCCTTCCGGATGAAGAACGCCTAAACTGGATCGAACCAGTTCCCAGTCCCGTGTTCCCAGTTCTCAGTTCGATCGAGCCTGAGATTACCTCCGTAATCTGGAAGTAGTAACGTGGTTACTTCACCATGGATGCTGGGGCATACGCGGTCAACAAGAGAGGGAGCCGTGCGCAAAATCAATCCGGAGCTTTGGCTGCTGTTCTTTCTGGTAGTCATCGCGGCCATGCTCAATTTTCTGGTCGCCTCGGAGCGCGTGGCGCTGATGTTTTATTTCCTGCCCACGCTTTACTCGGCCTACCGCTTCGGACGACGCCACGCCACGCTTACCGCCTGCGCCAGCGTGGTTCTGGTAATTCTGCTCACTTACGCAAATCCCGCCATGTTCAGCCGCAAGATCGAGCATCTTCCCATGGATACGCGCTGGTTTGACCTGACGGTGTGGGGCGGTGTTCTGGTGATTGCGGCCTATGCGATGGGCACGCTATACGAACGCAACCAGAAGAGTTTGGATGAAATGAAAGATGGCTATGAGGGAATGCTGGTCATACTTCAGCAGTTCCTGTCCAATCAAAAGTATAACGACGGGCACTCATACAGGATTTCTCTGTATGCCACGAAAATTGCGGAGTCGCTTGGCCTGGATTCGGGAAGCACAGAAGATGTGCGCACTGCCGCGCTGTTGCGGAATGTGAACGAGCTGGGCATCAGTAATGCAATTCTCTACAAAGCTGCGAACCTTACGCAGGAAGAAGTAGAACGGGGCATGCAGAAAGCGGAGAAGTCTTCCGAAGCGCAGGCCATCGGCGGTTCACTGCAGCGCGCGATCCCGATTCTAGTTGCAGCGCAGCAGTTGAACAAAACCGGCAATGACCCCGGCGAGGCCACGATCGAGGTGCAGATTCTCACGTTAGCCGAGAAGTTCGAGTCTCTGATTTCTGACACGCGGGGTGGCAAGATGTCTCCCGCACAGGCCGTGGAGTCGATCTCCAAGGGATTTGGGGCAAAATACGATTCGATGATCGTGGACGCTTTCGTGCGCGCTTTCGGCCAAAAGGCCGAAGCGGCTAAAGTTTAGACTTTCTCATTCGGCCGTATCGGCTCTCCGCGGCTCTTTCCCTCGCAGTTCGTTCCACATTTCTACTACGCGTGATTTCACTTCCGCCGTCAATTGTTCGTAGGCGGCCTCAGAGGCTTGATCTTCCGGCGGCGGAATGATGGGATCTCCAAACCTCATTTTGAGCGGCGCGAATTTCTGAAAGAATTTCTTGCCTCGCGGCCAGACTTCCTGAAATCCGTCAATGGCGACAGGGACAATCGGCGCCTGCATGTGAATGGAGAGAATCGCCGCACCTTTCTTGAAGATTCTTGGCGTGCCATCGATGCTGCGTTCGCCCTCGGGATAAATGATCAACACGCGGCCGTGACGCAGGCCGAAAGCGCCGGCACGCATGGCAGGGACGAGATTGACGTCAGGATCGAGCACAACCACGCGCAGCCAGCGAGCGAGCATGCGCATGATGCCGGAGCCAAAAATCTCGCTTGTGCCGAGCGCAAAAGTGTTGCGAAACACCGTCCAAGGAAGATAGCCGGACATGACGATGGGATCGATGTAGCTTTGGTGATTGGGGCAAATCAGATACGGACCTGATGTGGGCAACTTCGCCACGCCGCGGACACGCATGTCGAAGCGGTTGTCTGAGAACATATGGATGACGCGGCTCACGCCGAACCAGAAAGTTTCGGCAATTGGCCGCGGCTTGATTAAGGCGAGAACTTCAGGATCGGTCGGGTCTTCTTTGAGCACGGTCTTCCAGCCGGCGAATTGCGCGCGGGAACGGGCTTTTCCTCCGGCGGCGCTTTCGCGCACGGCATCGACCAGTTCGCGGACGGAGTAAATTTCCGCGAGACGCGATTCTTCGACGTCGCCGCCGAGTTCTTCTTCCAGTGCGACCAGCAATTCAACTCGCTGCATGGAGTCGAGGCCGAGATCGAGTTCGAGATTGTCTGCGGGGCGGATTTCAGAGGCATCCGACTTCGCGGCGTCGCGAATGACTTTGAGTGCGCGCTGAACGTCGGGTTGCGCCAGCCATTCGATTTCATCTTCGGTGAGCGGGCGCTGCTCGGCAAGGTCTGAATCATCCGCCTGCGCTTTGCCCTGGTTGGCGCGCGTCTGCTTTTCGATTTCGAATCGTTTCAGCTTGCGGGTGGTGGTGCGGGGAAGATCGGCTTGCCAAATCTCGTAACTGGTAATGCGCTTGGTGGTCGGCAGCTTCGCCGAAAGACCTTCGACGTCATAGCGCAGAACTTCTTTGGTGTTTACGATCCTGCGCTGTTTGAGTAGATCGAAGTTGGGCACAACGATGGCGTGAAGTTGCTCCGATGTCGGGTCGCCGGGGCGGGCTTCGAGGCCCATGACGGCGATTTCTTTGATGAACGGCGACTGCAAGTAGTGCGCCTCAATTTCTTCGGGATAAACATTCTTGCCGTTGCTGAGAACGATGACGTCTTTTTCGCGGCCGGTGATGAAGAGATTGCCGCGCGAGTCGAAGTAGCCGAGATCGCCAGTGTAGAGCCAGCCATCGCGCAACACGGCGGCGGTGGCGTCCGGACGGTTCCAGTAGCCCTTCATCACGATCGCGCCGCGAATGGCGATTTCGCCGGTGGGCGGACTGCCCTCTTCGCGCAACTGCGGATTTACGATTTTTCCTTCCACCCCGGGCAGCGGCGGGCCGACGGAGCCGATCACGTTGTGCTTATGCGAAGTGACGAAAGCGCCGCCGGTAGTTTCGGTGAGGCCGTAGGCTTGCAGCACATCGATGCCGAGCGCGTAAAAATCGCGGCCGATTTTGGGATCGAAGCGCGAACCGCCGGTGACGAGGTAGCGCATGCCTTCTCCGAATGTGGCGTGGAGCTTGCCGAAAAATATGCGTCCGGCGTTGAGGTGGATGGAGCGCAGGCCGCGATTGAGACGCATCAGCGCGCGCAGAGCGATCGACGCCGGTTTTCCGCGCTGCGCCACTTCTTTGAAGATGCGGTCGTGAATGAGATAAAAAAATTGCGGCACGACGGCGAAGAGCGTGATTTTGCGTTCGCGCAGAGCGCGGAGAAGTTCGGTCGTGTTGAGGGTTTCGAGATATACAACGCGGGCGCCTTTGACCAAAGGCAAAAGCAGATTGGCCATCTGCGAGAGCACGTGGAAAAGCGGAAGAACGCCAAGGATTGCGTCTTGCTGGCTGACGTGCGCCCAGCGAAAAACCGAGTCGGCTTCACCAAGCAGGTTGGCATGGGTGAGCATCACGCCCTTGGGATCGCCGGTTGTGCCCGAAGTGTAGAGCAGCGAGGCGATGGAGTCGGGAGGGGCGGGGACCGGAGAAAAATTGCCCGGGTCGGCGGCGAAAATTGTATCGAGATCAGCGGCGGGGGTTGGAAGTGTTTTTTCGCCACTGCGAGAATCGGTAAGGACAAGTTTCAGCGGTAATTCTTTCGCCGCCTGGGCGGCGATGCGCCAGTGTTTCGCGTCGCAAAAGAGCAGGCAAGCGCCACTGTCTTTGAGCAGCTTCACAACCTGGTCGGCGTGCAAGGCGGTGTCGAGCGGAACGGCGGCGCAGCCCGCGGCGATGATGCCGAGATAGGCCATCACCCAACGGGGATGGTTATCGGCGAGAATGGCGCAGCGAGTGCCGGGTTCAAACTTGCTTTCCATCAGCCAGCGGCCGATCGATTCGGCGTTGCGACGGGCTTCGCGGTAGGAATAGCTTTCCATGCGGTCCCGACGCTGGATCTCGAGACCGATGTGCTCCGGCCAGCGCTCGGCGCACTCGACGAAGCTGTCGTAGAAGGTGGGCATGGGTCAGCGAGGAAATATACATGAAATGCGGGGAGCCGCCGAGACCTTCCCGAACTGCGCGGGCGGGAAATCGCGCCGTCCTCATTTGAGCGATGATCATCCTCCATACGAATGTGCTCTCCGCTCTCATGCACCGGACAGTCGACCAGAGAGTTGTCTCCTGGCTTGACCAGCAGCCACGGACTTCGATCTGGATCACTGCAATCACCTTGCTCGAGGTCCAGTATGGACTGCAGATTTTAGCCACGGGAAAACGCCGTTCGGCGTTAGTGGGGGCGTTCGACGGGCTCCTCAGCGCGATTGATCATCTCGTGTTGCCTTTCGATGAGGCTGCGGCACAGCAGGCCGGCGATCTGATGGCATCGCGTCACAAAAAGGACCGCCCCGGCGACCTGCGGGACACCATGGTCGCAGGCATCGCACTTGCGCAACACGCAGCGCTCGCCACCCGCAACACCGGGCACTTTGAGGACCTCACGGTGGCTGTGATTAATCCATTTACCGCTTAA
>Ga0335073_10001213_pt1 | contig 34329 bp, 27 predicted proteins | sample Lox_Sample_22_FD_207093 | JGI IMG/M metagenome (GOLD analysis project Ga0335073, IMG submission 207093) | Soil microbial communities from Loxahatchee National Wildlife Refuge, Florida, United States - Lox_Sample_2.2 | ecosystem: Environmental > Terrestrial > Soil > Wetlands | place: USA... | reverse complement strand
GGGGCCTGGAATACATAGCCGTAGGCGCGGCTGGCGCGCGCCTCGCGCGGGCTCATGCCGTTGACGCGGATCGAGCCGCTTGTCGGGGTCTCGAGATCCGCGATCGCGCGCAGGAGCGTGGTCTTGCCGCAGCCGGACGGTCCGATGAAGGAGACGAACTCGCCGCGCGCGACCTTGAGTTCGACGTTGCTCAGGGCCTCAACCGGCCCGTCGGCGGTGTCGAAGCGCAGCGAAACCCCGCTGATCTCGATCGCGGCGTCCGCGGCTGGCGCCTTGTCGCCGTCGTCGGGCTTGAGTTTGGGAGCCGCCGCTACGTCCATCGCCGATCCCGCGCCCTTAGCGCGCAACTCCCGCCACGGCGGTGAATTCCTTATAGCGCTTGAGCGCGCGCGCGTCCGGGGAGAACGGCTCGCGCTTGATAAAGCGGCCGCGCCCGAGCTCGGCCTGCACCACGCCATCGCGGAACACGACTTCGCCGCGCGAGAGCGTGTAGCGTGGGAGCCCGGTCACCTTCACGCCCTCGAAGACGTTGTAGTCGATGACTGAAACCTGGCTCCGGGCCGAGATGGTCTTGTTAGCCTTGGGATCCCAGACGGTTATGTCGGCGTCGGCTCCGGGCAGGATCGCCCCTTTGCGCGGATAGAGATTGAGAATCCGCGCGATGTTGGTCGAGGTCACCGCGACGAATTCGTTCATCGTCAACCGTCCTGTGTCGACGCCGTACGTCCAAAGGACCGGCATGCGGTCCTCGAGTCCGCCGGTGCCGTTTGGAATCTTGGTGAAGTCGGTAAGGCCGAGCTCCTTCTGCTTGGTCGTGAAGGCGCAATGGTCGGTCGCCACGACCTGCAGCGATCCGGCGCGCAGGCCGTTCCAGAGATCGTCCTGATGGACCTTGTCGCGGAATGGCGGCGACATCACCCGTCGCGCCGCATGCTTCCAGTCCGGGTTGTAATACTCGCTCTCGTCGAGCACGAGGTGCTGGATCAAAGGCTCGCCATAGACGCGCTTGCCCAGCGCCCGCGCCCGCCGGATCGCCTCGTGCGCCTGGATGCAGGAGGTGTGGACGACATAGAGCGGCACGCCCGCCTGATCGGCGAGCATGATCGCGCGGTTGGCCGCTTCGCCCTCAACGTCGGGAGGACGCGAGAGCGCGTGGCCCTCGGGGCCGGTAACGCCTTTGGCGAGATAGTGCTTCTGCAGCGCGGCGACGACTTCGCCGTTTTCGGCGTGGACCAGCGGCATCGCGCCGAGCTCGGCGCAACGGGCAAACGAAGCGAACATCTCCTCGTCGTTGACCATCAGCGCGCCTTTGTAGGCCATGAAATGCTTGAAGGTGGTCACTCCCGCCGCGACCACCTTGGCCATGTCGCGGCGCACCGAGTCGTCCCAGTAGGTGATGCACATATGATAGGAATAGTCGGCGACGGCGTGCTTGGCCCGCTTGTCCCAGTCGGCAAACGCTTCCATCAGCGGCTGATTGCGGTTGGGAATGCAGAAGTCGACCACCATCGTGGTGCCGCCGCTGAGCGCCGCCTTGGTGCCGCTTTCGTAATTGTCGGCCGAATTCGCACCCATGAACGGCATGTCGAGATGGGTATGCGGGTCGACGCCGCCCGGAAAAATGAAGCAGTCCTTGGCGTCGAGCGTGCTGTCGCCTCTAAGGCTCTCGCCGATCGCCTTGATCGTCTCGCCCTCGACCAGCACGTCGGCCTTGTAGGTGCGGTCCGCGGCAACGATCGTTCCGCCTTCGATGACGAGCGACATGTTGCAACTCTCCTGAAGCTTCATACAACCAACGCGAGCGGCCGGTCGCCGCTTGAACCCTCTCCCCGCAGGCGGGAGGGCCGGGTGAGGCGATGAGCCGCGGACTTCGGCCCGTCCCCGGTCGCGCGGCCGTTACGGCACGATCTCGGCTTTTTCCAAGACCGCGTGCATCAGCACGTTGGCGCCCGCGGTCGACCACTCCTGCTTGATGTCCTCGCTTTCGTTATGGCTGACGCCGTCGACGCAGGGCGTGAACACCATCGACGACGGCGCGACGCGCGCCATGTAGCAAGCGTCGTGGCCGGCGCCGGAGACGATGTCGCGATGCGAATAGCCGAAGCGCTCGGCCGCTCGCCTGACTGCGTCGACGCAGCCTTGGTCGAAGGCGACCGGCTCATAATAGAAGACCTGCTTCATCTCAGAGGTGAGCCCGATCTTTTTGGTGACCGCCTCGACCCCTTCCCTGAGCGCTGCGTCCATCGAGGTCAGCGTTGGATTGTCAGGGTGGCGGAACTCGCAGGTCATGAAGACTTCGCCAGGGATGACATTGCGCGAATTCGGGTAGGGGTTCAGCATCCCGACCGTCGAGACGCCGAGCGGCGCCTTCGAGAGGCCGATCGCGTTGACGAGCTCGACGATGCGCGCTGCGCCGAGCAACGCGTCCTTGCGGCGCGGCATCGGCGTCGAGCCGGCGTGGCTCTCGAAGCCGGTCAGGCAGATTTCGTACCAGCGCTGGCCCTGGCCGTGGGTGACGACGCCGACATCGATCGACTCGTCCTCGAGGATCGGGCCCTGCTCGATGTGGAGCTCGAAATAGGCGTGCACCGGACGGCCGCCGACGGGCTCCCCGCCCTTGAAACCGATCCGCTTTAGTTCGTCGCCGAGCGCCTTGCCGTCGGCGTCGACGCGCGAATAAGCGAATTCCTTGCTGAAGACGCCGGCGAACACCCCCGACGACACCATGGCCGGGGCGAAGCGCGAGCCCTCCTCGTTGGTCCAGTTCACGATCTCGATCGGATGCTTCGTCTTGATCTTGAGATCGTTCAGCGAGCGCACGATCTCGAGCGCGCCGAGCACGCCGAGCACGCCGTCGAACTTCCCTCCCGTCGGCTGGGTGTCGAGGTGGCTGCCGACGAAGACGGGCGGCAGCGACGGCTCGACGCCCTCGCGTTTGGCGAACATGTTGCCCATCTCATCGACCTTGACGGTGCAGCCGGCTGCTTCGCTCCACTTCCGGAACAGTTCGCGGCCCTGCTTGTCGAGATCGGTCAGCGTCAGGCGCTTGCATCCACCTTTGGGTGTTGCGCCGATTTTCGCCATCTCCATCAGGGAATCCCAGAGCCGCGCCCCGTCGATGCGCACATTCGACAAGTCAGCCATCGGACAAAAGCTCCCGCATTTGTTGACGCTATTATAGGTTTGACCAAATGGTCAAATGGCGTAACCTTGGGCGAAGCGCCGATCAAATCGGCGCCGCCGCCATCGGTTCGCAGGGGAGCCTCGGGCGCTTCCCACCACCTTGAGACGTCGGTCGGCGACCTTGGGGGAAGCGCGACATTCGGGGGGAAGCCTATGGCGCGGCGCAGACCGAGGCCGACCATCCGCGAGGAGAACGAGCGCGCCCTTCTCGAGGCCGCCGAATGGATCTTCGCCGAGCAGGGATTCGCCGGTGCCACGACCGCGGCGATCGCGCGGCGCGCCGGCCTGCCGAAGGCGAACCTGCACTATTATTTCCCGACGAAGGAGGGGCTCTATCGCTCAGTGATCGAGCGGGTGCTGACAGCCTGGCTCGCCGCCGCCTCGTCCTTCGATGCGAGCGACGACCCGGCGGTCGCGCTCTCGGCCTATATTGGGGCAAAGATGGACCTGGCCCGCGAGATGCCGCTGGCAAGCAGGATTTGGTCGGCGGAGATCATGCGCGGCGCGCCGATGATCCAGGATTTCCTCGATACGACGCTGACCGAATGGGTCGCGTCGCGCGAACGCGCGGTCAAGCGCTGGATCGCCGCCGGCAAGCTTAAGCCGATCGAGCCCAGGTTCCTTTTCTACATGATCTGGGCGACGACCCAGCAGTACGCCAACGCCGCGCATGAGATCGCGACCTTGAACGGCGGCAGCCCGCTCGGCGACAAGGCGTTCGAACGGGCAAAAGCGGAGACGATCGGGATCATCCTGCGAGGGGTGACCGCAGAATAGGGCGGGCGCCGGCCGTGACCGACTGGCCGCAGTCTGGGCGCGTCTCCATTCCTTCAACGCAAAACTCGGAAGTGGGAGGTTGGCTGCGCCAGGAAGCTAACGACACCAGGAAGAGCGCGATTGTCACCAGCGCCATGCCGACAAAAAACAATACGCTGGGAACGAATTGCAGCCCGGGGATCCAACGCGACAGCATCAAAGAGCTGAGCGCGGAGAGCGCCGGTATCAGCAGGAAGAACATCGTCACATAACCGTTGTCGTCTTTCGTCGCCGTTAGCGCCATTTGATAAAAGACTCGCCCCGCGGCGGATCCAGCCAGCGTACCCACAAGCAAAAGCAAAACCGCCATTGTCGACCGCTCGCTAAAGTGCGGCGCTTGGCCAAAGTCGGATGTCAAAGCCGCAATCGGGATCAAGATCATGGAGGATACGACGAAGTTGGCGGCGATGGCGGCGGGTTCGTCGAAGTCCCGAAACCACCGGTACACAAGCGTTCCGCTCAGAGCAAAGAGCGCTGGCATCGGCAGCGCGTAGATCCATTTGCTGTGGATGAAACTTTCGATGACGTCGCGCGCCAGAACCTTGCTGTCGACGTCGATTTGGCTCCACGCGATCGCGATCGCGCCGCAAAATCCGATGAGCAAACAAGAGAAGAACGCGAGCGGCGGCGCCGAGATTGACCGCTTTGAGACAATGAATGCTATCGCCGCCGCCCAAAATGGAGAGAGGTTCAGCACCGCCGCCGTGATGATCGGGTGCGTGCTGCTCAGTCCGACATCGTAGAGCGTCAACCCCGCTGCGCCGACCAGGAAAATGACGGCCAGCTTGGGCCAGTTTCTCAAGTTGAAAACAATCGCGCAGAAATTGCGCCGGCTGTCCGGACGCAAAATCAGAAGAGGCACCGAAAACAGGAGGGCGAACTGGGTGAAGGCCATAAAGTCGAGTGAGCCAAGCGTCCTCGCCGCGAGCGCCGAAAACGGCGCCTGGAACGATACGAGAAACGCGGTCGCGATCGCGTAGAAAGTGCCCGAACGGTAGTCGACGCTCCTTGGACTGACGCTCTTCATGGTCGAGTCATTTGTTCGGGGCGCCACTTCTCGTCAGCTGGCGGGCCAGCCACGAAGCGCCGCGATGGCGGATTCAAGCAAACCCCTTCCTGACTGGCGACTATTTAAACCACAAACCAGTCAATATATTGCCATTTGTGTAAATTGACGTTCATTTAAACAACTTTTTAACCATGCATTGATCGTATTCGTCAGGACGTTAGTCGCACGCCAGAATGCTCGCGGTCAGGGCTCGGGAACCGGCCGGGCGTGAGACGGGCGCCGATTTGACCCCCATGCGGGGCTCACGGCTCCTTAACCGCCGGCGCGGTCGCCTCCGCCTCGCGCGGGGGAGACTGAGCGCCAGCCACGTGCACCAGATCTCCAGCCGCCAAGGAGTCCGGAGGACTGTTGATGACCCGATCAGACGCCGAGAGGCCGCTCACGACTTCGACGTCGGCGCCGAGATTTCGCCCGAGCTTTACCGATTTCAACTCGACCTTGTCCCCCGGACCGAGCGTGGCGATCTGCAGTCCCTGCTCCCGGAAAAGCAGAGCGCTCGTCGGGATGCGCAGCACATTCGGATTGGTCGGCAATTTGAACTCGACCTGAGCGTATGCGCCGGGCTGCAGCACGCCGTCCGGATTTTCGGCGTGAAGCTCAACCAGCAGGGTGCGCGCCTGAGGATTGATGGCGTTCGAGGTCGTCGCGACTGTCGCCTTGAAAACCTTGTCAGGATACTGGGGCAGGCGCAGATCCGCCTCCTGGCCGGGCGCGATTCCGGCGGACTGTTGTTGCGGGACTTGCACGTAGATTCGCATTTTGCTGACATCCGCCATGCGGAAAAGCTCGGGTCCGACGCCAGTGCCGCTGCCAACGTTGATCAGCGCGCCGATGTCCGTCTCCCGCGCGGTGACGACGCCGTCGAACGGCGCAACGATCTGTTTGAAGCCCTCGAGGGCGTTGAGGCGGTCGACCGCGCCTTGATCGGCGGCAGCCTCCGCTTTGGCCGAGTTGAACCTGGCCATGGCCGAGCTGTAGTCAGCCTGCTTGCTTTCCGTTTCCTGCACGGAAACGACGCCCTTGGGCGAATCCTTCCAGCGCTTGTAGGTCGATTCGGCGAACTGCAGCTCCGCCTCGCGCACATTGACCACCGCTTCGGCCGAATTCAACTTGGCTTTTGCAGCCAGCAATTCCGCGTCGAGATCCGGCGTCTCGATCTCGGCGAGCACATCGCCTTTTTTCACCCTGGCCCCGTAGTCGTAATACCACTTTTTCAGATAGCCGCTGACGCGGGCGTACATCGGCGCCTCGTACCACGCCTGGACCGTGCCGGGCAGAATCAGGGTCTGGATCGCCGGGCCTGCCTTCGGCGAGATCACCGCGACGTTGGGAACCGCCTGGGCCTCGGTCCATTGCTTGACCGTCAACTCGTCACGGCGCCGCTCCTGGATCCCGGCCGTCGCGATAAGGATCGCGCCGACCAGCGCGCAAAGCCCCACGAGGCGCAGGCCCCAACGCCTGCGCGCCGGCGCTTGCGCCTTCTCGGGAGTTGCGGTGCGCCCGACCATGACTTTCTCTTGAACGATAGTCTCCTGCACAGAGGCTCCCCGGTCAGGCGGTTGGCTGGGGTTCAGACGGCCCGCTCGCATGGCCCGACGGTTCGCGCCGAGAGTGCAGCAAAGCGAAGACGGTTGGAACGAAGAAAAGCGTCGCCACGGTTGCGACCAAAAGACCGCCGATCACCGCCCGGCCGAGCGGCGCGTTCTGTTCGGCGCCCTCCCCGAGCGCAAACGCCATCGGCAGCATGCCGATGATCATGGCGAGCGCGGTCATGAGAACCGGACGGAAGCGCGTGAAGCCCGCCTCGAGCGCCGCCGTCGAGGCGTCGAGCCCCTCGGAGAGGCCTTCGCGCGAGAAGCTGACCAGCAGAATGCTGTTGGCGGTGGCGATGCCCATGCACATGATGGCGCCGGTGAGGGCGGGAACCGACAGCGTCGTCTCGGTCATGAACAGCATCCAGACAATCCCGGCGAGCGCGGCAGGCAGCGCGGTGATGATGATGAACGGGTCGAGCCAGGATTGAAAGTTGACGACGATGACGAGATAAATCAGGACCACAGCGGCGGCAAGGCCGATATAGAGTTCGCTATAGGCGGTCGTCATCGTATGAACCTGGCCGCCCAGCCTCACGTAAGAGCCGCGCGGCAAATCTTTGGCCGTCTTCTGCAGGAGGCCCTCGATGTCGCCGGCGACGGCGCCGAGATCGCGCCCCTGGACGGCCGCGTAAATGTCGACCACCGGCTGGACGTTGTAGTGCGAAACAACGCCAGGGCTCGGCCCCGGCGTGATCCTTGCGAGCCCGCCCAGATACTGCGGCGTCGTCAGGCTGGCCGACGTGATTGGCACGTTCTCGAGATCCGACATTGTGTCGACGCGGTATTGCGGCATCTGGGCGACGATCGGGTAGGAAACGCCGTTCTTGGTGTTCAACCAGAAGTTGGGATGCACCTGGCCGCTGCCTGAAAGGGTGACCAGAAGGCTATTGGCCGCGTCGCGCTGCGTCAATCCGACCTGGTCGGCAAGCGTGCGGTCGACGTCCACGTTGAGCTGGGGATAGTTGAACACCTGCTGGATGCGCGCGTCGGCGATTCCGGGCGCCTCGCGGACGCGCTTGAGCAGATCGGTGGCGTAGGCGTAATTGGCCTGCTGGTCGTTGCCGATGACCTGAATGTCGATCGGGGCCGGCAGGCCGAAATTGAGAATCTGCGACACGATATCGGCAGGAAGGAAGGAGAACGTCACTCCCGGGAACTTCTCCGGCAAAATCGTGCGCAATTGCTTGATGTAGTCGGCGCTGGGACCGTGATCTTCAAGCATGGAGATCAGGATGTCGCCGTCGCCCGGGCCGATCGTTCCGGTGTTCTGGTAGGCCATGTTGATGCCGCTGTACGGCAGGCCGATGTTGTCAACGATATTGTCGAGCTGAATTTGCGGAATGGTCTGGCGCACGACCTGCTCGATTTCGTCGAAGAGCCGCGCGGTCTCCTCGATTCGCGTGCCGGGCTGGGCGCGAACGTGAATGAGAATTTGCCCGGAATCAATCGTGGGAAAGAAATTCTCGCCGAGAAACGGAAACAAGCCGAACGAAACGATCACCACAGTGAGAAAACCGGCGATGAAAGTCTTCGGGCGCCCGAGCGCAAGCTGCAACAGCGCACCGTAGCCGTTGCGCACGCGCGAGAAGTAATGCTCGAATCCTTCCTGGAAGCGTTTCAGAGGGTTGCGGCTGCAGCGAGCCCCTGTCGCGCCGCTTCCACCGGAGTGACCGTGCTCTCCATGGTCGCGGAGCAGGAAATTCGCCATCGTCGGCACCAATGTGCGCGACAGAGTGAACGACCCCACCAGCGCGAAGACCACCGCCTGCGCCATTGGGGTGAACAGATAGCCGGCGACGCCGCCAAGCTGGAACATCGGCACGAACACGATGCACAGGCAAAGCAGCGTCACAAACGCGGGAATGACGATCTGCTGCGCGCCGTCGAGGATCGCCTGTTCGACCGGCTTGCCCTGCTCGAGATGGTAGTTGATGTTCTCGATCGTCACCGTTCCGTCGTCGACGAGGATGCCGACAGCGAGAGCGAGGCCGCCCAGCGTCATGACGTTGATCGTCTGGCCAAGCCAGGAGAGCAAGGTCAGCGAGAACAGGATCGCCAGCGGAATTTCAATGAGAATGATGACCGTCGAACGCCAGCTGCCGAGGAACACAAGAATCATCAGTCCGACCAGGGCTGCTGCGAGAGCCGCCTCGCGAATGACGCCAACGACCGCCGCCTTGACGAAGACCGACTGGTCGCCCACGGCGTGCAAGGCGAGGCCTTTGGGCAGGGTCTCTTCGACCCGCGGGAGAAGCGACTTGATGCCGTCGATGACGGAGAGAGTTGACGCCGAGCCGGCTTTCAGGATCGTCATCAGCACCGCGCGCACTCCGTTGACGCGCACCACATTGGTCTGCGGCGGCGAGCCCTCGTGCACGTAGGCGACGTCGCGAATGTAGATGATCGTGCCGTTGACCTTCTTCACTGGAAGGTCGTTGATTCGATCGAGGAGAACGGGACTGGCGTTCAATGCAACGTTCCAGTCGAATTTACCGAGCTTCTGGTCGCCGGCGGGCAGCACCAGGTTCTGCACCGAGATGGCGTTGACGACGTCGTCGGCCGAAACGTTATGGGCCTGCATCGCCTGTTGATCGAGGTCGATCTGAACCTGGAGAATTTTTCCGCCGTAGGGCGACGGCACGGCGGCTCCCCGGACGGTCGCGAGCTGCGGGCGAATGAAATTCTGCCCTTCGTCGAAGAGCTCCATCTCCGGCAGGTCTTTGCTCGACAGCGCGAGCTGGAGGATGGGCACGGTGGCAGCGTTGTAGCTGAGCACGTAAGGCGGCGTGATGCCTGGCGGCAGGAGCTTCAAAACCGTCTGCGAGGCTGCAGTCACCTGCGCCAGCGCGGCGGCGATGTCCACGTTCTTCTGAAAGAAGATCTTAACGACGCCGTAGCCGTCGAGCGACTGGGACTCGATGTGCTCGATATCCCCGACTTGGGCGGTCAAGTAACGCTCGTAGAAGTAGATGACGCGGCCGGACATGTCGTTCGGCAACAGGCCGTTGTAGGTCCAGACGACGGAGACGACCGGAATGTTGATGTTGGGGAAGATGTCGATCGGCGTAAGCAGCGCCGCACGGACGCCGAACAGCGCGATGAGAATCGCGAGCACGACAAACGTGTATGGCCGTCGAAGCGCGGTTAGAACAATCCACATCTCAGCGGGTTCCTTGGACGGCGTGAGTCACATAACGCGCGGCGGCGATGGCCGCGGGCTCCGCCTGCCGAAGCGGGGGAATTGTCGCGCCCGGCTGCCAGCCCCCCCCGAGCGCCTTGTAAAGGCCGACCAGGGACTCGGCCTCAACCTGCTGGGCGAAGACATAATCCTGCTGAAGGGCGAATTGCTGGCGCTCGGCGTCGAGGACGTTGAGGTAATCGGTCAGACCGCGATCATAACGATCGCTGGCGAGCGTGGTCGACAGCCTGGCTGCGGCCAGCGCGCGGTCGAGGCTCGCGAGCCTGTCCTGTTGCGCGCGATAGGAAGTCACTGCGTCGTCGACCTGTTGCACCGCCGTCAGGATGGATTGCTTATAGGCGGACAGCTCTTGGCGCGTCGTCAGATCCGCGATCTCGATCTGCGCGTCGAGCGCGCCGAAATCGAGCAACGGCCAGTAGACGCCCGGCCCAACCGAGGCGATCAGGCTCGCGGCGCCGGCGGCATATGACGAACGAATTCCGCCTTGGCCTCCTGCTCCCCCGTTCAAGAATACGTCCGGGAACAGCTGCGCAACTGCGACGCCGATGCGCGCCGTCGCCGCCGCAACAAGGCGCTCGGCCTCGGCGATGTCCGGACGTCGCCGCAGCAAATCGACCGGCGCGCCGGTCGGAATCCGCCGCGGCAAAGTCGGAATGGGGCCAGGCCTCGCCAGCTCTTTGGCGATATCCTCGGGATAGACGCCCAACAGCACCGCGATGGCGTGACGGCTGGCGTCGATCTGCGCTTCAAGCGGCGCGACCTCGGCCTGGAGCGTCGCCAGCTCCCTTCTCGCCAGGGCCACGTCCAATTCATTGGTGAGCCCGTGGTCGAAGCGCGATTGCTCGAGGTCCTGGCCGCTCCTGGCGACGGCGATGTCCTGCTCGAGAACGGCCAGCCGCGCCTGCTGCGCGCGCATGTCGAGATAGTTGCGGGCGACGTCGGCGGAGACCACCACCATCACCCAATCCCACGCCGCCTTGAGCGCCTCGACATCGTATGTTTGCGCCTCGACCGCGCGGCGGACCTTGCCGAAAAGATCAAGGTCCCAATTCCCGGCGAATCCGCCCGCGATCTGTATGCTCTTCAAGCTTGTGGTGCTTTCCGCGGACCGGAAGGTCGGCGCCGCCCGGTCGCGCGTCTCGTCGCTCCCTGTTCCGACGCCTCCCCCTACGGTTGCCCCGCCCGTCGGCAGCGCCTCATTGGCGGTCACCGCCAACAGCGCTCGCGCCTCCTGAATACGGTCCAATGCAACCTCGATGTCGAGATTGGCGCTAAGGGCGCGATCTTCGAGCGAATTCAGTTCAGGGTCATTAAGCGAGCGCCACCACTGCGTGAGATCGCCGCTCGCCGGGCCGGGGCGTTGGCTCTTTTCGCCGGACGGCGCGAGAGCGAGAAAACTTACCGGCAATTCCAGGGAAGGCGTTTGGTAATTCGGACCGACCGAGCAACTCGCCGCTGCGCTCGCCACCGCCAGCAATGCTGGAACAGACAATCCCTTCACGCCGGCCCCTCCCCGCGAAGCGCGGCGACTCGCCGCAAATGGACCATGGAACGCCCTACGCGTGTCGCTCCGCCTCTCGACCAGGCCAAAGGCGTTGTAGCTTTGTAGAGAGACAAGCTCAATTTCGTTCCCAAGACCGCGCGCACGACGCGTTCGCCCACGCGCGCCACATCGGCCCTTGTTCAGCTGACCACGGCCCTCGCCCGCGGCGCATTGAAAGATTGCCCGGCGCTGTCGAGTTGGGAGCTCGACATGGGTTCGTGGAAGACCAGACCCGGTCGTTTGGGCGACGGGACGCCGTTGGTCCGCATCGCTGTGACGACCGCAGCCGAGACTTTCGGAGATTTTGCCATGCCTCTTGGGACTGCGCCAACGCCGAAAATAACAGTCAGCACTGCCAACATGACAAAAAGTATAGGTTTTGTTCATAGTAACGGGGACGATTCCAGCATTGAACCCTTGGAAACTGCCCTCGGGCAGGTTTTCGTCAGACGAGGTACAGAAACGCAGCAGGCGGGTCGGTTGATACCGGCTCCGCGCTGTCTGAACCATTAAAATTATATTTCGGTAGAACACAGAGGAGCTCCGGGCAAAAGGCGTCCAGCGCTCGAAGGAGGTGAAACATTGGTCGCGCGGATAATAATTAAGCGCGAACCGGAGTTATGGCGTTCGTCGCATCCGCGCGACTCGACGGCCCCTTCGCGGCCCAGCGCGAGGTCGCGGATTCCAGCGTCGCCGAAGCCGGCGCGGCGACGCGCAGCTCGAAGCGCGCGCCGGGATCGTTGTCTTCGACCGTCAGCGTGAAGCCGTGTAGATGGGCGATCGCCTCGGTGATGCTGAGGCCGAGCCCATGCCCCGGCAGTTTGCTGTTGCCCTCGCCGCGATAAAACCGGTCGAATATCCTCTCGCGCTCCTGCGGCGGAACGCCGGGACCGGTGTCGCTTACGCACAGGAACGGCGCCTTGTCGGCTACCCCCGCCTCGATCCGCACCGCGCCGCCCTCCGGCGCGAACTTGAGCGCATTGTCAACCAGGTTCGAAACAGCTTCGCGCATGAGGTCCTCGTCGCCGCGGAGCGGAACCGGTCCCGCCGCGGCCATCGCCATCTTGACCCCCTTCGATTCGGCGAGCGGCTCATAGAAATCGAACACCTGGGCGCAAATCGCGGCGAGATCAAAGTCCTTAAACTTCGTCTTGCGCGCGGCGTTCTCGATCGCCGAGACCCGCAGAATCGCCGAAATCGACCTGGACACTCTGTGGATCTGGTCGAGGGCGGCTTCCAGGGCCTGGCGCAGCTGCTCGACTCCGCTTGCGGTGTTGAGGGCGCGCTCGATCTTGGCGCTCGCGATGGCGAGGGGGGTGCGCAGGTCATGGGCGATATTGTCGCCGGCGCTCTTGAGCTGGGCGAGCAGACGGGCGATTTCGTCCAGCATCAGATTGACCGCGCGCGCCACCTTGTCGACGTCACGGTCCTCGTCGGAAACCGGCAGTCGCGAGTCGAGGTCGCCGTTCATAATTCTGACGATGGCGTCGTGGATGCGCTCGAACCGCTGCGAAGCGCGGCGGGCGAAAAAAGCGCCGATCCCCAGGATCACGAGAACTGTCGGCGGGAGCGCGATCGCCAGCGCCCGCAACAACGTTCCCTGCAGGCTATAGGTTTCCAACAGGCTACGCCCAAGCAGAAGCACGCCGCCGCTCGGGAGCCTGCGGGCGACGAAAATCGCGGGCTCGCGGGCGCCGGTCGAATCCGGCGGCCGCTCCTCTTGAACGACATGAGCCTCGCCATCGACCGGAATGGCGGGCATGCCCCGGACGTTGCCGAACACCAAGGTGCCCTGGGGGTCGAACAGCGCAACGAAATCCAGCCGCCGGATGTCCCGCGTCAGCCGCAGCTGCAACGCTCGCCTCAGTTCAGCCTCGCTGTCGCCCTGGCTCTTGGCCGCTTCGTCGACGAGGATCGCGCCCGCGCGCTGAAAATCGGCTGTGTACACCTGCCAGTAGATGAATGCGAAAGCGGCGGTGGTCGCCAAGGCGATCGTGAGCGCAAATGCAATGGCGAGGCGAAACGCCCGCGAGTTGAAGACTTCAAGCGTCCGCATTCAGTTTAAAGCCGACGGCGCGGATATTGACAATGAAGCGCCGGACGCCGGTCGGATCGAGCTTCCGCCGCAAATTGCCGATCTGGACGTCGACGACGTTGGTTTGCGCCATGAATTTGAAATTCCACACATCCTCAAGCAGCATCGCTCGGGTCACAATCTGCCCCGGGCGGCGCATGAAATATTCGAGGAGGGCGAATTCCCGCGGCAAGAGATCGACCAGCTTGCCGTCGCAATGCACCGTCCGGTCGACCAGATCCATTTCGAGCGGGCCGACCTGCAACCGCGTCTGCCGGGCGTCTCCGCCCCGGCGCATCAGGGCTTCAACCCGCGCCGTCAGTTCGCGGATGTCGAATGGCTTGATCAGGTAGTCGTCGCCGCCCGCCTTCAGCCCGTTGATGCGTTCGTCGACCGACGACAACGCGCTGATCACCAGGGCCGGCGTGGCGTTGCCCTCGGCCCGAAGCGTTTCGATGATCGCAAGCCCGTCCTCGCCATTCAACATCCGATCGATGACCAGAACCGCGGCGCCCGAGCGTGCAATCCGCAATCCATCGTCGACGGTCTCCGAAAGTTGCACCGGATGGCCGCTTGCTTGCAGCTCGAGGCGAATCTCTTCCGCAAGGTCGCGCTCGTCTTCCACGACGAGAATCAGAGGCGGCGGCGAAGCGTCGCTCGATCGAGCGGCCGCTCTAGCTCCGTCTTCGAACGACGACGTACTCATCGCTTCATTCCCGAAAGCCATGACCCGCGCTGTTTACGCGCGAACATTGGCGCCATGATGGTCGACCCGCAGGCGCAAGTCCTGTGCGCCTCCGCCGCGAAAAGTTAAGCGCCCGCGCTCAACTAGCGCGCTTCGACGGCTCGTCTTCAACTAAATATTTTTTGCCCCGCCGCCGCTCTGTCGCCAAACTGTAACATGATTCGGATACGTCCACGGCGTAGTCATATTTGAACTCTGCCGGGAGCGTTGAAGCGCCTTCCGTGGGTTTTTGCGTCATTTCAAGTATTGTCGCAGATCTTTTGCCTATTCCTTGGGCGTTCGACAGTTCAGCTGTGATCATTTTACAACAGATTTAAAAAAGTCAAAAAGACGGTAAAATTATAGTTTGTCTGTGACAAATCCTCCCGCTAGCTTCATCTCGGTCAGCTCGCCTCGAGTTGGCCGAACCAGGTCTTAAGGCCGGGGCTACGTCAAAATCCGGCGCTGTGGCTTTAGAGTCCGGCCTCGACTGCGCGCGATCGCAATGACCGCGACCAAGAGGCAGGGCGTCGATCGCTTCAGGGGCGCGATAATGGGAATTGGCGGCCGCGCTGGGGTCTGGGGCTACGAAGCGTCCGAAAGTTAGCGCGGGCCGGCGTGGGTTGCGGTCCCACCACGGATGGGGTTCAGATGAGAAAGCTCGGTGTTGCTCTGGCGATGACGATCGCCGCCGTTGGCTCGGCTCATGCGGCCGATCTGCCCTCGCTGCCCACCACCAAGCCGGCCGGGCCCGCGCCGGTGAACTGTTTCTCGAGTCTGTGGGCCTATATGAATTCGACCGCCGCGGATTGCCCGCTCACCTACGGGCCTTTCACCGCCTATCTGACCCTCGACTGGGGCTTCGGCTGGCAGTCGCACAGCGCCGGCTACAACGCCGCGTTCAACAACGGCGTCGGGAACATCATCACCAAGCAGGCCGGCCCTAATTCCGCGTGGCTGCAGACGCCGAACGGGATCAACCAGTCGGTCGTCGGCATCAAGATGAGCCAGCCACTTTCGTTCTTGTCAGGTCCGTTCTTGTCGGGCTGGTCGCTCGTCGGCACAGCGGAAATGGGCTTCAACCCCTATTGGGGCTATTTGGCCGACGCCCAACGCGCACAAGTGCAGAACAACGGCAAGGCGCTGGTCCTGCAGAACGCGAACGCCGATTCAAGCCGCACCGGCCAGTGGGACAACTCGCAGGGTTTCATCGGTCTCAGCAACCCGGTCTACGGCACGATCACCGCGGGCCGCGTCAACACGCTGTCGCTTGACACCCTGATCGCCTACGACCCGCAGAGCAGCGCCTACGCCTTCTCTCCGTTCGGCTATTCCGGCTCGTACGCCGGCTTCGGCGACACCGAGGCGGCGCGCGCCAACACCGCGGTCAAGTATCGCGTCAACTATCAGAATTTCCGCGCCGCAGCGCTCGTCCAATGGGGCGGCTACGATCAGGGCAACGGCTCGACCTCGATGTATCAGGGCCAGGTCGGCGCCGACTTTCCGTTGTTCGGCGGCATGCCCTATGCCGGCGCCCTGTCGATGGACTTCCTGGGCAGTTACGCCGAAAACGTGGTGAACGTCAGCACCTTTGCCGGCACCTGCGCCGTGATCACGAAGGGCACATACGAGGGCCAGGTTGGCTGCACCGACGGCATCCCGACCTACTATAACCAAACCGACGTCAAGGCGACGCTCTCGAACAATCTCGGCTTCCTGGCAGTCGCCAAGTACAAGATGGCGACGATACCGCTGTCCATCTCCGGCGGTTACGCTTGGTTGCGGCAGACGAATCCGGACAAGACTTTTCCCGACGGCTTCGAGACGATCGGCGGCTGGAACGTCCCTGGCACCATCATCGGAAACAAAGCGTTTCCGACCCAATGGATCACCTATAATCAATATACTGACGCCAGAATCGCCCCCTACTGGTTCTTCGGCGCCAAATACGCCGTCACCCCGCAACTCGACGTGAGCGGCGCCTTCTATTACCTCAGCCAGAACAACTACAATTCCTCGCCAACCGCATGCGCTTGGGCCAACACCACCTACGTCGAACCGAACGGCCAGAAATTCACCGTCGCCCGTCTCAACAACGGCGCTTGCGCGGGCTCCACGGACTTCATTTCGTTCCTGATCGATTATCGGCCGGTCAAGCGCGTCGACCTCTATGCCGGCGTGATGGTCTCGAACGTGTACGGTGGTCTCGCCAACGGCTACCAGGAGACGCAGTTGATCGCGCCCACCGCCGGCCTGCGGATCAAGTTCTGATCCGTTCCTCTCGAGTTGCATGACCGGCTGGCGCCTTGCGCGCCAGCCGCTTTTTGTCGGGCGCGAATTCGCTTCCGTTGCGGGGCCGGAGTCGGTCGGCGCGACCGTCGAGCGCACAAGGCTGCCCCACCAACCGCGTCCTTCCTCGCGCCGCCCGACCGTCGTTGATCCCGCGTCCGGGTATGCCGCGCTTGCGCGATCGATCCGGCAAGCTCAATATCGCGCGGAACATGGACCTCAAACTCAAGGGCAAACGAGCGCTGGTTACCGGCGGCACCGCGGGCATCGGCGCCGCCATTGCGGTGAGTCTTGCGCGCGAGGGAGCGCACGTAATCGTCAACGGCCGCACCGCGGCCGGCGTGGAGAAGGCGGTGGCGGCGCTCAAGGCCGGATCGCGCGGCGACCTGATCGGCTTCGCGGGCGACCTGGGGACGGCGGCGGCCGCCGAGGCGCTCGTGCGCCGTCATCCCGAGGTCGACATTCTCGTCAACAACCTCGGCATCTTCGAGCCCAAGCCGTTCGAGGACATCCCGGACGCGGACTGGACGCGGTTCTTCGAAGTCAATGTGCTGAGCGGAGTGCGCCTCGCCCGCGCCTATTTGCCGGCCATGCGGCGCGCCGACTGGGGGCGAATCATCTTCATTTCGAGCGAGAGTGCGCTGCAGATTCCTGTTGAGATGATCCACTACGGCGTGACCAAGACAGCGCAGATCGCGGTCGCGCGCGGACTTGCCGAGGCGGTGGCCGGGACGGGCGTCACCGTGAATAGCGTGCTGCCCGGACCGACAAAGTCACGCGGCGTCGTCGACTTTGTCGCCGCGGTTGGCGCCGGCGCGAGCTTCGAGAAGTTTCAAAGCGAGTTCTTCCAGCAGATCCGTCCGACCTCACTCATCAAGCGCTTTGAAGAGCCGGAAGAGATCGCCTCGTTCGTGACCTACCTCGCAAGCCCCTTAGCGTCGGCGATCACCGGCGCGGCGCTGAGGGTCGACGGCGGGGTCGTCAAGAGCGCTTTCTGAGCAGACATCCGAGAGGTCAATTCAAGGGCCTCGTCTCGATCCCGTCGGCCAGAAGCTTCCGCTCGCTGAAGAGTCATCGTCCGTCTTGCTTCACGAACCTGTCGAGATAGCGGATTGACGCGACCATCAAGCTCCGCTGCCATCGGCGACGCTCACATGATGAGCGAAGCAATAGCTCTCGCCGGTGACCCCGTTTCCGTTCAGAACGTCGGTGCTCTGGCCGTTGAAGTGCGTTGTCGCCTCATAGGCGTTCAGGTGGTCGAAAACCGGAGCGAGATCCTCGCGGCGGATGAAACTCGTGACTTGGCTTTGGCCGGCATTCAGATCAGACAAAAGCGCTGAGTCCGGTAATCGCCTTGCCGACGATTAGCGTGTTCATCTCGCGCGTGCCCTCGTACGAGTAGATGGCCTCCGCGTCGGCGACAAAACGGCCAATATGATTTTCGAGCAGAATGCCGTTGCCGCCAAGAAGCTCGCGCGCGTAGCCGACCGTCTCGCGACATTTGACGGTGGTGAAAGCTTTGGCCAGGGAAGCATGCTCGTCCTCCATGAGGCCCTGATCCTGCAATTGAGCGAGCCGCAGCATCATGGCCTGGCATGCCGTGACATTGCCGAGCATCCGAACCAGAAGGTCCTGCACCAGCTGGAAGCCGCCGATCGGCTTGCCGAATTGCTTCCGCTCGAGCGCGTAGCGAAGCGCGTGCTCGTAGGCGCCCATCGCGCAACCTACGGCAAACCATGCGACGCCCGTCCTGGTCATGCGCAAGACCTTGCCGCAGTCCTTGAACGTATTGGCGTTCTGCAGGCGATCTTCTTCCGGCGCCCGGCAGTCCTTGAGCGTGATGAGGCCATTTTGAACGACGCGCAGCGCCATCTTGGTTTTGATCTTCTCGACCGAAAACCCGGGGTTCGCCTTGTCGACAACGAAGCCTTTGACCTGGCCGGAAGCTTCGTCTCGCGCCCAGATGACATTGATGTCGGAGAAGGTGGAGTTGCCGATCCATTTCTTTTGCCCGTTCAGGACCCAGGTGTCTCCATCTCTGCGGCATGTGGTCGACATGCCGCCGGACGTCGCAGAGCCGACGAGCGGCTCGGTCAGGCCGAAGGACCCGATCTTTTCCCAGCGCATCATCGGCGGCAGCCAGCGCTGTTTCTGCGCCTCATCGCCGCAGAGGTAGATCGAGCCGGCGGAGAGCCCGGTGTGGACGCCCCAGAAGGTGGCGATCGAAGAATCGACGCGCGCAAGCTCCATCGCGATGAGGCCGCTTAACAGCCAGCTCCCGCCAGCGGCGCCATATCCCTGATATCCAACCCCAGCGATGTTGACGTCGAGCGCAGCGAGCTTCGGAATGATTTCGTGCGGGAACTGGTCTTTCGCCCAATAATCCTCAATGATCGGCGCGACCTCCGCCTGCATGAAACTCCGCACTCGGTTGGCGACTTTTCGCTCGTGCGGATCAAGCAGTTCGGTGATCCGATAGAAGTCGCCGTTGACGGGTGGGGCGATGAACTCCCTCTCCTTTGCTCGCGCTCGCTCGCCCGATGTAAGGGTCATGTCATCCTCCCCTGACCAAAAAGATCGTCATGTTTCGACCTAACGGTGACGCGCCGCGCATGGCTTTGGGTTTCGCCAGCCGCGGCGCGTACGTCGAGGGTCTGTTATCGACGGATCCAACCGAACCGTTGTCCTGGTCAGCCTTTGTTCCCCATGCGAGTCACGCTGTCGCGCAGTTCGGTGAGGCTGGATCGCAGCCTTTCCCGGATAATGTTCGTCGCGTCCGAAGTCGTCTTCTTCGTCAAATCGGCCAGGTCGCGCGTGTTCTGCATCGTGAGCTCGAAGGCTTTCTTTGCGTAGTCCTTCTGCTTGGCCAAAGTCTCCTGAGGATCTCCGGTGGGATGGAAGCCGCGCACCATCTCCGACGTCTGGCGGAATGCGGCCTCAACAATGTCGCGCTGCTTAGCGGCGAGAGTTTTCGCGCCTTCGCCGGCCATGTGAGCAGACTGCGCGATCGCATCAATGTTCTTGAGCTGCAGGTCGATGAGCTTGTCGACGTCGACCTTGGGCAGGCCAAGCCGAGCGCCAAAGTCCTTGAACTGGTCCATCAGTGATCCTGTCGCCATTCTTTCCTCCTCATCATAGACGCCGCTTCCTGCGGGTCTTTTGCCAAGGTTCAATCCGCTTTGTGGGGTGTGATGAACGCCAGAGATTCGGCGACGAGCGCCGGCTTGTCCGATCCCTCGATCTCCAACGTGTTGGTCGTCTTGAGGACGACGCCGCCGCCCTTCTTTTCGACATCGATCAGCGCGACGCGCAATCGCACACGCGCACCCGCCTTGACCGGCGCGAGGAAGCGTACCTTATCGAGCCCGTAGTTGAACGCGGCTGCGGCGTCAGTCGGAACAGCGCCGATCTGCATCTGCAGAGGAGCGACAAGGGAGAGCGTCAGGTAACCGTGGGCGATCGGGGCGCGATAAGGGCTGTCGCGTCTCGCGCGCTCGACATCGACGTGAATCCATTGCCGGTCGCCGCTGCACTCGGCGAACTGGTCGATGCGCGACTGATCGACCGTCACCCAGCTCGAAACGCCGAGTTCCTGTCCGACGTATCGCGGCAGATCCGATAGAGTGAACTCAGGCACCGGCGACCTCCTGATTGGGCCGACTTGCGCAAGCCGTCGCCGCATGGCGGGCGCTCGCCCTGCGGCTCGACGATTGACGAACCCGGAACAGCGCCGTTCCTTGCGACGACCGCGTACGCCTATGTCTCATCGCCTCGCTCTCCTTCATTCGGCGAGGAACGTCTCGATCATCGCAGCCGACTCGACGGGGCTGGTCACCAGAAACAGGTGACCGTCATCGAGGATCTTGAGTCTGGCGTTCGGCATCAACCGGGCCATCAGACGGGCGTTTGAGAGCGGAACGATCGGATCGTCTCGTCCGGCAAGTATCAGCGCCGGCTGCTTCAGCGTCCAAAGCCACGGCAGACTCGTCCAGCCGGCCATGGCGATGAGCTGATAGAGGTAGCCTTTCTCGGTCGTTCCCGTCATGGCCTTGGCGTGGGCGGCGAGAATGTCTGGATTGTTCCGGAACGCGCCCCCGTAAATCTCCGGCGCGACACGACGCATGAAGTCCTTGTCGACGTAGCGGCGCGGCGTAGCCAGCTTCCACAGCACCCGCGGGTCGCCGGGAATCATGAACGCGCCGGGCGAGGTGGCCGCCAGCACGATCTTTCGGCACATGTCGTAGTGCTGGTGGGCGAACTGCTGGGCTATGCCGCCGCCCCAGGACACGCCCGCAATGTCGGCGCGCCGATAGCCCAGTTGGCTCAAGAGCTGCGAAGCAAGGCGCGCCAGCGTCGAGGGTCGATAAGGAGCGGCGGGCGGCGGAGACCCGCCAACGCCGGGTACGTCGAAGATTATCGCTTCGGTGCGGGTGAGCGCTCGCATGAACGGTTTTGCGAGTTCAAGGTTGGCGCCGACTCCGTTGAACAACAGCAGCGGGGGACGATCTTTCGGTCCGCGTTTGACCGCAACGCGCAAGGATTGCTTGCCGACATCGATCATCGCGATGTCGAACGCGGCTGGATCCGCTTCATCGCCCGGCATGACGCCCTGCTTGCGGTTTGCGAAGGCCTCGACCATCACTCAAAGACATAGGTTCCGGGCGCAGCCGCGCCGGGGGGATGACGATTGTTGCCAAGGTTCGCCCGGGCGCGGACCTCCGCGCCCGAGCGTTCGAACAGCCAATCACGCCAGTGCGGCCACCAACTGCCGCTCTTCTTTTCGGCAGAGGCTGCGAATGCATCCCCGTCCGGCGCCTTCGCCGCGCCCGCGACAAATGACGCTTTTGGATTGGTGGGCGGATTAAGAAGGCTCTGCAAATGGCCGCTGCTCGACAGGACAAACGTGGTTTTGTCACCGAAGATCTTGGCCGTCCGATAGACGGCTTTCCACGGCGTGATGTGGTCCGTCACGCCGGCCACGACGTAAGCGTCGAGCTTCACGCGCCGCATGTCGACGGCGACGCCGCCCAACACCAGCTTGTTGGCGTTCACGAACGGGTTCGTGGAGAACATATCGACGTAGTCATGGTGCAGCCGCGCCGGCAGCGAGGTGGTGTCGGCGTTCCAGAAAAGGATGTCGAACGCGGGCGGCTGGTTGCCCAGCAAATAGTTGTTCACCCAGTAATTCCAGATGAGATCGTTCGGCCGCATCCAGGCGAACATGCGAGCCAGGTCTTGACCGTCGAGCACGCCTCGAAACCGCGAACTCTCTTTCGCCGCACGCAGGGTCTCCGGCGTCACCAGCGCGCCGAGCGCGCTATCGCCCGCGCTCGCCATGTCGAGCACGCAGACTGGCGAGACAATATTCTTGATTTTTGTTTCGCCCCTGGCGGCGAGCCAGCCGGCATAGGCGGCCGAGGTGATCCCTCCGGAACATGCGCCCATCATCGTCACGTCGTCTGTGGCGGTGATGTCGCGAACCGCGTCGGTTCCCTCGTCGAGCGCCTCGACATAGGTGTCGAGCCCCCAGTCGCGTTCTTTGGCGGTCGGATTACGCCAGCTGACGCAGAACACCTGGATGCCGCTTTTCAACAGATACTGGACGAGGCTCTTGTCCGGCGAAAGATCGAGGGAATAGAACTTGTTGATCTGCGGCGGCGTCACAACGACGGGTCGCTTGCGCACCTCCGGCCCGACCGGCCGGTACTGAATGACCTCGAGCACCTCGTTGCGGAAGACGACCGCGCCCGGGGTCGTGGCGAGGTTGACGCCAAGTTTGAACGGCGATTTGTCGACCTGCGCAGGCAACCCGCCATTTTCGGCCAGATCGGCAAGATAGTTCTTGAATCCGCGCCAGAGGCTCTGCCCGCCGGTGTCGAGGAACTGCCGCACCGCGGCGGGGTTGCTCATCGGGTGATTGGCGGGCGAGGCCGCGTCGATGAAGATGTTCGCGACGAAGCGGGCGCGCGTCTTGTCGATATCGCTCAGACTTGTCCTGTCGATGAAACCATTCAGCGCGTCTCCCCACGCGAGATAGGTCTGAAGCAGTTTGCGGTGCGCCGCGCTATTCTTCCACGTCGCATCAGCGAAGCGCTTATCTCCGGACGATTGAACACGATTGGATTGGTCCGCGCCGATTTTCCCGAGTTCGCCGAAGAATCCAAGCCACTGCTCGGCGGCCACGATCGGCTCGTTGACAATCGCCTTAAGCAAGATCGCGGCGCTGTCCACGAGGTCCTTTCCGCGGAGACCGACGAGGGGATTGAGCGCCAGGGTGTTGCGCGCGGCCTCTTCGGAAAGCGACTCCGGCTGCGGCTCGAGGTCAGAGAGGTCCGCGCGGCGCGTCATGCGGCGTCGCCGTATCGCGCGCGCAGCGCCTTCTTGTCGAATTTGCCGACGCTCGTCTTGGCCAGGGCGTCAACAAAGAGGATCCTTTGCGGAACGGCAAATTTTGAAATCACTCCCTTTTCGGTGAATGCGAGAACGTGCGCCTTGATGTCCTCCTCGGTCACCGGAGGCTCGGCTTTAGGGTTGCGCACAATGAGCGCGAGCGGCCTTTCTCCCCAACGTGGATCCTTGACGCCGATCACCGCGCATTCGGCCACCCCCGCCCGGTGCATGATGATGTCTTCAAGCTGAAGCGACGAGATCCACTCGCCTCCAGTCTTGATGACGTCCTTGATCCGATCCGTGATTTGGAGATAGCCGTCAGGCGTGATCACCCCGATGTCGCTCGTATGGAGATAGCCGCCGGCCCACAACTGCTCGGAGGCCTCGGGGTTTTTGAAGTAGCCGCTCGTCAGCCATGGCGCACGCACGACCACTTCGCCTGACGTCACGCCGTCGTGAGGCGCCTCCTTCATATCCGGATCGACGATGCGCAGGTCGACCAGCGGGCAGGTCCTCCCCGCTCTCGAGCGTATCCCAACCTGCTGATCCGGATCGCCTGCGAGATCGCTCGACTGGAGGTGCGCGACCGTCAACAGCGGGCCGGTCTCGGACATGCCATAACCCGCGAACACGTCAATGCCGCGATCCATCGCCTGTTTCGCCAGCGCCTTCGGCAGAGCCGAGCCGCCGATGACCATCTTCAGTCTGGCGAGATCGACATTTGCCTTCGCCGCCGCATCGAGCAGCATTTGCAGAATTGTCGGCACGCAATGGGTGAAGGTTACGCCCTCAGACTTGATCAGCTTGATGAGGAGCGCGGGGTCATAGCGGCCGGGATAGACTTGCTTGGCGCCGGCGAGCGTCGCCGCCCAGGGAAAGCCCCACGCGTGAACGTGGAACATCGGGGTCATCGGCATATAGACGTCGTCTCGGTGGAACCGACCGTGGTTCGCCGCCAGGCCGAACAACGCGAGTTCGGCCATCGCGTGCAGAACCAGCTGGCGGTGGCTGTAGTAGACGCCTTTGGGCAGGCCCGTGGTGCCGGTCGTGTAGAAGGTCGTCGCCTGGACGTTCTCGTCGAAATCCGGAAAGTCAAAATCCGGGGACGCGGCCGCGAGCAGCTCCTCATATTCGCCGACAAACGGAAGGTCGCCAGTTTTCGGAGCTTGACGGTCGCTCATCACAACGAGGGTCCTGACCTTTGGCAACTGCGGCAGAATCGACTGCACGAGTTCGACGAACTCATCGTTGATGAGGAGCGTTGATGCCCCGGCGTGGTCGATCGTGTAGGCGATCTGCTCCGGAGAAAGCCTAACGTTGACCGTCTGCAACACCACGCCCATCATCGGGATGGCGAAAAAGGCCTCGAGAAATCGGTTGCTGTCCCAGTCGAGGACCCCAACCGTATCGCCGGGCCGCACGCCAATTTCCTTAAGCGCGCTCGCGAGCCTCCCGATGCGCTCGCGCAAATCGGCGTAAGTCAGCCGCTTGAGGTCGCGGTAGACAATCTCCTGGCGCGGCGTTTGGGCGAGCGGCGCGTAAAGAAGTTGCTTGATCAACAATGGATAAGAATACGCTGCCGGCGTGACCGCGATTTTTCTCTCGTTCATCGGCGTCCCTCCCATTTCCTCGTTCCGCGCTTATGGAGGACAGCCCTCGCACGCTTGCGTGCGGGCGCCTCTGCGTCAAGGTTCGATGTGGCCAACCGAGGGTGCGAATCGGCCACCCGCCCGGCCGTCAAGAGCTGCCGGCTGTCTCTTGTCGAAACTCGTTTGGCGCCCTGCCCACCGATCGCCGGAACGCATGGCGGAAGTTGGCTGCGTCGCTAACAACAAGCGCGAAGGCGAAGCCCTTTGCCGTCGTTCTCGCCTCGCACAGACATCGCGACGCGATATGGACCCGGAGCCCGTCGGGACAATTGACGAAACGAAGCGCCTTGCCACTGAAGCCGCCGCCGCAACGCGCGGGCCGTAGTATCTCGTTGCTTCGCCACAGCAGCGCCGACTTCCTGGTGGAGCTGAGGGGATTCGAACCCCTGACCTCTGCAGTGCGATTGCAGCGCTCTCCCATCTGAGCTACAGCCCCGTCGCGCGGGTGTTTACGTGCGTGTCCAATCCGTGTCAACGGCGTGGACGTGGAGTGTCTTCTCCGCCGCAACGGCGGAAGTCTCAAAGCTTTGGAGAATTCATGCGCGCGATCCTCGACATCGTGATGATCGTCCTCAATCTTTACACTTGGGTCATCATCGCCGGCGCCATCCTCTCCTGGCTGATCGCTTTCGGGGTCGTGAATATCCGCAACGACTTGGTTCGCGCGATCTGGAACCTCTTTCTCGCCCTCACCGAACCGTTCCTGCGCCCGATCCGCAATTTTCTGCCCAACATGGGCGGCATCGACATCTCGCCCATCATCCTGTTGCTGATTGTCATGCTGATCGAGAGGATCATCGTCTATTACATCTATCCCTACGTATTCTGAGGCGGAATGACCAGCTCCGCCGCCAAGACCGCCGTGGGGCGGTTCTTCGAGGACTTTCGCCTCGGTGAGACGATCCGGCATGCAACGCCGCGCACACTGACCAGCGGCGACGCATCGCTCTATTCGGCGCTGTACGGCGCCCGCTTCGCCCCGCAAAGCGCTGAAACCTTCGCCCGCGCGATCGGCTATCCGGCGAGCCCGATCGACGACCTGCTCGCTTTCCATATTGTGTTCGGCAAGACGGTGCCGGACGTCTCGCTCAACGCGGTGGCCAATCTCGGCTACGCCGACTGCCGGTTTGCAAAGCCGGTGTTCGCCGGCGATACGTTGTCGGCCGCATCCGAGGTGATCGGGCTCAAGGAAAACTCCAACAGGCAGAGCGGCGTCGTCCATGTGCGCTCAAAAGGCTTCAACCAGCGCGGCGAGACGGTGATCGAATATGTGCGCTGGGTGATGGTCAAGAAGCGCGATCCCGCCGCCGCTGCGCCTGAGACCCACGTTCCAAAGCTTCCCGAGTCCGTCGCCGCCGCCGGGCTCGGCCAGGCATGTCCTCGAATTGACCGCGCCGCATTCGACGACGCGCTCAGCGGCTCGCCTCATCGGTTCGAGGACTATGCTCCCGGCGAACGGATCGATCATGTCGACGGGGTCACGGTCGAGGAGGCCGAGCACCAGACGGCGACCCGCCTCTACCAGAACACCGCCAAGGTCCATTTCAACCAGCTCAGCGAGGGGCAGGGGCGGTTCGGGCGCCGGCTCATCTATGGCGGCCACGTCATTTCGCTCGCCCGCGCGTTGAGTTTCAACGGCCTCGCCAACGCCTTCCACATCGCCGCGATCAACGGCGGGCGGCATGTCGCGCCGCTCTTCGCCGGCGACACGGTATTTGCTTGGAGCGAGGTGATCGAGACGGCGGCGCTTCCCGGCCGCGACGACGTCGGAGGCTTGAGACTGTGCACGGTTGCGACCAAGAACCGCCCCTGCGCCGACTTCCCCTTGCGCGAGGGCGATGGCTATGAGCCCCATGTCGTTCTCGCGCTCGACTATTGGGCGCTCGCGCCGCGGCGGGCGTGACGCGCCATGCGGCTGCCGGCGGATGCGGTTCTCATCGTCATCGACATGCAGGAAGCCATCGACGACCCGCGCTGGGGGCCACGCAACAATTTGGGCGCCGAAGCGAACATCGCCGCGCTCATCGCCGCCTGGCGCGCGGAGGGGCTGCCGCTCGTTCATATCCGCCACGATTCGGTTGATCCCGCCTCGGCCTATGCGCCGAATGGGCCGGGCCATGCTTTCAAACCTTGCGCTGCGCCGCTCGAGGGCGAAACAGTGATCGGCAAGAACGCCAACAGCGCCTTCGTCGGCACCGGGCTCGAAGGCCTGCTCGACGAGATCGGCGCGACGACGCTGGTCATCTGCGGCGTGCTGACCCCGAACTCGGTCGAAGCGACCGCGCGCCACGCCGGCAACCTCGGCTACCAGGTCTTTGTCGTCGCCGACGCGAGCTGGGCGGTCGACAAGACCGATATGAGGGGCAAGCGCTGGCCGGCCGACGACGTCCACGCGCTCTCGCTCGCTCATCTCGAGGGCGAATATGCAAGCGTGGTCGACGCCGCCACGACCCTTCGCGCCGCGGCGCTCGCCAAGGCCCGCCAGCGGCGGGCGACGCGAAAGACTGAGGCTCCGCCCACCTCGGGAGCCAGGCAAATAGCGGCAAGCAACGACAAGCCGGGCGAAAGCCCACGAAAATGAAATTGCTTGCATTTGCTTTCTTTTGCTTTTCGGAATCGGGACTTTTCAATGGGTTAGGCGCGATTCAAATAAGAAAAAAACTCCCAACCCACCCCTCGTCCTGAGCGCCTGGACGGGGCCTCGAAGAGCCGCCCCGAGCGTGAGCCGAGGGGACGCTCCAGCCCTTGCCGAGCTCGCGGCGCTTTCTCCAGCATCCTTCGAGACACGCCTTCGACGCCCCTCGGGATGAGGCGCTGGCCGGCGACCCCGACGGCGCAGCGGAAATGCGGACTCGATCCGACTAGAGATGAAGTATAGCACGGATTTCTCTTTTGTCAAATATAATGCTGATTTTTTCTGCTCACCCTCAGGCGAAAGGGGCGCGCCGCTCGCCCCGTCCGCCATTCCAAGCCTTGAGAGGACCAAGAGGTCGGCAGCAACGCTACAGCGTCGCGCGCCTGCACCATTTTGAACTGACGCGCCGCCGCAAATCATGCTGAGACGGTCGCGCGCCACCGCCATCGAACAAAGCGGACGTAGCTCGTGACCCGGAAATCAAGCACGGGCGAGCACAGGTCTCCCGTCAGTTTGAGTCGAACTCGCCGGGCCGGCACCACCGCTCCTTCCGAGAGCCGCGCGTACGTGTTAGCTTCGATGCATTCAGTCAACCGAAACGAGCCATGTCCGTGATCGGGTTGCGCCGTCTCGGCTTGATTATGGCGTTCTTGCTGCAGACTGCCCTGCTCAAGGCGGCCTTGCCCGCGAATCCGGGCGAAGCGCCGCCTCCCCCCTCGCTGGCCGGCCAGTTGCTTGTCGCCGCCCCCCCCATGGGCGACCCGCACTTCGAGCGCGCCGTCATCCTGATCATCCAGCATGGCCCGAGCGGCGCTCTCGGGATCGTCATCAATAAGCCGATCGGCGAGACCTCGATCGCTAGCCTTCTCGAAGCGCTTGGGCAAAAGGGAGGCGAGATCTCCGGCGCCGTGCGTGTGTTCTCGGGAGGCCCAGTGCAGCCAGAAGCAGGCTTCGTCGTGCACAGCGCCGACTACCGTCGCCCCGAGACCGTCGCGGTCAACGACCTCCTGTCGATGACCTCGAGCCTCGATATCCTATTGGACATCGGCGCTAAGAAAGGGCCTGCAAAAATTCTCGTGGCCTTTGGCTATGCTGGCTGGGGACCGGACCAACTCGAACAAGAGATTCAACTGCACGCGTGGGGGATTGCCGAGGCCGATCCCGCCCTGGTCTTCGACGAGGACAGAGACAAAGTCTGGGAGTACGCCTGGGAGCATCGCACCCAGCATCTGTGAATGCCAGGCGCCGCCGTTGACGCCGCCGCGCGTGACTCGGGCCCGGGGGCGCGCGCGATCCTTGGGCGCTCGCGGGCGCCTCACTCCGCAGCCTGGGCCTGCTCCGGGACCCAGTGGCGCTCGCGCTCTTCGTCCGCCGTGGGCGTCTTGCCCTTGGTTTTGCCCCCGGACACCCAGTGCGACAGCCGGTCGAGATAGAGGTAGATGACCGGCGTCGTGAACAGGGTCAGCGCCTGGCTGACGATGAGGCCGCCGACCATCGTATAGCCGAGCGGCTGGCGCATTTCCGAGCCGGTGCCATGGCTCAGCATCAGCGGCACGCCGCCGAGCAGGGCCGCCATGGTGGTCATCATGATCGGGCGGAACCTGAGCAGCGCCGCTTTGCGGATGGCGTCGGTCGGCGTCAAACCTTCCTCACGCTGGGCGGAGATGGCGAAATCGACCATCATGATGCCGTTCTTCTTGACGATGCCGATGAGGAGGATGGTGCCGATGAGGGCGACGAGGCTGAACTCGTAGCCGAACAGCATGAGGGTGGCGAGCGCGCCAAGGCCCGCCGACGGCAGCGTCGACAGGATGGTCAGCGGGTGAATGAAGCTCTCATAGAGCACGCCGAGGATTAGGTAGACGCAGACCAGCGCGGCGAGGATCAAGAGCGGCACCGTCGTCAGCGAGTCCTGGAACGCCTGCGCGTTGCCCTGGAAAGTCTTCGTCAGGCCGGGGGGCAATTGCATCTGCTTCATGGCGCGCTGGATCGCCGCCGTCGCGGTGCCGAGCGCTTCGCCCTCAGCAAGATTGAAGCTGATGGTCGTCGCGGGGAATTGGCCCTGGTGGCTGATCGAGAGGGCCGCGACCGGAGCGGTCGTCCATTTGGCGAACGCGCTCATCGGGATCATCCGATTGGTGGTCGGCGAGCGGATATAGAGCTTGTCGAGCGTTGCGGGATCCCCCAGGAGGTTCGGCAGCACCTCCTCGATCACGTAATAGGTGTTCACCTGGGTGAAATATTGCGTCACTTGGCGCTGGCCGAAGGCGTCATAGAGCGTGTCGTCGATGAGCTGCGGCTGAATTCCGTAGCGTGAGGCCATGTCGCGGTCGATCTTCAAGGTCAGCGTCGTGCCGCCGTTTTGCTGGTCGGTCGCGACGTCGCGCAACTCGGGCAGCGATTTCAACTTGTCGAGAATTTTGGCCGACCACGCGGTGAGCTCGTCGTAATTGGCGTCCTGAAGCGTATATTGGAACTGAGTCCGGGAGAAGCGCGCGCCGACCGTCACATCCTGCGCCGCCTGCAAATACACCTTGAAGCCTGGGATCTGCGCCAGCTTGGGCCGCAGCCGCGCGATGATCTGAAAGATGTTGACGTCTCGTTCCTCCCTCGGCTTCAACGTGATGAACATGCGGCCGTTGTTTTGCGCCGAATTGCCGACGCCGGTGCCGAGCCCCATCGCCATCGTTTGGACCGCCGGATCAGCCATGACAATTGCGCCGGCCTGTTGCTGCAACTTGTACATTTCGGCGAACGAAACATCCTGTCCCGCCTCGGTCGTCGCGTACAGAATGCCGGTGTCCTGTTGGGGGAAGAATCCCTTCGGAATGATGACGAACAGATAGACGGTCGCGACCACTGTGGCGATGAAGGTCATGAGCGTGGCGAAGCGGTGGCGCAGCACAAAGTCGACGCCGCGCGCGTAGCCGCTGGCGAGCGCAGTGAAGCCATTCTCGCTGAGTTTATAGAGCCGGCCGTGCCGCTCCTCGTCGTGGCTCTTGAGGAAGCGCGACGCCATCATCGGGGTGAGGGTGAGCGAGACGAACGCAGACACGGCGATCGTCATCGCGATCGTGATTGAGAATTCGCGGAACAGCCGGCCGATGATGCCGCTCATCAACAGGAGCGGAATCAGCACCGCGACCAGCGAGACGGAGATCGATATGATGGTGAAGCCGATCTCCGAGGAGCCCTTGAGCGCCGCCTGAAGCGGCTTTTCGCCCTCCTCAATGTGACGCGTGATGTTCTCCAGCATCACGATTGCGTCGTCGACAACGAAACCGACAGCGATGGTGAACGCCATCAGCGACAGATTGTCGAGGCTATAGTTCGCCGCCCACATGAGCGCACAGGCGCCCAAGAGCGCGAGCGGCACTGTCACGCTCGGAATGATCGTGGCCCAAAGGTTCCGCAGAAAGACGAAAATCACCATCACGACGAGAGCGATGGTGAGCATGAGGGTGAATTCGACGTCGTGGACCGAGGCGCGGATGGTCGTCGTGCGGTCGGATGTGATGTCGACGTGAATGGTCGGCGGGATCGAAGCCTGCAGGGCCGGCAATTGGCTCTTGATCGCCTCGACCGTGCTGATGACGTTGACGCCGGGAATCTTGAACACGACGAGAAAGACGCTGCGCTTGCCGTTGGACCACCCGGCCTGCGTCGAATCGGTCGGCCCCATGACCGCCTGGCCAATGTCTCGGATGCGGACGGGCGCGCCGTTCCGGTAGGCGATGATGACGTCATTCCACGGTTTGGCGGTCGTCAGCTGATCGTTGTTGTAGATCGTGAAGGTCTGTTTGTTGCCCAGGATTGCGCCCTTGGGATTGTCGACGGTGGCGATGCCGATCTGTTGGCGCACGTCCTCAAGCTGGAGGCCCATCTCGACAAGTTTGGCGGGATCGATCTGGATGCGTACAGCGGGCGTCACCTGGCCGCCGATGCGCACCAGAGACACGCCCGAGATCTGGCTGAGGTGCTGGGCGAGAACGTTCTCGGCCGCGTCGTCGACGTCAATGATCGGCGCGACGTCCGAGTGAACGGACAGGATGAGGATGGGGGTGTCGGAGGGGTTAACCTTCCGATAGGTCGGCGGACTGGGCAGATTCTTCGGCAATTGCCCGGCGGCGGCGTTGATCGCAGCCTGGATGTCGTTGGCGGCAGCGTCGATATTGCGGTTGAGATCGAACTGGACGGTGATCGCGGTTGCGCCGAGCGAGCTCGTCGACGTCATCTGCGAGACGCCCGGAATTTGCGCGATCTGCCGTTCGAGGGGCTGGGCGACTGAGGTCGCCATGGTGTCAGGGGAAGCGCCGGGCAGTTGCGCCGACACGGTGATGGTCGGGAAGTCGACCTGCGGCAGGGGCGCAACCGGAAGCGACGGGAAAGCGACGAGGCCGACCAGAAGCACAGCGACCATGATGAGCGTGGTCGCGATCGGGCGATGGATGAAAGGCGCGGAAATGCCTTTATACATCAGTTAGGATCCGCTTCCCGTGTCGATTGAGACGATCGACCCGGGCTGAAGCAGGAACTGACCGGTCGTCACCACGCGGTCGCCCTCCTTCAGGCCCTCCGAGATGACGGCCGTGGTCGTATCCTGCTGCGCGACCTTCACCTGTCGCACCCGCGCCCGGTTCTGATCGTCGACGACGAAGACGTAGAGCCCTTTCTCGCCATGTTGCACCACTTCCTCGGGGACAATCAAGACGCCCTTGTCCACGCCGAGCTGCAACCCCGTGGTCACTGCGAGGCCTGGCCAGAGCGCGTTGTCCTTGTTGTCGAACTCGGCCTTGAGCCGGATCGTTCCGGTGGGGAGGTCGACCTGGTTGTCGCTGATCGAGAGGCGCCCGGTCGCGAGCTTGCGGCCGTCCGCGTCGGAGACCGTGACTTGGGGCGAGCCCGAGGCCAGCTCCTCGTTGATGCGGGTCACGTATTCCTGCGGCTCGGCGAAGATGACGGCGATCGGCTGCAATTGGGCGATCGACACGATGCCGGTCTGCTGTCCGGCGTTGACCAGATTGCCCTCGTCGATCAGCCGGAACCCGGCGCGGCCCGAGATCGGGGCGCGGATGGTCGTATAGTCGAGCTGGGTCTTCGCAGCGTCGATCGCGGCGGCGTCAGCGGCGATCGAGGCGGTCAGCTGCAATACCAGCGCGTTCTGGGTGTCGAGCTGCTGCCGAGTGGCGAAATCCTGCTTGGCGAGGGTGGCGTAGCGGGCGAGATCGAGCTTAGCGTTGGCGATATTTGCCTCGTCCTGCGCTTTCTTGGCGACGGCCTGGTCGAGCGCGGCCTGAAACGGCCTCGGGTCGATCTGCGCCAGAAGGTCGCCTTGCTTGACCATTTGGCCCTCATCGAAGGCGATCTTCATGATCTGGCCGTCGACCCGCGCCCGGACGAGAACGGTATTGTAGGCCTGGACCTGGCCGATGCTCTGGAGCACGACCGGAAAGTCGGCGCGCTTGACCGGCGTGACCGAGACGACGATCGGGGCCGGACCGTTCGGTTGCGGCTGCTGCGCCGCCGCCGTCTGGCTCGGCGGCGCCCAGATCCTGTCATGCAGCTGATGGGCGAGCCCGCCGGCGGGGGGAAGCCAACGGTCCGCCGCCTGGGGCGCATAGACGCCGTAGGCGGCGGCCGCGCCGCACGCCAGCACGGCGATCCACGCGAATCGGGCGAATCCCATGACCGAAAACCTTTCTCCAACCCGGCCCGGCGCCGGCCGCGCAATGCTCTTTTTGAAAGCGCGCCTGAGCAGGCGCCGCGGCGCGAACCGCGCCGAACCCCAGCACGCAGGCGCCTTCGGCGCGCCAGTTCTCGCGGGGAACTCTTTCGCCAATACCACCATTTTGGCGGGCGCGGGACGCCATCAACCAAATTTGACCGGCGTCGCGGCGGCCGGCGATGGGCTTTGGCGCGGCCTCCGGGGTCGCGCCGGCCCGACCGGCCGGCTCTAATAGGTGACGTCCGGCGGGATGAAAGCTTTGATCACCGGCGCCGGGACGAAATACTTGCCGATATCTCTCGTCGCGGCGACTGGCGCGCCAAGTCTGAGCGGGCGCTGAACGATGGAAATCTTGCGGCTGATGATGCCGAGCAGGCAAAGGTTCGCCTCGTCGAACACTCCGGAACCGGAATTTCCAGTGGTGGCGACATCGGCGATCGCGGTGCCGAACCGGGCGCGCAGATCGGCAGGAATCACCCGGGGAGGCAGGACCCTGGACCGCGCCGTTCCCTCGGGAATGGCGACGACAACCGCTTCGCCGGGGTAGGGCGCACGGTCGCAGAGCGGCATGCGACGCATTTGCAGTCGCACCGGAAGCTTGGTCGGGTCGACTGTGAGCAGCGTCAGATCGACGCTGTCGAGATTGCCTTCCTTGACCAGCCCCGCCGGCAGGTCCTGCCCGGCGATGACGACGTGGGGCTTCGTCGAGGCGAAGGTTCCGGGCACGTGCGAGGCGGTGAGGACGAGCCCGGCGCCGAGATAGATTCCGTATCCGGGCCAGGGCTGCTTTGGCGTGCGGTCGACGTGGACGGCAAACGACTTGAGGTCGGCGTCGGAGGATTGCGCCCGCGCCCCGGCTGGCGCGAGCGCAATCGCCAGCGCGGCGCAACCGAGGCTCAAGACTGTTGCCGCGACGCTCATGACTTCGCTTGCCCCGCGACGGCCGAGAAAAGATGAAAATCGGACGTTCATCTGCGGATCGTCGAGCAGGCCCTCAGAAATTGGCGGAATGGAGGAGAGCGTGGATCGGATCGGACAGGACGTCCCAGCCGCGGCCCAGAAGCGAAGAGAAAAGGCGATAGAGACAGAGGATCTCGATCAGCGCCGCAAAAAGAACATTAAGGAATGTGTATTCTCCCTGCGTCTGCAACCCGACCTCGTCGCGCAGGGCGTGATCGTAGGGTATTCTTTGGACATAGGATGACGTTCTGCCAAAGAATGAAAATATTGTTAGCCCAAAATACTGTAATCTTCGAGAAATTACGAATACAAACGAATACAATAAGCCGATAGTTGCTACGATTATCTCAGTATTTCGTAATTGCTCACCTCACCTTGCTTCCGCATGACGGGTGCGACGAATTGACTCACCGGCTCTGAAGGGTCTGGCGGGGAGGCGACGAATCTGAATCTTTCGGTTCATGACGGTCGGGCCGGA